>Ga0265297_10002258_pt1 | contig 40178 bp, 40 predicted proteins | sample Munlanlwell13791_FD_192502 | JGI IMG/M metagenome (GOLD analysis project Ga0265297, IMG submission 192502) | Leachate microbial communities from a municipal landfill in Southern Ontario, Canada - Leachate well 137-91 | ecosystem: Engineered > Solid waste > Landfill > Unclassified | place...
GGTCGCGACCTGAGCGATCTCTTTCTTATCCTTGATCGGAGTAGAAAGCTTGCCCAGTTCTTCAACTACTTTCTCAACAGCTTTTTCTATACCGCGTTTTAACTCCATCGGGTTAGAACCGGCGGTAACGTTCTTCAATCCTTCCTTGTAAATAGCTTCCGCTAAAACGGTCGCGGTAGTTGTGCCATCGCCGGCGATATCAGATGTTTTTTCAGCGACTTCCTTGACCATCTGCGCGCCCATATTCTCAAAAGCATCCTCTAAATCAATCTCTTTAGCTACGGTTACGCCGTCCTTGGTAATGGTAGGCGAACCGAATTTCTTGTCAATAACCACATTGCGGCCTTTGGGGCCAAGCGTAACTTTGACTGCTGCGGCCAGCTGCTCAACGCCGCGCAATATTTTGCGGCGCGCTTCATCGCTGTATAATAATACTTTTGCCATAATAACCTCCTTATGTTCCTGTTTAGCGAAATCCCGCCCGATTTTATAGCGGGAACTTCAATTTTTTACTTAATGATAGCCAGAATATCCTCTTCGCGGAGAATCAACAACTCTTCACCTTCTTTAGTAGTGATCTCATTGCCGGAATATTTCCCGTAAAGGACTTTATCCCCAACTTTTACTTCCGGGGCGCTGATCGTGCCGTTCTCAAGGACTTTGCCTTTACCTACTGCCACGACTTTGGCCTCCTGGGGTTTTTCTTTAGCGGTATCGGGTAAGAGTATACCACCCTTGGATTTACTTTCTGCTTCTAAAGGCTTGACGACTATGCGGTCGCCCAATGGTTTGATTTCCATCGTTTCTCCTCCTTAGATTATTGGGTTGATTAATTAATTTAGCACTCTGTTTCTAGAGTGCTAATTATAAATAAAAAAAAATTCTTGTCAAGTTTTTTTTCAAAAAATCTACATGCGTGTGCGTTTTATCTCTTCGGGCGCCTCATTTTCTATTGATACTACCTTATAATCAATTGATGTAACTACAGGAGTAAGCTGATCAAACTCAATATTCAAGGTTATCTGGGTAGTGACCGTAAAGAAATAGGGGTCAATGCTGCTGATATCTGGCGAATGGTATTTTTCAACATAAAGTTTTTCGATTACCAGTGCCCGGCCCTTATAAGGAACAGTAAGCGAATCAGATTTAAGGATATCGCTCTTGCCTTTACTAAAATTATATCCTTTTAAATAATAATCATAATGCACAGGCGAGATACTCTCTGTTAAGGAAAGCTTTTCCCAATTTTGGTCAACCAGCCTATTCAGTTCTGCGCGCCGCAATTCGCTTTTTTGCACAATCCATTTATCAACCGTCTCTACCACCTGTTCTGAAAGGTGCGCGACAAGTTTCTTAAACTCCTCGTCCTTCTTGGCTTCCAATTTTGCCAGGACATGTTCTAAAGCAATACCTGCGTCAGCCGCGCTGGATGTTTTTACTGGTTCTTCGGCTGCAGATAAAGGATAAAACACCCCTGCGCCGGTAAAAAAGAAAAATAAACAGGATAAGGCTATTTTAATCGGCATTTTCTGTATTTTCATAAACCAAAGCGATACCTTTTAAGGTTATTTTTGTATCAATGATCTTTATGCCCCGGGTAAATTTGCTCACCAGCTTGATCCCTCCTCCGGTCCCGACTACCTTTGTTCTCTTTCCTGTTTTTAAGATGATCTTCTCGATCAAAACGCTTAAGGAAGCGCCTGCGCCAAGGATCACGCCATTAAGCATGCTTGTCCTTGTATTCTTTCCCAGGAGCCCTGAAGGCGTTCCTATTTCTATTGACGGTAATTGCGCTGTCCCAAGGTTCAAGGCTGTCAAAGAAAGCTGTAAGCCTGGCATGATAAAACCGCCAAGATGCAACATATCTTTAGATACAGCATCGATGGTAAGGGCTGTCCCGCAGCTGACAATGACCACAGGGGCTTTATAGATTTTGCTCGCTGCGTAAACATTCAACAGGCGGTCGCAGCCAAGCTGCCTGCGCTGATAAACTGTTTTCATCGGCACACGGATATCTTTACCGATGAACAACGCCTTGATCCCGCTTAAGCTTCGGATATCTTTGCTTAATTTTCCGGATATTTCCGGCATAACGCTGCAGATAAGCGCAGCGTTGATCTTATTGCCAGACAGCCTCCTGGCTAAACTGGCTTTGGAGTACTTTTTTAACGGGATATCCCAGCAGGTTTTGATCTTTTCGCCCCTAAACAAGGCAAAAGATATATTTGTGTTACCTATATTAATGGCTAAGAGCATTTTTTAATTCCTTGATCTTATCGCGCAGCGCGGCGGCTTTCTCAAACTGCAATGAACGGGCAAAAAGCTCCATCTGGTATTCTAACTCAACAACATATTTATGCAACTGGTATTGGTCTTTAGTTTCACCGGTAAGCCCTTCAACGAACTCTTCGCAGGCAGCCAGCTCGCTGATACTGTCCTTTAAGGATTTCTTTATCGAACGCGGGATGATCTTATTTTCCTTGTTGAAGGCCAGCTGCACGCGCCTGCGCCGGCGGGATTCCTGAATGGCTTTTTTCATGGAAGCGGTAACCGTATCCGCATACATGACCACCGCGCCATTAAGGTTACGCGCAGCCCTGCCGGATACCTGGATAAGCGATGTGGCTGAACGCAGGAAACCTTCTTTATCAGCGTCTAATATCGCCACCAAAGAGACTTCCGGCAGGTCCAGGCCTTCCCTAAGCAGGTTTATACCAATCAAACAATCAAACTTCTTTTCACGGAGCTCTTTGAGTATCTTAGAGCGCTCGATAGTATTGATCTCCGAATGCAGGTATTTTGCTTTTATCCCTTTTTCCTGCAGGAAGCTGCTTAAATCCTCGGCTGTTCTTTTTGTCAAGGTAGTGACCAGGACGCGTTCATTGCGTTTTGCGCGCTCCTCTATCCGGCTGATCAGGTCTTCGATCTGGCCATCTGAACCATGGATAATTATCTCCGGGTCGACTAAACCAGTGGGCCGGATGATCTGCTCAACGACTTTATTTCCGCTTTGGCGTAATTCATATTGATCAGGCGTCGCGGAAACATAAACAAGCCTGTTTACCAGGCGGTCAAATTCCTCAAACTTTAATGGCCTGTTATCCAGGCAGGATGGCAGCCTGAAGCCGTAATCTACAAGGACGCGTTTTCTTGCCTGGTCTCCGGCGAACATACCCCGTATCTGCGGTATGGTCACGTGCGACTCATCGATAATAGTAAGGAAATCGCCAGGGAAATAATCGATCATGGAGTATGGCCGGCAACCCTGGGCCCGCGCGGAGAAATGCCGGGAATAATTCTCAATGCCATGGCAATAACCGATCTCCTTAAGCATCTCCAAATCGTAATTTGTGCGCGATTCAAGCCTTTGGGCTTCCAACAGTTTATTCTGGCGCCTTAAAACTTCCAACCGGTCAGCCAGTTCTTCCCTTATTGTTTTCAGGCCCTGGTTTATCCTGTCGCCGGAAACGATAAAATGCTTTGCCGGATAAATAGCGGCCTTCTGGAGTTCCCCCAGTGATTCTGCGCTGACAGGGTCGATCACGAAGATTTTACTTACCTTCTCGCCATCCAGCTGGATGCGTAAAGCTTTTTCCCAATATGAAGGGAACACTTCCAGGACATCGCCTCTTGCCCTTATCCTGCCGCGGATAAACTCATAATCATTACGTTGGTATTGAATGCGGATAAGTTTATCGATCAGCTCGTCACGCGACACCTCTTCCCCGCGCTTGATATAAACAAGCAGGTTCTGGTAATCTTCCGGAGAACCTAAATTATATATACAGGAAACAGAAGCTACCACAATGCAATCGTCTCGGCTCATTAAAGAAGTCGTGGCGGAAAGCCGTAAACGATCCAAACGGTCATTTATCGATGAGTCCTTTTCAATATAAGTATCAGTGGAAGGGATATACGCTTCCGGCTGGTAGTAATCATAATAACTGACAAAATACTCTACGGCGTTTTGCGGAAAGAATTCCTTGAATTCCGAATAGAGCTGCGCGGCAAGGGTTTTATTGTGAGAAATTACCAGAGTAGGAAGCTTAAGGGTAGAAATAAGGTTTGCCAGCGTGAATGTTTTTCCGGAACCGGTTACCCCCAGAAGCGTAGAGCGTTTTTGCCCGGCTAAAACCATGCCGCTAAGCTGTTTGATCGCTTTAGGCTGGTCTCCGCAGGGCTTATAACGGGATACTAATTTGAACATAGATACTTTTTAGAGGACTTCTAGGCTAATATCTACTGACTTCACGGAATCCGTAAGTTCGCCGATAGAAATAATATCCACTCCCGTGGAAGCGAAGCTGCGCACATTCTTAAGGTCAATGCCGCCGGAAGCCTCTAATTTTGTAGGAAGGTGGTGGCTCTTAAATTCCGTATTATCGCGTATCTGGACCGCCTCTTTGACATCTTCGGCGCTCATGTTATCCAGCATGATCACGTCCGGCTTAAACCTCAAGGCATGCTTGAACTCTTCTAAATTCTGCGTCTCAATCTCGATCTTGTAACCCTTGGGCACACTGGGCAGTTTAGAATATCCGTCAGTAACCTTGATATGGTTATCTTTGATCAGGATCATTTCATCAAGGCGGATCCTGTGGTTATGCCCGCCGCCAATACGCACAGCGTATTTAGAAAGCTCCCTTAATCCAGGCATGGTCTTGCGCGTATCAGTGATCTTGGTCTTGAACGGCTCAATTTCAGCTACGTATTCTCGCGTTTTAGTGGCAATGCCGCAAAGTATGGCTAAAAGGTTAAGGCTTACCCTCTCAGCCGTAAGGATGCTGCTAGCTTTACCAGAAAGAACAGCGATCACTTTTTTCGCTTTGACGGGTTTGCCCTCTTTTACTTTTGCTTCAAAAAGTACCGCGCTATCCACGGTTTTAAAGACTTTTTCCGCCACCTGCAGGCCGCAGACGAGAAAATCCTCTTTGGCGATGATATGGGCCTGGATCATTTTATCTTTAGGGATGGTCAGCTGAGTGGTGATATCGCCTCTTCCGATATCTTCAATAAGCGCATGCCTGACTATGGATTCTAAGCTTTGAAGGTTGATCTCTGGCTTTGTCTCTGATAAAAAGTATTTATCGTAAGGCATTTTTTATCACCTCCAGTTTTTTAAGCTGCTCAGTCATCTGCTTCAACTTTTCCTTCTCTTCTTCTACGATCTCTTTCGGCGCCCTGGCGGTAAAATTCCTGTTCCCCAGAGTCTTTTGCTTATTCCCTATTTCCGTCTCCAGCTTAGCAATCCTGTTTTCGCATTTGCAGAGCTGTTTCTGGATATCCACCACGCCGGAAAGCGGGATGACTAAATGCACCTGTCTTAAAACCGTAGCGTATTCGCCTTTTTTAGGCCTATAGTCGCATTCAACGGAAAGATCCTTCAGTTTAGCCAAATTCTTGATATAAACAAGCAAAGGTTCCATGCCCAGCGCGGCTTTTTTGTCTTTTACAAATACCTTCGCGCTGATAAACTCCGTCAAAGGGATATCCATCTCCTGGCGCATATTGCGTAAGGCAGCGATCAGCTCGCAACAAAGCTGCATCTGGCTGTCTGCCTCCTTATCCAAAAATTGTTTCTGCATATGCGGCCAGTTTTGGCTGACTATTGAGCCTGCCGGATGAACCTGCAGTTTTTGCCAGATCTCTTCGGTGATAAAAGGCATAAAAGGATGCATAATGCACAAGTATTTTTCCAGCACCTTCCCTATGATTATCTGTGTCTGCTGGTCGTGGATCTGTGGCTTGACCAATTCCAGGTACCAATCGCAAAATTCATGCCAAAAGAAGGAATAAAGCGTATTTGCCGCCTCATTGAACTGGAAATTATCAAGGCTGTCCTGTACCTTTTCTAAGCAATTATAGAACCTGCTCAATATCCAGCGGTTAACGATATTCAAATTCTTTTCTTTAGCGAAAGCGCACAGGTCAACCATGAGGATAGCAGGATCGCGGTTTAAAAAGATAAAACGGCTGGCATTCCAGATCTTGTTGGCAAAATTCCTGCCCTGCTCGAACCTTTCTTTGGATAAGAAAACATCCTGGCCCTGGGCGGTAATGGAGATCAGGCTAAAACGCAAAGCGTCTGTGCCAAACTCATCAATGACCTCTAACGGGTCAATGATATTGCCCAAAGATTTGGACATTTTCTTCCCGTCGATATCGCGCACCGTGCCATGCAGATAGACATCTTTGAAAGGGATAGCGTGCATAAACTCCATACCCGCCATGATCATGCGCGCTACCCAAAAGAAGATTATTTCCGGAGCTGTGACCAACACAGAGGTAGGATAAAAATATTTCAGGTCATCGTTATCCTTCGGCCAGCCCAGTGTGGCAAAAGGCCAAAGCCAGCTGGAGAACCATGTATCCAGCACATCTTCGTCCTGAACCACATCGCCAGACCCGCATTTTGAGCATTTTTCCGGCTTTACCGTGGACACCATAATATTAAGGCATGATTTATTCTGGCAATGATAAACCGGGATGCGATGGCCCCACCATATCTGCCTGGATATGCACCAATCCTGAATGTTCTCCATCCAATTCAAATAGACTTTTGTCCAGCGTTCAGGATGAAACTTGATCTTGCCTTTTTTTACCGCATCAATCGCGGGCTTTGCCAAAGGAGCCATCTTCACAAACCACTGCGGGCAAAGATACGGTTCAATTATCGTATGGCAACGGTAACAATGCCCGGCGGATAATGCATGCGGCTCAACTTTCTCAAGCAGCCCTTTTTCCTTTAAGTCTTCAAGGATAACTTCGCGCGCCTCAAACCTGTCCATTCCCTTATAATCCCCGGCAGCTTCATTCATCGAGCCATCAGGATGCATGACATTAATAAATTCAAGTTTATGTTTTTTGCCGGTAAGATAATCATTTGGGTCATGCGCTGGAGTTATTTTTACCGCACCGGTGCCAAATTTCATATCAACATTCGCATCAGCGATCACCTTGATCGGCCGGTTCAACAACGGCAGGATGATCGTTTTTCCTATAAGTTTATTATACCGGTTATCTTTGGGATTGACCGCGACAGCCGTATCTCCCAGCATTGTTTCCGGCCGGGTAGTGGCGACGACGATATATTTGACTTCCCCTGGATCCTTAAGCGGGTATTTTAAATAATAAAGGTTCCCCTGAAGGTCACGATGAGGGGCCTCTTCATCCGAAAGCGCGGTCTGGCAGCGCGGGCACCAATTGATCACTTTATTTCCCTGGTAGATCAATCCCTTGTCCCAAAGCGCGACAAAAACGCTTTTCACCGCTTGGGAATACTCCTCATCCATTGTAAAACGCAGCCTTGACCAATCACAGGAAACGCCTAATTTCTTCAACTGGCGGATTATCGTAGAACCGTACTCCTGGCGCCAAAGCCAGACACGTTCTATGAATCTATCGCGGCCTAATTCCTGACGGCTTAAACCTTCTTTGGCAATTGATTTCTCCACCACATTTTGCGTGGCAATGCCCGCATGGTCGGTCCCCGGCAGCATCAAGGCCTGAAAACCCTGGGCGCGGCGATAGCGAATAAGGATATCCTGGATAGTATCGTTCAACGCGTGGCCCATATGCAGAATGCCGGTTACATTAGGCGGCGGGATGACTATGGTAAACGGCTCCTTGTCAGGAGAAGGCGAACTTTTAAACAGGCCTTGCTCCTCCCAATATTTATACCATTTATCCTCTACTTCTTTAGGAGTGTATTGTTTGGCGAGTTCTTCCATTAAGGCTGCTTGTCTTTCAAGAGTTTATACTCTACGCTATCCACTAAAGCCTGCCAGCTGGCTTCAATGATATTTTCATGCACGCCGATCGTGCTCCAGGTATCTGATTCATCCTGGGACTGGATCAAAACGCGCACTTTAGCGGCAGTGCCGGCTTGTTCATCCAAAACGCGCACTTTAAAGTCGGAAAGCTGCATTTTAGACAGTGTGGGATAAAAATCCTTCAGCGCTTTGCGTAAAGCGTTATCTAAAGCATTCACCGGGCCGTCGCCTTCGGCAGCCGTATGTTCACGTTTTCCTTTAACTTTCAATTTTATCACGGCTTCCGTGGTGATCTTTTTATCGGAGACCTTCTCAATAACCACCTTAAAACCTTCCAACTCAAAGAATTCTTTATATTTTTTCAAGACCCTCTGCATAAGCAATTGAAATGAGGCTTCCGCTGCTTCAAACTGATAGCCCTGATGCTCCAGCCCCTGCAAAAGTTTAAGTATTTTCCGGGTTTGCGGGTCATCTTTAGACAAATCAAAATTCAGGCCTTTAGCGCGCATCAGGATACCGGTCTTGCCTCCTAACTCTGACATAAGTATTCTCCTGCGGTTACCCACCGCAGCCGGGTCCACATGCTCATATGTCCTGGGGTTTTTCATGATCGCGTTTATATGCATACCGCCTTTGTGGGCAAAGGCCGAATCGCCCACAAAAGGTTGGTCAGACTTTACGCGCATATTGCTGATCTCGCTGATAAAATGCGACAAATGGATCAACTCCTTCAAATTCTTCTCGGGAATACAATTGATCTTCAATTTCAGCTGCAAATTAGCGATCACGGGTATAAGGTCAGCGTTACCGCAGCGTTCACCGATACCATTGACCGTTCCCTGGACGAGTACCGCTCCCGCCTGTACAGCGGCAATGGAGTTGGCTATGGCGACCCCTGAATCATTATGGCAGTGTATCCCTAACGGAGAATCGACCTTTTCTTTTACCTGCTTGATCACTTCGGTGATCTCAGAAGTAAGCGCGCCGCCATTTGTATCACAAAGACAGATCGCTTCCGCGCCGGCTTCGCAGGCCGCAATTAATGTAGCCAAAGCATAATTTTTGTTGGCTTTATAAGCGTCAAAAAAATGTTCCGCGTCATAAAAAACGCTTAAGCCCTGGCTTTTTAGAAAAGCGATCGTATCCCTGATCATCGCCAGATTTTCTTCCAAAGTGGTTTTAAGCACTTCCTCTACATGGAAATCCCAGGTTTTGCCAACGATAGTGACAATACCGACCTTGCTTTTAAACAAGGCCTTAAGGCTGGGGTCCTCTGAAGCCTTTGCGCCTGGGCGCCTGGTCATACTAAAGGCGCAAACCCTGGCGTGTTTCAGGTCCTTCTTGGCCACCTTAATAAAGAACTCCATATCCTTGGGGTTAGACCCCGGCCAGCCGCCTTCAATATAATCAACTCCGATCTTATCCATCTTTTCGGTAATGCGCAGTTTATCCAGCACGGAAAACGAAATCCCCTCGCCCTGAGAACCGTCCCTTAAAGTGGTATCGTAGATTTTGACTTTTTGCATAGAGAGCCTCTTTATTTGGCTAACCCGAATTTCTCATGAAGCGCGCGCACAGCGGTTTCCGCGAACCTCTTTTTTATAATACAGGATATGCTGATGTCGGAGGTTGAGATCATCTCAATATTGATCTTATTTTTCGCCAGCACGCCGAACATACCCGCGGCAACACCATGGTGTGATTTCATTCCTACGCCGACGATAGAAACGCGGGCAATATCATTATCAAGCAAAACGTCCCCTGCGCCGATCTCGCTGGCCACGCGCTTAGTAATCTTAGTCGCTTTGGCGGAATCAGCTTTTGGAACCGTAAAGGAAATATCCGTCTGGCGGATATGGCCGACGTTCTGCACGATCATATCCACGCTGACCTGGGCGCAGGCAAGTTCTTCAAATAACTTTACTGCCACGCCCGGTTTGTCGGGAACATTACAAAGGGTAATTTTAGCCTCGTTTTTATTTAAAGTAATGCCGTTTACCACCACCTCTTCCATTTTTTTTACCTCCTTGATGATCATCGTCCCGGGATTTTTAGAGAAGGATGACCGGACATGTAAAGGAACATTGAATTTTTTGGCGACTTCAATGGAACGCGACTGCATAACCTGGGCCCCCAAAGAAGCCATCTCCAGCATTTCATCATAAGTGATCGCCTTGATTTTCCTGGCTTTAGGCTCAATGCGCGGGTCAGTTGTATAGATGCCCTGGACATCGGTATATATCTCGCATGAGCTGGCATTTAACTCTTTGGCCAGGGCGACCGCAGTAAGATCGGAGCCGCCGCGGCCTAACGTAGTAATATCCTGGTTTAAGTTTATCCCCTGAAACCCTGCGACAATAACGATCTTGCCTTTTTTAAGTTCCTCTTTTATCTTATCGCCGTTTATCCTGATGATCCGCGCGCGCGTATGGCTGGAATCAGTAATAATACCCCCTTGCGCCCCGGTAAAAGAGATCGCCTCAAACCCTAATTTGTGTATGGCCATAGCAAGCAGCGCGACAGAGATCTGCTCTCCTGTGGAAAGCAGCATATCCATCTCCCGTTCAGAGGGGTTCATATTGATCTTATCTGCCAGCGCGATCAGCTCATCAGTAGTGTCCCCCAGCGCGGAAACAACGACCACCAGGTCAAACCCTTTTTTCCTGTAGCTGACCACTCTTGTAGCTACATTCTGGATACGTTCAACATTAGCCACTGATGAACCGCCGAATTTCTGCACAACCAAACCCTTGCTCATCTCTTTCTCCAAAATTAAGCTTCTTTGCTTTTAATAAAATAGTTCAGCAACTCAAAACCTTTTTCAAAAACAAGCTCGGATTTCTCCGCCTCTTTCTCGCTGTAATTTAGAAACCCGCGCGAGACGATGTTTTTGCCGAATATGCCGAAAGGCACCATGCCGGCGGTATGCGTTCTTAAGCTTACCGGCGTGGCATGATCCGGCAGCACCATCACACGAAAACCGGTTTTTTTCTTAAAATGCTCAAGGATCGTGCCGACGATCATTTGGTCAAATCTTTCGATAGCGGTGATCTTCTCTCTTAACTCACCGTTATGGCCGGCTTCATCAGGGGCCTCTACATGCACAAATACAAAATCATTATCCGCCAGCGATTTTATCGCCGCCTTAGCTTTTCCCAGATAATCAGTATCGTAATAACCCGTTGCCCCGGGCACATTGATCACATTAAGGCCTAAAATCCTGCCTAACCCTTTAAGCAGGTCCACGGCGGAAATAACACTTCCCGTTAAGCCGAATTTATCAGCAAACTTTGGCATATTCGGTTTTTTACCCTGGCCCCAAAGCCAGATCATATTGCCCGGGTTTTCTTTTAGGTCTACCCTGACCTGGTTGATTTCATGCGCGCCGAGAAGCTGACGGGAATCCATCATCAGCTTAATGATCAGGTCGGCATTATCGCCTTTAGGCAGATGTTTGGATATGCTTTTTCCGGATATATCATGCGGAGGCAGGCATTTTAAAAGCTGCAAATGCTGTTCCGTGCCTCTTTTAACCAGCATCAGGTGCCGGTAGCTTATCCCGGGATAAAATATTATTTTATTACTGCCCAGTTTCAGGTTGACGAATTCAATCAGCTTCCTGGCTTCTTTAGAACTGATATGGCCTGCGCTATAATCGATCAATCTGTCGCTTGAGGCGGTGATCAGGTTGCAACGGAAAGCCACATCATCATCTTCCATATCCACGCCTAAATTAGCCGCTTCCAGTGGGCCTCTTCCGGAATAATATTTTTTAGGGTCATAGCCGAGTATGGAAAGGTTCGCTACATCAGAAGCGGGGTTCATTTTAGCAGGTATGGTATTTACCCTGCCTAGCCTGCCGTGCTTGGCGATATAATCCAGGTTCGGAGTGCGCGCGGCTTCAAAGGGCGTACGGCCCCCAAGTTCTTCGATAGGATAATCTGCTGCGCCATCGGCGACTAAAACAACGTATTTCATAAATTAATACCCTCGATAGAGCAAAACACTGTTATCATTCTTTGTTTAATAACCCGCATAACTGTTTAGACATCGCGGCTTTGCTTAACAGCGGCCCGGCAATGCCGCTCATACCGATAATAAATGCCCGGTAGGCTTTTTTATTCACGGTATTAGCGACCACAAAATCCAGCCCGGATTCTTTGAGCAAATCCCTGCCCTCTGCGATCAACCGTTTATCCGCAGCTTCCGGCTCAAATTTAAACCCGACTTTCAATAAACGTTTTTTCCCGGAAGAAAGGTTATTGATCAATTTAGGCGTTGGCACAAGCTTTATATTCCAGCCCCTTAAACGGGAAGAAACTTTCTTCCGGTACACTTGCTTTGGCCTGTAATCGGAAACAGCTGCCGCATGAATAACCGCGTCGTAAGCGCCTGTTTTAAGCTCTTTTGCCAACAGATTGTTTAATTCATCAAAGAACCGGTAGCGAATAACCCTGACACGCTTATCGCTAAAGGACCTCTCTGCCGGGCCAAGCAGCAAAGTGACTTTTGCCGACCGCGCCAGAAAAGCTTTACTTAACAAAATACCGGTATTACCTGTGGCAGTATTACTGATCACCCGTACGCTGTCAATAGCAACCCACGTAGGCCCGGCGGTAATCAGTATATTTTTATGCGTAACCAATTTCTTTCAGGATAATGTTTAATTTGGCCTTGACGCTTTTTGGCGGCCGCACGGTTTTTATCGCCCGGTCTGGGTCCTTAAGCCCATGCCCGGTAAGAATACAAACTATGCGCAGCTTTTTCCCTGCTGCTTTAGCTGAACTTTTGAAATAACCGCTAACAGCCAATTTCAATAACCCGGCAACGGAAGCGGCGCTTGCCGGTTCAGCAAAAACTCCTTCATTTTGCGCAAGTATCTTATAAGCCTGCAAGATCTCTCTATCTGAGACCATATCGATCAATCCACCCGACTCATCGCGCGCAGCAAGCGCGGATTTCCAGCTGGCCGGATTTCCAATACGGATCGCCGTGGCGATGGTCTGTGGTTTTTTTACTGGCTTTCCCCGGACTATCGGCGCAGCGCCCTGGGCCTGGAAACCAAGCATCTTAGGCAATCTCCCGGCAAAACCAGCCTTTCTATACTCTTTATAACCCTTCCAGTAGGCGGTGATATTACCCGCATTACCAACAGGGATCACTTGAAAATCAGGCGCATCACCTAGAAAATCGCAAATCTCAAAACTTGCCGTTTTCTGGCCCTCAATACGGAAAGGATTGATGGAATTGACCAATTTGATCGGATAATCTTCGGCGATCTCTTTTACCAGCTCTAAAGCGTCATCAAAGTTCCCGTCCACAGCAAGCACTTTCGCCCCATGGATCAATGCCTGGCTTAATTTCCCCAGGGCGATCGCGCCTTTAGGTATCAACACGATACATTTTATACCGGCGCGAGCCGCGTAAGCTGCGGCGGAGGCTGAAGTATTCCCTGTGGAGGCGCAGATAACCGCATGGGCATTCTCTTCGCAGGCCTTAGAAATAGCCATGGTCATGCCGCGGTCCTTGAAAGATCCCGTAGGGTTCAAGCCTTCGTATTTGAGGTAGACCTCAGCGCCCTTGCCGACGATACGGCTTAAAGCTGGAGCATAGATCAAAGGCGTGTTGCCTTCAGATAAACTGACTACCGGCGTCGCCTTTGTTACCGGAAGGTATCTTGCGTATTTATCAATCAAGCCTTTATAAGCTGTTTGTCCCACTTCACACCTCGATCCTGATCGCCACTGATTTTTCTTTGATATCCGCCAGGTGATCGATCATTTTCAATGCCTCGTGCAGGTTTTTCTCCTTGGCCTCATGAGTAAGCATAACGATCGGCACGATCTGCGACCTCTGCCTTTCTTTCTGCGTAACAGAAGCGATGCTTATGCCGAACTTGGCCAGGATGCCGCTAATTTTAGCTAAAACACCGGGCTTATCCAGAGCCGAGAAACGAATGTAATAACGGCTTTCAAACTCGTCGATCTTACGCAGTTTCTTCACTAAATTATCCTCTACACTGTTTAACGTCGGGCGGAACAAACCGGCCTTGATATCTTGGGTAAGATCAACGATATCGGAAACCACGGCGCTGGCCGCAGACAGCTGCCCTGCGCCCGGCCCGTAAAACATAAGGTCTCCCGCTAAATCGCTGGAAACATAGATCGCGTTAAAGACGCCATCCACGGAAGAAAGCAGATGTTTATCCGGCAGGAAGGTCGGATGGACCCTAACTTCCAGCTCATCAACTTCTTTCTTGGCAATAGCCAGTAGTTTTATCTGATAACCCAGCTCCTTGGCATAGTTCACATCAGCCAAAGAAATATTAGATATTCCCTCTATAAAAACATCCTTTAACGTCACCAGCTTACCAAATGTAAGATAAGTTAAAAGTATCAGCTTATGCGCGGTATCTAAACCCTCGATATCCAAAGTGGGATTACTTTCCGCGAATCCTTTTTCCTTGGCTTCGCTAAGCGCTTGGGCGAAGGAACAATTATTGGAAGACATTTGTGAAAGGATATAATTACATGTACCATTGACAATACCAAAAATACTGCTGAACTTGTTGGCCACTAATCCTTCGCGCAAGGATTTAATGATTGGGATCCCCGCTCCTACGGAAGCTTCAAAATAAATGTTCCTGCCCCGGTCAGCGGCTTCACGGAATAGCTGTTGCGCGCATTCAGCAAGAAGCGCTTTATTCGCCGTAACCACATTCTTGCCCTTCTTTAATGCTTCAAGTATATATTCTTTTGCCGGGTTGATCCCGCCCATCAGTTCGGCAACAATATCGATCTGCGGATCATTAAGGATCTGGCCCGGGTCACGGGTAAGAATATCTTTGCTCAAAGAAACGTTGCGTTTTGAAGTAATATCTTTATCGCATACTTTCTTGATGTTGATCTCCACCCCGATCTTTTGTGCCAGGAAACTTTTACGCGCTAAAAGTATTTTAGCGGCCCCTGAACCAACATTACCAAATCCGATTATCCCAATATTCACTTTCCTCATGTATTACCTCTTTTGACGTAATATGTAACCGTTTCATTAATGATCTTGCGGTGGCTTTCATCGATAGCCAGGAAAGTAAGCCTGGTATCATAGATTATATCCTTGGTGATCTCGCGTGATTCAAGGACTTTTCCAATAAGCATGATCGGGTTTGGGTCAAAAGGAAGCCTGATTTCAAGGGCCAGGTTGGTCCCTGGCTCAAATTGAGCGTTCGTCGTCAGAAGCATCCCGCCTAAACTTAAGTTCTTGCTCTGAGAAATATCCGTATTGCCGTTATTCTCAAGGATGCGATAGGAAATAATGAATCTTCCATTGGCTCTGGGAAATTTCCGTCTTTCCGGACCAGGATAAGTCATCTTGCCTCCTTTTTTTAAAAAAATATTAGTTATCGCGTTTAGCTACTCGCCTGTTATCAAAGTAAATTTAAGTCGGGGCGACAGGACTTGCCCGCCACTGATTCTTTGGCGGGCCCGCCGATGCTTTAGTGGCGGGAACCTGTGACCTCTTGAACCCCATTCAAGCAGCCACCATTAGTTCTTTGGTGGCTGTCCGCCGGCGTTTTAATGGCGGACGCTCGTTACATAGTTAAGTCGGGGCGACAGGACTTGAACCTGTGACCTCTTGAACCCCATTCAAGCGCTCTACCAAGCTGAGCCACGCCCCGTTACAAACTTCCATTTCAATACTTCTAGTTTGTAACGGAGGCAGGCCCACCCATCACAAACTAGATACAAACTACTCTTCTTTGCTCTGCCTGGACATCAGGTCAACCACCGCCTGACGTGGGGATTTATTCCGGTAAAGCAACATATACACTTCTCTGGTGATCGGCATCTGAACCTTATATTTCAAACTTAAAGTATACGCTGATTTCGCCGTAGGCACGCCTTCTGCGATCATCTGCATATGCTTGGATATCTCTTTTAATGTTCTACCCTTACCGATCTGTTCTCCAACAAACCTGTTACGGCTCTGTGTGCTGATACAGGTAGTCACCAGATCACCCAGGCCGCTGATACCGCTGAAAGTCTTGTGCCTGGCGCCCATAGCGCTTCCTAACCTGGATATCTCCGCCAGCCCCCTGGATAATATCGCGGCCTTTGTATTCGTGCCGAATTTCAATCCATCGGATACGCCGCAGGCGATAGCAATCACATTTTTAAGGCTTCCGCCTAACTCCACGCCGATGACATCAGGATTAGTATAAACACGGAAAGAACCGGTGTTAAACACTTCTTGTATATATTTTCTTATCTTTTTATCAGGCGAAGCCACAACAGCTGTCGTGGGTATTCCCCGGGCGACTTCCCCTGCGATCGTCGGCCCGGAAAGCACCGCTATCTTCACAGGCCCCAGTTCTTCTTTAATCACTTCCGAGATCCTCTTTAAGGTGCCTACCTCGATACCTTTAGTGACACTTAAATAAATACACTTTCCAGCGCATTTGTTCAAGCGGATCTTCTTGAGCACCGCGCGCGTATATTGCGAGGGAACAGCCAGGACGATAATCTCTTTATCTGTCACAGCGGCTTTTAAGTCATTGGTCAATTTTATCTTGCGCGGCAATTTAACACCCGGCAGAAACCTGGGGTTAAGCCTGGTACGCGACATCTGCTGCGTATAATCGCTAAAAGCGCCCCACAAAGTGACATCAAGGCCTTTAGCGGAAAGCAGCACCGCTAAAGTCGTGCCCCAGCCGCCATCACCTAATATGCCAATCTTTGGATCACTCATTCTTATTATCAAAATCCTTTTTTAAGAAATGCACCTCAGAGTAGATATTGCTGAATTCTTTCTCCTCGCGCACGATAAACCTGATCCCCACATTGAAAGTCCCCGGGGCATCCTCATCAACGCGGGTGACATTTCCGATGATCCCGTTCTGGTAAATAAACACCCGTTTCTCCAGCTCTTTGCAGAAATCCAGCGTATCCCGGTTAAAAGACAGCCAGATCAAATCGTCTTTGCTAACCCTTTCTTTGATGTTGCATAATAACCCCGAACGGCTGATATCAACACTATAACCTTTAAGCAGTTTATCCACGGTCTCTCTTTTACAAACCTTATAACCTAAAGGAGTAGAAAACTCCAATCTTTCTGAATCCCTGCGTTCGCTGCCTGCATATAAGTTATCCATTATTTTATCGCCAGCTGCATTTTATTGGTGCGTAATTTTGCCAGGTCCCAAGCATAATCGTAAAGATGCAGCCCTTTGCTTACGGCGATGATCTCACCGTCTTCAGCTCCGATCTCCTGTGCCATATACTCTTTAACCAGCTGTAGGCCCCCCAGGTTAGAAGGCATGCCTCCCCAAAGGTCCCAGGAACGAAAATAAAGGACAAAATGCAGCTTGCCGTAACGCAGCCGCGTATCGATCAACCTTAAGCATGGCGGGTCGATCAATTTAATATCCGAGGGCATGCCTATTTCCATAATCGCCTGGTTAGTGCCTGGGCCCTTTTCTTTATACATCTTGATCACTTCTTCTATCTGGTTCACATCCAGAGGCATCTCGCGCACCAGTTCCTTGCCATCAACATTCTCTTTTAACTTGACCTTTGGGTCAACCAGCCTTTCGCCATAAGTGTAATCTTCAGTCTCAGTTTTCGCGCCAGTAAGCAGGTAACTTAAATACCCCTGGATATAATCCATATCCGTAGGAGCCGGGATACTCATTCCTTCAGGAATGATCGGGATGATCTGATGCCCCGGTTTCTTAACGCGGATAGTGGCAAAATCAAACTCCAGCCTCTTCTGGCCCTCATAGCTGCCGCGTGTGATCGTATAAACGTGGCCTTTCTCAAGTATTGTGGAAAGACATTGGAACCAGGCGTCATCTAAATCAAAAGCATCAATAAAGATCGGCTGCAAAAAAGTTTCAGGCATTGCTATTCTTTTTTCTCCTTTGCCACCCTGGCAAAATCCTTAAAACTGTTAATGATCTGCGCGATAGGCATATTCTTGCCGATATACCCTGAAGAGCCGTATTCCCGGGATTTAGCGATCAGGGTTTCGTCGTAGCCGAAACCAGTGATCATGATCACCGCTATGGCGGGTTTAAGTTGCTTTACTTTCTTTAAAACCTCCAGACCGCTTATTCCAGGAAGCTTGATATCCAAGAGCAGCACATCAAAATCATCTTTAGAAACCATCTCCATGGCTTCCTCGCCTGTTGAAGCGCTTTTTACCTGGCAATCTTCTTCCAGAAGCAAGTCACAAAAAAGGTCCTTTACCGCAGACTCATCGTCAACAACAAGCACTTTGTAGAGCATTTTGCTCTCCTTTGCCTTAAGCAAAAGGCAACTTGATCGTGACCGTTGTCCCCTGGTTTGGCTGGCTCTGCATCTCTATGGTGCCATTATGATTTTTAATTATATCATAACAAATAAATAATCCCAAACCCGTACCATCATTCTTAGTAGAGAAAAATGGCTTAAACATATTCTTCAGGTTATCCGGATGTATGCCGATACCGCTATCAACGATGGTGACCAGCGCAAAAAGGTTCTTGAAGTTAGCGGTAGAGATCCTCACCGTGCCCCCATTAGGCATAGCCTGGTGGGCATTGATCAGCAGGTTAAGGAAAACTTCCTGTAACTGCTGCGCATCAGCCCGGATCGCCGGCATTTTAGCCGCAAACTCTTTTTTGATGTTCACAACCGCCGAAGGAAGCTTATGGTAATAGACCAGCGGCATCACCGACTCAAGTATCTCGTTTAAATCAACTGATTCCAGCTGCGGAGTGGACTTACGCGAAAATTTAAGTATCTGATCAACCAGCTTACGGATGCGGTCCGCCTGCGTAATTGCCAGGTCCAGGCTTTTCTTGACCTTATCGCTTAACCTTTTTTCAACTGCGAGCATCTGCAGCCTGCCAGAGATAACGAATAAAGGATTGTTGATCTCATGCGCCATACCCGCAGCAAGCTGTCCGATAGCCGCCATCTTTTCGGCATGGAATATCTGATACTCTAGTTTCTTTTTCTCCGATATATCCCGGGCGATAAAACAATAGCCGATCATCTTGCCATGGTTATCCAGGAATTGATTCGCTGTCAGTATTGCCGGAATGATCTCCCTGTTCTTGCCCAAAAGGTCAATGCTTGTTTCATACTTTCCGAAAAGCCGGACATTCTCCAATATATGGTTCAATTTAGAGGCGGCGTCATTTTCAGTATGCAGCAAGCTGATATGCTTAAAAAGGACCTCTTTCTTGCTCCAGCCAAGCATTAACTCCGCGCCGGGCTCAAAATGCGTTATATTCCCATCAAGGTTAGTCAAATAAAACGCGTATTCCTTGATTGTGGAAAAGGCTTCCTTTAAGGTGTTATCGATCTTCCTGGCTGATATCTCTCTTTCCCTGCAGAGAGTGATATCCTGGCCAATGAGCAGGCGGCTGAATTGCTTATCCATTCCTAAGTTGACCAAGGAAAGATTCCAGGAGACCACTCTCTCCTGGCCGCCGGAATCCAAAATGATCGTTTCAAAATCCTTGGGCCGGCCATGTTTTACGGATTCATCCATAACCGCCTGAAGTATGCCCATTTTGATCAGATTATCGTTACCGCGGCTTAATAAACTGATCCAGTTCGTCCCGATAATTGCTTCGCGCTTAAGCCCGGTAACTATTTCGGCCTTTTGATTACAGATGGCGATCCGGCCGTCATGGTCAATGCAGAAAACAAGCACATCAGCGTTTTCCAGCAAACCACGAAATATCTCGTTATCTTTTTCTTGTTGCTTATCCATAAGCTTTTAAGCGGGAGAGGGGAATCGAACCCCCATATATAGCTTGGAAGGCTATTGTTCTACCACTGAACTACTCCCGCGTATTGGGTTCTAGGTGTTAGGTTCTAGGTTTTTGGTTTAGTGAAAGGATTATTATTCATCGCTAACCTAAAACCTAGCATCTATAACCTAAAACCAAGAATCACTCAAGTCAAAAAATGGGCAGGAAAGGATTCGAACCTTTGAAGCACAAGTGCAACAGATTTACAGTCTGTCCCCTTTGGCCACTTGGGTACCTGCCCGATAATAAACTTGCTCCTGATGTTTTTGCTTCTCCCTGTATTCTACCTACTATCTACTACCTACTGATTCTTAAAGCCGGCGAGAGGAATCGAACCCCCGGCCCATCGCTCGCCTGAATATTTAACAGCTCGCTCTCCAAAGGGGCTCTGCCCCTATGGCGCTCTCCGCCACAAAGCTTGGTGGTTCGCTGTTACCCCGAAACCGCGGGGAAACTTTTTCCCCGCACCCCTTTCGGGTCGTGTATTCTAAATTCAAAGAGCCGGCGAGAGGAATCGAACCCCCGACCCGCTGTTTACAAAACAGCTGCTCTACCGACTGAGCTACGCCGGCATTAACTACAGATCTTGACTGCCTGCGGTATTCTTTCAATAATATCCGAGGCAATCATGCTTATCTGCGACATATCTCTGGCGGCCAGATCACCGGCTAATCCATGAATGTATGCCGCGTATTTAGCTGCCTGAAAAGTAGTTAATCCCTGTCCTAAAAACGCGCTGACTATTCCCGCCAGCACATCACCGCTTCCTGCTGTTGCCATACCGGGATTACCGGTATGATTAAGATAAGTCTCTCCTGCGCTGCCGGCGACCAAACTTTCATGGCCTTTAAGGATAATCGTTATATTATAATATTGGGCGAACTTTTTCGCAACCTCTTTTCTTCTTTTTTGCACTTTATCAGGCGTGCTGTTCACTAACCGGGACATCTCTCTGGCATGGGGCGTAATAATGATCTGCCGGCCATCCTTAAACTTACCAGCCTTAAGCAGATGAGTATGCTTTGCCAGAGCGTTCAGGCCATCAGCGTCAATAACCATCTTTACAGCCTGGGTGCCCACGATCTTGCGGATCAGCCTTTGCGTTGACGGATCCCTGCCCAAGCCCGGGCCGATCAACAATACCTGGGTACGCTTAAGAAACTTGATGATCTTCCCGCAGGCGGCAAAACTTACGCTTCCGTTTCTTGTCTGCGCTAAAGGAAAAAACATTACTTCCGCCGGTTTTACCCTGGTGATCGAAGCGCTTAAACCTTTAGGCGCGCCTAATGTGACCAATCCTGCTCCCGCACGCAGCGCAGCACGGCAGGCCAGGATAGCGGCTCCGGATAAATTTACTGAACCGGCCAGGACAAAAACATGCCCGAATACCTGTTTATCCGCGTCAATCTTTCTGTGTAATAATCGCGCTGGCAACCGCATATGTTTTTACATGAGAAATAGATAAGTGCACGATAAATTTTCTGCCCCGGCCATTCAAAAATAAACACACCGGCTTTCCTTGCGCATCATTGGATATCTGGATATCCTGCCAGGATATCCGGCTATCCCCGGATGCTTTAAATATCGCTTCCTTGGCGGCAAACCTTCCGGCTAAATGCTGGTAGAAAGACGTCTTGGTTTTGGCATTTTTGATTTCTTCTTTGGTGAATACGCGAAGCAGAAAATCATCACCCCATTTTTCCACAGCCTTGCGTATACGGTTAACTTCTGTAATATCAACCCCTGTGCCGACGATCATAGCCTACCAAACCTTTCATCTGCTGCACCGCCCGGCCAAGCCCAACGGATAATGCTTGGCAGATAATCGCATAACCTATATTCAATTCATTAATCCCTGCTAATTTTGCTATGCGCCGGACATTACGATAATCCAAACCATGGCCGGCGTTAACCAAAAGGCCATTTTCCCTGGCAAAGCCAACCGCCTGCTTGACCTGTTTAAAGGTCTTATCGGTCTCGGACTTTGTCCTCGCGTCAGCGTAACGGCCGGTATGTATCTCTATGATACGCGCCCCGGCCTTAACGGCTGATTTGATCTGCCGGATATCCGGATCAATAAATAAACTTGCCCTTATTCCTTTGGCCTTAAACCTGGCCAAAGCGTCAACGATCTTACTGAAGTTTTTCACTACATCCAAACCGCCTTCCGTGGTAAGCTCCGCCCTTTTTTCCGGGACCAGCGTTACCTGGAAAGGTTTAAGTTTCAAAGCAAAGTCCACGATATCAGCAGCCAGGGACATCTCCATGTTCAGGTTAATCTTCAGGTTTTTCTTTAATGACAATAGGTCGGCGTCCTGAATATGCCTGCGGTCTTCACGTAAATGGGCGACAATACTGTCTGCGCCGGATTTCTGGCAAACCAATGCCGCTCCAACAGGATCAGGGCAACTTCCCCTACGTGCCTGCCGCAAAGTAGCCACATGGTCGATATTTACGCCGAGTTTGACCATAATATTAAGGATGGGCCTGCTCACCCCTGACATAAAACCAAACAATCACCGCCAGTGCCAGGGCGATAAGTTTTAGCCAGGGATGATAGGTGAACAAGTGGATTATGCGTTTAACCACGCCGGTCTTATTTATCTTCATTTAATCTTAAAGATCTCCTTGATCCTGATCTTCAGCTCCTCTATGCCCAGGTCTTTATGCAGCCTGCCTTTATAAACCAGGGAGATATCCTGGCGCTCTTCCGAAACAACAATAATGATCGCATCAGTTTCCTCGCTTAAACCTATCGCTGCCCTGTGGCGCGTGCCAAAAAGGCGGCTGATCTCATGTTTATCGGTAAGCGGAAGGATACAGCCTGCGGCGCTGATACGGTTATGCTGCAGAATGAGCGCCCCGTCATGCAAAGGGTTATTCGGCGTAAACACCGCCTGGATAAGTTCTGAACTGACATCCGCGTCTATATTCACGCCGCTCTGAAGGTATGAGACCAGCGGGTCATGCCTTTCTATGACGATCAATGCGCCGATCTTATTGTGGGAAAGGTTTTCGCTGGCCTGGCCGATCTCATTAAGTATCCTGTCTAGCTCTTCTTCTTTCAGGTTAACGCTGAAGATACGCCGTTTTCCTAATTTCGCCAGCCCCTGCCTTATTTCAGGGTGGAAAATCACCAAGAGTACGATGACCGAGATCCCAAAAAGCTGCTGCAGAAGCCAATCTAATACCGTAAAATTAAACTTCTGGAAAATAAAGAATGCCGAAAAGAGCATGATAATGCCGCGTAAAACCTGGCTGCCGCGGGTGCCTTCAAAAAAGAACATTATCTGGTAAATGACAAACCAGAGTATGGAAATCTCAATGATCGCTCTCCAATATAATGATAGATTAGGCATATTGGTTTTTCCTCATTATTGCGTCAGCTACTTTCAGCCCGTCACGAACCGCCTTCAGATCATGCACCCTGACGATCTGAGCGCCTTTTACAACAGCCAGGACGCTTGCGGCAAGCGTTCCAGAAATAAGTTCAGCTGGGGCATTTCCCGTTATCTTCCTGATAAAAGCTTTGCGTGAGACGCCCACCATGACCGGTTTACCCAGTATTTTGAACTCGTCCAGGTGATTCAGCATCTCCAGGTTATGCTCAGCCAATTTACCAAAACCGATACCTGGGTCGATGATTATCTTTTTAGGGTCTACACCATCTTCTTCAGCTTTTCTTACCGCCATGGATAGTCCAGAAATAACCTGATCAAGCAGAGAACGGTAATGTATATTCTTCTGCATGACTTTCGGAGAAGCTCCGCGCATATGCACGATCACCACCGCAACTTTTGCCGCGCTGGCTAAGCGCCTCATCTTTGCGCAGCGCAAACCCGATATATCGTTGACTAAAAGAGCGCCTTCATCAAGAGCAACTTGCGCTACTTCCGGTTTATATGTATCAATGGATATCGGCACTTTGATCTTTTTAGCCAGGAGTTTGATCACCGGCTTGACCCTGTTGATCTCTTCTTTGGCTGATACGAAAATCGCCCCTGGCCTGGTTGATTCACCACCTATATCCAGGATATCAGCGCCTTCGGCTACCAGTTTCTGAGCAATACCAAGGATAGCAGGCAGGTCTTTTTTCGCCAATAAGCGATATAACCCGTCGCCGCTAAAAGAATCAGGCGTCAGGTTCATGATCGCCATAATCCTGGTCCTCTTACCCAGGCCAAGCTTAAAAGGTCCAAGCTTCAGGGTGGATCGGTCATTCTGGTAACAATTGATTGATCCCTGCAATAACGCTGCCTGCACTTTAAGCCCGAAAGGCTGCGCTTTTAATTTTTCCGCAAGGCGGCCAAGTTGAGAAAGAGTGCCAAAAACCAGGCAATTTGAACGCTTAAGTTTTCCTGTTAAAACACCCCTGGCAACTGCGGCATCGCCGCCTAATGAAAGCATCTCTTGCTTGAGTATATTTGCCGAGATGCTGGAAATGTCATTTAACAGGACGGCGTAAGAAACAGCTTTGGGAAGCATTATCTTAATGCCATAAGGATCGACCCCGATTTTTTGCATCAAAGATTTAGCTTCTTCCTGAGCGTTTATTTTAAGTATGCGCATTGATCAGTTAAATCAGGTCAGATTTCTCAATACCCAGCAGCCTTTTAACTTCCTCCCCGCTTAAAACCTCTTTTTCTATAAGCGCATTGGAAAGCAGCTTTAGCTTATCTAAGTTATCTTTAAGCAATTTTACTGACCGGGAATAGGCGTTGGATACAATGGTTTTGACCTCTTCATCAATGATCCGGGCGGTTTCCTCGCTGTAATTCTTCTCCTCCATTATATCGCGGCCCAGAAAAACCAGCCCCTCTCTTCTGCCTAAAGTGATATTGCCCAGTTTTTCCGACATACCGAACTGCGTTACCATGCGCCTGGCCATGCCGGTAGCTACCTCAAGGTCATTCTGCGCGCCGGTAGTGACTTCATTAAGGTTTACTTCCTCTGAAGCCCTTCCTCCCAGGATCATAGTGATCTCGGCGATCAGGTCTTTTTTAGTCCAGTAATGCCTGTCCTCCAAAGGAGGCGTAAAAGTATAACCGCCGGCCAAACCGCGCGGGATAATAGAAACTTTTTTCAAAGGGTTTACTTCCGGAAGAAGTAAAGAGAGAAGCGCATGCCCTGACTCATGCAGTGCAGTGATCTCCTTTTCCTTTTTGGAGATGATGTGGCTCTTTTTTTCCGGCCCCATCAGCACACGCTCGACAGATTTATCAAAATCAACTTCCTCCACGGCTTCCTTGTTACCCCGGGCAGCCATCAATGCCGCCTCGTTACAAAGATTAGCCAGGTCAGCTCCGGAAAACCCGGGGGTCTGGCTGGCCACAGATTTTAGGTCCACTGAAGGCGCCAACTTTATCTTGCGCGTGTGCACTTTTAATATCTCTTCCCTGCCTTTGATATCAGGCAGGTTTATGATGATATTGCGGTCAAACCTTCCCGGCCGCATTAAAGCCGGGTCCAGCGTATCCGGCCGGTTAGTCGCGGCGATCATGATCAAACCCTGCTGGGCGTCAAAGCCGTCCATCTCCACCAGAAGCTGGTTCAATGTCTGTTCCCTTTCGTCATGTCCTCCGCCGATACCGGAAAAACGCAATCTGCCTACAGCGTCAATCTCATCGATAAAGATGATCGCGCCTTTTCCGGACACCTTACCAGCTTTCCTGCCCTGCTCAAAAAGATCACGCACACGGCTGGCTCCCACACCAACGAACATTTCCACGAAATCCGAACCGGACATACTGAAAAAAGGCACTCCCGCCTCACCGGCTACAGCACGGGCAATCAAGGTCTTGCCGCATCCCGGAGGGCCGACCAGAAGCACTCCCTTGGGGATCTTGCCGCCGAGTTTCTGGAATTTCTTCGGGTCAGTTAAAAAATCAATTACTTCCTTTAATTCCTCCTTGGCTTCATCAACACCAGCAACATCATTAAAGGTGGTTTTTTCAGTCTCCCCCTGTATCTTAGGTTTGATCTTGCCAAAAGACATCACGCGATTACCTAATTGCTCACCGCGGGCAGCCATCATCCACCAAAAGAATATCAGCAAGAGTATCGGGCCCAGGTTAAATAGTAAAGACAGCCAGAATGTGCGCGCTGGTTTGACCTCAAAACTCTTCAGGTTCTGGCGGATCAGGCTAAGCAAGTCATTATCATTATCCGGAATGTTCACGAAGAATTTTGATCCGTCGGTAAAATCACCGTGTAACACAGTTTCAGTTTTTGTCAGGGATTTGATCCTTGCCGGGTCATCTTTAAGAGTTTTATAGAAACTGCTGTAGGATATCTCTTTCGGGATACCGCTCACAGGTATGTTAAAAGCGTTGATCAAAAGCACAAAAATGATAAAAGCGAATATCCAGCCGATAGGGAAACGTTTGATGGGGTTGTTCTTTGAATTATTCTTTTTCTTGGGTGAAAGGGGATTAGCCATTTTGACTTCCTTTTTAGAGTTTTCCTTTATTGAGAGTATTTATTATATAGTCGGATTGATGTAAAATCAAGTAATTTATAAGGTTAGCGAAGATTAAAACGCAAAGCACGCTTTGCTTTTTTAACGCGGATGCCCTTAGGCAGGCTGACCACTGAACCGCATGGCTGGTTAAGCAACATCTCTTCTATTTCAAGCATATGCTGGTAAGTTATCCTGCGCATGCCTTCCTGCAGGCCGGATAACCGTTTCCTGATCATTATCCTTCTTATTGCCGGATGCGCCGCAGACAACTTTTTGAAAGTAAGCACTCTTGTGGGGCCTTTCAATGAACGCTCGGCCGCGCCCTCTAAATAATCATAATCCAGGCCTGAGCTTTGCGCCAGGCGCGCCAGGGAAACCTTGATCTTTTTGTTAAAGTACTTTTCCAAAAACGGAATGAGTTTATGGCGCACTTTGTTCCTGAAATACTTTTCCTGAAAATTTGAAAGGTCGGTGCGCGCGCTTATCGACCTGGCGGAAAGATATGCCTGGATATCTTTCCTTTGAGTCTCCAATAAAGGCCTCACAAAATAAATCCCGTTGATCTTTCTTTTAGGCAGTATACCTGCTAAACCGTAAAGCCCTGTTCCCCGCAAAATACGCATTAAGACCGTTTCAGCCTGGTCATCTAGATTATGCCCTAGGGCGATCTTTTCAGCGCCGGTCTTTTTAGCTAAAGCGACCAGGAATTTCATCCGCTCGCTGCGCGCGAATTCTTCTAAAGAACCTTTCTTATGCTTTGAGCTTATGTCAACTGCCTTACTTGCAAACGGGATATTCAGCTTATCCGCCAATTTTTTTACAAATACGGCGTCAGATCCTGAATTCCTGCGCAACATGTGGTCAAGATGCCCGATATGTAAAGAAAGTTTAAGCTCTTTCCTTAAACTGTTTAATACATACAGAAGCGCGACAGAATCCGGCCCTCCGGAAACGCCTATGAGTATGCGGTCGCCGCGCTCGATCAAACGGTATTTCTTTATGAACTTATGGATCTCTTTGGACATAACCATAGTTAGGATATTAGCATAACTGCGGGGATTTTCAATAAAATACGCCGCGGCATTGACTTTTGAGCCGATAAAGTGTAAATTAATATAAAGGAAGCTTATGGAAAAAACCGAACAGGAAAGAAAAACAGTCCTGAAAAATTTTCTCTCCCTTTCTTCTTTACAGGGGGTCAATTACGTCCTGCCTTTGATCGTCCTGCCTTATCTGATCCGCGTGCTCGGCCCGGAGAAGATCGGCCTGATCGCTTTTGCCCAATCATTAGTGCAATATTTCATCATCCTCACTGATTATGGGTTTAACCTGTCCGCTACGCGGCAGATCGCCCTATACCGGGAACATAAAACGAAGATGCGCCAAATATTCACTTCGGTGCTGACAGTAAAGCTCATCCTTGTCGCTATCAGTTTCTTTATAATGATGCTGATAGTAAATACATTCCCCCGTTTCCAGCAGGATTGGCTGCTCTACGCTTTAAGTTTCGGCGCTGTCTTAGGCAACGCTTTATTTCCCGGCTGGATGTTTCAGGGCACCGAGAAAATGAAGTATATCGCTTTTTTAAATATCGCCTGCGGCATACTTTACGCGGCAAGCGTGATCATCTTTATCCGGAAACCGGAAGATTTCCTTTACGTGCCGCTGTTTAATTCCATATTTTTTATTTTTACCGGCCTGCTTGGGTTGTACACGGCTTTCCGCAAGTTTGACCTTTTGTTTGTCGGCCGCTCAGCGGATGATATCATGCAGCAGTTTAAAACCGGCTGGGCATACTTTATCTCTGTGGTCGCCATCAATACTTATACAGCCAGCAGGGTTTTTGCCGTAGGGCTACTGACCAATAACATGCTCACCGGTTACTATGCCATTGCTGAAAAGATCGCCGGAGCGATCCAGACTTTTCCTTTAGACTCACTTTCACAGGCAGTATACCCGCGCTTCAACAAGATCTGCCAGGTAAGCCAAAAGAAAGCTTTTAACCTGATGAAAAAAGTTCAGGGCTCGATCACTTTTATCTACCTATTGATCATCCCTGCTGCTTTTTTGGCAGCGCACTTGATCGTAAAGCTGGTTTGCGGCCACGCGTACGTGGAGGTAGTTACCTGTTTAAGGCTGCTTTTGATCTCGGTATTTTTTGTCGTGGCTAACGCTTTACGGGTACAATTCTTACTTGTCTGTGCAAGGCAGGATATCTACTCTAAAATGCATATCGCTGCCGCTCTTTTTGGCCTGCCTTTGACTTTTATTTTAATCATCTACTATTCTTACCGCGGAGCGGCAATATCTACGATCGTGATCGAAGCGGCTGTTTTGACCTGCACCTGGAAAGTACTGCAAAAAATACAAAATCACAATAAACATTAATAGAGAATCCGATATTAAATAAAAAGCGGCCCTTAAAAGGCCGCTTTGATTTTGATTAATTTAGTGGCGGAGAGTGGATTTTTGAGCACCCAAAACAATCCAGCGAAATCCCGCCTGTTTTTGGCGGGAGATTGAGCACGCAAAACAATCTAACGAAATCCCGCTCTTTTCAGCGGGAAACCACGCAGTGGCATTTTATCCACTCTGGATTAATTTAGTGGCGGAGAGTGGATTTAAACCACCGACCAAGCGGGTATGAGCCGCGTGCTCTATCAGGCTGAGCTACTCCGCCAAAATTATTTTGCTGATCTTTATAAATAAAAACCTGCCAGGATCAATCCAACTCCCAGAAGCGCGCGAACAACCCTGCAGGCATCTGAAAACGCGCTATGCCCTAAAGAGCGTAACCTTAAGGACACAGCTCCATCAAAAGCGTTCCAAAGCCCGGCAATGATCAAGAATATTTTTATCAGCGCAAGCTGGCTTACCAAAGTTTTCTCCAAAAAAGTATGTAGGCGACAGCCAAAGCGTTCACGCAGGTAATCACCACGACACCGGCGGCGATATCTTTGACCAGTTTTATCTTAACGTTATGCTCGCTGGAAACAATATCCATCATCATCTCTACCGCTGTATTGAATATTTCCGCGATAAACACAAGAGCAACCGTGATGGAAAGCGCGACCAGCTCCAGCCCTTTTAACTTGATCAGGAAACCAAAAAGCAAAGCTGCCGCACCGCATAAAAATATAATGCGCATATTCCTGTGATAGAGGAACAGATAGATCACGCCTTTAATCGATATCTTAAAACTATCAATAAAGCCGTTGGTCTTGAATATGTTTGAGACGATCTTGTTCTTAGCCATATTATTTCTTCCTGTAAGCATCCAGGTATGACGCACAATAAATATTCTTGCTCATGATCAATTCCGCGGTGATCAAGGCGTCCATAAGCTGCCCGTCTAAAGGGTCTAGTATAGCAGAGTCAAGGCCATATGCAATAGACATAGCCAGAAACGTGCGGTTGATCAGGCTGCGTGAGCTCGTCCCCTGTGAAACATTGCTTAAGCCAACAATTGTTTTAGGGCTGGGGTCAGCCATAAGTTTGAATTCATGGATGGACTCCAGAATATCCTTCATCTGCGCCTGGGCAACGTTCACAGGCATAAGAATGGGATCTAAGTATAAATTCTCAATAGGAAAACCTTTTTCCGAACATGCCGCGATGATCTCGGCGGCCAGCTCCAGCCTTTGGTCCTTATTCTGCGGTATGCCTTTTGCGCTGATCGTAAGGCCGATAAGAGAAGATCCATACTTTAAAGCCAGCGGAATAAGTGTATTTAATTTATCGCTATCAGCGGTAGTAGAATTGATCATCGCCTTGTTCTTGGCTGCCTTTAAGCCCGCTTCAATGACTAGCGGCTTACTGGCATCCAAACAAAGTGTTTTATCAGTTACCTCCTGCACTGTTTCAACGAGCCACGGCATATCTTCAAGCGGTTTCCGGGAAGCGGGGCCGCAGTTTATATCCAGCGCGTCAGCGCCGCAAGCAACCTGTTTAAGCGCGCACTCTTGTATCGCGGCCTTATCTTTATTTTGTATGGCTTTGCCGATACCCGCATACATCCCATTGATCAATTCACCGATAATAAACACTCTCTTTGCCCCTCTCTGGCAGTAAAATCAGGTCCTGCCGAATAAATTGTTTATGTGCCTGGCCACCTTGGCAGCAGCAGCCGGATGGCGCATTACCAGAATATCCGCTCCGGCCTGGATAAGAACGCTGGAGGTGATCGTTTCCCAGATTGTACCGCACTCGGCGCTAAGCTTTGCTTCTTTAGCCCTCCAGGCCTCCTGGCCGGAAAAACAGATAAATGGAGAAGCCAAAGTCTTGTCTCCTGACAAAGCCGCCAGCCGCGCGCGTTCCATAATTGAATAAGCGTACTCTAAACCATAACCTAATGCTCCAATCGTAGGATTCATCACGATCCTTTCCAAACCTAACCCTATATCCGAAATAAGTATATTTAACTGTTTGGCGATATTAACATCAATAGGGCTTTCGGCGATAATGTTGTGGCCGTCAGCAAGTACGCTGGCGACCAGCGTTTTATAATTTTCCTGCACAGCGCTGCCGATAAGGCAACGTTCACCTTTTGCCGCCTCTGAAACCACAGGTATGATCTGGTTATCTTTGGCGTCATCTCCGCAGCCGGTAATGATTAAAGGCACATCCATCTGTCTCAAAAGTTCTTTAATGAACTTTCCTGCGCCCGCGGCATCTTTATTGCCGTAATCAGGATGGAAACTTTGCAGCTTTACACAGATAAGCTCAGCCTTATGCTCTTTGACGCAACACTCTGCCCATTTAAAAGGATCATTAATAACCTTGCCCCATGCACGCAGCAACTCATCCGGCCACTCTGAAGGCGCCATATCCCAAACTTCAAACGCGATCTTAGGAGGATTAGGTATCTGGCCTTCCTTAAAGAGCAAGGGAAGCGTATTCTGGCCTCCGATATGTATAGCTTGAACGCGCGAGCCTCCTTCGGATTTAACTGCTCCGATGGTTACAGCTGATACCGCTGCGGGCCATTTTTCAATCACTGGCTGCAAGACCATATTTTCTCCCCGATTTTTTTAAGCTGAATGAATATCTTCGCCTGGTTGTCCAACCGTGTTAGCGGCTGGCCATCGAAACTTAACTTTTCCAGGCCAGGGTCATTCTCAAGCCTGCCTAAATAAAACCAATCCCGCGCTGGGATTTTGTCATTAATAATATCTGTTCGGCTGCGATTAATCAACAGGAAATTTCTCTTTGTCCCGATCTTCAAGGAATCCACCAGGTCGATTATCCTGGCGGCTGATTTTAACCCAATACTGGAATCATCACTGACCACGACCAATGCATCGGCAACGCAGGTTGTCTTGCGCGAAAGATGTTCGAGGCCGGCCTCATTGTCAATGACCACATAGTCGTAGTTATTGACTAGCTTACCGATCACAGAACGCAGGACATTATTGGCGTAACAATAGCAACCCGGGCCTTCGGGCTTGCCCATGGACAAAATATCAAAACCTTTTTCCTCGCAAACAGCGCCTTGTACCTTAAGCTCGATAAAACGCTCTTTGGGAAAACCTTCAGGCAAAATTTCCGGATGAAACGACAACTCGTTGAGTATGCTGCCGACAGATTCCCCGATATTTACCCCCAAAAGCTCCCCAAGATTGCTGTTAGGGTCGGCATCAACCAAAAGTAATGAGCCTAATTTTTCCCCTATGATTATCCTGGCGATCAAGGCGGCAATAGTCGTTTTGCCCGTGCCTCCTTTCCCCGCCATGGCGATTACATAGCTCATCAGAATTTTAGCGTAGGGAACTTATTCAAGTCGGTATGCGGAAAGAACAAAGCCTGCCCGTACTCATCCATATAACCCGGATCAACCGATAATTCAAAATAAGTCATTGAACGGGCTATTTTCTCTGCCGCATGCCGTGCTTGTTCCGAAAGCAATATGTCTTTTGAGCCGGCAAGCGAAGAGTTGCCGATAAAAACGAACTTTGACCTGTCCAGATCCGGCAAAAGCCCGATAGAGATCGCTTTTTCCATATCCAGGTAAGTGCCGAAACCTCCGGCGATAAGGATCCGGTAAATTTGCGAAAACTCAAGCCCCAGGTGGCGCAGGAGTATGGAAGTCGCCGCGAAAATCGCCCCTTTAGTCCGCTTCAGGTTTTCGATATCAGCTTCCGTGATCACAATATCTTCACCCGTCGCGCTCTCCTCCTTAAAAACTACCACAAATTCTTTACCGTTAGAGGATTCACGCTGCCGCGGAGCGTCCATCGTAAGCTTGCCGCTTTTATCCATTATCCCTGCGCTAAGCATGGCGCTAAGCAGCTCAATATAACCTGAACCGCATATGCCGCGTGGTTTACTCTTACCGATAGTAGAATAGAAAACTTCACCATTTTTATCGATCGAAACTTTTTGGATCGCTCCATTTGAGGCGCGCATACCGGAACTTACCCCGCTTCCTTCAAACGCAGGGCCTGCGCTGGCTGCACAGGCAACCAAAAAGTCCTTATTGCCTAAGACAATCTCACCGTTGGTACCGATATCGATAAGGATATGCAGCTGGCTGCTTTTATAAATACCGCTGGATAAAACACCCGCCGTAGTATCCCCCCCTACATAGCTGGCAACACTGGGAACGCAATATAAAAGCCCGCGCGGATTAATATTGATCCCGACTTCGCTGGAACGCACTACAGGAAGAAAATTAGCCGTAGGAACATACGGCTGCTTACGGATATGCGCCGGGTCAATACCAAGTAATAAATGCAGCATCGTGGTATTGCCTGCGCAAATAATACAATTGAGATCATTTAAATCCACCGTGTTATCCGCGGTAAGCTGGCGGATGATCTCGTTCATCGTATCAGTAACGGCATTATGCAACTGCTCAAGCCCGGATGGCTCTTTGGCGTAGATTATCCGCGTGATCACGTCGCTGCCAAAGACTGCCTGTGTGTTATATGTAGCTTTTGTCCCGAGTACCTTGCCGCTGTTAAGGTCAACCAGCTGGCCGGAAATAGTCGTGGTGCCGATATCAAAACAAAAACCGAAATTCCTGCCTGTAGTGTCGCCCGGTTCGATCTGTAATATCTCCAGCGCCTGATTGTGCTTTCCAAGACTAACAGTGACCTTCCAGCCAGCATCGCGCAATAGCTCTCCCAGCTGGCGGATATTAAAAAGGCCTGCCTGTATAACAGTAGCTCCGCTAACCTTTCTTAATTCCCTTAATAAGCGCTCCAGGTCGCTTAAACTATCCTCTAAAGTCGGCAGAGGCAAATTCAGGTATACTTTACTTGCAAAAGGAGAATGTTTAAAAACCGGCTCTTTAAAATCTGTTTCCGCCGGCGCAACATCGGCAGTTTCAGAGTAAAGGCCTTTAAGCCTTTGCGCCACTTCTTGGGGGGTAAGATTATCAAAATCTAAACGGGAGGTTAAAGGAACCTCCACTTCCAGGTCGCTGCGGATAACCGTCAGGCAAGCCAGGTAAACGTTATTTTTCCTCTCTTCCAGGGAAACAGCTCCATTAGGCTGGGTAAGCACAGAGCCTTTTTTCAAGATGACTTTACAGCGGCCGCAAACGCCATCGCCGCCGCAGGCGGAATTGATATAAATCCCGGCGGAAAGCGCAGCAGAGAGTATCGTCTTGTCCTTTTCAACCTCAACGGTCTTCTTTTCCGGTAAGAAAGTAACTTTGAATTTCTGCATTAGTTCAAGTTTTTTAAGAATGTAGGCAGGCCGGCGGCTTCTTTAGGCCCGACGATGATATTAAAACCTGACTGCTCCTGCAGGTCCCCGCTCATTACTGCGACATAACCTGGAATGATTACCCTTTTATGGTTGACTATATCTTTAACGCCGCTCTTATTCAAAGAGAGCGTGATCGTTTCAGCGTTGAATTTCTCCGCAGCCCAGGCCGTAAGCACGCTCATTCCCTCGGTATCCACGCTGAGTATATATGAAGGTATCTTACTGGCCTCTACTTCACCCAGGACAGTATAGTAGCTTAAAGAGAAATTGGTTGTGACTAATACCGGTGATTCTCTGCCTGCGGAACCAACAGTATAAAGTTTTGGCTCTATCTGCAGGGGCTTTTGCGGATCCGTATAGATATTCTGCCTTAAAGTCAGGATAGACAACGTTTCCCAACTGCTTATCCCGGAGATCAAAACAATGCCGGCGTATTTGGCGATATATGCGCAAGCCTGCATGGCTTCTTCATAGGGGTCAGCGTTTTCAGCTATTGCCAAAGACGGAAAACCCAGTAAACGGTTGGATTTTTTCAAAGCCTGCCTGCGGATCTGAGTTAGATCCCAAAGTTTATCAGCGATATTCTTCCTGCCTGTATCCAAAACCAGGTCACTTAATCCCCTGTTTTTAAGTTCGCTTACCAGATCCTGCATCTTTTCCAGGTCAGCATCAGAAACAACCAGGGGCAGGTTAAACCTGCCGGCAATTCCGGCAAACACGGCTAAATTATCTTTTGTCGCGCAATAGATCAAAGGCCTTTTATCTTTAGCTATCTCGCAGGCACTTTCCAGGCTCTTTGGTTCATTGTTCATAAACACAAGCGGCAGGGACGTATTTTCAAGTAAAAGTTTGACTGCGCTCTCAAACCTTCCCTGGCCGCCGGAGTGCTTAAGCGCCAGGCAATTTACTTCCAATACCTGTCCGACACGCTCAAATTTAAGCTGGTTTATCTTGCCTATTTTTTCTTTGATCTCCCGGTCATTGGAAGTATCATCAATAATTATCCCCAGCCCGCAGGGAGAACGAAACTTCTCTTCGTGCCTGAACATCACGGTCTCATTGCCTAGATCTAATTTATTCTCGCCAGAACCGATAGTGATCAGTTTTATCGGAGGAAGCGCTGCGCTTTCTAAAATAGCTTTAGCTTCCGCCGAAATAGACGGGCATTTATCGATAGGGACATTCTTCTTGGCCAGCTGCATGGCAAAAGCCAGGCACGTAGCAAATCCGCACTCCCGGCAGTTTGTTTTTGGTAAAAGCTTATAGATATCTAAACCGGAAAAAGCCATTCTATTCTCTCCTGTTGATCAGGCTGGCAAAGTAACCCGCGCCGAAACCATTATCGATATTCACGACCGCGATCCCCGGTGAGCAGCTGTTCAACATTGTCAAAAGCGCCGAGAGTCCGGAAAAATTAGAACCATACCCGCAGCTGGTCGGGACAGCGACGATGGGAGATTTGACCAAACCGCTGACTAAACTTGCCAAAGCCCCCTCCATGCCTGCAACAATAATAATAACCTGCGCCTGTTTTAACCTCTCCAGGCAACTAGCAAGCCTGTGCACACCGGCAACGCCACAGTCGTAAAATTTCTCAACGCGGTTACCCATCATTTTCAAAGTAACCACGGCCTCTTCGGCAACAGGCAGGTCAGCGGTGCCTGCGCAGACGACCGCCACAAAACCCGCGGGTATCTTCTTGGCTTTAGACGCCAGGTAACCGATCTTAGCAAGCGGGTTATATTTTAAAACAGGGAATAACCGTTTAAGAAACAAGTAATCTTTTTTCTCAAGCTTGGTCAGAAGAAGGTCTTGTTTTGCTTTGATCAGCCTTGCGGCGACCTGTTTAAGGTGCTGGCGTGTTTTACCCGGCGAGTAGATTACTTCGGCGAAACCCTTGCGTTTTTCCCTTGCCATATCAAGCTTGGCAAACCCCAAATCGCAAAACCCCTTGTCGCCGGGCATCTTTTTCATAAACCCCGGTAGACGACGGCCACCAACAAAATGATCAATAACCCGGCGAGGATATAGAAATCGTTGAAATAAATAAAATTACCCAGCTGCTCTTTCCAGGTTATCTTGGCATCGACTATGCAACCCGGCTGCTTGGCCTGTTTTGACTTATACTCCTCTACCTGTTCCTTTTTGAACCTCAGGTATACGCCGCCTACCTTGTAAGCAGGGATCTGGCTGTTCTCCGCAAGGTCTAAGACATCTTTTTCAGAGATACTCAGGAATGAAGCAACCTCTCTTACCGTGAGCAATTTTTCTTCTGCCATAAAAACCTCAAGTTATTTCCCGATCTTTTCTGTGGCAACCCATGAATCTATCGCCTTACGCTCAAACTTGAATTCATTGCCTTCTTTGCTGGAGGGCACCTTGCCCGCATTAGCCCATTCCATGATCAACCCCATATCTACTTCAAGGTATTTCGCCAGCTCCTCAGTATTCAAAAAATCATGCAGCATAGTGCAGGTGCCCTGCAGTACCGCGCCTTCGGCCACATTAAGCCTCGTCGGATAAATATGCCCCTCCACCATCGCCTGAGGAAGCAAGGTGAGCCTTTCTTTGGCGACGATCTTGCCTTTGACCTTGCCTCCGACAATAATGTTATCCCCGACAATATCAGCCTGCACAAAAGCATTCGGCCCGATCGTCAGGTTGCCGCGCGTCTCAAGATTACCTTCAAATTTACCGTTAATACGCAAACTGACCGGATCCTTAAAGGTCAATGTCCCCGTCATAGCGGCATCAACATCCAGCACCTTTTCTTCAAGTTTCTTATGAAAGGCCATCGCTATCCTCCTTGTTATTGCCGGGTTTATGATCCTTGGAAATCATGCTTTCAAAATACCTGAGCAGATGCAAAATAACCAGAACCAGGACAGTAGTATAAACTGCCGTGCGGATAAAACCGGTGCCTACCGCAAGGCCGATCCCCGAAACAACCCAGATACTTGCCGCCGTAGTCAGGCCCTTAACCCCTTCTTTTTCCCGGATTATCGCGCCGGCACCCAAAAAACCGATACCTGTAATCACACCGGCGGCGATCCTTGTCGGGTCAAGCGCGACTTTATCCTTATATATATCAAAAACATAGATGGATGTCAACATGATAAGGCAAGAACCCAGGCCCACAAGAATGTGCGTGCGTAACCCGGCTGTCCTGCGGTGGACCTGGCGCTCCAAACCCACAAGGCCGCTTAAAACGAATGTTGTCAACAAACGCCCAATGATCTCAAAATCACCAAGCATACTTCCTCCTGTCTTTAGTTAAGTCTACCAATCAAGGCCAAGTCCACTGCGCCTGCCCTTTGTGTACAGCAGCGCACCTAAACCAGCGACCATCGCGGCATTATCCATGCACAACCCGGGCTCCGGGAAAAAGCATTTTACTTTTGCCAATAAACATTCCTGCAAAAACTTTTGCCTTAAACGCTTATTTGCCGCTACGCCGCCGCCAATAATAAGCTGTTTAGCCCCTTTTCGCTTACAAGCTAAAAGCGTTTTGCGCGTCAGTGTATTGATCACTGTTTCCTGGAAAGAAGCGGCAACATCTCTTTTTAATGCGGCAGTCAGCTTCTTTGTTTTCAGATAATACAAAACCGCTGTTTTAATGCCGCTGAAACTAAAATCCAGTTCATTCTTGGTTTTAGAGCAGGAAAATCTTATCTTATGGGAATTACCTGTCAGGGCCAGCTTCTCGATCAGTGGCCCTCCGGGATAACCCAGGCCCATGATCTTAGCTACTTTATCAAAAGCCTCACCACAAGCATCATCCTGGGTTTCTGAAAGTAACAGCATCCGCGAAAAATCTTTTACGTAGAAAAGGCTCGTATGCCCGCCGGAAACTACCAGCGCCACAGCCGGAAGCTTAATCTCCTTATGGCAAAGCCTGTTCGCATAAATGTGGCTGGCTACATGATCGACCCCCAATAGCGGCTTATTTAAGCTTAAGCTTAACGCTTTGGCAAAAGCAATACCCACCAGAAGCGAACCAGGCAGCCCCGGGCCTTGCGTTACGCAGATAAGGTCGATCTGGCCCGGTTTTATTTTCGCCTGCCTGATCGCCTGAGCGGCTACACTGGAGATCGTCTCCAACTGACAGCGCGAAGCTATCTCCGGGATTACCCCTCCATACCTGCTATGTTCTTTGAGGCTACTGGAAACAACGTTAGAGATAATCGTCGTGTCTTTTACCAGCGCTACGCCTGTTTCATCACAAGAACTCTCAATGCCTAACGTGATCACTTTACTACCTCCGAGACAAAAACAAACTCATACCCTTCTTTAGCTAACTGCGGCATCATCTGGCTAAGGACCTTTAAAGTAACCTTACGGTCATGCCCTATGCCGATAGCCACGCCGCGGTTTAACGCTATTTTCTTTAATTGCCTTAGCTGCTGGCGGATATATTCCGGTTCATTGCGGTTATCCAGAAAAACATCGCGCTTTGCGCACTTTAACCCCATCTTCCTGGCTAAAGTAAAAGCAACCGATGAGGAAGTAACAAAACTATCCAGAAAATACAGGTTCCTTTTGGATAATTCCTTCAATACAATCTCGCAGGTTGCCCGGCTTTCTGTAACCCGCGAGCCCATATGGTTAGAAACCCCTTTAACAAATACCAGGCTCTTCAGGTCATCGGCGATAATCCTGCGGATATCCTGTGCGTTGAGAGAAATAGTGATAGTATCCCTCTCAAGCTTATACTTTTCCTTAGGTTCCATGGGAAGATGCAAGATGATCTCAAAACCAAGTTCATGCAAACGCATAGCGACTGGCTTTGAGTTTTTTAAGGAAGGCAGTACCGCGCAAGTCAAAGGATACCTGATCTGGCTAGCCAGCGAAAGATTGTTGGGATTATAACCCCAATCATCAATGACAATGGCGATCTTTCCTTTAAAAGGTATGGCGGCCTTCTTTGGTTTGGGCCGGGGCAAAACAATGGCCAGAATAACCACAAAAAGAACAACAGCCAGGCTGATAAAAAAAAGTGTTTTCCCGGGTTTAGGCATTATTGGCTTTTTGCGCTGCTTTTATAGAAGATCATTGTTTTCAGCGCGCTTATCGCGCTTAAAACTTGTTTATCCGATTTAAAATCAAAAACCTCCGGCGAAGGATATTTCTGTTTAACCACTGATCCGCCCCGTTCATCTGGACAAACCGGATCAGACGGCCTTAAAACATCATTTTTATCCGCTGAAGGCTTATCCGCCTCAACGATCACATCCGGTATCACGCCTTTACCGTGGATGACTTTACCGGAAGGAGTAAAATATTTACTGGTAGTAAGCTTCAAGGCTGAACCATCGCCCAACGGAATGATCGCCTGCACTGAACCCTTGCCGAATGATTTTGTCCCGATGACCATCGCGCGTTTATAATCCTGCAGGCAGGCGGCAACAACCTCGCTGCCGGAGGCTGAACCTTCATTGATCAGGATAACCAGAGGCAGGTTAAGAATAGGATTTTTTACCTGCGCGGTAAAACGGACATCTTCAGAAGATTTGCGGCTTTTCGTATATACGATCAACTTACCCTGCGGGATGAACTTCCCCGTGATCCTGGCAGCTTCCTCCAGCAATCCTCCGGGATTGTTGCGCAAATCAAGAATAAGCGCATTCATTTTCTGTTTAGAAAGGCTGCTGATCGCCGCATTCAACTGCTGGGAAGTATTTTCCCTGAATTCAGTAAGCCGGATATAACCAATGCCGCCCTCAAGTATCTGGGCGTATTTCACATCCTTGATCTTGATCATCTCGCGCTTAATGGAAAATTCCAGTAATTTTTTATCCCCCTGCCTTAAAACCGAAAGTTTAATCATATCTCCGGGCTTGCCACGCATCTTCTTGACCGCGTCAGTCAGGCTCATCTCCCTGGTTAATTCATCGTTGATCTTTACAATGCCGTCGCCAGCTTTTATCCCCGCACGCCAGGCGGGAGTATCTTCAATAGGAGTGATGATCGTAAGCATTCCGTCTTTTATGGCGATCTCGATGCCTAAGCCGCCGAACTTTCCTTCTGTATCGATTTTCAGTTCATTGTAAGTGTCCGGGTCAAGGAACTGGCTATGCTCGTCTAAAGAAGAAAGCATGCCTTTCAAGGCTCCGTAGATCAGGCCTTTGGGTTTAGTTTCATCCACATAGTCTTCCTGGATAACCGCCAAAGTATGCGAAAACAGCTCTACCTGCCTGTAAAGCTCCTCTTTCTTGTTTTCACGTGAAGCAGATACTGCCAGAGAAAAACAGCCGAATAACAATAAAAATATGACACAACCAAGGATGAGCTTCTTTAATATCCTCAACTCAACCTCCGCTTGATCAGGTCCTGAAGCAGTTTAGGATTTGCCTTTCCCTGGCTTTTTTTCATCACCTGGCCGACTAAGAACATCAAAGCGTTGGCTTTACCGGATTTAAAATCGCTAACG
>Ga0265297_10002259_pt1 | contig 40168 bp, 45 predicted proteins | sample Munlanlwell13791_FD_192502 | JGI IMG/M metagenome (GOLD analysis project Ga0265297, IMG submission 192502) | Leachate microbial communities from a municipal landfill in Southern Ontario, Canada - Leachate well 137-91 | ecosystem: Engineered > Solid waste > Landfill > Unclassified | place...
CCCCAAGGACTGCCTATAACCTTTAGCGTCTTTAATATTTCTGATAAAAAGAACATAACTTGGGAAATAAGTTGTATAGATAATAATGAACCAACTATAAATGCAAGTAGCTCTCGGTCTCTTACTGTGGACACTATTCCCCCTTACTGGACTAATATTACATTGAGTAAACCTTCAGGTTCTGAATACAGCTCAGTTCCACTACAATTTAATATTTCCTTTTTTGATAATATTGAAATGGATTCTGTAATTATTGAAAATAATTTTACAGGGAATTTTACTAATAATACTATGACCTGTGTTGGGACAGAACAAAAGAATTGTACATATTCTTCAATAGTTCTTGTTGGAAATTATTCTTATAGATTTATTGGAAATGATACTGCTGGGTGGATAAATATAACTCCTTATTTTAACTATTCTATTATTCAAAGACAAGTTTCTTTTACCTTGCTTCTTGATGGAAATAATTCAGATCTAATGGTTAATATTAGTCATAATGTAGAAATTGCATCAAAAGTTAAAATTCCAGATCATGGAACAAGTTATATTTATGATAATGGGGTTTCTATAGGGGTTTGTGAAGAGGCTGCAGAGTGTTATTTCTATAAGTCTTACAATACTGTGGGATATCACAACATTTCAGCTATATTCTATAGTACTTATTTGTATAACTCTATTGAAAGCAGTCATATAATCACAGTTACAGATCCATTAAGCCCTTCAATTTCAATAGTTTATCCTACTAACAAAACTTATACTTCGGACGTTACTGCATTAAATTACACATCTAATGGAGTATCTTGCTGGTATAGTCTTGACAATGGGATTCTAAATTCAAGTGTTGTTGATTGTGGAATTAACTGGACCGGACTTATTTCAAATGAAGGAAATAATACTTGGACTGTTTATGCAATGGATATTTTTGGAAATGAAAGAAATGCAACCGTAATGTTTACCAAAGACAGTTCTATGATGTCATTTAATGTAACAATTAATTCAACAGATGGAAGCAATCAAACAAAACAAGATTTGAACTGTTTTACTACTATCCTTGATTCAATTCCAGGACATCAATTAAATGTCAGTGTTATTTGGTATAAGAATAATGCAACTTCGATTTCTATTGATTATAATAACAGCTATGAAAATGGGACTGAGTTTATTTCAACTCTGGGTAATCTAAATACAACTAAGGGAGAAAATTGGAGTTGTGCAATGAGGTATTTTAATGGATATTCATATTCAGAATGGGTAAATTCTTCAGAACTAGTAATACTAAATACATTACCAAATGTCACTCTTATTTCACCAGTAGAAAATAATCTTACAACTAATAGAACTCCTTTGTTTAGCTGGAATGGAAGCGATGATGATGAGGATATTTTAACATATGAGTTTAATCTTACCCTTGTACCTTCTAGCTTATGTACAGATTCTTTCGAAAGGTCTCAGAATAAAGAAACTCTTCTTTCAAATACCAGTTATATAGCTACTCCTTATCTAAGATGTTTATATGATAATGGGGATTTTTACAATTGGAAAGTGAGAGCATATGATGGAGAGACTTATTCTAACTGGACAAATTTGAGAAATGTTTCTATTCAATCATTAGTTTCAATTAGTCTGCCTGTTGATAGCATTAACTTTGGAGTTTTGGGATTGTCTGAAAAAGCAAACACAAGTTCTGGAGAATATCCTCCAATGATCTTACAAAATAATGGAAATGTAGAATCGAATATCACTGCTAACTTTACTGATTTATGGGAGGGTGCTTCAAATCCTAGTGAGAATTATCAGTTTAAGATTACAAATACAACTTCAAATTGTTTTAACCCTTTAAATACTATAACTTCATTTACAAATGCAACTGCACCAGGAATTACTGGAAATATTATTCAAAAATTAAACTTTACTTCAGGTTATCAGACTGGATGCAATAATGTTTCAGTAGATATACTTGTCAGGGTTCCTTCAAGCGAACCTGCTGGCAATAAATCATCTATGATAACTTTCACTTCACATTTAGGAGAAAATTATGGAGCACTATAAACTAAATAAAATAATGGAGAAATTTTAACATGAAAAAAATATTTTATATTTTTAGTATTTTAAAATTCAATAAACTCTGGAGTAAATTTTAACATGAAAAAGCATTTAATTGTTGTACTTTTGCAAGGATTATTTTTATTTTTAATAGCTGGGCTAATCTATTATTTCTATCCTACAACTAATGCAAGTGTTGATGGAAATTGGGTAAATTTTAATTCAATTAATGCTAAAGTTATAATGATTTCTGAGAATCCTGATTTTTCAAACTCAAGATATTTGGATTTGACGCAAAGAAAAAATATTTCTCTTAATTTAAATCCTGGAACTTATTATTGGAAGTCAGACAATGGAATTATTGAAGGACTTCAGAATGAGCTTGTTGTGGTTTCAGAAGTGGGCATGAAAATAGATAAGACATCTAACCAAAGTGATTTAGTTAATCTAGGAAATGTAAAAATAAATGTTACTAAGACTAAAGAAGGTGCAATTGTTGGACAGGTGATACTTTCACCAGAACAATATGAGCAAATTGAGGATAGTGGAAATTATGTTGGGAGGCAAGATGGTAAATAGTATTTTAATTAATAAGAAAATCCCTAAAATTTATTTGATATCATTATTTTTAATTTTATTGATTCTTCCAGGGATTTTATCTCTTGGAATAACTCCCGGAAGAACCACTTTTAATTATGAAACTGGGATGACTGAAAAAGAAGTAGACTTTTCAGTTATTAACAATGAACATAAAAATATGCAAGTGATGCTTATGATACAAGGAGAATTAAACTCTTCAATAACTTTATACGAGAGCATGGTTGAATTTTCTCCAAGTGAGGAATCAAAGCAGTTTAAATATAAATTTAAGGTTCCAGTTGGAATGGACAAGATGCCTGGACTTCATACTGCCGAGATTATTGCACTCGAAGTTCCAAAAGCAGGAAGTAGTGGAACTTATGTTGGAGCAACTGTTGCAGTTGTATCTCAAGTATACTTTTATGTTCCCTACCCTGGAAAATATGTAGATGCTGATTTAAATGTTCTTGATGCTGAAACAAATGGAACTGCAACTTTTATTTTACCTTTAATTAATAGGGGAAAAGTTGGTATTGGAGAAGCAAGAGCAATTATTGACCTATATACTTCACTTAATGAAAAAATAGGCAGTATTAATACTGATTATCTTCCAATTGAGCCTGGTGCAAGAACAGAACTTACTGGAAAATGGGATGTAAATTATCCTAGTGGAAATTATCTTGCCAAAGTTACTGTGCTTTATGACGGTGAAAGCAGAAGTTTTGAAAAACAATTTGCAGTAGGGTCTCAGGCACTTAATATAGAAAGTATTTTAGTTAATAACTTCAGACTTGGAGAGATTGCTAAGTTGCAGATACTTGTTGATAATAAATGGAATCAGGAATTGAAGAATGTTTTTGCAAATCTCCTTGTATATAATAATGAAAATCAGGTTATGGCTGATATTAAATCTGCTGCTGAAAATATTCCTGCGCTTGAAAGAAAAGAATTGATTGCTTACTGGGATACTATAGGGGTTCAAACCGGAGAGTATAATGGAAAGTTAATGGTTAGATATGGAGAAAAGTCAGCTGATAAGAATTTACTTTTGAAAGTAAGTGAAGATAACTTAGATATTGTTGGAGTTGGTTATGCAATAAGGCCTCAAGGAAATTCTAAAGGAACAAGTCTTTCAACAATTCTAATTATAATAATAGTTCTTATGATAATTATAAATCTTTCATGGTTTGTCTTTTTTAGAAGAATGATGGCAAAGAAAAAAGGAAAATAAAAAAGAAAGGTTTATAATTTAAATTGTTTTTAATGTTTTATGATTTCAAAAAAAGTGGCAGTGGTACTTGTGATAATTGCAGTAATACTTGCAACTATTTCTCTAGCTTATACTTTAGTTAATCATAATCAAAAAATTTCTACAGAGGCCCCTTCTTTTGAATCAAGTAGTGGTTCTGGAAAAGTTGGAGTAATAGTTAATCCTCCAATAGTTGAAGATAAAACTCAAACACCTTAAAGAATGGCAAAAACTAAAATTGATAACAAGGGGTGGCAAATAGTTGCTTATGTTGCAATTGCTGTAATCTTTGTTTCTTTATTTGTTATTGGGCTGAGATTGACAGGTTATGCAATTGAGAGTACTGGAGTTGTTAATGTGACTATTAATCAGCTTGCATCTATTAATTTTACAACTGATTTTATCAATTTTGGAAATGGTTCTGTTAATGGTGGTAGTTCAACTGCTATTCTTGAAAGCAATGATACAGGTGCAATTGGCGGAACTTGGAATTGGACTGCCCCTCAACATTTTATACTTGAAAATGTGGGGAATGTTAATGTAATTTTAAATTTAAAGACAGACCAAGATGCAATAACATTTCTAGGAGGAACTTCTCCTGCATATCAATATGCTGTAAGGGACAGTGAGGTTGCAAGTTGTACTACTGGAACAATTAATTTTGATCAGTGGTATGATGTAAATGCAAGTATAAGTGGCAGTGGGACTCAAATTTGTAATTCTTTTACATTTACAGATTCTCATGACCTAATAACCATTGATGTAAAACTTGTAATTCCTTCAGATTCATCTGCAGGAAATTTAACTGACATATTTACTGCAACTGCAACTGCATTATAAATTGTTTTTTTTAAAATTATTTAGCTAAATCTATTTTTGCAGATATATACTCTATATCAAAGAAAGATTTATAAACTAAATTGTTTTTAATGTTTTATGATTTCAAAAAAAGTGGCAGTGGTACTTGTGATAATTGCAGTAATACTTGCAACTATTTCTCTAGCTTATACTTTAGTTAATCATAATCAAAAAATTTCTACAGAGGCCCCTTCTTTTGAATCAAGTAGTGGTTCTGGAAAAGTTGGAGTAATAGTTAATCCTCCAATAGTTGAAGATAAAACTCAAACACCTTAAAGAATGGCAAAAACTAAAATTGATAACAAGGGGTGGCAAATAGTTGCTTATGTTGCAATTGCTGTAATCTTTGTTTCTTTATTTGTTATTGGGCTGAGATTGACAGGTTATGCAATTGAGAGTACTGGAGTTGTTAATGTGACTATTAATCAGCTTGCATCTATTAATTTTACAACTGATTTTATCAATTTTGGAAATGGTTCTGTTAATGGTGGTAGTTCAACTGCTATTCTTGAAAGCAATGATACAGGTGCAATTGGCGGAACTTGGAATTGGACTGCCCCTCAACATTTTATACTTGAAAATGTGGGGAATGTTAATGTAATTTTAAATTTAAAGACAGACCAAGATGCAATAACATTTCTAGGAGGAACTTCTCCTGCATATCAATATGCTGTAAGGGACAGTGAGGTTGCAAGTTGTACTACTGGAACAATTAATTTTGATCAGTGGTATGATGTAAATGCAAGTATAAGTGGCAGTGGGACTCAAATTTGTAATTCTTTTACATTTACAGATTCTCATGACCTAATAACCATTGATGTAAAACTTGTAATTCCTTCAGATTCATCTGCAGGAAATTTAACTGACATATTTACTGCAACTGCAACTGCATTATAAATTGTTTTTTTTTAAAATTATTTAGCTAAATCTATTTTTGTAGATATATACTCTATATCAAAGAAAGATTTATAAACTAAATTGTTTTTAAGGCTTTATGATTTCAAAAAAAGTGGCCGTGGTACTTGTGATAATTGCAGTAATACTCGCAACTATTTCTCTAGCTTATACTTTAGTTAATCATAATCAAAAAATTTCTACAGAGGCTCCTTCTTCTGAATCTAGTAGTGGTTCTGGAAAAGTTGGAGTAATAGTTAATCCTCCAATAGTTGAAGATAAAACTCAAACACCTTAAAGAATGGCAAAAACTAAAAATGATAACAATGGGTGGCAAATAGTTGCTTATGTTGCAATTGCTGTAATTATTGTTTCTTTATTAGTTTTAGGCATGAGACTTACAGGATATGCTATTGAAAGCACTGGAATTGTCAGAGTTAATATATCTTCTACAGCTGCTATTAATTTTACATCTAATTTAATTAACTTTGGAAATGGTACTGTTAATCCAGGTAAGCCTAGTGCTACTCTTGAAAGTAATGCAACTGCTGCAGTTGATGGTGATTGGACTTGGACTGCTCAGCATTTTATACTTGAAAATGTAGGTAATACCAATGTAGCTTTAAATTTAAAGACAAATCAAGATGCAACAGGATTTCTGGGGGGAACTTCTCCTGCATATCAATATTCTGTAAATGATTATAATACTGAAACAGGCAGTTGTGGAACACCTTTAGTTACTCTTGAGGGCTGGAATACTGTGAGTACAATTGGTACTGATATCTGCACTAGTTTTCCTTTTACTGATGCTAATGATCAAATACAAATTGATGTTAGACTTGTAATTCCTTCAGATGCAAGTCCAGGTGAACTTTCAGATACATTTACAGCTACAGGGACTGCTATTTAGTTTTTTTATAAGTTTTATTAAAATAGTATATCTGATTAAATAGTTAAATAAAATATTTTATAACATATCTTTTTTATAAAAAACTGTTAATTTTTTAGATTTGTATTTTTAAATCAAAAGCTATAAAAACCAAGGTTTAATTATTATAAGATGATAAAGAGGTTATTATTTTTTTTAATAGTATTACTTGTAATACATTCTGTAAATGCAGGTTCTATTGGAATGACTCCTACTGGTTCTAAACTATTTTTTGAACCTAATTTAGAAAAAACATTTAGTTTTAGAGCAATGACTCCTGACCCTGAACAAAGAATTGAGATGTTTGTTAAAGGAGATTTAGCACAATATGCTACATTGAGTAAGAATAGTTCTATTGGGGGTGGAGCATTTGAAGTAAGAATTAAACTTCCTGAAAAAATAGAAATACCTGGAAATCACAGACTTCTTGTTGGAGCAATTGAATCTTTGAATGCAGATGGTGCTGGAATTGGAGGTCTTGCTTCTATACAAGTTCCAATAGATGTTTTTGTTCCTTATCCTGGGCAATATGCAGAAGCTTTGTTTAAACTTGAGAATGTAAATAAAGGAAATGACTCAATGTATGAACTTAGTATTAATAATCTTGGAACCCAAGACTTATTTGTAACTGCAACTATTGATATTTATGGGGAAAAAATCAAAGAAAACAAAGTCAAATCAAAATTTATTAATATTGGGATAATAAAATCAAAAGAAGTATTTAATGATGCAGGTTTTTTGAATGTTTCTTTTCTTGAACCTGGAATATATCCAGTTCTTGTAACAATTGATTATGGGAAAAAAATTAATTTGGAAAATGAACTAAAAATTGGATATCTTTTTATTAATCTAACTGATTATTCTTATATTTTTGAGACCAATAAAATAAACAAGTTTAATATTGAGATTGAAAATTTATGGAACTCTAAAATTTCTGATGTTTATTCTGAAGTTATTATAACTGACGAGGGGGTTGTTTTAGATACATTTACTACTCCTTCTTATTCTATACAACCCTGGCAAAAAGTAAATTTAACAGGATTTTTTGATGCAACTAATCTTAGTGAGGGAAAGTATATTGCAAATATAAGGATTTTTTATGAAAGTCAAATGAGTTCTAAACTTGTTTCAATTTATCTTAAAAGTTTTTCTAAAAATAATCTCTGGTTAATTATTATAGGGGTTATAACCATAATATTTATAATATCTCTTGGAATAATCATATACTTGGAATTAAAGATAAAAAAGGTGGCTCAGGGTGCTAAAAAGAAAAACAAAAAATAGCCTTTTGAACATATTCTTGCTGGTTATTTTTATAACGCTTGGATTAATTTTAATTGTAAGTTTTATTTTATTGCCCAATACTCAGTCTGTAAAAACCAGCTTTATGGTTTCAGAAAAAGTTGGTTTTGATTTGAACAAGAATGAATTGACTTTTGGTTCAATGCAACCAGGGGGAAGTGCTTCAAGAGCTTTAACTCTTGAAAATACTTTTAATCGAGAGATTATAATTACTCTTAATGCAGAAGGTAACATAAAAGATTATTTAATTGCCTCTGAAAATGATTTTATTTTAAAACCTAATGAAAAGAAAAATATAACTATTACGGCTTTCTCATATAAAAATCAAAGTTATGGCAATTATACTGGAAAAATAAATATAATCTTTAAGTATGTTTGATTAATGGATAAAATAAAAAAAAGACAGGATATTTGGCAATTAACTGCTTATTTTGCAATAATTATAATTATAATTTCATTATTTGTTGTTGGAATAAAACTTACAGGACATGTAGTCAACTCAGTAATTAATGTTTCAATTGAACAAAGAGCTTATATTAATTTTACTTTTGATGAAATTAATTTTGGCCCTGGAAGTATTACTCCTGGAAATTCTAATGCGACAATTGATACTCTTGGCAATGTTATAAATGGAAATTGGACTCCTGTATTTGAGGGTTTTACTGTGGAGAATCTCGGCAATGTTAATGTAAGCCTTGATTTAAAAACTAATCAAAATGCAGCTAGCTTTCTTGGAGGCCAAAATCCAAGCTACCTCTATAATGTTACTAATTTTGAATCAGGTAGTTGCATTTTTGGAACAATTAATTTTGGAGAATGGTACGATGTTAATACTACTGAGGATGGTACTAGGATTTGCAGCATTTTTCAGCCTTCAGATTCTCAAGATACTATAAGGGTTGATGTAAGGCTTGTAATACCTGCTGATGCAAGCCTAGGAATTAAATCAGATATCTTTACTGCAATCGGGACTGCAGTTTAAGGCTTGACAATGAAAAATAAAAATCGATTTATATTTTATTTTGCAGTATTTTTTCTTTTTGTAATTTTATTTGTTTCATTCTTATATGCTGCAGGAGTTGTGAGGTTAATTTTAGGTTCTTCTTCATTGTTTATTATTTTGACTCCTGAAAATACTACTTATTATTTTAATCAAAGCGAAGTTAATTATACTTTAGGTCTTAATGTTAGTACTGCTGCTGAAATAGTAAATTATTCATATTCTCTTTATGATTTGCGTCATAACATTCTTGTTTATTCAAATATTTCTTTTTTACCCAATGCCACCTTTAATGCGGTAAGGGGTTCAAATAGATTAGAAATTTTTGGAGTTGATAGTTCAAATAAATTATACAATGATTCAGTCATTTTTTTTGTATTTGTTAATAATTCTGCTCCTATAATTCTAAATATGAGCGATGATTTTTATGCTTGTGAAAACAATTTCTTTTCACTTAATTTTAATGCCAGTGATATTGATGAAGAGCTTTATTCTTTTTCTCTTAGCCCTCAATTTCCTTCAAGTCCCTTTTATATTTCTTCTTTAGGCGCTCTTAATTTTACTACTTTTAGTTATGAGATCTTTTCAGGAAATTTGAATAAGGATAATGCTGGAGGATCAAATAGTGGCTATCATAAATATTTGGAAACTATTTCAGTTTCTGATGGGGAATATGCTGATAGTAGGGATATAAACATAACCGTTATAGAAATTAATAATGCTCCAGTTATTGAGAATATCGGAGTACATACGATTTGGACAAGAGGTAAAAACACTACTTTTGATTATCAGGTTTTGGTTAATGATATAGAAGATGGTAATCAGAGTTCAGGAGATTTAACTTTTGACTTAATTTTTAATGAATCTCAAAATAAACTTTTTAACATAAGCTCTAATGGAACTATGAACTTTACTGCCACTAACAGTACTCCTGTAGGAGTTTATTATATCAATGTTAGTGTTAAAGACAGAGGTATTTTAACTCCTCATGAAAATATTGGTTTATGTGGACAAAATGGAAGTTCGATTAGTTCTTATAAACAATTTAGTTTAACTGTTACTGATGAAAACAGGCCTCCTAAAATAATTGAGTATGCTCCTTTGAGTTTAGTTTTAGCAGGATCTGGAGATAATATGTTTTACTTCAATATCACTTCTGAAGATCCTGATGGTACTATTCCTGATGTGTATTGGTATGTTGATGATAATATGACTTTTTATTATTCAGGTTCTTTTGAAAGTGAATTTTATTATAATTTTGGGTGCGGTACTTCTAAGGTTCATACTGTGAGAGTTAGAATAACTGATGGAGAATTAACTGATACGCAGGAGTGGAGTGTTAATGTTTCTACTGTTGCTTGTCCTAAAGGCGTAGTTTCTGGAGGTAGTGGCGGAGGCGGAGGCGGCGGAGCTCCTAAAAAAATAGATTGTACTGAAAAGTGGGGATGTAAGGAATGGCAGGTTTGTAATAATCTTAAAAAAAGTTTTGAATCTCGTAAAATTGATCTTGTAACTATGACCCAGATTAAAGCGAGATGTATTGAGTTTAATTGGACTGATGATGAATCTTGCGGTTTTCAAACCAGGGCTTGTGAAGATATTAATAAATGTAAATCCAGCCTGTCTAGTCCTGGAATTGTAAGAGAATGCTTTTTTAGTGAAAATCCTTCTTGTAATGATAATATTAAAAATTGTCATAATGAGAGTTGTGAATTACTTGTAGATTGTGGTGGACCTTGTTCTCCATGTCCAACTTGTTCTGATGGAATTCAAAATCAAGAAGAAGAGAGAGTAGATTGTGGTGGACCTTGTTCGTTATGTAAAGAAACTCCCCTCCCTCCAGAACCTAAAAAACCAAATAAATTTCTTATTGCTTTTTCATTGCTTTTATTTTTAGTAATGTTATTTTTAATAGTAAGATTAATCCTTAGATATTATCATTTGTTTGATGATTCTAGGATAATCTCTGGGCTCGGTAAAAGGGGCAGATGTTATCATGAAGATTGTTCTGAAAAAAAGGTTTATGAATATCGCAGTGTAAGTGGAAATGAAGTATTCAAATACAAAGACTTTAAGGGAACTCGAGTTGTTAGTTGCGAGAATCACAAGCCAAATGGCTGGATAAAAAGCAAGTAGTTTTACTAATAAAATAATTTTAGTTTTAATTAGAGAAAAAATATAACTAAGAAAGTTAACAGACATTTATAAGCTTATTGTTGTCTGTTGATTATTTTAGAATTTCCTATTAATTTATATATCCAAAATAACAAATTATATTTTAATGGAAGACAAAAGTTCATTAAAAAAATTTCCTGCTAATTTTTCCTTGGAAGATTTTGCAAGAGTTTATGTTGAAGAAGCTATTTCTGCGGCAAGGCTGAATCCTGATTGTGACCGGTTTTATAATCAAATTTATCAACAGGTTTCAGCCAGGGTTGGAGTTAGTCCTGATGCAGTAGCTTATCTTTCTCATCCTTTCCATTGGGAATTTTTTTGTTATTCAAATGGGGATGCTATTTTTAATTATAATCAGGTAAACCAAAGACCTAGTTCTGAGGCGTCTGTAGGTTCTTCAAGCAAAATTAGTCTTGTTAAAGAACCAAATTCTCAGGAAATAGCGAATTTAGTCAATAGTGTACTTAATGGTTCTTTAAGCAGCAGAGTTAAACCCTCTACTCTTTATTTTAAATTGTCTAAGGAGGACGTTTCTGATTTTAATTCTTCAACGGTCAATGAGAGAAGACGATTTTTCGAATCAAGAATAAAAAAAGTAGGCATAGCTTCTTAATTTAATAATCAGGAATTTAATATATTTTTGAAGTCTTTTGAATTATTTTTTAGAATTTCTTTTAAATCCTCTTCATTTGCATTAAATATGTCTGATAATGATTTGAATTTTTTTAGAAGGGATTCTGCTTTTTTTGGACCAATATTTGGAAAGGATTCCAAAATATATTGTTTTTGTTCTTTTAATGTCTTAGGAATCTTAGAATGCAATGAAAAAGGAGTTTTATTTTTTAGTTGTTGTTTTGCAAGAGTTATCAAGTATTTGCTAGTATCTAATGAATTTTTTGTAAAAATTATGTTTGTATTATAATTCGAAATTATTGAAAGAATAAACCCTCTTATTGCATTTGAGTTAATTCTACTTTCTTTACTTGTAATTGAGGATATTTCACCTTCGATAATTAAAAATCTTTGTTTGTATTGTTGCATTTGCATTAATTGTTCAATTAATCTCCTATTTATTATTGAAGAAATAAAATCTGAAACAGTTTTTCTTTCGAGAATAGTATCTCCTATTAAATAATCCCCTATTTTTAGTGATTTAACTTCAAGTTCAATTTCTGGATTTGACTTTAATTCAACCAAAATAAATGAATCTTTTTCATGAATGTCTGCAATTATCTTTGACTTTATTTTAGTTGAACTGACTTCTTTTTTTGAAAAAATGTCGTAAAACATATTTTTAAACAGTTTTAGAATTATATTAAATTTTTCTTTTTTAATTCAATTTTTATTGCCATCTTTTAAAACAGAGTTTCTTGTTTTTCCTCTTTATCTTCCTTATAAATTGAAATTCCATTATCCAGGTCGTGTTTTATTTCATCTAGTGAATTATACATTCTTTTTTCTTTTGCCTTTGAAGCATAATGGAATATTTCATCAAGGGTGTCATTTGTCAAGAGAATTATTAGTTTTCCTTTCATTAAACGAGCAGTTCTTCCCGCCCTTTGAATTTTTCTAATTGCTGATGGAATTGGTTCATAGAAAATTACTGAATTGACTTCAGGAATGTCAAGGCCTTCCTCCCCAATACTTGTTGCTGCAATAACATTTATTTTTCCCTGCCTAAACTCATTCATAATCTCTTGTTGTTCTTTTTGACTAAGTCCTGGATTATTCTCTCCCTTTCCCTTGGATTGTCCAACAAATACTTTTGCATTAATTCCTTTTATTTCATTCAATGTTTTACATATTTTTATTACAGTTTCCCTATACTGGGAGAATACAATTGTTTTATTTTTGGGATTTTCTTTAATAGACTTCTCTATTAAACCTTTTAATTCCAATAATTTTGGATGTTCAATATTTCTTGCAATTAATCCGTTTAATTCAATATATGCTTTGTTAAATTCAGGACTTTTTATTATTTGTTTTACTGCTCTTGATTTATTTTCTGCTGCTTGTTTAAACATTGATTTTATATATTCAATAGAAGAATGAAGAGTTTGAGTTTCAAGCAGTTCTATTAAGTAAGAGAGTTTAATTGCCTGAGCAGCTGCACTTGCTCCTGAAAGAAGATTGAAATTTTTATTGCCTTTAGATATTGAACCCATTATTTTTCCTTGAAGCTGGATAATATTTGTTTTTGTCGGGGGACCAAATAATAGTTTTCGGTTTTTTAATTCCTCTATTTTTTTTGAATACATATCTTTTATTATCTTTGTTATTTGTTTTATTTCATCTGGGAAGTCGAGCCTTATTATTTCAAATTCTAATTCCTGGAGATATTCTTTAACGTCTTCACTTTCTCTTGTCCTTATTTCTATAGCTTCTATTCCTAGATTTTTTGCAATTTGCTGAATTGTTGATTTGTCTGTTCCTGGACTTGCAGTAAGCCCTAAAATTCTTTTGTTTTTAGCTTGTTCTTTATATTTTTCTGCAACATAGGTATAGGCATAATTTTTTAGACAGCGATGACATTCATCTTCAATTAAAAGGCTGGTATCTTCTAAACTGTAAAGATTTTTTCTTAAGTCATTACCAATGCATTGAGGGGTACTAAATATAATGTCTGAAGTTTCCCAAAGTTCTTTTCTTTTTTCTGCATCTATTTTTCCTGTGAATAAGACCAGTTGTGCAAATAATTCTGGAAGATGTTTTTTAAAATAAGCTAGATGTTGCTCTGCAAGGGGTCTAGTTGGGGCTAGAAAAAGGGTTTTTGTTCCTGGGAATTTTTTTTGAGTGTATATTGAAAGCATTAAAGCAATTAATGTTTTTCCAATACCTGTTGGAAGAACGACCAAACAATTTTTATCTTTGCAATTTTCATAAATTTCACTCTGATATTTTCGCGGTTTTATTAAACTTAAAACTTTGTCTGGCATAAGTCACCTTATTCATTTTAATCTAGGCCGGGTTATAAGATTTGTTGTTATTAAAAGTTAGATAATTACTAGAATTAATGCGACTAGATACACAAATGCAAGAACTGTCCATGTTAGAATACTTCCAAAAAATATCTTTAATCCATCTAATCTGCTTATTGGAATTAAATTCCAAAACCCATAATATATTGAGTATCTTGAGAGTTCTGGAAATACATCTCTTATTCCTGGAAGAGCCCCTATTATTGCAAGAACTAGAAGACTTACAAATCCCCAAGCAGCTGTAAATGCAATATCTGATTCATTTAGCTCTTCTTTTCTTTTTAATCCTCTTTGTTTTAAAACTCTTGTTTCATGAACATTTTCTGCTTCAAACTGAAAAAAAGTAAACATCCTTAAGTTTCCTAATGTGAGGATTGAAAAAACAAATGGAATAACTAATCCAATTGGCAGTGGTTTTTTGAAGTGAGATCTTCTATAATAGCCCCATCTTTGAAATTCTAATACTTTATGTTCTATTTCTAAATTAAAAAATTTTGCAGCTATTTTTTTTGAGATAATACTTGTAAATAAAATCAGTATTGGAACTATTAGAACAAGGGGATTTAATGTATTTGAAGATGGAAAGATAATTATAAATTCATAGATAATAAGTATTATAATTATCCACACAATCTCTTTTTTTGTAAACATCTTTTAGACAATGAATTAGTTTATATAAATTTAATCATTGTTTTTATTCATCAAAAACATCTTTATTTAATATATGTTTTTGAGTTATAGAAAATAGACTATTTTCTATTTTGTAAAATATTTTTTGTTAAAATTATGCTTATATATTTTCCGCCATAGAAAAGTATTTAAACTAAATACTACATTTTTTGTTATGTTAAGAGTAAAAAAATTAACGAGCGTGATAGGAAAAAAGGTATTCACAGATACTGGTGACTTCTTTGGAGATATTGAGGAATGTAATCTTGTTGAAAACAAGGTTGAGAGCTGGAGAATAAGGGTTGCTAGTTCAATGGGTAATTTTCTTGGAGGTGCAAGAGGTGTTATAATTCCGCATCAGTTTGTTCGCGCTGTTGGCGATGTTGTTATAATCAGCAGAGCTAGTTTGCCTTTAGATGAAATGGATAGGAATACTGAACAAACAATGGATTTATCTGAAGATTCAGGAAGAAGCACTTCTATGTAATTATGGCTTCAGTACCCTCATACTTAATTGGTGATTATGCAGTAAGTTATGCATTACCTTTTGTTCTTGTATTTACACTTGTTTTTGCAATCCTTCAAAAGACTAAGGTTCTTGGAGATGGTGCAAAGCAAGCAAATGCTATTATTGCACTTGTGATTGGATTATTTTTAATTGCTTTCCCTGTTGCAAGGGATATTGTTGTTAACTTAATGCCTTTTTTGGCTGTATTTATAGTTATATTACTTGTGTTCATGCTTTTATATGGATTTATTGTTGGAAAAACTGATGGTGATGTTTTAGGTAAATGGTGGAAGATTGCGCTTGGAGCTATACTCACAATTTCATTAGTTGTATTTTTATTAATGATTACTGGTTTTTTTGAGGTAGTTAAGGGATTTTTGTTTGGAACAACTACTGGCTATCAAATTTTAGTTAATGGTGCAATGGTTTTAGTTATTATTGGAGTTATTGTAGCAGTTGTTAAAGGCGATAAGTAATTTTTTTAATTATTTTTAATGATCTGATTATTTATTGTTTGATTTATTAATCAGATTTTAAATTAAGTTTTGAGTTATTTAGTTTTAATTTTTATTTATAGACGTGAGGACTAAAAAATTAAAATTTTATAATCGAAATATATATAAACTAAGAAAATTTTGTAATAACTGGTGAAAAAAAGATGTATGGTTATTATTCATTAGGGGATGTTTTAAACAGCTGGGCTGATCAAGGTGTTTTTGCATATGGACTTCCATTTTTACTTATATTTGCAATTATCTTTGGAGTTTTAAGTAAAAGCAAAATGCTTGGAGAAAATAAAGGAGTTCAAGCAACAATTGCACTGGCAATTGGTTTACTTGCTTTACAATTCAATCTTGTTACTAATTTTTATGCAACTATATTTCCTTATGCTGGAATTGCAATTGCTATTTTAGTTGTTTCTATAATCTTAATGGGGCTTATGGCTCCTCAGTTGGATTGGACAAAATATGTATTTTTTGGTATTGGAGCAATTTTATTTTTAGTAGTGTTATTTACTTCACTGTCTGATTTTTCGTATTTTGGTGGATGGGGTTATGGATGGTCTGACTCTTGGCCTGCAATCATGGCTGGAATTGTATTCCTCGCTATAATGGGCTGGGTTATTTCTGGAAAATAATTAAAAACATTTTTTATAAGGAGTTTAAAACAAATAATTTAAATACTATAAATATTATTAATTACTATGGCAACACTAGACATCTCAGGATTATTTTTCTTTATGCCTGTATTTAGTTTCTTATTTGTATTTGTAGTTGTTTATGCAATCCTTGCTAAGACAAAAGTTTTAGGAGATCAAAGAGTTAACCTTTTGGTGAGTTTTATAATTGCAATTATCTTTATGAATTTTTCATCACTTGATTTATATGTTCGAACAATTTTACCCTGGTTTGTTGTATTACTTGTATGTTTATTCTTAGCTCTTGTAATAATTGGATTTTCAACAAAAGATTTTGAGAAGATGACTACTCCCGGTTTTGCTTGGGTTGTTGTTGCAATTCTAGTTATTATCTTTTTGATTGCTGCAATTAGAGTTTTTAATCCGATGTTTCATCCTGAACTTGGAATTACAACTGCTGGAGACGGTCAACAAGGAGTTTTAGTTCAAATAATGAGCATATTTGATTCTCAAGTTGGTGGTAGTGTATTGTTATTAATTATCGGACTTATTGCCGCATGGGTTTTAACTAAGAAGTAATCTTTTTGTTTTTAAATAATTAAAATTTAATAAAATAATATTTTATCTTAAATAACTTTCAAAATCGGTTTTTTGTTTTTTTAAAGGGGGTTGTCTTGGCTGTTCAGATATTTCTTCTTGCGTATTCTCATTTCTTTGGGTCTGTGAAACTTTATTTGATTGAGTTTGCACTGATTTATTTCCAGTAATTTCTTGCAAGGCTCTTATATTGTCTGTTAGAGGGTCAAGAACTTTGGAGAATGATTCTTGAGTCAGATGCATTTCTTTTGAGATGTTTCCAATATCTCTTCCATATTCCCCTATTTTTTTAATTATGGCCATTTGAAGTTCATCAAATTTAACTTCTATTTTTGTTAGTCTTTCATTCATTTTTTCAACATCAAATTGAAGTTCTTCTCTAAATTTAGTAAATGCTGAGATTTGTTTTTCTAACTTTTCTGTTTTTTCTTCTATTAATTGTTCAGCTATATCATTTACTGTTTCAATATCTAATGCCTGTTGTGGTTGGTATTCTTGATATTGTTGTTGATATTCTGGATAATATTCCTGATAAGTTTGTTCTGGATTTCCCTGAAACTCTTGAACCGGTTGTTGTTCTTCTTGTTGGGGTGGAGGACTTGAATTTGCTGAATAATCTGTGAAACCTTCTTTATCAACAGGCATTTGAGGGGCCATTTGACCTGGAGAACCCATTATACTTTGTTGCATTGAATTTTCCGTTTGTCCATCAGGGTTTCCTCCTTCAAAAGAGTTTTCTTGATTTAATGCAAGTTTTATATTTGATTGAGAAATTATTTCACTTATTTCCTTTGGGGAAACTCCCTCTTGCCTTAGAGAACCTACTATTTGGGAATCAGACATTCCTTGTTGTTTCATTTGAATTACTCTTTCTAGTGTTGCCATTTTATTATAATGTAATTGTATTTTTTATAGTTTTGTTTTTATTTTTTCAAATTATCTACTTCTTTTTGAACTATTCTTTGTATATCTTTAATTCTTGCGAATTCCAGTGGTTGAAACATTCTTATCTGCCTTTCAATTATTTCAACTTCTGTTTTTCTTGCATAATTTTCTAATTCGTTTACTATTCTTTTATTTAATTGTTTTATTCCTTTAAGGTCTGTAGTTATCTCACTTATTTGTTTTCTAAAGTTTCCAAGCTCTTTTTCATATTGTTCTTTTGTGGATACAAGATTTTCACCGATTAATAGAACTCTGTCTTTAATTAACCTTTGTTTTTCTTCAACCTCATTTAGCCTTGTTCCAAATTCTGATAAAAGTGCGCTTATTGATTCTTGTGATTCATCCATCTTTTTATCTATTTAATAGTTAAGCAGGGTTTAAAATTGTTATGATTAGAATATTTTTGTATTTTAGGTTATACATAAATTTTAATATACTCTCAGCTTCTTTTTAATAAAAGAATCTGGGGAGAAATTAATTAAACTCCTTGCTTTTAATAAACAAAAGGTGAAAAATTATGTTATTTAAACCACAAACTCCTGTGTATGCTTATGAGGTTATGAGGGAAGAAGGGAATCAAGTATTATATGTAAATTATCTTGGTGCGAATGTTGTTCCTAACGTTGCAGAGGATCCCGATGTAATGTCCAGAACGTTTGATGTATTAATTGAAGCTCCAAATATTTCCAGGGTTGTTTTTGTTCAACAAAGAAATTATAGTTATGGTTCAGTTGAGACTTTTATGCTTCAGGAAATAGCTAATTTATATGTTTTTTTAACCAAACAAGAAAAAATATTAATGCCTTTTAAACTTTCAATAATGAATTCTGAGTTTCTTAGTCAAAGATATAATGATGTTAGTTACTTATTATCTTTACTTAAGCGAGACCCTCTAGCTTGTTATTCTGAATTATCCAGGTTTGTTAAAGAAGAAAGACTTAATTTAGAAAAAACTCCTGATAATCTCCAGCCTGACCAATTAAGTTATGTCAAATTACTTGAAAAATTCATTTCTCTTCTCGGAAGTACTCAATTAATAAAAGAAACTGAAAGATATAGGGTTGATTATGTTTTTGGAAAAAGAGATATTTATTATAAAATATTTCGGCCTGACATTATTCCTAATTTTACATTTACCAGGCTAGTTTCCAGCCTTCCAAGTGATGCTGAGATTTTTCTCCAATATGAGATTGGGGAAAGCTATGACCGGTCCCTTGTAACTATTCTTAAAAAGAAAGAGGATGCAAAATATATTTATCATTTAATGCCTCCAGAATATTCTTTAGATGAGGACCAACAAAGTCTTTTGAATATTGGAAGAAATGTTTTAGTAGAGCATCAGCCAAAGGCAGAAGAGTTCACAGATCCTGAAAAAACAAGGCAGGTGTTTTTTAATGTTTCAAGAGATTTGCTCAGAGATCTTGCTGAAAGCAAGAATGTCAAACTTAGTTATGCTGATTTAAATAAGCTAGCTTCAATTTTAGTCAGACATACTATTGGTTTTGGTCTAATTGAAATTTTACTTCAAGATAAGTATCTTCAGGATATTGTACTTAATGCGCCTATTTCTATGAATTCTATTTTTTTAAGACATCAGATTTTTGATGAATGCATTACAAATATTATTCCCAGTAAAGAAGATGCTGATTCATGGGCTGCTAAGTTTAGGATGACTTCTGGGCGACCTCTTGATGAAGCAAATCCTATTCTTGATACAGATTTAGCTCTTGGAAATATCAGGGCCAGAATTGCAGTTATTCAACAACCTCTTTCTCCTAATGGGCTGGCCTATGCAATTAGGAGGCATAGGGAAGACCCGTGGACTTTACCTTTATTTGTTAAAAACAAAATGTTGAACAGTTTTGCAGCAGGACTTTTTAGTTTTATGATTGATGGAAGCAGGACAATTCTTATTGCAGGAACCAGGTCAAGTGGAAAAACCTCGCTCCTCGGAAGTTTAATGCTTGAAATTATGCCAAAATACCGAGTGATTGTTATTGAGGATACTTTAGAGTTGCCTGTTGATGCACTTAGAAAATTAAAGTATGATATTCAACGAATGAAGGTTAGGAGCAGTTTACTTAAAACGAGTAATGAGATTGGAGCTGATGAGGGAATTAGAACAAGTTTAAGACTGGGAGATTCAAGCCTTATTGTGGGTGAAGTAAGAAGCCTTGAAGCAAGAGCATTATATGAAGCAATGAGAGTTGGTGCACTTGCAAATGTTGTTGCAGGAACTATTCATGGAGCTTCTGCTTATGGAGTTTTTGATAGGGTTGTAAATGATTTGGAAGTTCCTGTTACAAGTTTTAAAGCAACTGATTGCGTAATTGTTGCAAATCCAATAAAGTCTCCTGATGGACTTAAGAGTGTAAAGAGGGTTTTACAGTTAACTGAGGTAAGAAAACATTGGACAAAAGATCCAGAAGAAGAAGGTGGATTTGTTGATTTACTCAAATATAATGTTGAGACTGATGAAATAGAACCTAGTGAAGAATTAATTAATGGAGACTCTGAAATAATTAAGAATATTGCCTCAGGAGTAAGAGAATGGGCTGGAAATTGGGATGCTGTTTATGATAATATTTTACTTAGAGGAAAAATAAAGCAAGAAATTGTTGATGTTTCAAATAAGTTAAACAGGCCTGATATTTTAGAGGCACCGTTTAATTGTTTAAGCAACAATATGTTTCATCAATTTTCAAAAGAAGTTCAAGATGATGTAGGATTACCTGATTCAAAGAATGTATTTCCTCTCTGGCAGGAATGGCTAAATAAAGCAGTTAAAGGAAAGAAAATTTAAATTATAATTCTAGAGAAAAACAAATAATTTATTAAGTGATTTTTCTATTTTATTAGTGTATTTATTTTAAAAAAGGTGAGATATGGATGTAAATGAAGTTTTAAGAAAATATTCAAAAAAAATAGAAGGTGAAATGAGTACTCATGATTCTCTTAAAGTCAATGAAGATTCTATTTCCAGGGATTATTCTCAATTTAAAACTGATATGATGCCTGAACTTTCCAGATATGAAAAATGGGCCAAGGGCGTTGGAGGACTTATTAAATTAAAGCTTTCAAAAAAAGATGAAGATTACATTGGAAAGCAACTGCAAATTGCTCATTTGAGTGTTGAACCTGGAGAAGCGGTTGGACTTGCATTAATGAGTTTTATTGGATTTTTCTTTTTTGGTACATTACTTAGTTTAGCTATTTGGTTTTTTAATGACGGGCCTTCGGGAGGAGAATTTCCATTTTTGTTTTTTGGGCTTATGATGGTAATTGCATTTTTTTTAGCTTATTATTTTTATACTTTACCTCAAAGACTTGCAGTCAAATGGAGACTTAAGGCAAGCAGTCAAATGGTTCCAGCTATTCTTTATACAGTTATTTATATGAAACATACAAGTAATCTTGAGCGAGCAATTAGTTTTGTTGCTCAGCATGTTGAAGAACCTCTTGCTCTTGATTTAAAAAAAGTTATTTGGGATGTTGAAACTGGGAAATTTTCTTCGATAAAAGATAGTTTAGATGTTTACTTAGATTTTTGGAAAGAAACAAATATGGAATTTGTTGAAAGTTTTCATTTGGTAGAGAGCAGTTTATATGAACCAAGTGAAACAAGAAGAATTGAAATTTTAGAAAGAGCACTTAAGGTTATTTTAGATGGAGTTTATGAAAGAATGCTTAAATATACTCATAATATTAAGTCTCCTTTAACCAATTTATATATGCTTGGAATTGTTCTTCCAACACTTACACTTGCTTTACTTCCTTTGGCTTCAACATTACTTGGCGGAGTAATCAAATCCATTCATGTTTTTCTTATATTTGATTTACTTGTTCCTTTTTTTGTATTTTATTTAACCCTTCAAATAATGCTTAATCGTCCAGGGGGTTATGGAGAATCCAGTCTACTTGAAAAAAATCCAGGTTATGCTCAATATGCTTCAAAAAGACCTTATTATATTGCCGGAGCTATTTGTGTTCCTTTGTTTATAATTGGACTTGCTCCTTTTATTTTTCAAAATAAATATTTTTTGCAACTTACTGGATTTCAAAGTGATTATACGCTTTCTGAACTTGGCTTAAGTTTTTTTGGTAATGGGAGTTTTTTTGAATTTAAAGATACCAGCGCAGGAATAGTTGGTCCTTTTGGTGTCGGTGCTTTAGTTTTAAGTTTGTTTATTCCGTTTTCAATTGCTTTGTTTTTTGCATTATCTTATTCCTGGAAAACAAAAAATTTAATCAAATCAAGAGACAGTACTAAAGACCTTGAAAATGAATTTAACAGCAGTTTATTTACTCTTGGAAATAGACTCGGGGATGGAACTCCTGCTGAAATTGCATTTGCAAAAGTTGCAGCTTCTACAAGAGGACAAAAAACCGAAAACTTTTTTCAAATTGTAAATGCAAATATCCAGTCTATGGGAATGAGTCTTGAAGAAGCAATATTTAATCCAAGAAGGGGGGCTTTAGTTTATTATCCTTCTTCTTTAATTGCAACTTCAATGAGGATTTTAATTGAAAGTGCAAAAAAAGGACTTAATGTTGCTGCTGAAAGTTTGATGAGTATTTCAGAATATGTAAGAAATATACAGAAGATTAATGAAAGGCTCAGGGATTTATTAGCTGAAGTTGTAAGTGATATGAAGAGTAACATGGTATTTTTAGCACCTTTACTTGCGGGAATTGTTGTTGGACTTGCTGCGATGATTACTGGAATTTTAGCTCAATTAAAAAACATGACTGATGTTGGAGGAGAAGAGGCTGTTGCAGGACTTGGTTCAATTGCAAATATAACTAAATTATTTGATGTTGCAAATATGATTCCGCCTTATTTTATGCAGATTGCAATTGGAGTTTATATTATTGAGGTAATATTTATTTTAACTGGAACCCTTGTTACTATTGATGCTGGAGAAGATAAACTCAAAGAAACTTTTGAAATTGCTGGAAATTTAATAAAAGGCGGAACATTATATTTAATTATTGGACTTATATCTATCCTAGCTTTATCTGCTTTGTCAGGAATTGCCTTAAGCGGACTTGCGGCTACCGGTGCATAAAAAATTATTTGAGCCTGAATTAAACTATAAGAATATTTATTAATACGGTTTTCTAATTAAATTAATATAAAAAGAGGCAAAATAATGAAGAAAAGATTTGATAAAAAAGGTATTGAAATGGCTTATCTTGCTTATTGGATAATTGCATTAGTGCTTTTAGTCGTAGTTGGAGTAGGTTATCTTTATCTGCGAAAAACAGATTCTGGTGCAATTGCTTTTGTTAAAAACTTGTTTAAGTTTGGAAGGGGACTAGGCTAAGAATTCGTTTAACTTGAAAATGTTTAATAAAAAAGGTGAAATCGCAGTTGAAAAGGTAATTACTCTTATAATTGTTTTACTTGTAATTGTAGTTGCAATAATCTTCATTTTTAAACCTGATATCTTGAACTGGATGAGAAATCTTCCTGAATATACTTATAATGATACTGATAGGGAATTACCTCTTTCTCCTGATCAGTTAGCCCTTATTGGATGTGAAAAACTTGTTGGAAGAATTGGCGGTCTTGAAGGGAGTTATTTTTCTCCAAAGAATTTTATTTCCATTGGAGGCAAAAAAACTGAACTTTATATTGAAAATAATAATGCCCTTCGGCTTTCACATAAAGATGAACTTGTCGCAAGTATAAGAGATAAGACTATTCAGGTTTATCCTGCTTTTTTAGACAAGTATTCTCAAACTTATATTGAGCTTAGCACAGTTGGACTTCCTAGCATGGAGGAATTGAGACTAATTGACAATGCATTTATTTTGAATACTGGAAATTATATTTGCAAATCTGAAAAAGCAATAAATGAAATTAAAGAAAATGAAAAATGTGTTGCAAAGTGTTCGCTTTACAATGGAGAATGTAGTGCAGTTATTCCTGAAGGTAAAGTTGCAAATGGAAAAATTGATTGTAAAGATGGTGAATTATGTTATGTTAGTGAAACTGAAACTAAACTTACTGATAATGATTTAAAACTAGAGCATCTTTATGTTTATGACCTTACTAAATCAAGTTATCAGGATATGGAGGATTTTGTTAATAAGGATAGTATTTCACTTTACAAAGGTAAGCATATTAGTTTTTCAATGAGGACTAATTCAAGTACTCCTTATTGTTTCTTTTTAGACAGTGATGCTAAATTTATTTATGGGTCTTATGTAGAAAAAGGACCTATTCCAAATAATTATCCTCTGGTTGTTACAACGGATTATTATCATGAATTGTCTTATTCAGGTGAGAAACTTTTTGAGTTTGTAGCTTGGGATCCAAATAATCCAAGCAAAAAAGTAATTAAGAGAATAAATGTAATAATTTCAAATGAGTTTCCAAAGGGTTATGATCCTGCTGAAATTGTTCCAGATTCTAAACTTAAAGAAGCTGCTCAAAATGCCAAGAAAGGAGAGTTTTTTTATATTTTTCAAGTAACTAAGGACTGGATTTGGCGTGAGGGAATATTTGGTGCAGGAGCAATGACTACTAAAAATTATAAAATTTCAAAAACAAGCAGCAGCGCAGTATCCATCTCTGCATTTGATGAAAGTAAAAACGAGTGGCATTCGTTAGATTGTAACCTTGGAATGTTTACAGTAGGTAAATCTATTTATGTTGAGAACCTGGAAAATAGCTTAAGTGCAACTTTTGTCAAGGATAAATGCAAATATTAAATCTATAACTAAAAAATGAAAATACGAAAACTAAATAAAAAATACTTTTCAAGTATTTTTTAAGCCTCCAAATGGAAACAAAAACTAATAAACATAAACTAAAAAGAAGAAGCTCCATTTGGAGCAATAAAAAAGCAGAAGATCTTCTTACTCCTGAGACTTTAAAAATAATTGTTGCAGTTTTATGCATTGTTATATTATTATATCTTGCTTATCAATTAGTTCCAAAGAAAACTGCACTTGCACAGGCAAGAGAGAATTTGAATAAAATTAATTTTGAGATTCAAAAAGTTATTAGTGGAGAAAAAAATCAGTCTGACTTTTTTATAGAATCTCCTAGTAACTGGTGGGTAATAGCTTGGCCATATAAAGGGGAAACTGAAAAACCTGCTCAATGTAAAAATCCTGATTGTATTTGTCTTTGTCCTATTCCAACTATTCCTTCAAAAGGATATTCATTAAAAGAATGTGATAATGTAGGTGTTTGCAAGGATTTAGACCGCCCTGTCAAAACCATGTATAAAGCAGAGCCTGTTGGAGCTTATGCAACCACTGTAAAAAGTGTTGAAAGTTTTTTAGGTTATGATGTTGAAAATGTTCCTCTTGATATTGGAGGAGCTTTACCTATTAGAATTGTTATTGAAAATGGAGTGGTTATTGTTGAAAAAGATAGAAACAATAATGAGGCTAAAAAATAAACCAATTTTTTAAAATGAAAATAAAATCTTTTAATAAAAAGGCAGTATGGAGTGATGCAATGCAAATAGTTTTGTGGATAATTGTATTTGCAGTATTGTGTTATGCAGTTTATCTTGCTGCTAAAAAAATAGGGTTTATTTAAATAATCCAATTTCTTTTAAAAAAGAAAGAAGTTTTTAAAAAAAGATGGTAATATCAATAAGAAAAAAAGCAGAAATAACCTCATCACAGATTGTTGCAATAATTTTAGTAATACTTGGATTTGCAATAATCTTATTTGTTTATTATCAGCTTAGCTGGACTGGGATGGTTGATCGAGAAGTTTGTCATCAATCTGTTATTTATCGTGGAACAAGCCAATATCTTACTGGAACTACTAGTTATGTTCCTTTAAATTGCAAGACTGATAAGGTTTGCATTACTTCTGGAATTCTTGGTGGAAGTTGCAAAGAATTTGAAAATGTCAAAGGAGTTGCTAAATTAAAAGTAAAAAATAAAGATGAAATAGAACAGTTTATTGCACGTGATATTATTGATTGTTGGCAGACTATGGGTGAAGGAAAAATAAGCATTTTCTCAAACTTTCTTGCCGATAAATATGGTCTAGGAACAGTTTATCCTAGCTGTGTTATTTGTACAAGAATAGCTTTTGATAATGAGAGTTTGGCAAAAGCTAAAATTAATCTGGAAGATGTAAATGTAGTCAGATACATGATGACTCATGCTATTCCTGATACAAATGTTAGTTACTATAATTATTTGTCTGGAGAGAAAGCAAAATTTTCTGTAAATCGTCAGTTGGATTTAAAGGAGATAGTAATTGATCCTCAGAGCGGTAAGGTTGCTGAGGGAGGTAGTATCTCTTTTGAAACAGGTTCAATTTCTGAACAAAATAACAACACTAATGCTGAACTTTCAGTTTTATTTATGCAGATTTCTGCTCCAAGTCATACAGGTGTTTTAAAAAATACCTTACAAACTATCGGTATTGGTTATGGTGCAAGTTTTCTTTTATCTCCGGTTATGGTAACAAAAGCAACAGTTGGTGCACTAACAAGTCCTTGGGCTTGGGCAATTGCAATTATTGGGGGAGCTTATCAACAATATTCTGTTGCTTCAAATAGGGCAATTAGTGCAGGATATTGTGGGGATGTTAGTGTTGGAACTGATGCAAGAGATGGATGCAGTGTTGTAAGAACAACTAATTATGATGTTAATGAGATTTCTAAGTATTGTTCAGTTATAGAGAGTATTCCTTAAATATTAACTTACTCGTTTATAGTTCAATTTTAGGTTAAATTTATAATCTTATTATTTTTTATTAAGTTATGATTCAAAGGGGAAAAAGGGAATTAAGAAAAGAAAAAGGAATGAATAAAAAAGGGGATTTTATTGTTCTTGAAACAACTATTTTTTTAGTGTTAAACATATTGTTTTTTATGATTATATTTATTTTTATAAGAAGTTCTAGTAATAATGATTTAATTTATGAACAGACTTATGCAAAGCAAATTGCCTTATTTATTGATAATTCCAAACCTGGAGTGGAAATTAGTCTTGATGTTTCCCAACTTTATAATATTGCAAGCAATAATCATTTTAGTGGAAATGTAGTCATGATTGATAATGCTAATAGAAAAGTCAAAATTAATCTGGTTGATGGAAAAGGTTATTCTTATGGTTATTTTACAAATTCCAGTATTATTTGGAGTCTTGACAAAGAACAAAAGAGATTGATAATGGGTGTTAAATAAAATGAGATTTATGAATAAAAAAGGCGGAGAGAAATTATTATCCATGTGGTGGTTTTTTGTACTTATTGTTATTGGGGGTGGAATTTTTATGGGAGTTTTAATTTATTATTCTGTTGACATTAATGTTAATCCTGTTGAAGCAGATGTTTTGGCAGAAAGAATTTTAGACTGTATTAGTGATAATTCAAATCTTAATGCAGATATTTTTAATCCTAATTTTGATATTTTTCAAAAATGTAATTTAAATCCAAATTTATTTGGAAAACCAAGTAATTATTTTATTAATATCTCTATTTATGAAGGCAATTTATCTGTTTTTAATATGACTCGTGGAGACCATTCGTTTCAAGCAGATTGTTTAATACAGGAAAAAGTAACTGCAAATGCTTTTCCAAAGTGTTCCAGGAAAATAGACTACTTTTTTTATGATAATCAAACTTTAAAAGTTGTTATTTTAGCAGCTTCAAATCAACAAGGTAAAAATGGTTAAATGGATAAAACAAAAATGAAAATAAGAAAAATAATTAATAAGAAATCTCAGATAGGTACAACTTTAACCTGGTTTGCAGGGTTTTTGGTAGTCTTTTTTGTTTTGGGATTATTTCTAGTTGCAACAACTCTTTTTTCTGTAAAAAAGAAAATTGTTTCTGGAAGTGATGAAATTGAACTTGAAAAACATCTGAGTGATGCAAAAGAACAAAGAATTTTGTTTAGCCTGCTTAATTCAAATATTAATTTAAGTGACAATGAAGTTAGAGTCAAGGATGTTTTAAGAGAAAGTGATATTTATAATTTAGATGAATTAAAAAGACTTGAATTAAAAGAAAAAATAGAGAATAGAACCAAGGAAATATTGGCTCAAGAATTTGGAGATGTTGGTTGTTATATCTTTGAAGCAAAATATGGGGCAAGTGATCCTAATCAACTGATTAAAAATGTTGATGTTCGAGGAGCTAGTCAAGTTGCAGGTTTTATTGAAAAAAGCAGTCTAATCTTTAGTAATTATGATGGTCCTAATGTTGATGTTCGAGGAGCTAGTTATATTAGTTCATCTAAATCTAAACTTCTTGCTAATTCAGTAAATATTATCCTTATTAGAAATACTAATAAAAATGTTTTTGGTGTTGAAGGAGACTTTGAAAAAGTAATTGTTAATTTTTATGGGGGTAAATGCTTATGATTTTAAGAAACTTAAATAAAAAAGCAGATTTGTCAGTTTTATTATTGGTATTTATGGCAGTTTTTTTGTCAGGATTTGCCTTATACATGTTTAATGTGAATTCTAATACAATTAAAACTGAAATAAAGGACTCGAGATATTTGGATGATATTTATGTTCTTGAAAATAATCTTGATTTTTATATTAATGAAATAATGGATCAAGCTGTTATTGATTTTAGATATGACTCTGGATCTGGAAAATTTGTTGAAAGATTTAATGAAGAACTCCAAAAATACAATAGTAATGGCGTATTTGTTTTATCAGAACTTAATCAGATTAATCTTCAAGTGATTAATGATAATGTGGAGTTAAACCCTGGCAGTGTTTCTATAAACTTTAATATTAAACTCGAGAAGGTTTACAGTGATAAGTTTAATGTTACCTATAATTATAACAAAAAATTTAGTCGAAAAATATAACTATTGAGAAAGTTTTTAAACTATGGAGATTTGAGTATTTTATGAAAAAAGAGATTAACAAAAGGGCTGATACAAGCATTAGCTTTGTTATTGCACTTGTACTCGGAGTAATTGTTCTTGCTATTGCTATTTATATGATTTATAATTATTCAAGTACTGGAAGTTGGCTCGGTGTTGCAGGGGGTAAGGACAATGTTGCTGCAACTGTAAAAGGTTGTCAACTTGATTGTTCTAGCGGGTCTTTTTACAATTATTGTACTAAAGAAAGAAAAATTATATTTGCTGATTCTAGTCATACTAATGGCGATTTTACCTGTTTAACTCTTGAAAATCAGAATGTAGGGCTTGAAAAATGTACTAATCTGGATTGTGCAAAGTCAGGCTAATTTTATTTTACTAAGAAATTTATCTTTTAAATGGCTATTCTTATTTTTATAAGTTGCTTATTGTTTTTTTGATTTCAAAAAGGTTTTTAAACTATGGAGATTTATTTAGGGGATGAAAAAAGGGATGAATAGAAAAGCGCAAGGAACAAGTGTTACTTTTATTATTGCATTAGTTATAGGCGTTTTAGTTTTAGTTTTTGCTTTTTATATGATGTATAAAACTCCAAGTGTTGAGTCTGGCAAGGTTAATGTAGGAAGCATTGTTCAAAGTTGTCAGATTTCATGTTCTACTTCTACTAGTGGTTATTATGATTATTGTACTAGAACAAGAAGTGTTGTTTTTGATGAAACTGGAAAAAAGAATGCCAGAAATAATCAGCCTTATACTTGCAGGCAACTTGAAACTGAGGGAGTTGGGCTTGAAAGATGTGATGCGCTTACTTGTGATGTTCAATATTATAAGTGTACAGACCTTATTCAAACTAATTGCGCAGGTATTGCTGGATGCGGTGGTGACTTTGTAACTCCTGACCAAGTTAAATCTTATCAAGATCAAGTTGGACTCGCTCCATTAAAATACAAAGAAGTTAAAATTTTAACTGTTAGCGATCCTGTAGACAAGGCAACCGGAAAGGTTTGTTTGAAGTGGGTTGATAATTAATATTTTTTTAAATAAATTCTTATCAAAAAGGTTTATATTTGTTTTATTCATAGTTTATTTGGAGAAAACTAAAATGGATTACGGACTTCCTGAAAAACGAAAAAATAAAAATGATAAAAGGGCTAAAGCTAGATTTAATAGATATAAGCGTGGTGGAGCTTTAAGGGTTGAGAAGAAAGAGGATAGAGAAAGACAAAATTAAAAATTTATTTTAGATAATTTTTACAATAAGATTTATAATGGGGTTTTAATTGATTTAATTAAAAGGGGCAAATATGTTAATTAGTAGTCAAAACTTATTTTTAATAATCCTTGCACTGGTTTGGATTACTGGCGCAGTACTACAGGATTTGAAAAGAAGGGAAGTTGATAATATCTGGAATTTTAGTTTAATTGCATTTGCTTTAGGTTATAGGCTAGCAGTTTCTGTTTTTTTAAATGATTATTGGTTTATTTTAAACGGGCTCATTGGACTATTAATTTTTTTGATACTCGGAAACTTATTTTATTATCTTAGATTTTTTGCAGGAGGAGATGCAAAACTCTTAATTGCTCTTGGAACTATTCTACCATTTAGTTATGACTGGATTGTTAATTTTAAGCTATTTGGTTTTTTTATTTTATTTTTTCTTCTTACAGGAGCTATTTATGTATTGTTTTGGAGTTTTTATTTAGTTACTATAAATTTTAACAGATTTAAACTTGAATTTAAAAAACAGGCAAAAAATTATAAAATCATGATTTATTTGGGACTCGGATTTTTCTTTTTAGGTATTATCCTGGGATTTTTTTTAGATTTTGTTTTTATTTCTTTGGGATTTGTTATTTTATTATTTCCTTTGTTATTTGTTTTTGCAAAATCTGTTGAAGAAAGTTGTTTAATAAAGGAGTTAACTTCAAAACAAGTAACTGAAGGAGATTGGCTTTACTGCGATATTATGGTTCATGGTAAAAAAATAAAAGCAAATTGGGAAGGAGTTTCAAGAAAAGATTTGGAACTTATAAGAAAATATTCCAAGAAAAAAATACTCATAAAACAAGGCATACCTTTTACACCAAGTTTCTTATTTTCTTTTATAATCCTCTTATTTGCCAGTAGTTATGGTTATATTTAAGGAATTCTAAATGATATTTTTGGAAGTTTTGAAAGTTCTTGTTTTATTTCTTCAGGGTTTTTCTCTACTTCTTTTACTTTTTTTCTAGGGGCTCTTGTTTTTGATTCTAATTTTGATTGTAATTTTTCCAAGTCTTTTTCTTCTGCCTTTATTTTTTTAGTTGGAACATCCTTGTAAAGCGGAACAATATTTATCATTCCATGTCCCATTAAATTGGAGGTTTCAATTTTAATATCTTCCGATTTCAATTTCTTTTTTATTTTTTTAGCTAATTTTTGAGCTAAGCTAAGTGCGGATTTGGGCATTTTTTCTACTGGAAGATGTTCTGTTGGAATAACTAATGAATGGCCTTTAGATAATGGATTGATTTCAAGTATTGCTACTGCTTTTTTGGTTTCTGCTATTTTATAAGAAGGTATTTTTCCATTTATTATTGAGCAAAATATACATTCTTGTTCCAAGGGGGTAGACTTTTCAGAATCAAAATCTGAAATTTCTATTTTATTTTGTTTTAAGAATTGTTCTAGTCCGGATTCATCTAATGTTTTTATATAATCTACTATTTTTTCTTTATCAGGCTGATTTGATTTATCAATTTGTTCTATCAACCTTTTTTTAATTGTCTCAGATTGTTCTTTTGAAATTACCATAGAGGTTTTAAGAATCAGAAACTTATAAATTAAGCGGTATTGCTAAAGTTAGAGAAGATTATCCAAATGCTCATCTCGCATTAGTATGGTCTTATTTAGGATTAAGATTGTGACTATCCAAATGCTCATCTCGCATTAGTATGGTCTTATTTAGGATTAAGATTGTGACTATCCAAATGCTCGCCTATAATCTATTACTTCTGCTGAAGAAACATGTTCTATCTTTCCGAGGTTTTCTACTACTTCTTCATTTGAATTATTGTCATCCCAAGAAAAACCTACAATTACTGCAATAAGTCCAAAAGCAATGTCTTCTCTTTCAAATCTTATACTTTTACTGCCTTCTTTCTCTAGAATTTCTTTTGATTTTGATTCTATAGCATCTAAATCTGTAGATGGAGATTCAGGCATTATTTTTACTTTAATTAGTGCGAGTGCCATAATTGTATTTTGGAAATTTGATTTATAAAGGTTTCCCTATTATTGGCTTGTCTATCTTAGCCATAAAAATCTGTATTGTCATGGCAAGGATATACTACATAGTTACTATTTTCGACCATAATTCTTATAAATGGTTATAATTTCATTTATCTAATTAAAATTGGTTTAAAAAAGAGCAGAATGGATAATAACTATTTAGAGCTCCTTGATTTTATTTCAAAAAATTCAGGAGTTAGTGTAGAAGAACTTGGAAGAAGAGTTGAGGCTAAGCAGGCAAAGCTTGCCGGACTTATTAGTAAGGAGGGTGCTGCTCAAATTATTGCTGCAGAACTTCATATTAGTTTTGATAAACAGTCTATAAAAATTTCTCAAGTTGTTCCTGGGATGAGGAAAATTAACTTAGTTGGAAGAATTATAACTCTTTTTCCAGTAAAAGAGTATAATAAGAATGGAAGGAGCGGAAGAATTGGGAGTTTTATTTTGGCTGATGAAACGAGTAATATAAGAACGGTTTTATGGGATGAAAATCATATTGATTTAATTGTAAAGGGTCAAATTTTTAATGATTGCGTAATTGAAATAACTAACGGGACCCTTAGAAACGGAGAACTTCATTTAACTTCTTTTTCTGAAATAAAACTTTCTGATAAAAATGTAGCTAATGTTATTAAGGATAAACCTGCTTTTAAGAAAACTATTAACCAGTTTAATACAAATGATAATGTTACTACAAGAGCATTTATTGTTCAGATGTTTGAGCCAAGATTTTTTTATGTTTGTCCTGCTTGCAAGAAAAAAGCAAGTGAAAACGGTGAATGTCTTGAGCATGGAAAAGTTGTTGTAGAAAAAAGAGCATTACTTAATTTTGTTATTGACGATGGAACTGATTCTATGAGGGCAGTTATGTTTAATGATAGCTTAAACAAAATAATGACTCCTGAAGATTTAGCTCCGGAATTGTTTTCTATTAAAAAACAAGAATTACTTGGAAAAGAGGTTATTTTAACTGGCCAAGTTAGAAAAAATCAATTGTATAACAACAATGAATTCATTATTTCAAATGTGGAAGATGTTGATATAAATAAACTAATTGAAGAATTAGAAAAGTAGTTTTATTATTGTTTGTAGTAGGATTTTATTTAAGAAAGATTAATAAATAAAATATTATGCTTTTAAATGGTGATATATGTTATTTAGAACTCATCTGATGTTTAGTATTTTTGCAATACTTCTTATGATAAATTTTGTAAATGATAAACTTATTTTTGTTTTTATGGTTTTAATCGCTACAATCATTCCAGATATAGACCATTCTGATTCAGTTATTGGTAAACGATTAGTATTTAGGCCCTTTCAATTTTTTATTAGGCATCGTGGAATGGTTCACAGTTTTACCATTGCAGTACTTGTTTCAGTTTTAATTGCAATATTTTTTCCAGTAGCAAGTCTTGGATTTTTTCTTGGTTATTGTGTCCATCTGATATGTGATTCATTTACACGAGAAGGAATAGAGCCGTTTTGGCCTTTTGACTATAAAATAAAAGGACATTTAACCACTGGGAAAAAATATGAAGAGTTTTTATTTGTCTTTATGATTGCAGTTAATTTTGTTTTGTTTTTGATTATAACCTACTTTGGATTTTTGTTTTAATTATAATAATCTTAATAAACCTCTTACCTTTCCTTTTAGAATGGCACTTAAAAATTGGAAAGAAGTTATAGATGAAGAGCCTAGGCCCAGAGTATTAAGGGTAACTAAAAAAACATTAATTAATACTTTAAGATTTTCGGCTTTTCGCGGAGCAATAACTCCTGATTATGCAAATAGGAGAATTCGCGAACTTGAAGAAGCTCAAGCACAAGAAGAAATACAAAAACAAGAAGCAGGATATGGTTTTTTTAGGAGCTCTTATAATTCTGTAAAAAATTATGTAACCGGATTTTTTATAATGGTTTAATTTTTAGTTTTCTTATAGACTTGGGACAATTTAACTTAGTTTTTTTTATGTCTATATTAACATATATAACTCATTTGGGTAATGCTTATAAAGAAAAATCGTTTGGGTAGATTATGGGGAAAATTTATCCTATAAATTTTCAAATATATTCAAATTAAAAAGGGGAATAAAATTTAAACATGGTAGAAAAAGAAAAAGATAAGGTAAAGGAAGATTGTGAGCCTGCAAAAAGTGATAGTGTAAAAAGAAAAAAGAAAAAAGAGGAAAAAGTAGAAACAAAACTTGCTGACCTTCCTGGAATTGGTCCTGCTGCTGTTGAAAAACTTGAAGCTGCTGGTGTTTTTGATTTAATGGGCATTGCTGTTCTTGGACCAAAAGAACTTTCTGAAATGGCTGGGCTTGGTGAAGCTGTTGCTAGAAAAGTAATTCAAGCTGCAAGAAAATTAATGGATTTAGGATTTCAGGATGGGCTTGAATTTGCAGAGAAAAGAGAAGAAATTTTTCATATTACTACAGGAAGCAAAGAATTAGACAATCTTTTAGGGGGCAGAGGTGTTGAAACTAAGGCAATCACAGAAGCCTTTGGAACTTATGGAAGCGGCAAGACTCAATTAGGATTGAGCCTTGCTGTTAATACTCAAATGCCCATTGAAAAAGGAGGGGCTGAGGGAAAAGCAGTTTACATTGATACTGAAGGAACATTTAGGCCTGAAAGAATAAGGCAAATTGCAGAAGCAAAAGGAGCTAATCCTGAAAGTGCACTTAAAAATATTTTAGTTGCAAGAGCATTTAATTCAGATCATCAGATTTTACTTATTGATAAGGTTGGAGAATTAATTAAAAATGGAGAACCGATTAGACTTGTTGTTGTGGATTCTTTAACTGCACATTTTAGGGCTGAATTTTCAGGAAGAGGTATGCTTGCTGATCGGCAACAGAAATTAAACAGATATTTACATAATTTAATGAAAATGGCTGAACAGTATAATTTAGCAGTTTATGTTACAAATCAGGTAATGGCAAATCCGGCTATGATGTTTGGAGACCCTACTACTGCAATTGGCGGAAATATTGTTGGACATGCTTCTACTTTTAGAATGTATCTTAGAAGAGGGAAAAAGGGAAGCAGAGTGTCAAAACTTATTGATAGTCCAAATCTTCCGGATAATGAATGTGTTTTCTTTGTTACAGCAAAGGGTGTTACTGACGAAGAAGCATAAAATTCATTTAGATTGATTTTTTTTAGAGAAATATTTATATAGTATAAAATAAGTTATACTCTAGACAAGATGGTGATGAAATGAGGAGAGAATTTGTTGTTGCAGTAATTGTTTCTATTCTGTTTACTATTAGTTTTGTTTTTGCAAGTCATATTATAACTCCATTATCCGGAAGTTCTTATAATGTTAATGAAGATGTTGATTTTATTTATACAATGAGTGTTAATAATACAGATAATGAAAATACTGCAAATATAACTCAGGTTAATATTACTCTCCCTTCTGGATTTATTTTTGAATCTAACAGCAATGGTTCTGATTCCAGCATTGATTATTCTTTTGTGAATACTTCAAACGTTCTTAGTTGGGAAAATGTTTCTGGCCTTGTTATGAATTTAACTTTGAATAATTTTTGGTTTAATGCATCTTCTTCAACTCCTGGAAGTTATAATCTTTCGGTTACAACTACAAATTCAACTGATGTTTATTCTTTTAATATTTCTATACTTGTTAACGATACTACTGTTCCGGTAATTTCATTACAGTCTCCTAGCAATTCTTATTCTTCAACTTCTAGTTCTGTAGATTTTACGTTTAGAGTTACTGATTCTAGTGCGACAAACTGTTCTTTAATACTTGATGGAGTAATTACAAACATAAATCTTTCAGTAGATGTTAGTGGGGCAGTAAACAATTTATTTACAAATATTACTTCTGTTAATAATCATACCTGGAGCATTAATTGTACTGATATTTATCAAAATACTGCAAATAGCTCTACAGGTAATTTTTCAATAACTAGTGCTTCTTCATCTAGCAGTAGTGAGCCTAATAGTTATAGTGGAGTAATTGGTCAATGGTTAGTTACATGGACCATTTCAAGTGCAGATTTTCAAAAAGGGTTTTCAAAGGAGTTATCTAAAAATAACAGGGTTAAGATTGTTTTAAACAACACAGACAAATATGTTGGACTGCTTACTTTTATGAATAATAGTGTTGCCCTTGAAATTTCAAATAATTCTCAATTAGCTTTAATTTCTGTTGGAGAAGAAAAGAAATATGATTTGAATAATGATGGTTATTATGATGCTACTGTTAAACTCGAATCAGTGTCTTCAACTAAAGCAAGAATTAATATGAAATATCTTTATGAAAAGATAGGTTCGATTACTTCCACTAATAATTCACAATTAGCTTCATTGATTAATGATTCACTTGTTTCCGAAGAAGAAAAGGCAGTTCCTACAACTCCTGTTGATAAACCTAACATTTTATTTAATGTTGTTCTTGGAGTTATAATTGCATTAATTTTAATGATTGCTGCTGCTTTTATTATTGTTAGGCATAGAAAGAAGAATTCTTTTTATTAATCAATTTATTTAGGTTAATTGTTTATAATAATGTATAAAAAGCAGGTTTTGAATATATCTTTATGGAAGAAAAAAAAGAAGAGAATAATAGTTTAATAATCCCTCACTCTGGAGATTCTGAGGATTTTTTAGCTTGTTCAAATATGGAGGGGGTTATTTTTGCAGACCTGCATATTCATTCAAGATTTTCAAGAGCATGTAGCAAGAATTTAGATATTCCAAATTTGGTTAAATGGGCTCGTATTAAGGGAATTGGACTTCTTGGAACTGGGGATTTTACACATAATGAATGGTTAGCTGAAATAAAACAATTAAAAGAAGAGAATGGAGTTTATTGGTATAACTCTAATACTAAACCTGATGAAAAAGATTTTCCATTTATTTTAAGCTCTGAAATTTCTCTTGTTTACAGTCAAAATGGAAAGGGAAGAAGAGTGCATTTGGTTTATTTAGCACCTAATCTTGAGACTGTAAACAAAATTAATGCTTGGCTTGATACTAAGGGAAGAAGAGATTACGATGGAAGGCCCATCTTTAAAATTAGTTGCAGAGATTTTGCAGCTAAGATGGAAGAGATAGACTCTAGAATTGAAGTAATTCCTGCACATATTTGGACTCCGTGGTTTGGAATTTTCGGAAGCAAAGGGGGCTTTGACAGCCTTAAAGAAGCATTTGAAGATAAGGTCTATTTAATTCATGGAATTGAAACTGGAATTTCTTCAGATCCTTTGATGAATTGGAAAATAAGAGATTTAAATAAAATAAGTATTGTTAGTTTTTCTGATTCACATAGTTTTTGGCCTTGGAGACTTGGTAGAGAGGCTACTATTTTTAGGCTCAAAGAAGGTGAAAAATTGAGTTATGATTCAATTATAAAACAAATAAGAGAAAATAGTTTTATTGGGACTGTAGAAACTGATCCTTGTTATGGAATGTATCACTTTGATGGTCATAGAAATTGTAATTTTTCCTGCTCCCCAAGTGAAACTTTAAAACTTAATAAAATTTGTCCTGTCTGTAAGAAAGGTTTAACTGTGGGCGTAGAATATCGAGTTGATGAACTTGCAAAATGTGCAGAAGCAAATCATGAGAATAAAAAATGTTATTTTAGACTTTTACCTTTGCATGAAATAATCTCTTTAGGTCTTGGAATCGGAGTTAATAGCAAGGGTTCCTGGAAAATCTATAATGAATTAATTGACAAATTTCAGACAGAATTTAATGTTTTGCTGAATATTTCTAATAGTGAAATAAACAAAGTTATTCAAAATAAGACTGTTTCAGATTTAATTATTTTAAACAGGGAAGGTAAAATTAATGTTCGACCAGGTTATGATGGAACTTATGGGAAGGCAATTATTGGTGGAAAAGAAAGTGAGATATGTTCTGAATCTCAAGACCCAGAAAATTCAAAAATAGCTAGAGAAAAATCTTTGCAGAAAAAATTATTTTAACTTTTTTACACAAAATCCTTGTTTTTCTAATATGTCAGTTAGTTCTTTTGGATGAGTAGGGCTTAATTCTGCTTCGGTTTCAACAAAAACTCTTACTTCATAACTTTCTCTTCTGAGTTGTGTTCTAGTTGGTTTATGCACACTTATCAAAGTTAATGAATTATTTCTTGACATTAATATTTTATCTCCTAAAGTTACATAATTTTCTTGAAGAATATTAATCAAATTATCTTCTTTTGAGTGATATATATGTGAAGACCTGTCTTCAGGATCACAATTGTTATCATAGAAAGGAGTATATTCTCTACTGAATGTTGTTGAGATTTTCATTTAATTAATAATTTTTGATTGTTTAAAAAGAATATTATTTACTATTGGATATATTTAGAGTTATCTTTAATTTTTCTCTACAATAAAATCGCAGTGCTGTTTTTTTGCAGATTTTTCAATAGTTTCTAGTATCTGATTGACTTCTGCTTTTATTGCCTTAAAATCATCTCCAATTATATTTAAGCTGTATCTTCCTGCGGCAAGGTAACTTACATTACATTTTGAGTTATCACAAGCTTCCAAAATTATTGATTTTACTATTTTTATCCCATCAGAGGATTTTGTTGAAAGTTTGAATAGTTGCCTTATTTCTTTTGGTTTTTCTTTTTTTGAATCAAGAATTTTTAATATTTTTTCTGAATTTTCTTTGTTAAAGTATTTGTCTAAGACTTTTGGGTTTTGTTTTATTTCATTAAAGAAGTCTAAAATTGAATAATTTTCAGATATTTTTTCTATTGTTTTTTCAAATTCTTCTTTTCCAGAAGCTGTTTTAATTATGGCTTTGTAACTTTTTTCTTTATTTACTTTTTCTAAGAGTTCTTTTTTTTCGTTAGGTTTTACTCTTCTAAGTGATAATTGTATTTTTCCATCCCTAATACTTAAAATCTTACAAACTATTGTTTTATTTGGAACAACATATTCTCTTAAGTTTCTTATTCTTCCAGGTGCTATTTCAGAAGTAGTTACTGTTCCCTCTCCATTACCTTCTAATTTTACAAATACAGTTGTTCCTATTATTTTGTCTACAACACATAATACTATTTGGCCTTCTTCAAATTGTTCGTCCATATAAAAAACACCCAGAAATAGGTTATAAATATTTGCATTTGAAAAGTGCCTTAGATCTCTAGAAAATTATTTTTGAATTTTAACTTAAAATCTCAACTACTCTTGCCTTTATTTCAGATTTTCCACCTTTAGGTTCAGAAAGTATTGCATCACAAATTAAACATTTAACCTTTGTTGTTGCACCTTCAAAGATTGTTTGTTCGTTTTTGCAACTTTGGCATCTTACCTTAATGAATTTGTATTTTCCCATAGAAATAAGTAAGAGAATAGGTTTAAAAGGCTTTCTACGCCATTTAACTAATTCAAAATCTCTTGATTTTGAAGCTTTTTAGGTTACTAATCTGTTAAAAATTGGCTAATTTAAGGTTTATATTCACAAAATTTAAAAGAGGGGGTTTGTTTTATTCTTAATGAAAAAAATAGGGGGAATTTGTATTTGTTTAGTATTAATTTTTATAATTCTAGGTATTGTTGTTGCATTAGACTTGACTGGTGAAAATCTTCCTTCAACATGTGACGGAGGTCTTTGCAAACCCAATAGTAATTATGATTCAAGCAAGCCCACTAATGCAGGAAAAGTTATGGGCTTTGAGCAAGCAAATTATGTAGTTCTTGAAAAAGGGACTGGAGCTATTATTGAAAAAGAAACAAGAGAGATAGAAATAAATCAGCAACAAAAAGTAACAATTAAAGGAATAGAATATAATCTTCCTTCAAAAGCAAAGATTAAATTTGTAAAAGAAAATAATGTTGAAAAGACAATAATTTCTCTTCCAGATGGAGCCACTCTTGAAGATCCTAAAGTTGTTGACAAGGAACTTGCAAAAGATGCTACTTTTGAAATAAAAGCAGAAAGTGGAAAACTTAAACTTGGAAAAGATAGTCTTGAAGGAACAGTTAGTTTTGAAGGAGATAAAGATGGAAACTTGCATAAATACATTAAAGATGAAAAATATAATCTGGGCGGACTTAGCGTAACACAAAAATCAGGAGAGAAAACAGAGATATTTTCTGACGGAGAACTTCATCCAGATGCAAAAGGAGCATATTTATCTGTTGGAGATAAAACACTTGCTATTGGAAAAAATACTGAAGGAAAGGGTCCTGAAGTAAA
>Ga0265297_10002260_pt1 | contig 40157 bp, 45 predicted proteins | sample Munlanlwell13791_FD_192502 | JGI IMG/M metagenome (GOLD analysis project Ga0265297, IMG submission 192502) | Leachate microbial communities from a municipal landfill in Southern Ontario, Canada - Leachate well 137-91 | ecosystem: Engineered > Solid waste > Landfill > Unclassified | place...
ATCGTCGAAATTTAACTTCATATTTGGGGCTTTTAAGCCATTGCCGATCCTACCACCTAAGGCAGGAGATTATTGATCTGGTTTTGAGCCGGTCAGAGTTGCCGGGAGCGAGTTTAAAATGCTACAATTAATCTATAAAATGATTTGATGAAGAAGTTTTATGCCAAATACACCGGAAGCCGGACAGCCGGGAAAATTTAAAGGCGAATTGGCGGAAATAAAGGATTTTTTCGGCCGGCATCGGCAATTTTTAGAAAAATACGCCGGTGATTCGTCAATCAGGATCGAACCGTCGCCGGAGGGTTTGGGCACTTTTGCGATTGATTTGGAAAACGGCACGATTTTTGTCGAGCCGAGTCGTTATAAAGAGAAGGGTTGGGACAAAGGAAAAATCATGTCCAGTGTCTGCCATGAATTCGAACATTTCCGAGAAATGAAGGAATTATTAGCTGAAGACGGCGGAGATGGAATTTGGCAAAGGCACATAAGAAAAATCAAAGCCAATCGCCGTTTCGGCATTCTGGACAATTGCTATGGCGATGTAAAAATGGATTGGCGTGTGGCTTCGCGGGCGCCCGTATTGACAGACGCGATAGAAAGGAAATATCGCGAAGATCTTTTTCCGGAAAATAATTTGACTGATCAGCCGAAGCATTTGCAATTCGCTTACGCCTTAAAGCAGCGCGCCATGCTTACGGAGGAATTGGTCTTAGATCTGGAAGTGCAGGCGGAAATAGACAAATTAGAAACGATTGAAAGCAACGGAGTGAAATTATTAGAATACGCCACGCGGCCGGATACGCCGATGTCCATGCGGCTGAGATTGCAGGCCAGATTTTTGGAGCCGATTTATGAGAGATTGTTTAAAGAAGATGTGGAAGAGAAAAGACAAGAAAATAAAGGCAAGAGCAGCGGAGATGGAAATCCTGAATCGGGAGAGGGCGGAGATCGGACTGAAGGCGAGCCGGAAGACGGCGATGAGGGCGCTGAGTCGAACGACGGAAGTGAAAAGAAAAAACCAAAAGGCAAATCAAAAAAAACGGATAAGAAATCGGAGGGCAATAAGCGGGCTGGTCCGAGCGTTGAAGATGCCGAAGAATCGGGCGAGCCGATTAATCCGGAGGATTATTTCCGGGATGAATACGATGATTTTGACGTTAAGAATATTGAGCCGATTGATTATTCATCGGATAAAATCGAGAAAAAAATAAAAGATTATATCGAGTCGCAGCGCGGCCGGGATGCCGAGCAAGCGGCGCGAGAGGCCTATGCGCGAGCCGAGGGCGTCAGTTGGCAGGAGATTAAGGATTACCAGGCATATTTTTCGCAATTGGAAAATTTGGAAAATCCGGAGACGGGCGAGCAAGTGATAGAAGAGCTGCGAAAAATTTTTCGTCGGATTATCGCCGAACGGCGGCAAGAGCGCTATGCGCCCAAGCATCCGCTGAATGAGGGGGAAATATTAATCCGTCCGGCTGAAGCGGTGGCGGCAGTGATGAGCGGCGAGAACGAACCGGAGGTTTGGGAGTCGCAGGAAAAAAAGGACTTGCCGCAGGAATTATACGGCGATTTCGATGTTGTTTTGGTCGGCGATCGCAGCGGTTCCATGAACGGCGCTAAGGCGCGCGAACAACGTCAAGCTATAATGCTGGCTTTAGAGGCGTTGAAGGAGTTTTGCGACGAGCTGGAGGAAGCGCGTTCTGACTTGAAACACGATTTGAATGTCAGAAGCGAAGTTTGGAGTTTCGGCGGTCAGGCGGAAGTGAAAATACTGAAACCGCTATCCGAACAATTGACGGAAAAACAAAGAGTCAGTGTTTATAAGGACTTGGCTACCGCGCCTGGCAGCAGCACCATGGATTTTTTAGTTTTAGAGAAGATTAGAGATGAGGTGACGCCGGAAGAATGGCAAAAAATAAAAGATAAAAAATTACGCAAGGTGGTTATTGTTTTTACTGATGGCGAGAGCGACGATCCCGCCAGGGTCAAGTCGGCTTTGGATGGCGGCCGGGTGAAAAACAATCAGGGTGAAGAAGTTTACATTTCTGGCTTGCGCGATCGCGGCATTGCCGTTGTCGCTATCGGCGTTACCGCTTCCGGCCGGGCGGCGGAGACAACCTATTCCCCGGACGGCCAAACCTGCGAGAGTATTGATAGATTGGCTGTTGTTCTGGCTGATTTATTGAAAGAATATTTGAAAGATTTGCTGATAAAAAAATAACCGCGATTAATTATGGCTAAAAAAATACTGCTTTCCGGCGTCAAGCCGACCAACCGGATCCATATCGGCAATTACTTCGGCGCCATGAAGCAATTCGTCGATCTGCAAGGCGAATTTGACAATTATATTTTTATCGCCGATTACCATGCGTTGAATCAACTGAAGAATCCGGACGAATTGCGCGATTACACTTGGAATCTTATTTTGGATTATCTGGCGATCGGTTTGGATCCGAAGCGGACCGTGCTATTCAAGCAATCGGATGTGCCGCAGGTTTGCGAGTTGCAATGGATTTTCAATTGCCTGCTGCCCTTGCCATATCTGGAGCGCGCTCATGCTTATAAAGACGCGGTCGCCAAACGGCAAGAGATCAATATGGGGTTGTTCTGTTATCCGGTGCTGATGGCCGCGGATATCCTGCTTTATGATGCTGATTTGGTGCCGGTCGGCCAAGATCAGAAACAGCATTTGGAAATGGCCGCCGAGCTGGCCAATAAATTCAACCATGCTTATCAGCCGCTGTTCAAAGAGCCGAAGCCCTATATCATGTCGGAGCTAACGATTAAGGGGACTGACGGCGAGAAAATGTCCAAGAGCCGAGGCAATACTATCGGCTTGTTTGAGGATGAGGCGACGCTGCGGAAAAAAATCATGTCAATCAAGACCGATTCCAAGGGCGTGGCGGACAAGAAGCATTCGGAAGAAGACAATGTTTTCACTTTTCATAAATTATTCTCGCTGCCGATGCTGGATGAATTGCGTGATCGCTATGAGCAGGGCGGGATCGGCTATCAGGAGTCCAAAGAGATTCTGTTGAATAATATTTTAGAATACACCGCAGCTTTTCGGACTAAACGGGCCGAGTTGGCCAAAGATAAGGATTATATTTTTGGTGTTTTGGAGGCCGGCGCTAAATCAGCTGGCGCTAAAGCTGATGCCAAATTAGTCCAAGTCCGGCAAGCGATCGGGGTGAGATGAATTGTTTGTGATAAAATTTAAATTAAAAAAAACACGCCTTTAGCCAAAATAACCGCGTGTTTTTTTGGGTTTTTTGATTGTCAGCCAGCTTAAAAACGCAATAGCGTCAAAGTTGCCAGAGCGGCCGGTTTTGTGTTAAGATTTAATTGTATGGAGTCATCGGCAACAGACAAAACCCGCCGTTTTCTCTGGGAGGTGTGCGGCCATGGCCGGATTACCGATTATTTGAAATCATCCATTGTCAATAACCAGGTTTCGCATGCTTATATTTTTGCCGGCGGCAACGGGTTGGGCAAGGAAACGACCGTGGCTAAATTCATCAAGACGCTTTTTTGCTCTGGCCGCGGCGAATATCTTCCTTGCAACGAATGTCCGGCTTGCCGGCAGATCGACAGTAAGATCCATCCTGATATTTATTATTTGCGGCGGCTGATTGATGAGAAAACCAGTAAATTGAAACGCGATATCTCGGTCGAGCAGGTGCGTGAATTGAAGTCAAAATTGTCGCAAAGCACGCTGTTGCGCGGCTGGAAAATCGCCATTATCGAGGAAGCGGAAGCGCTCAACGGCAATTCGGCCAATTCCTTGCTGAAGGTTTTGGAAGAACCGACCGCAAAAACGGCGATTATCCTGATCACCTCGGATATTTCCCGATTGCCTAAGACCGTTTTGTCACGATCACTGGTGCTTAATTTTTTGCCGGTCAGAAAAGAAGAAATCAAGGAGTTTTTGCTCAGCCGCGGCGTCGGCGAGGAAAAAGCCGGCCGGATTTCTCGTTTGGCCTTAGGGCGTCCGGGAACAGCGATGACGCTGGCGGAAAACCCCGAGGCCCTGGCGGAAAAACAGCAGCGTTTTGCCGATTTCATTAATCTGTTCCGATCTGATTTGTCGGCGCGTCTCTCATCGATTGATACTGTTATTAGCTGGGAAAAAGATGAGTCGCTCAATATTAAAAAATTAATCGGTTTACTGGCTGATTGGCAGACCGCCTTGCGCGATTTGATTTTGGCGCGAAACGGCAATCAAGCCGATTTGGCCGATCTTCGAGCCGTGAAGGAAATGTCCGGTTCGGAACAACTAAGCTGGGGGCGGATTTTGAGAGCCGATTATTTTTTGGCTGAAGCGAAAAGAATGCTCGACGCCAATATTTCCAGCAAGAATATTCTAGAGAACTTGGTTATTAATTTGTAAAGATACTAAGATACTATTTAACCACAAAAAATATGGCAAATCCCTTAGGCAGAGTGATTGCGTTGGCGGCGGCGGCCGTCCTGCTGTCCGGCTGCACGCTGGCTTCGACCAATCAGACATCCTCAGCCAAGTCGAGCGGCGGCGTTTGGCGATCCAACGACGGCGCCAAGACCTTTATGCAAATCAACGATCTAATGGCCACTCGAGGCCGGATTTTGACCTTGAATACCGCCGATATCAACAGTTTGACGCTCGATCCGCAGGATCCGTTGACGGTTTACGCCGCCTCCGCAGCCAATGGCATTTTTTATACCATTGACGGCGGTAATTCCTGGCAGCAATTCAAAGCGTTGACCGCTGGCAGCATTAATGACATTTCGGTTGACAGCCAGAATAAATGCGTCATTTACGCGACTGCCGCCAATAAATTATTCAAGACGGAAAATTGCGGCCGCGATTGGAATAATATTTATTATCATCAGAAAAGCCAAGTTGTTTTGACGGCCTTGGCGGTTGATCCGAAGAGCGGCGGCGTTGTCTATTTAGGCACGAGCGAGGGCGAGGTGCTTAAAAGCTTAGACGGCGGCCATGCTTGGGTGACGTCTTATCGGTTAGAGCGGGATAAGATCATGGATATCGTGATTGATCCGTTTGAGCCGAGGATCGTTTTTGTCGGTTCGGCCAAGAAAGGCCTGTTCAAAAGTTTGACTGGCGGCGCGAGTTGGAGTTCGCTTGGCGCCGGACTGGAGTCCTATGTCGGCAGCCACGAATACCGCAAGCTGATTTATGATGCGGCGACGCCTAATTCCTTGCTGTTCATTTCTAAGTTCGGCTTATTGAAAACGGTTGACGGCGGCAATACCTGGCGGATTATCGAATTATTGCCGGCTCACAAGACGACCAATATCCTGATGGTGGCGGTGAATCCGGCTAATAGCAATGAATTTTATTACGCTACCGCTTCGACTTTGGTCAAGACATCTGACGGCGGCCTTTCTTGGTCATCTAAGCAGTTGCCCTACAGCCGTTCGACGACCGATATCAAAATCAGCCCGGCCAGCGGCAATGTCGTCTATTTGACAACCAAGCAATCAAGCAATTAATTATCTGGTGTCTATAATTCACCCGCCTGCAACGCTTTGCGCAGCGTAGCAATGCGGGCAGGTAATTCATAATTCATAATTTCCCATATGAGCATTATCGACAATCATAAAGGAGAGTTTGCCAAGGCCATTGAACATTTCCAAACGGAAATTGGCGGCTTAAAAACCGGTCGGGCCAATCCGGCCATTCTCGATAGCGTCCGCGTGGAGGCCTATGGCGCGATGAATCCGATCATCAATGTCGCCAGCGTCAATGTGCCTGACGCCCGCTGTCTGGTAATCCAGCCCTGGGATAAAAGTATTATCAAAGAAATCGAAAAGGGCATTATCGAAGCTAATTTGAATCTTAATCCGGTTAATGATGGCGATAAAATCAGGATTAATCTGCCGCCGCTGACCGAGGAGTCGCGCAAAGAAATCGCTAAAATCCTGAATCAAAAAACTGAAGACGCCAAGATTGCCATCAGAATCGCCAGAGACAAGGCCAAAGAAGAAGTCATTGAGGCGGAAAAAAACAAGGAGTTCGGCGAGGATGAGAAATTCGGCTTATTGGCAGAGTTGGACAAGCAGGTCGGCGCCTATAACGATCAAATCAAGGATTTGGCAGATCGGAAAGAAGCGGAAATCATGACTGTGTAGATCCAATCAATAAATTATGATCATCACTATATTAGTATTTGCTTTGATACTTTCCTTGCTCGTGTTCGTGCACGAGCTCGGTCATTTTTTAATGGCTCGGCTGTTCGGCGTCAGAATCGATGAATTCGGCATGGGCTTGCCGCCGCGATTGGCGGGTTGGCAATTCTGGCGGGCTGGCCGGCCGGAGAAAATTGTCGACGGCCAAGAGAGCCGGGTTCCGGCGGCTAAGAAAAAATGGCGGCTGGTTTGGGGCAATCGCGAAGTCCGGCCGAATGAGCCGATGATTTATTCGCTTAATTGGATTCCAGTCGGCGGTTTCGTCAAGATTAAAGGCGAAAATGGCGAAGCGGCGGCTGATGAAGACAGTTTCGGCCATCGCCGGATTTGGCAGAGAGCGATGATACTAGCGGCCGGCGTGGCGATGAATGTTTTGCTTTGCGTCGGTTTGCTGGCCCTTGGCTTTATGATCGGCATGCCGACTTCAGTCGGCAACAATCCTGGCGGCCGGTTTATTTCCGCGCCTCAAGTGCAGATCGCCGAAGTGCTGGCCGATTCTCCGGCAGCCGGAGCCGGCTTGCAAGCCGGCGATATAATTTCTGAAGTCGATGACGCGGCCATCGGCTCCGGCGACGAACTTAAAGCTTATTTGGCGGCTAAGGAAAATCAGCCGGTGATGGTGAAGTTGGATCGTAGCGGTGTTTTTTTGGAAAAAGAAATTATCATAGCCGAAACGGATGGAATAATCGGCTTAGGCGTGGCCATCGTTGATATCGGTATCGTCCGTTACCCTTGGTATTTGGCTTTGCGGGAAGCGCTGGCTGTCACTTGGTTTTGGCTGGCGACGATTATTTTGGCGATTTTTGGTCTAATCAAGCAATTATTCGGCGGCCCCTCGGCTGGTTTGGATTTTGCCGGTCCGGTCGGCATTGCGGTCATGACCGGGCAGGCAGCCAAGTTGGGCTGGATTTATGTTTTGCAATTCGCCGCTCTATTGTCTTTGAATCTGGCAATCATTAATATCTTGCCTTTTCCGGCCCTCGATGGCGGACGAATTATGTTTTTAGCGATTGAAAAAATGCGAGGCAAAGCCGCTGACAGCAAGTTAGAGAACACTGTCCACAATATCGGTTTTATTTTGCTGATGATTTTAATCGTTGCCATCACTTACCGCGATCTGGCCAAATACGGCGCTAAGATAATGCAGGCCTTGGGACGATTGATCGGCTGGTAAAAATTAAGATGAAAAAAATCCCGACAAGTCGGGATTGAGCGATAAGAGCGAGGTCAATTTCATTAAGCTTCTAATTTTTCAACGTCTTCGTAGATAAGGGTTACGCAAAGTAGAGTTTTAGTCCCCTCAATGGTGGTTAGTGAAGTTGATTGGTGGATAACTTTTTTGCCATCGGTTAGAAATCTGTTAACTCTCTCGTCAAGGTCGTTTTGAGGGGTGCAAGTTGCTATCCAACTGTCGACCGCTGTAAAAATTTTGCATCTCTGCGCCATGGCCTCACCTCCATTGGTTGGGGAAAATTATAATAGAAAGAGCCAGCCGGTTTAATCAATGTATTATCAGTATATTATAACCAACTAAAAAAGTCAATCAAATATGAAAATACCGGTTTTGCCAGAATTGAATGCGATTGAAGTTGTCCGTCGAGCTGGCTATGGCCAAGTGAACGATCCTCGCGCCGCCGAACCGAGCTGGTCGCGCCGATTAGGTTCGGGTTTTTATCCGCGTTTCCATATTTACATCAGTTCCGGCGAAATCAATCTTCATCTTGATCAGAAACAGGCCTCTTACGAGGGTTCGAGCGCCCATAATGGCGAGTATGAGGGCGAGGCCGTCGAGGCGGAGGCCGCTAGAATCACCGGTGCGATGGCCAAATTGAAAGAGGAGCGGTTTTCCAGCCGCGTCACGCCGGCAATTGAAGAAAAAAAAGGCCTTTTTGGCCGGATTTTCGGAGTTTGACAAAGCCGGTTATTAACCTTAAAATACCGCTATCAGCCCTAAGCTAACCAATTTATGCTCCAATCAAAATTATTTCCCAAAACCCTGAAAAACCCGCCCAAAGATGCGGTTTCTGCCAGCCATAAATATTTGGTTCAAGGCGGTTATATCGATATGTTGCAGGCCGGCGTCTACACTTATCTGCCGCTGGGCTGGCGCGTGCTGGAAAAGATTTCGGCGATTGTCCGGTCGGAAATGAATGCCGTCGGCGGCCAGGAATTGCTTATGCCGGCCTTGCAGCCGAAGAATATTTGGGAGGAAACCGGCCGTTGGGAGTCGCTTAAAGAAGTCATGTATCAATTCCAGGATGCCAGCGACAAGGATCTGGGTTTGGCGGCGACGCATGAAGAAGTCGTTTATGATCTGATCCGCCGTTTCATCAATTCCTACAAGGATCTGCCCCTGTCCGTGTATCAGATCCAGAATAAATTCCGCGCCGAGTTGCGGGCGAAGGGTGGCTTGATGCGCGGCCGGGAATTCATGATGAAGGACCTCTACAGTTTCCACGCCAGCCAGGCCGATCTTGATCAGTATTATCAGCAGTTGATCGACGCTTATTTGAAGATTTATCGGCGGCTGGGGCTGGACGCGAAAGTGGTGGAGGCCTCGGGCGGCATTTTCACTCAGAAATTTTCCCACGAATTCCAAGTGGTCTCCGAGGCGGGCGAGGATCGGATTTTTTATTGCGGGTCTTGCGATTGGGCGCAGAATAGCGAAATTACTGAGGTCAAAGCCGGCGATGCCTGCCCCAAGTGCGGCGTTGTCGTCCAAGAGGGCAAAAGCATCGAAGTCGGCAATATTTTTCAATTTGGCGATAAGTATGCCAAAGACATGAATGGCTATGTCAATGATGAAAACAGCCGGAAAATTCCGATCTTGATGGCTTCTTACGGCATCGGCATTTCCCGTTTGGCCGCGACGATCGTCGAGTTGCATCATGATGACCGAGGAATTGTTTGGCCGGAGAGCGTGGCGCCGTTTGCCGTCCATTTGATTTCTTTGAAACGGGATGAGGCGGCGCGCGAGCTTTATGATCGGCTGGTCGCCGCCGATGTCGAGGTTTTATATGATGATCGCGATGTTTCGGCCGGACAGAAATTCGTCGACAGCGATCTGCTGGGTTTGCCTTGGCGTTTGGTGGTCAGCGAGAAGACCGGCGGCAAGGTTGAAGTGAAACAGCGGGGCGGAGAACAGTCGGAATTGATGGATTTTAAGGAGGCGATTAATAAACTCTAATTATCGTGTTTAAAAAATTTTTCGGCAAATTCAATAAGGGCTTGGGCATCGACCTGGGCAGCTGCAATACCCTGGTTTTCCAGCAGGATCGGGGTATTGTTATTAATGAGTCCTCGGTCGTGGCGATTAATAACCGCACCGACCAGATTTTGGCGATCGGCGATGAGGCCCGGCGGATGCTGGGCAAGACCCCGCCGCATATCACCGCCACTAAGCCGCTGGAATTCGGCATTATTTCCGATTTCGAGGTGACGGAAAAAATCCTCAAGTATTTCATCAATAAGGTTAAATTGAGCAAGCTGTCTTTTTCCGCCATGCCGCGAGTCATTGTCGGCGTGCCGCTGGACGTCACGGCGGTGGAGAAGAAGGCGGTGGAAGATGTCCTGTTGGCCGCCGGCGCCAGCGAAGTCGGCCTGGTGGAGAATATTATGGCGACGGCGATCGGCGCTCGGATTCCCATTCAAGATCCGACCGGCTCGATGGTGGTTAATCTGGGCGGCGGATTGACTGAGGTCGCTGTCATTTCTTTGGACGGCATCGTCAATTGGAAAAGCTCGCGCGTGGCCGGCTTAGCCATGGATCGGGATATCATTAATTTCGCTCGCGATGAATTCTCTTTGGTTTTGGGAGAAATGGTGGCCGAGGATATCAAGAAAAAAATCGGTTCGGCTTCGCCGTTGCCGGAAGCATTGGAAATGCCGATGCGCGGCCGGGATATTCTGACCGGTCTGCCCAAGGAGGTCAGGATCAATGACGCCCAGGTTCGAGAGGCCTTGGAAAAATCAGTCGCTAAAATCATCGACACAATCAAGGCCACTTTAGAAACAACCCCGCCGGAATTGGTTTCTGATATTTATCAGAAAGGAATCTATTTGACCGGCGGCGGCGCTCAGCTGAAGGGCTTGGACATTCTGGTTTCCAGGGCCATTGAGATTCCCGTGCATGTGGCCGATGATCCGCAGACCTGCGCGGTCCGCGGCTTGGGCTTCTTATTGGATGACACTTTATTGCTTAAAGATATCGTTTTGCCGACTTCGCAGTAATTTTTTCAGTTGGCTATGTTTGACAAAATGATCAAATCATCGATTATCGGGCTAACGGCGATTCTTTTGGCCGTTTTTTTCCATTATATCGGCTGGTTGCGGCCGATCGAGGGCGTGATTGCGGCCGTTTTCAGCCCGGTTCAGCAATTAGCCGGAAGTATTTACGGCGGCGGGGCCGGCGTTTATGACTTTTGGCTGAAGAAACGCGACTTGATCAAGGAGAACGAATCGCTTCGGGCGGAATTAGTCGCAGCGGCGATCGATGCCTCGAGATTCAAGGCATTGGAAGAAGAGAATGCGTTGTTGAAAAAAGAAATGAATTTCATCGATGAGAATGATTTCAAGTTCGTTGCCGCCAAGATCATTTCCGGAGTTTCTGATCCCTTATCCCGGTCAGTTATCATCAATCGCGGCCGCCGGGACGGTTTGGAAAAGGGTTTGGCGGTGATCGCCGATAGCGGCATTTTAATCGGCAAGATCAGCGAAGTATCGGATGATTTTTCCAAAGTCGTGCTTTTGTCGGATAATCGAAGCCGGGTGGCGGCGACGATCCAGAATCTTGATCATACGGTCGGCCTGGTCGAAGGCCAATACGGCTTGTCGTTCTCAATGACCAATATCCCGCAGAATCAAGAAATCAGGGACGGCGATTTGGTCGTTACTTCCGGCTTGGAGGGAAAAATACCTAAAAATCTTTTGATTGCCAAGGTGGCCGGCGTGCGTTCGGTGGAGAGTGAAATTTTTAAAACGGCCATTTTAACGCCGATTATCGCCTTGGACGGCTTAAGCGATGTTTTGGCGATTATTCCTTAAATTCTGCCGATGAAAAATAAATCTTATATCGCTTTGGCGGTTGCCCTAGTTATCCTTCAATTAGTTGCCGGCAGCAGCATCAGCTTTTTTAACGGCCGGATCAATTTGGTTTTGGCGGTTTTGATTATCTTGGTGAACCTAGCTGATTTCCATTGGGTGGTTTTATTCGCGACGGCCTCCGGCTTGCTGCTGGATGTTTATTCCGGCTTGCCTTTCGGCTTGCTGGCCGGCTCTTTATTCCTGACCGCCTTGGCGCTGAAGCTGTTGTTTGATAATTTGTTTTCTAATTTTTCTTTTCATTCTTTATTATTGTTCGGCTTGATTGCCGTTTTATTGCATAATTTGTTTTTTGCCGGCTTGGTCGCTTCGGCTTATCTGCTCGGCTTCAGCGATTATTTTCCGCAGCGTGATTATTTTTATAAGGTGTTGTGGCAGATTGCCACGACGGAATTATTGATGGTTGGAGCTTATTATTTCATTAATTTTTGGTCGAAAAAATTCAAGCCGGTATTCATAACTTAAGCCGCCATGGTTGATCCTTTTGCAAAACTTGAGCCGATCGCCCTGGACCGGAAGAATTCCTTGGGTTGGGTGGAAGAGAGCTGCAATTTGTCAGGCGATTGCTCCAGCGGCATTCAAACCGGCTATTTGAGCTTGGCGCTCAGCCGCAGGAAGATCTTGGCTTTATTCTTGGCGATTATTGCGATCTTAGTCGTGCTTTTGGCCAAGAGTTTTTGGCTGCAGATCGTGGGCGGCGAGCGATATTTCGCTTTGGCTGAGAATAACCGCATCAAGATCGAATACGACAAAGCCCATCGCGGCGTGATTTTGGATCGCAATAATAAAGTCCTGGTCAATAATCTATTCGGCTTTTCGGTTTCGCTTTTGCCTTCCGATTTGCCCAAAGACGAGGCGGCTTTGGCGGCAGAGTTGGATCGCCTAGCCGCCATTATCAAGGTGCCGGCCGCGGAGATGGCCGAGCGCTTGGCCAAAGCCGATCAGAATTATTACCAGCCCGTCCAGTTGCGGGCCGGCATTCCTTATGACGCCGGCATGGAGATAAAGATTTTGGCCGAGGAACTGCCCGGCGTCGAGCTTAACGTCGATGCTTGGCGGCAATATCCGTTGGCTGAATCATTATCCCATGTCTTGGGTTATATCGGAAAAATTGACGCCGATGAATACAGCCAGCTGTCAGATCGATATCTTTTGAATGACAATATCGGCAAAGCCGGCTTGGAGAAGCAATACGAGGCCAATCTTAAGGGCGTTCATGGCGAGGATCGGATCGAGGTCGACGCGCTTGGACGGAAGAAAAAAGTCGTTTCGCAATCCGATCCGATTCCGGGCGATAATATCGTCTTGGCGATCGATGCTGAGTTGCAGGAAAAAGTTCATGATATTCTGAAAGATAAGATTCCCGCTGGCCGGGGCGTTGTCATCATCAGCAATCCGCAGACCGGCGAAATATTGTCGCTGGTCGATTATCCTTCTTTCGACAATAATCTTTTTACCGGCGGCATCAATTCGGCCGAGTATGCCAAATTGCTGGCTGATCCAGATAATCCTTTATTCACTCGCTCGATTTTTGGCGAATATCCGTCCGGCTCGACGATTAAGCCGGTTTATGCCGCGGCCGCTTTGCAGGAAAAAATCATTACTAAGGAGACCAAGGTCTTGTCAGTCGGCGGCATCAGCGTCGGCCAGTGGCGGTTTCCCGATTGGAAGGCCGGCGGCCACGGCTCGGTCAATGTGGTTTCGGCGATCGCTAATTCCGTCAATACGTTCTTTTACTATATCGGCGGCGGCTATGGCGACTTCCAGGGTTTGGGTTTGGATCGGCTGGTTGAATATCTTAAGATGTTCGGACTGGGCAGCCGTACCGGCCTTGATTTGCCGGGTGAACGCAGCGGCTTCGTGCCGGATGCCAAATGGAAAGAAGATGCTAAGGATCAGGTTTGGTTTATCGGCGATACTTATCATCTGGCGATCGGCCAAGGCGATTTGCTGGTTACTCCGATGCAAGTTAACGGCTATTTGACGGCTGTGGCCAATGGCGGAAAGTTATTCAAGCCGCGGCTGGCGCTTGAGGCGATCCGGCCTGACGGCGCCAAAGTGTCTTTTCTGCCGGAATTGATCCGGGGGGTGGCGATTGATCCCGTTAATTTGGCGATTGTCCGAGAGGGGATGCGCGAGGCAGTCGTTTCCGGCTCGGCTCGAAGCTTAAGCGCCCTGCCGGTGGCGGCGGCCGGCAAGACCGGCACGGCCCAATGGAATAGCTCCAAGCCCAACCATGCCTGGTTTATTGGCTTTGCCCCTTATGAAAAGCCGTCTTTTGCCATTACCATCCTAGTCGAGGAAGGAGGCGAGGGTTCATCGGTCGCCGCGCCGATTGCCAGGGATATCATGCAGTGGTGGTTTAAAGATCGGCTGGCCGCCCGTTAATTTTTTGCCGTATTCCTGGGGTTTTTCGTTGTTTTATCATTTATTGGTCCCAGGTGTTGACAGTTTTGCCGGCTTTTGCTATACTTATCTTATTATAAATTTCTCAAAAAAGCGCTTTGGCCGTTTTTTTGAATTGCATTAAATTTTACCAAAACCATGAGTGATTCCTATATTTCCCCGGAAGGGTTGAAAAAAATAAAAGAAGAATTAGAAGTCCTAAAGACCGCCGAACGGCCGGAGGTTATCGATCGCATTGCCAAGGCCAGGGATTTGGGCGACTTGTCGGAGAATGCCGAATATCATGATGCTCGCGAGAAGCAGAGCTTTATCGAAGGCCGGATCCAGGAGTTGGAAGCCATCATTAAGAACGCCGTCATTATTAAATCCAAGAAATCAGATATCGTGCAAATCGGTTCGACCGTTCACGCTTCTTGCGACAACGGCACGAAGGTCAAATACCAAATCGTCGGACAAAGCGAGGCCGATCCGGCTGAAGGCCGAATTTCTCATGAGTCGCCTTTGGGCAAGGCCTTTTTGGGCAAGAGCATCGGCCATGAATTCGAATTGAAGATTCCGGCCGGCGTCCTGAAATGCCAGATCGATAATATTGAATAGTGTTAATAATATTGAGTAATCAACCAATGGGAGGGTCGGAAGATGGCTGGAGGATCTGGAGAGGGTTTTAGCGGTTTTTTTAGCGCTGAATAGCTAGCGGAAATAAAAGAAATTTAAAAAGCCATAGAACAGCTGTACTCAATTTTATTATTTTTTCTTAACAACAGTACGATTTAACCAAACACCGCTCTGGCAATAGCCAGAGCGGTTTTCTTAATTCAATGGTGTTTTTAGTTATCCACAACATTGGCCTTGACAAAATGATCTAGTGTGATATAATGAATTTAAGGGAATGTGTTCCGTTAATTACGGAATCCTCGGTCTTCGCAGATAAAATCTCGGTTAATACCCGAGATTTTATTTTTGTGTTAAAATTACTATGGTCTGACCGGGCCCGTAGTTTAGCGGTTAGAACACATTCTTGCGAAGACTGAGACGCCGGTTCGAATCCGGTCGGGTCCAGACCCTAAGGGCATTCCGTTTCGGCGGAGTGTTTTTAGTTATCCACAGCCGGCAGTTTGTTAGTTTGCGTTGGGGGGGTATAATTAAAGGTGAGAGATTCATTAACTCATTTTTATTTATTAACTAAAAAAAATATGTTTCAAAAAAAACAAGTTGCTGTTCAAACCAAAATGGTTTCCAGTACAAAATTAGTCAGCGTCACAGCGCTTTTGGTCGGAGTCGTTTTGGGCGGATTCGTGCTTAATATGGCGGGAGCGGCGACTGTTTGCAGGGAAAATAGCTGTACAATCGTCAATAAAATAAACGTCGCTTCAAGGTCAATTCAGGATTATATTAATAGTCGGGCGAATGAGTCGGACTGGAATCTTGTTTATAGTCCTGATAGTAAAGATATGGCTAAATTAATTAAAGGTGTTGATAGCGGTCTTGAAACAAAGGTGGTTGTCACTCAGCAAATTAATAATAGTATGGGTCAAAAATTGTCATACACTTGCAATAGTATAACTACAAGTCAAGCACCCAACAATAATGTAGTCACTTGTGACACAGGAACTTTTTTAAACACAAAAGCATCGTCAGATGGCGTTTCTGCTTATAGTGTTTCCTCTTATCAATTCGCAACTAATCATAATGGCCTTTTAAATATGATTACTTATGACAAGCTTGGTAAAGTAGTGGATATCATTAATATGGGTATGGGGCCTAAGGAAGCTGGTCAGGTTTATTTTATCAGATGGTATCAGAAAAAATAATTTGTTTTCATACAAAAAATCCTGATCGAACGGTCAGGATTTTTATTGTTTTAAATTAGTTGTGGATAACTTATGTTGACATTGTATTGGCAATGTAATACAATGAAAACAGCAAATAATTATAAAAATATGACTGAATTAGTTCAAGCTCGCGTTGATAAAAAAATTAAAAATAAAGCGACCAAGATATTTCATAGTTTAGGGCTTGATATGAGTACGGGCATTAAGATTTATTTGAATAAGGTTGTTAGTGAACAGGGCGTGCCTTTCCAACTCTTGACGGAAAACGGATTTACGGTTGAGCAGGAACAGAGTTTGTTGGACAGCATAGCTGAAATGAGGGCAGATTATAAATCCGGACGATTAAAGCCAGCTAAGAATTTTAGAGAGTTGCAAAAAGAATTGTTGGCATAATTTATGTCCTATACGATACGTCGTTCTAATAAATTCAAGCGGCAATACAGAAAATTGCAGAGATCAGGCAATATTAAGCTTGTTAAAGAATTAGATTGTATAATTGTTTTATTGGCTGGCGGTGAAATATTGCCCTTAAAGAATAATAATCATAGATTAATGGGAAATTTGAGGTTTCTTTATGAATGCCATATCGCCTCAAATTGGTTATTGGTCTATTGTTATGATCATGAAATTCTGTCATTAGAATTGATAGCGACCGGCTCGCATAGCGATTTGTTTTAAAACTTGAATCAATTAAAAAAAAACACCGCTGGAATTATCCAATGGTGTTTTTAGTTATCCACAGGATCAGCTTGTTAGTTTGTAATACAAAAAATTAATTAAATGCAAGGGATTCCTCCACTTCGCCCTGCTTCGGTCGGAATGACACTGAATTAAATATCCAGATTCTTGACGCTTTTGGCGTGGGTCTGGATGAAGCGTTTGCGGGGCGCGACATCGGCGCCCATCAGGATGTCGAAGGTTTCGTCGGCTTGGGCGACATCTTCGACGCGGATGCGTTTCATTTTCCGTCTGGCCGGATCCATCGTGGTTTCCCAGAGTTGTTCGGGATTCATTTCGCCCAAACCCTTGTAGCGCTGGATATTGACTTTGATGCCGCTTAATTCCTCCACTTCGCCGACTTCCGATTCGTTCTCGCCAGTTTCCTCGGCAGTTGTTTCTTCGGCTTTCTCCGTTTTTTTATCTTTTTGCTTCAAGTTTTTGTTAGCCAGGGCCGCGGCCAGCAGTTCTTCTTTGACTTTGGCCAATTCTTCCTCATTGTAGACATAGCGGAATTCCTTGCCGACTTGGACGCGGAATAGCGGCGGCATGGCGACATAAATATGCCCCTCGGTGATCAGATTGGGGAAATGGCGGTAGAACAAGGTCAAGAGCAGGGTGCGGATATGGGAGCCGTCCACATCGGCATCAGTCATGATGACAATCTTATCGTAACGCAGTTCGGCGATGTCGAATTGCTCGCCGATGTTGGTGCCGAGCGCGATGATTAGCGATTTGACTTCATTGTTGGCTAGCATTTTGTCCAGATGGGCCCGTTCGACGTTCAGAATCTTGCCGCGCAAAGGCAGGATGGCTTGGAATTCGCGGTTGCGGCCTTGTTTGGCCGAGCCGCCGGCGGAATCGCCCTCGACGATGTATAATTCGGAAATTTGGGCGTCGCGCGAAGAGCAGTCGGCCAGTTTGCCGGGCAGGGCGAAGCCGTCTAAGACGCCTTTTCTCAAGACCGATTCGCGGGCGGTGCGAGCCGCCAGCCGGGCCTTGGCCGCCAAGATGCATTTGGCCATAACCGCTTCGGCATCCTTGGGGTTTTCCTCCAGGAAAGTGTCGAAAGCCGCGGCCATGACTTTTTCTACGGCCGGCTTGGCCTCGACATTGCCCAGTTTGGCTTTGGTCTGGCCCTCGAATTGCGGCTCTTTGATTTTAATCGAAACGATTGCTGTCAAGCCCTCGCGCACGTCGTCGGCAGTCAGGTTGGCGTCTTTTTCCTTCAGATAATTGTTTTTGCGGGCGTAGGCATTAATGGTGCGGACGAGCGCTGTCCGGAAGCCGATGACATGCATGCCGCCTTCGGGATTGTAGATGTTATTGGCAAACGGCAGGACGGTTTCGTTGTATTCCGTTGTGTATTGCAGGGCGATTTCCACATTAATATCCTCCGTTTCTTTTTCGATGTAAAAAATTGTCTGATGCTGGGGCAGGGAATGGGAATTGATATGCCGGACGTAGGATTTGATGCCGCCCTCGAAATAAAAGATATAAGTCAGCTGTTTCAGCGGATCGCTGTCCCGTTCATCGACGACGATGATTTTCACGCCTTTGGTCAGGTAGGCCTGTTGGCGCAAGTGGTCGAGGATCGTTTTTAAATTGAATTCTAAAACAGTGAAGATAGTCGCATCCGGCTTGAAAGTTATTTTGGTGCCGGTGCCTTTGGCGGGGCCGACGCTTTTGACCGGTTTTTGCGGTTTGCCGATCTTGTATTCTTGCAGCCAGAGTTTGCCGTCGCGCTTGACTTCGGCTTTGGTGTAGGAAGAGAGGGCATTGACGACGGAAACGCCGACGCCGTGCAGGCCGCCGGAGACCTTATAGCCGCTGTCGCCGAATTTGCCGCCGGCGTGGAGTTTGGTTAAGACGGTTTCCAGCGCCGAAACCTTGGTGACTTTGTGGGTATCGACCGGGATGCCGCGGCCATTATCTTCGACCGATACCATTCCGTCAGCCAGTAATTTGACTTTGATAGTATCGCAATCTCCGGCCATGGCTTCGTCGATGGAGTTATCTACGACTTCCCAAACCAAGTGATGCAGGCCGGCTTCGGCGGTATTGCCGATGTACATGCCGGGGCGTTTGCGGACCGGATCCAATCCCTCAAGCACTTGGATTTGCTCGGCGCCGTAAGCGGGCGAATTTTTCTTTTTGTCGTTTTTGGCCATAGAATTAAGAAACTAAGAAATATTAATAAGAAACCAAGAAACTAAGGAATTGAGAAATTGAGAAATTAAGATAAGAAATTAACAAACTAAGAAACTAAGAAAATAACAATAAAAAAGAGGCGGTTAAATCAGTCAAATTCGGGGTTTTCCACATCCTTATTTTAGCATTTTTTAGGGGCGGAGGCAAGAGGAAATCCGGCTTTATTTCCAGCATGGTTATTGACTTTTTGATTGAGCCATTGTAAGGTATTTTCAGTGGTTTTTAGAGCACCTTTAAAACATAATAAGCAACCCGAAGGAGGAACAGGCCATATGGTTAAGAATCGTTTGGATCCAGTTTTACGGGCGCAGGAGTTGCATCAATTATTGAACCGTGGCGGTTTTGGCCAGCGAGAAATTTTAGTGGCGGATTTTTCTGAGACCTTGCAGGGCAAAGATACTTCTCGAGTAATTGATTTGATGTCCAATCATGATCATCGTTTTTTGTTTCGGGTTAAATTTAATGCTAAGGATGTCGATCCGTTAGCTGCCGAGGAGTATGGCAAGGATTTTGTGGATATCCGCGAGTTGTCTGATGAGCAGATTCAAGAGCATCTGAAGCGGCAGGAATTTGATTTCGCTCTTTGGTTCAAGCATGTGCCTGGGTTTTCTTTCGGGCGCATCTTGGATTATAACGTGCCATTTATTGTTCAAGTAGCCGGCTGTAATTTTCACGATGGTTCTCCGACAGGCGGGTGTCGGTTTTGCTTTGTTGATAATGAATCTAATGATGGAATTGACGGGCCTAAGAAGGTTTGGTTATCGGTAAATGATTGTTTGGATAGTTTTTTGGCGGCGAGAGAGAAAGTCAAAAAACATTATCTGGATAAAACCGGGCAAGAAGTGATGTTGCGCGTTTTGCGTATTTCCGGCGGCGAGCCGACGTTAGTCATAGATTGGATTGAGGAATTATGGCAGGAAATCGAGCGGCGGGGCTTGCTCTGCAATATTTGCGGGCAAGTTGACACCAATCTGTCCACGGGCAGTTTGCTGTCCAAGAAACAATTGGCGCGTTTGGCTCGTTATCCGATCAAGTTTTTGGCTGGTATGAAGGGTTGCGACAGCGGGAATATTGCTGGTAATGTCCAAGCGATTCAGACCTTAACCGCTCAAATGAAGGCCTTGCGAGATTTAGTGGATTGCGGGTTGGATGTTTATCCCCAGTTGTATAGCCCCAACCCCGATAGTTTGCGTGATTTATTGGAAATGACTGATGCTTTTTGTGTTAAGAACTTCTCACTTCGTTTGCACATCGGGCCATTGAAGTTGTATGGCCCTAATCGTCTTCGGCTGGAATTAGAAGCTGAAGAGGAACATTGGGATGCCGATACTTATATAGAAGATGAAATTTCTTTTTGGGAAGATAATTATAAGGCGGCAATTGCGGTTTTGGATGATTATTTGTCTGGTGTTTATGGTTGCCGTTATAAAGATACTGTCAGATCAGATGTTAGGTTAGTAGCACTTTAAGATTAATTCATGCCGCGATCCGCAAGGGTTGCGGCTTTTTCATTCATTTGCATTTAAAATCTGATTTTGTTATAATATATTAGAAAGTTCTCATCAATATCGTCATCCCGAGCGTATAATTGTTAGATTATTAAGCCGAGGGATATCCATTGGAAACACTAAATATGACTGATTTAAATAAAATTCAAGAGCAAATCAAACCTATTCTGCAAGAGTATAATGTTGGCTATTGCGGAGTTTTTGGCTCATTTGCTCGCGGCGATGAAAGGCCTAACAGTGATTTGGATTTGCTGGTGGAGTTTACTAAGCCCATCGGTTTATTCGATTTAGTCGGTATGGAGCAGGAGTTGACGGAAAAATTGGGAAGGAAAGTGGATGTGTTGACTGTCGGCACTGATTTTAATCCAATTTTTAAAAAACATATGGAAAAAGATCTAAAACATATTTATGGACCAGCTCGAACGCGATGAGTTATACATTAGCCATATTCTGATTGCCGCAGAACATGTCGGGCAATTTATTATTGATGTCACTTATGAAAAATATTTGAAGGATCTGATGCTTCAGAATGCTTTAGTCAAGGAATTGGAAGTAATTGGCGAGGCAGCCAGGCGTCTGTCGGCTGACTTTATAATAAAGAATGATAAGATTGATTGGAAACAAATTATCGGCATGCGTCATAAGTTAGTGCATGATTATTTTGAAATCAATCTGAAAGAAGTTTGGGACACAGCTAATAATGATGTGCCGAAATTAAAGAAGGCATTAGGTAAAATTAATACAGGGGGTAACTTGTAAACAAAATATATGGAACGAACAATGATCAAGGAGGTGATTGGCCAGGCAGGACAAACCGTAACCGTCAAGGGTTGGGTGCAGACGCGCCGCGACCACGGCAAGTTGATTTTCATCGATGTCCGCGATCGCAGCGGGCTTCTGCAAGTCGTTTTTATTCCGTCCAATAAAGAAGCGCATGAAATCGCTCAAAAATTGCGCAGCGAGTTCGTGGTGGCGATTACAGGCCAGATTAATGAACGGCCGGCCAATATGGTTAATGACAAGATCCCGACTGGCGGCGTGGAAATGCTCGCGACGGGTTTGGAAATCATCAATGAGGCCAAGACCCCACCGTTTGAGATCGATCAAGACACTTTTGCCGTCAATGAGGACTTGCGTCTGAGATACCGCTATTTGGATTTGCGCACCCCGCGCATGACCAATAATATCATGATGCGCCACAAATTGAACAAGTTTTTCCGCGATTATCTCGATAACAAGGGATTTTTGGAGATTGAAACTCCGATTTTGACTAAGGGTACGCCGGAAGGAGCCAGGGAATACTTGGTGCCGTCGCGTTTGTGGCCGGGCAAATTCTATGTTTTGCCGCAATCGCCCCAGCAATTCAAGCAATTGCTCATGGTCGCGGGGCAGGAAAAATATTTTCAAATCAGCCGCTGTTTCCGCGATGAAGATCAGCGCGGCGATCGCCAGCCGGAATTCACTCAACTCGACATCGAGATGAGTTTTGTTGAACAGGAAGATGTTTTAAGCTTGATTGAAGAAATGATGATTAATATGGTGGAAACGCTTTATCCGGGCAAAAAACTGACCGCCAAGCCGTTTCCTCGCCTGCCGTTTGCCGAATCTATGGAAAAATACGGCAATGACAAACCTGATTTGCGCGCGGACAAGAATGACAAGGACGAACTGGCTTTTTGTTGGATAATTGACGCTCCGATGTTCAAATACAGCGAGACCGAGAAGAAATTAGTCGCTCAACATCATCCCTTTTGCATGCCTCAGAAGGAGGATTTGGAAAAATATCCAGACGAGCCGCTGAAATGGAAGGCCTACAGCTATGATTTGGTTTTAAACGGTTTCGAATTGGCCTCGGGCTCGATCAGGATCCATTTGGCCGATGTTCAACAGAGGATTTTTGAGTTGTTGGGCGTTGGCGAGCAGGAAATCAAAGAGCGGTTCGGCCACATGCTGGAAGCGTTCGAATTCGGCGCGCCGCCGCACGGCGGCATTGCCCCCGGCATTGACCGCCTGATTGCGTTATTGCAAAATGAGCCTAACATCAGGGAAATTATCGCTTTTCCCAAAACAGGAGACGCCAGGGATCCGATGATGGACGCCCCGAGTTACACTTCTTTGAAGGCCTTGCGCGAGGCCAATATCCGTCTGCCGGAAAAGTTGGAAGCCGAGGCCAAAGCCAAAGGCATCAATTTGTACGGCGAGCAGACCCAGACAGCGGACTAGAATTGGTTTATAAAGTTAGAAAGTTTGTAAAGTTTATAAAGTAACTTCCTAATTGATAATTACGAATAATAATAATCTCAATAACTCTGCCCGCTTCGGCTAGAATCGAGGCGAGGAAGGTGGCGAACTATGAAAAAATTAACTTTGGAGGAAGTTAAAAACAATCCATTCATCGATGATTTCATCCTGCAGACGGAAATATATTTGAAAGCGCTGGGTTTTACCGATCACGGCTATCGGCATGTCAATATCGTCGCCGATCGCTGCCAGCTGCTGGCGCGCCAATTAAAATTAAGCCAGCGCGAGATCGACTTGGCGGGCATTGCCGGCTATTGCCATGATATGGGCAATTTTTTGGGCCGCACCCAGCATCATTATTGGGCGGCCATGCTGTTTTCCCAGATTTTCATTCCCCAGTGCGAACCGCGGGATATCTCGCGGATCGCTCAAGCCATCGTTTCTCACGATAAGGATGAAGTCAAGATCGTTGACAAGATTTCCGCTATCCTGATTTTGGCCGACAAGTCCGATGTGCATCGCGATCGAGTCATTCGCCGGGATTTTAAGGGGATCAAGGGCGATATCCATGACCGCGTCAATTACGCCGCTACCAGCAACACTTTGAAAGTCAATAATTTGCGGCGGCAGGTAATTTTAAAAATTGCGATCGATACCAAAGAATCCAATGCTATGGATTATTTTGAGATTTTTTCCGAACGCATGAGTTTTTGCCGCGTGGCCGCTGAATATCTGGGCTATAAATTCATCTTGATCATTAATAATTTTAAATTATCTTAACTTTATGGAACAAAAAAAAGACCAGCCCCGCCAGGGGCAAGGAGCGTTAGACGCTTTTTTGAATCTATTATCACTGATTACGCTCGGCTGGCTGGCCGGAGCGATCGGCACGATAATTTTTCAATTGATCAACCGGTATTTCGGGGGAATCGGCTATAGTTCAGCGTATTTTTCCGAGCCGGCCGTCAAATATGGCATTGCTTCGATCATCGTCATTGCGCCGGTTTACTATGCGGCGCTTAATGTTCTGCATAATCGGTACAAACGGGGCGAATTGAATCACGCCGGCGGCATTTATCGCTGGCTGACTTATCTGATGCTATTGGTCTCGGCCTTGACGATCATCGGTTCGTTCATCGCCTTGATTTCCGGTTTTTTGAATGGCGATTATACCGTCAATACGCTTTTGAAAATTTTGGCCGTAGCCGTTATCGCCGGTTTTATTTTCGGCTATTATCTGTTTGATTTGCGCCGCCGGGATTATTCCAAAATCAATCGCTGGTCGCTAGGCGTCGGCGTCGTCGTGGCGGTTTTGCTGGCCGCCGCCGTTATTGTCGGCTTTTTGAATGTGGAGACCCCCCAGACCGCCCGCTTGCGTCTGGCTGACAGCCGGGTTCAGCAGGCCTTGACGGCCCTTTCTTACTCGATTTCCAATGCTTATGTCGCCAGCGGCGAGTTGGCTGAGACGGTCAATCTGGCTGATTTTGTCACGCCGAGCCGGGAATATGATTTGATGGGCATCACTTATCGCAAAGTCAGCGATAAAGAGTTTCAGCTTTGCGTTAATTTTAATCTGGATTCGACCGATCCGGCGGTTAATGGCCAGTCCTATGTTGATCCGATGTATAAATGGGTGCGTTATCAGCGGGGCTATCAATGTTATACGATCAATGCCGCCAGCGAAATGGAGAAATACAATAAAGCGGCCGTACCGGATATTCAGGGAGAAATTAATAAGGGTCCGAATCCGCCTGCGCCGACCGGCCAGCCGATTAATTAATTAACAAGCGATATTTAATTTTCTTATTTTCTTAATTTTTAATCATTAACCCCGAATGTATGTCCATACCGATTAAAGTCAAGAAGTATCTTGATAGCAAGGGAATCGATTATGAGGAGCTGGCTCATAAGACGGTCTATACCGCCTATGACGCGGCCAATACCCTGAAGAAAAAACTCAGCGAAATCGCCAAAACGATTTTGATTGAGGCGGATAAGACGCATGTCTTGGTGGTTTTGCCGGCCGACAAGAAAATTGACATGGCTAAATTAAAAAAGGCCTTGGGCGTCAAAAGCGTTAAGATTCCCGATGAAAAAGTGATGATTAAACTGCTTAAGATCAAGCCGGGAACACTGTCATCATTCGGCAAGCTTCATGATTTGGAACTTTTAGTCGATAAAGCGATGTTGGGCGCGAAAAAAGTCGTTGTTTCGACTGGCAGTTTTACCGACAGTGTTTTTATGAAAGCCAAGGATTTGGTCAGGATTGAAGAAGCCAAGCTGGCCGATATCGCTATGAAAGGCGGCTATCAATTGCCGGCCAAGGTCAAGAAAGCTATGGCCAAGGTTAAAAAGCAAGTCAAGGCGAAAAAGGGCCGGACGACCAAGATCAAGCTGCCGAAATCAATCAAGAAAATCGGCAAGTCGGTCAAGAAATTGGCGAAGAAGCGTCCGCCGATTAGTGGAAAGAAAATTGTCAAAAAGAAAATTACCAAGAAGAAGAAATAATTTTTGAATTTTTAATTTTATAATTTTGTAAATAATTTATTAAGGTTTGAATTTTTAAACATTATAAATTAAGGCATTATTTAAAAATTAAAAATTACAAAATTAAAAATTTTATCTGTAATGCTGAATTACGCTTTAGAAAAATTTTCCGGCCCGCTCGATTTGTTGTTGAATCTGATCGAACAGCAGGAGCTGGATATTTCCCAGGTCGCGCTTGCCAAAGTGACTGATCAGTATTTGGCTTATTTGGAGGATCGGAATGATTTGCCGGCCGATGATTTGGCTGATTTTCTGACTATTGCTACGAAGCTGCTGGTAATCAAGTCCAAGCTTTTATTGCCGGAAATGGCCGATGAGGAAGAAGATAGCGCTGAACAATTGGAGGCCCAATTGAAGATGTATAAGGAGTATTTGGAGGCGGCGAAGAAAGTTGAGGCCTTGCTGGCCGAGAATAAGCGGTTTTTTACGCGTGAGCGCCTGCCTTTGGATTATCGGCCGAAGTTTTCTCCGCCGGCCGGTTTTGAACCGGCTGATTTGGCTGTGATTTTTGCGGAGATTTTGAAACGCATCGAGTATATCACCCAATTGCCGGAAAAAATCATGGAACGGGTGATGAGTTTGAAGGAGATGGTGGATGGCATCCGTTCGGCGCTGGCCGCGGCGCAAAAAATGAGTTTTCGAGAAGTGACGGCTCAGGCCAAGTCCAAAGCTGAAATCGTCGTTTGTTTTATGGCGCTCTTGGAACTAATCAAGTCCGGCGAAGCGGCCGTCAATCAAGCAGGGATTTTCGATGAGATCGAAGTGGAGCGTGTGTAGTAAGCAACATACTTAAGTGTCATTCCGACCGCAGCGAAGCGGAGTGGAGGAATCCCTTGAATTTATTATTTTAATTTAATTTAATACAAGGGATCCCTCCACTACATCCGGAGTACCGGATTCCGGTCGGGATGACAACGAATAATAGATAATAATTATGAATTAAGAATTAAGAATTATGGCTGAGGACAATAATGAAATTAAAAATAAAATAGAATCTCTATTATTTATTTCCCATAAACCTCTGGCGGTTTCAGAATTGGCTAAGCTGACGGAAATGGATAAGCCAGCCGTAGAAAATGCGCTGATGGAATTGAGTCTCGAGTATAAACAGAAAAACGGCGGTATTGAATTGTTGCAGTTGGCTGATAAATATCAATTCGCGACTGCGGCTGCCAATGCCGATCTGGTCGGCCAGTTTTTAAATACGGAGGTTAGCGGCGAACTGACTCGCCCCTCTCTGGAAGCTCTGACGATCATCGCTTACCGCGGCCCGGTCTCTAAGGCCGAATTGGAGCTGATCCGCGGCGTCAATTGCTCGCTGATTTTGAGGAATCTGCTGATGCGCGGCTTGATTGAGGCGACAGAAGATCAAGTCAGGGCGACGACGGTTTATTCCATCACTTTTGAATTTTTGAAATATTTGGGTTTGGCGAATGTTTCCCAATTGCCGGATTTTGAACGACTCAACCGTAATAATAATCTTGATAAATTGTTAGCGGGATTAAAAATTGAAAATTAAAAATTAATATTCATCAATAAATATTTATCATGTTCGACGTTATTCTAAATCTGATCGCGGCCTCGATTTTTTTGCGGGTTTCGGCGGTCAGTCCGGCCGGCCTTAACCTGCCGGCTAACACTCTGCCCTTGGCCGAGAAAAAAATCGAAGCCAGGCTGCCAGAACGCGACCGGGCCGGCGAAAGCTTGGGCGTCCAAGTGACGGCCCGAAGCTTCATTGTCGTCGAACCGGAAAGCGGCTCGGTCTTGTATGAAAAGAATTCTCAAGATCCGCGCGCCATTGCTTCCATTACCAAATTGATGACCGCTTTGGTGTTTTTGGATCGCGCGCCCGATTGGACCAAACCGGTAACCATGATGCCGGAGGACTTTCGAGATGGAGCCCAGCCCAGCTTGCTTATCGGCGATCAAGTGACGGTCAAGGACTTGTTTTATGCCATGATGGTGGCCTCAAGCAATGAAGCGGCTAATGCCCTGGCCCGCTCGACCGGTTTATCTCCAGTAGATTTTATCGATCAAATGAATCTGCACGCTCGGCTGTTGCGCATGGACGATTCGCAGTTTGTCGAACCGACCGGTTTGTCGGCCGGCAATCAAGCTTCGGCGGAGGATGTCATTAAATTGATCAAAGTGGCCTTTTCCCATTCGGAGATGCGCCAAGCCGGCGCTTCCAAGAATTACACCGTCCAGATTTTGAATAAGAAATTGTCGCGGCGGCTGGAGAGCACTGATAAAATTTTGAAACAGGATTTCGGCATCGGCGATAACGGCTATAAGATCGAGCTGGGCAAAACCGGCTTCATTAATGCCGCCGGCTATTGTTTCGCCAGCCAAGTCAGGGATGACCAAAATCGCCAATTATTAATTGCCGTGCTCGGCAGCTCCTCGACCTACGATCGCTTTACAGATACGAAATCGCTGGCCTATTGGGTTTTTAATAATTATAAGTGGTAGCGGTTATGGTTGATTTCTTTATTAATTCATTAGCCGGCATTCCGGCGGCCTGGGCGGTGCTGTTGATCGCCATGATTCCTATTGTCGAATTGCGCGGCGCTTTGCCGGTGGCTTTGACTTATTACAAGTTGAATCTGGCCCATGCTTATTTTTTGTCAGTAGCGGGAAATATTTTGCCGGTGATTTTTATTTTGCTGTATATTGGGCCGGTTTCTGATTGGCTGAGAAAAAATAATAAATTAATGGAAAGATTTTTTGCTTGGTTATTTAAGCGCACCAGGCATAAAGTCGCCAGTCAATATGAAAAATACGGTTTGGCGGCTTTAGCGATTTTTGTGGCGATTCCCTTGCCAATGACCGGCGCCTGGACTGGCGCTTTGGCGGCTTGGCTATTTGGCGTGGATAATAAGAGAGGATTTATAGCGATACTCGCGGGGGTGGCACTCGCGGGAGTAATCGTTGCTTTGGCAACTACGGGCGTAGTGGGGTTTTTAAATTTTTTGCTTTAACTTTATGAAATCAATTGTCATTGCCAATTGGAAGATGAAATTGGGTTATCGCGACAGCCGCCGTTTGGCGGAGGAATTTGCCGATGCTTTCCAGCGCGAAAATTTTTCGGCCGTTGATTTGGCGGTCTGCCCTTCGGCCAGTTCTTTTTTGTTGGTGGCGGAAATATTGAAAGAGTCGGGGATCGCTTTGGGCGCGCAAGATATTTTTTGGGAGGACCAGGGCGCTTTCACCGGCTGCGAGTCGCCTAAATTTTTGCATGAAGCCGGCGGCCGTTATGCGATTATCGGCCATTCGGAGCGGCGGCAGTTTTTGGGCGAGACCGACGGGATGATTCATCAAAAAATCAAAGCGGCCTTGGCGGCTGGCTTGACGCCGATTTTGTGCGTCGGCGAAACGGCTGAAGAGCGGCGCAATTATCAGACCGATCAGGTGATTTTCAACCAGACACTGAAAGCGTTATCCGGCATCGATTTGATTCCTTCTGAACAGCTTATTATCGCTTATGAACCGGTCTGGGTAATCGGGACCGGGCGGGCGATCGAGCCGGAGGAAGCCGAGCACGCTTTCCGGATTATCAATCAGGCCGTGATCGATTTGTGGCCCTTGACCATCAGGCGCAATAATGTCAGGATTATTTATGGCGGTTCGGTTGATGAAGCCAATGCCGCAAATTTTGCCCAAATTGAGCATTTTAAGGGTTTTTTGGTCGGCGGAGCGAGTGTGAAGACCGAGGAGTTTAAAAAAATTGTTGAATTGTTATAGTTAACATTTATAAGATAAAATTATATGAAAAAACAAGAGCATTGGGCCGGAAATTTTGATCAACATAATCAACAAGATCAACCTAAAGATGACGAATTAGAAGGGGGGGGGCACGAAAATTGAGTCGTAATGAAATTCAGAGATTTATTGATGAAAAATTGGATTTATTAAAAGTAGCCGAGGAATACAAAAGTGCCGATAGGGAAATAATGGGTGATTACGCAAAGGGATATGAGGAAAGCATGGTCGAGGATATTGCTTACTTAACAGTTGAACTTAAAGATAAGTTAGTGGATTATGGCGTAATAATCAGTGATGACGCGAGTGCGAGGTTGCCATCTTTATTCTTTAGGCGGTTAATTAACAAAGAAAAGGATAAGAAAAAAATGAGTCATGTCGAAACTTATTTTATTGCCAGCGGTCGTCATGATGTTGAAGATGTATATAGAGGTATTAAGGATTATTTAAAAGAAAAAGTAATCCCAAATCAACGAGTGTTATTGGTATCTGAGTATATTGATACTGGCCGAAGTATTAATAGAATATGCAGAATATTGGATGAATTGGGGGTTGATTATGATTTAGCGGCGGTTTCGAGTGCCGATCCCATTGATGATGGTGATAGTTACAGTCGTTATCCGGAAATGAAAAAACATTTAATATCCGGCGGTTGTAATTTGGGGGGCTTGCATTTTCATGATAATAGAGGTGGTGGCGTAAAAAAAGATGTTCATTATATGGGCAAACCAGTAAAAGATAAGATACATCCGAAAAGAATTACCAAAGGGGATGTTGATGACCAAAGAAGAATGAATGCTGTTAGAAAAAATATTAATGATTTGGCTGATAAATTATCGCCATTATTAGAATAAAATCTAATTTATGATCGTCCACATCAAATCAATCCTCGCCCGCGCCGATAAAGGCGGCTTCGCTGTCGGCGCTTTCAACACTTCCAATCTGGAAGTGACCCTGGGCATTGTCCGGGCGGCCAAGAAAACAAAAACTCCGGTGATCATCCAGATATCTGAAGCGACGATCCATTATGCCGGCCTAAAGAATATCGTTAGCTTGATAAAATCGATTGCCGAGACCGACGGCCGGGATGTGCCAATCGCCATACATCTGGACCATGGCAAGGATTATGATTTAGTCAAGGCCTGCGTTTTAGGCGGCCTATCGTCCGTTCATTTGGACGCCTCCGCCTATGATTTTGAAAAGAATATCAAACTGACTAAGCGGGCGGCTGTTTTTGCCCATGAGCATGGCGTTTATGCCCAGGGCGAGTTGGGCAGTTTGCTGGGCAAGGAGGGACTGACTTTAAAAGAGCTGCCGGAAAACAGGACTGAATACATGACTGATCCGGCCAAGGTCAAGGAGTTCGTCCGCCGCGCCGGCATTGATACTTTGGCGATTTCCGTCGGCGCCATGCACGGCTTTTTCCCGGGTCGAGAAAAAATCGACTTTCCGCGCCTGATCAAGATTCATCAGGCCTTGCCCAGGGTGCCGTTAGTGCTGCACGGAGCGTCCGGCTTGCCGGATAATCACGTCCGAAAAGCGGTCGGTTTGGGCGTTAAGGTGATCAATATCGATACTGATTTGAGGATCGCTTTTACGGAGACGCTGAAGAAGACCATTAATGCCGCTTCATTGAAGTCGTATGATCCGCGGAAGATTTTGGCGCCGTCAATCGAGGCAGTGTCCAAGCAAACGGTAAAAATAATCGGCTTAACCGGCCGGCCGCTCAAATAATTATGTATTTTTTAATTTTTATCGGCGTTGTTTTCTTGGCCAGCTTGATTCTGTTAGCGCGGATAATTCTGCGCCATCTTTCCGAATTGAAGGTTTTGGACATCGAAGCTATCCCTCAGGAGAAGCGGGGTTTGAGCAAAAAAAATATTTTGGAGGCGAAATTTTTGCGTCGCAAGAAAACCGCTGATAAGAAAATCGGCCGGCTTATCAATCCGGTCCGGGGGTATTTCGGCGGCCTGTCAACCAAGCTACAAGACAGCATTTCCGCCATGGAGAAAAAGTATAAGCGCCAGGGCGAGGTGGCGGAGACCCGATTGAAAAGCATCAATGAATTGTTTGCCGCCGCCAAAGCTGATCTGGCCGGCGGAGATTATGCCGGCGCCGAGACCGATCTGATTGAAGTGATCGCGCGGGACAAGAAAAATCTGGAGGCCTATGAATTATTGTTCGATACTTATCGTTTGAGCAAGAATTACAGCCAGGCCGAGGAAGTCATCAGATATCTGATCAAGCTTAAGTCGCTTAAATATCGCCGGGGCAAAAACACCGATTCTTTGAAAAAAGAGCGGCTTGAGGACAATGAGGTCGAAGTTTTAGAGACGGTTGACGCGGATGACGGCCTAGCCAAGTATTACAATGATTTAGCCGATGTCTATGAGTTGATGGATAAAAAGGATAAGGCCTTGGAGTCGTATCTTAAGGCCAATGCCATTCTGCCGAACAATCCTAAGTTTTTGGATAAAGTCATTGAGTTGGCTATCGTGGTCGGTGACAAGGGGCTGGCGAAAAAAACCTGCAATCGGCTGAAGGAAATCAACCCGGAAAATGCCAAATTGGGCCAGTTCCGGGAAACGCTTGAAAAAATGCCGTAGTTGTGCTAGAATATTGAAAGTTCGTAAAGTTTATAAGGTTTGTAAAGTTTAGGATTTAATTGGGATTTACTTTATAAACTTTTTAACTTTATAAACTTTTAACTGTTTTTGCCGTTGTAGCTCAGTTGGTAGAGCAACTCCATGGTAAGGAGTAGGTCTGCGGTTCGAATCCGCACAACGGCTCAAGATGGTAATTATACCGTCATGGGTCGGTACCAAAGCGGTCAAATGGGGGAGACTGTAAATCTCTTGGCTTCGCCTTCGAAGGTTCGAATCCTTCCCGGCCCACATCACGCAATTTGTCGCTTCGCCGGTGCTTCCAGCACCGGCGTTTGCATTTATTTTCGCCAATAAATCCCAAGGTTTTTTATATTCCATTTCCATTTTCCCCGCCGTCAAACGGCGGTTCAAACCGACGGCTTTCAAGAAAATTTTGATTTGCTCAAAATTTTCTCTGAGCGCCAGATTTTTGGCTTGGTTGGCTTCCAAAATCCAGTTCTTGACGAGTTCTAACCGATGATTCCCTTGCCGTTCAAAATTTGATATTTTCTCCTCCAAGTCCTTCTTTTCCAGCGTCAGCGGATTCTTAATTTCCTTGTATTCGCGGTGCTCAAATGTGCCATCAAGATAGCCGTCATTCAGCCGGGCTATTTTTTGTTTGAGCAAATTGTAGTCCGCTTTCAAATTTTGAACGGCAATGCCGGACTCGACGCGCGTTTCCTTTTCCCACTCGCTCACTTTCTCGAGGTATTTGTCGCGCCAATCGTCCGGCAAAGAAACTTTTTGGCAGTATTCTTTCATCTGCGCGGCCAGCCGGTCTTCCCGTAAAAAGCGGTTTTGTTTGCAGTCGTGGTTTTTGCTTTTGTGTGTGCAGTGGTAATAGACGAATTTCAGGCCGGTGTGTTTGATATGCCGTTCGGCCGTAACGGAAAAGCCGCACTCGCCGCAAACAAGCAAATTCTTGAACAGAAAGCCGATATCAAACCGCTTTTTACGGGGCTTGCCGTTGTCGCGCAGAGCGATCTGGTTGAGATCAAAAAGTTTCTTGGAAATCATCGGCGGGTGGCTGCCTTCGTGCAGTTCGCCCCAATATCTGAAGTGGCCGTAATAGAATGGATTGGCGATCATCCTTTGCACAGTCGAAATCGCCAGCTGTTTGTGTTTGTTGATGCCAACCAAGCCAAGCGAAAACATTTTCTCCTTAATCTTGGAGAGCGTGTATTCGCCGCTGGAGAATTCCGTCAAAATCTGCTTCATCTTGGCAAAATTTTCGGGGTCGGGGATTATATTGTGGGTTTTTAGGTCATTGAGGTATCCTAAAGGCGCTTTTGACGGAAATTCTCCTCGACGCAGCTTTTGGCGTATGCCTCGCTGAATGTTTTCGCTTAAATTGTCGGTGTAGTACTTGGCCTGCCCGAAGGCCACAGAAAGCATGAATTTGCCCTGTGGCGTGGTTTCGAACCAGAAGGTGGGGAATTTTAGCGCTTGGACCTTTTCGCGGTCTACGAGGTAAATTATCCGTCCGCCGTCGATGCTGTTTCTAGCCAGCCGGTCGGGATTCCAAGCTAAAATTCCCTCGGCATTGCCTTTTTCAATTTCTTCCACCATGAGATTGAATATCTCGCGGCCGGGCTCTTTGGCCGTTTTACTCTCATAGAACTCGCGTACGACGACTAGCCCGTTGTTTTTGGCGTATTCGCGCAATTCCGTGAGCTGGGCGTCGAGGGAGAGGACTTGCCGTTCTTCCTCCTCAGAGGATTTACGGCAGTAGATGAAATAACGGATCATATGTTTAGAGGCTAAATTGAAAAAGGCAATGTCGCACTGACAATTTAGGAAATCTGACGCTTAGCCGCCCGTTAGGGCGAGAAAGCCGTCGGTTCCTGCCATTAATGGCAGTGCAAACTGCGTTTGCGAACCGCCGTTTGACGGCGGGGAAAATGGAAATGGAATATAAAAAACCTTGGGATTTATTGGCGAAAATAAATGCAAACGCCGGTGCTGGAAGCACCGGCGAAGCGACAAATTGCGTGATGTGGTGCCTCTTAGACGAAGTTCGAACATTTTACGAAGAAAATCCATGAGGATTTTCTCAGAATTTTCGCCGGAGCGGATCGCGGGCAAAAATGACTGGGGGTTTGGGGGGGGGAAGGAATTTTGCCCGCCCGCTCCGGCGCATTTCCCGCCAGAATTCCAGCTCTTCGCCGAGGGCGAAGATTTTTTGTATTCGCCTTTGCAGAGGCGAATGCGCCGCCGCAGATTTTATGTGCGCTTGCCTCGCCCTCCCGTGCGCGCGCAAACTGCCCTCCCTATTATAATATCATAATATCTAAATTTTAGATATTTACATTCCGCATATACCATGATATTATATGAGCAAGACCATTTGGACAAAAGAATATGCTGTATTTATTAAGAAATTGCGGCAAGCCCGGCACGATGCCGGCTTAAAACAGATCGATGTGGCTAAAAAGCTGAAGCGGCCGCAATCTTATATTTCCCGCGTTGAGTCGGGAGAATACCGCCTTGATATTATGGAGGTTAAGGCATTTGCGAAGCTGTATAAGAAGAATATTAATGAGTTGATTTAAGAATATGGATAAACAAGGGATATCGTCTTGGTTAAAAAATGCCTCAGAAAAATCTGAAACAGAAATAGGAACTTTTTTATTGGATGAAATTAAAGAACAAAAATTAGATGAGTTGTGGCAAAAGCACTACTTTTTAGAGGATCTGAAAAGAATGTCACAAGATTATCCGAGCAATGTATTAGAAATATTAGAAAGATTAGAAAATAACATAAAGGATGAAGAAGGCGTCCCAATGTTTAAAAGACATATAGCTTATATTATAGATTGGCTTGTTTATAGTCTATTATTCGGCATAATTGTATCGGTAATTGATTCTATAAGTCCAGTAAGTAATGGCTTTGTCTTAATGATGTCGGTAATTATTTATTTCGGGTATTTTGTCTTGTGTATTTACAAATATAATACCACTGTGGGATCTCATATTTTAAAAATTAATATTACGTTTAATAATATTAGTAATTTGGTTTGGAGCATACTCTTAAGAGAATTATTATTCCTTACTGTATTTACTGGGATTGGGTTTATTGTTTATTTAATTATTGGGCCTTACTGGGATAGAGCTACTGGTGCAGAAGTAAAATGGGTTAATGGAAATATTTGAATATGATACAATCTTATATTTCCCGCATTGAATCGGGGGAATACCGCCTTGATATTATAGAGATTAAGTCTTTTGAGAAGCAATGCAACATTAATATCAATGATTTAATTAAGTAATGCCTTTATTATGAAAAAGGAAATTGATTGGGAATTACATGATATTGCTTCGAAAATTAACGCACAGGTAGTAACCACCACTGCCGTTTTAAATGATACATGGAGAAACGAATTAATAACCTTGAATTTGCCCAATGAGGCATTAAATAAATTATGGTTAGAAACGGCATTCTTTGGCATATTTCTATTGCTGAAAAGATTTGCGACACCTCTTGGAGAAGAAAAAAATGAATTCGTGAATAATGCTGTTCGAGATGCCTTTCTTTTAGTTGTTCCGACTTGCGCCTTTGGGGATTCAAAAGGAGAGAATAATGGTTTAAAGGATTATATTGCATCAGATTATGATCGGACACTCGAATTGTATAAAAAATATCAGGGCATTGATGTAAGAATGTTATTTCGCGATTTAGTGAAAGATGTTTTTAATTCTTCTGAGGGTTCTAAAATTAAATTCATTCATAATTCATTTGGAAATCGGCTCAAGCTTAAAATTGCTTTTATTATTAGCGCATTAGCGGGAAATAAGGAATTTATTGAAGCACATTCAAATGAGGTTTATTTACCAATTGAAAATTTAGTTGCTTTCGCAAATAGTGCTACACAAGCATTTGCAGGAATTAGCGATAACGATATTAACGACTAGCAATAAAGCTATCATTATGGACACTCAATTTCAACAAAAAATTAATAATGTAAGAGATAATCCAAAAATAAAGAAAGCCATGGATGTGTTTGAGAATGCGCAAAAAAAGTACGATCAAGCAATTGATGCGATGACTATTAAGCAACGAAATAAGTATAAAGGTAGCTATTCAAGTTCACTTTCAAAAAAAGACTATTATGCCAATATTTCAACGTCTACTCGCTGAGTTAAATCAGCTTCCGCAACCCGAAAAACAAGTTGAATTTATTGACTCGTTTAGAAGAGAAAAGATAAAAGAGATCAAGGGAATAACTAAGCGAGAAGTTTTAATATATTTCTCAGATTTTAAGAAGAATCATCCATTAGGAGCAATTACTTGGGAAGATAAAACATGTTTTGCAGATGTTATTGAGGGTTTAGATAAAAAAGGAGTTGATATAGTTATCCATAGCCCCGGTGGTTCTGCAGAAGCTACTCAATCATTAGTTTGTATGCTACGTGAGCATTTTGATAATGTTCGTTTTATTGTACCCAATATGGCAAAAAGTGCCGCAACAATGATGGTGCTTTCAGGCAATGAAATTTTAATGGATGATCGTTCCGAATTGGGTCCGATTGATCCACAGATACAAATAAATGGTAATTTTGTTCCCGCACAAACATTAATTGATGGATTCGAAGAAGCAAAAAAAGTTATTACTGATGCCGGAACGGATATTTTACCTGCATATCTACCGCTTCTTAATAAATATGATTTGCATATTTTACAAATTTGTGAGAACGCTAAAAGGCTTTCAGAAGAATTAGTAAAGGATTGGTTAAGTAGGTATATGTTTCTGGGAGATGAAAAGGCAGCCGAAAAAGCCGAAAATATTGCAAAAAACTTAGCAGATCATAAAAAATATTTATCTCATGGTCGACCAATCGGAATAAATGAAGCAAGGTCTATCGGCATTAGGATTTCTGATTTGAGAGATAATTTACCACTGCGAGAAAAGATTTGGGAGTTGTATTGTATTCTTGAAATTATGCTCGATCGTTCTCCGATAATAAAATTGTATGAGAATAGTAATGGTGTGTTTTTAGCGAAAAATATTCCATTTCAACAAATAATGATTCCTCAAGTGCCTCAAGAACAAAAAACGTCGAAATAAATAATAATGAAAGAGAAATTGATTATGAAATGGTGGTTTTTTGGTTGTGGATAACTTTTTATGAATTTGTGTTATAATAATATCAATAAAGTTTTCTCCGCCGTTGTTAGATTTTTGGAAGGTGGAATCTAACCGAAAAAAATATGCCTAAGATAGAGTTAAAAAGCAAATGTCTGCTATTTTTTAATACTTGACATTTTTTTTAATTAGGTATATATTAGAGTTCCTAGAGGTAATTTAGATAAAACAAAAAGCTCCGATGTTAACCTCGGAGCTATCTGCAAGCCATGGATTAAAACCCATGGTTTTTTCGTTATTGGATTAAGGGCCAATAAATCCCTTGCTTCCTATTCCTATCGGTCGTCTTTGACACACATCGGGAATGGTCGCCGCTTCGCCCGCATTAACTTCCTAGTTTTCGGGTCGCGTCGCGACCACCGAAAAACCAGATGATAACCAGGGGCGCACTGCTTGTATGGGTTTGCCATAGTAAGGTGCTTATTAATAAAGCACTGCAAATGCATTTTCTGGGCCCAAACAGTGTTGGCACAAATTAAAAACCCGTGCCAAATTCTGACGTAGGCAAGCTTTTATTTTGCCTTTCGGCGTTGATCCTTTTTGAAGACCTACGCCAGAATTTGAAACAGGTTTAACTGTTTAGCTTTTTAACTTTTGAGAGGGATCAGCTCTTTTTGTAAATTTCTGACATCATTATATCACATCTGAGAGCAAAAGTCAAAAAATGTCAAGGGTTTTAACGTTGCGGCGGCGCGCCGTGACTTCGTCACGGCAACAAAAAATCTTCGCCCTCGGCGAAGAGCTGGAATTCTGGCGGGAAATGCGCCGGAGCGGGCGGGCAAAATTCCTTCCCCCCCAAACCCCCAGTCATTTTTGCCCGCGATCCGCTCCGGCGAAAATTCTGAGAAAATCCTCATGGATTTTCTTCGTAAAATGTTCGAACTTCGTCTAAGAGGCACCAAAAATGAAAAAGAGTGGTTAATTGCCGCTCTTTTTGTTATAATAAATCCATAAAATATTTTTATGGCAAACAACAAACAAGTCACTATTTTTGAGGGTCAAAAAATCCGTCGTCATTATGACGAAAAAAATGAGAAATGGTATTTTTCGGTTATTGATATTATTCAGGCGTTAATCCAGCAAAATGATTATCAAACAGCTAGAAAGTATTGGAATAAGCTTAAAGAAAGGCTTAAAAAAGAGGGAAATGAGTCGGTGACAAATTGTCACCGACTGAAATTTGAGGCCTCGGATGGTAAGTTTTATCTGACCGATGCGGCTGATGTAGAAACTATTTTCCGTCTAGTTCAATCCGTGCCGAGCCCTAAAGCCGAGCCGATCAAATTATGGTTGGCCAAGGTCGGTTATGAAAGAATCGAGGAAATATCCGATCCCGAAAAAGCGCTTAACCGCAGTCGCGATTATTGGCAGAGAATGGGCCGAAGCAAGCAATGGATTCAGCAAAGGATGATGGGTCAGGAAATCAGGAACAAGCTGACTGATTATTGGAAAGATAATGAAGTTAAAAAACAAGACGAATACGCAATTTTGACTAATATTATCCATGAGGAATGGAGCGATTTATCAGTCAAAGACCATAAAAAATTAAAGGGTTTGAAGACGCAGAATCTGCGCGATCATATGAGTGATGCGGAATTGGTTTTTACGGCCCTGGCTGAACTCTCTACTCGTCAGATTGCGGAAACTATGTCAACAAAGGGTTTAGAAGAAAATAAAATTCCAGCCCAAAAGGGCGGACGGATTGCCAAGAATGCGCGGTTGGAATTAGAACAAAAAACTGGTAAGAAAGTCGTCAGTGGAATAAACTTTTTGCAGTCATCTAAAAATAGCAAAAAATTAAAAGATAAAAAAATTTAACCAATGTTTATTAATAATTAAACCCGCTTTCATTATGAGAGAAATATCTTTATCGCCAGAATCAAAAAAAGAAATCACCAGGGAAGAAGTCATTGCCGCTTATAAGAAATTCATCGAGCGTGGCGTCACAAACCCTAATAATTTAGGTTCTGAAAATCCGGAAGTAAAAGAAGCGAATGAGCTTTTTTATGCCTGGCAAACGCAGGAAGATGAGCGAGCCGAAGGGGATCATGAACAAGAGCTCAGGGTTAACCTTGCAAAAACCATGCTGTATGTCGATGCGGGGTTTAATGACCCTGATTATTTGGCTGAGGTTTTGCATGATTGGCTGGCGCAGGACTCTCAAAATGCGGGAAAACAAAGCGATAACCCGGAAAGGGCTGAAACTCGCCGGCAGATAGCCCAGGCGATGAATAAGATCAGGGCCATATTAAAAGCTTCAAATTAGATTTCCCGTTAAAATTAAAATAGGCGGCTTCCAATAAAAAAGACGCCGAGAACTTCCTTGTTCTCGGCGTTTGTGTTCATAATTCTCCCTGTTTGTTAGAATTCCTCTTCATCCATGATTTTTCTCAATGTTTCCGCCAAAGACAGGACAAAAATGAAATCCAAGTTCAATTTGACCAATTTCGAAGCGATTGAGGGGCAGGAATCCGTCGTGTACAGGCGGTTTATCAGTCCGGAATCGTGGGCCTCGATTAATCCGTCGATGGCTGCCGGCTCCAGCGGGACATGGGGCACGACCAGATTGATCTTGCCGGCGCCGGCGATTTTTAGGGCCGCCGCTGCTTCCAACAGCGTTTTGCCGGTCCGTGTCAGATCGTCGACAATCAAGATATCTTTGCCGTCAACCTCACCTTCTTTAATGGAAACGGTTCGCAATTCGCCGTTTCTAACTTTGTGGCAAAGGATTTGCGGGAACCGAGCCAATGTTCGGCCGAAACGCTTCCAAGCCCCCTCGTCAGGGAAAGCCACTGACCAATTAGAGAAGCTCTTGGTCAGGGCGGGAACAGCTGTTTCCAGACAGGGGATGACGTTGTCGGAAAAATAGAATCTTTCCGGCAGGGCATGGATATCTAAAATAAAGATCTTGGCCGGCCCGTCGGCTGCCAGGGGAATGGCGCCCAGCATCCGGGCCAGAGTCATGGCTGTGGCAATGGCGCCTTCCTTATCGACTCGTTCCATGGTGCCGGTCGGGTAAAACGGCAGGAAGATCTTGAGTGACCGGGCTCGGTATCTTGGCAGGGCGTAAATCACCGCTAGTTGTTGGAAGATTTCCGTCGGTTCGCTGAAGTCGGCCAAAAACCAGATATGGCTATTTCTGACTGCCCGCGCATCCAAGCGGGTATCCGGGAATCCGTCAGAAAAATTACCCCAATTAATGAGTGAGTGTTTGACTGGCACAGTGTAGTGTCGGAATAGCCCCGCTGTTTCTCGGGCTAGCCGTTCCATTGACGGGCAACTCATAATAATGGTTTCTTTCGATCCCATTTCCACCTCCTAGTTGGTGCCGTTTAGAAATTATTGACCTCGTGGTAGAGTCCGTCCGGACCCCTAAGTCCGCTCAGATATTCTAATCTCGAATCAGTAATCTCTCGCCGATGTTCTCCTTGGGATTCGATAATCTGCCGGGAATATTCTGCCATTCCGGCGCGATGGGCCTCATAGCTCGCTATCAGCCAGCAATAAATAGCTGCCAGTAGGGGGATAACAATCAACGCAACAAAAATAATGATTCTCTGCTCGCGTTTTTTCCAGTCCATTTTCTCTCGGCTTTGTCTCAACATAACCCGCCTCGCTTTCTTGTCTTTGTTGGATGTTTTAAATGTAAAGAACTCTGATTTTTGATCATCAAGTCATTGTAGCAGACGGCTGTCATTTTGTCAAACAAATTTTAAAACTCCCAATCGGGGCGAATTAAAAGGCCGAAGCGCAGGGCTTCGGCGTAATCATTAAGCGATTGCTTAAGGGACTAATTATTTCTGAGCGAACAATTCCTCGACTTCTCGTCGTCTGGCAGCGCCTTTTTTGAGATTA
>Ga0265297_10002261_pt1 | contig 40154 bp, 58 predicted proteins | sample Munlanlwell13791_FD_192502 | JGI IMG/M metagenome (GOLD analysis project Ga0265297, IMG submission 192502) | Leachate microbial communities from a municipal landfill in Southern Ontario, Canada - Leachate well 137-91 | ecosystem: Engineered > Solid waste > Landfill > Unclassified | place...
TGCGGGCCAGATCATCCGCGAGCAGCAGGCGGAGATTGCCGATCTACAGGGACAGCTTGACGACATCAACTGCCAGCTAGAAGCCGAGAACGCCTGCCTCACTGCGGAGCTTGAGAGCGCGAGGAAGAATGCTGAGCGTTATCGCTTCATGCGTCGAAAGTTGTGCCTATCGGGTAATGGTGATGGAACCTGTTCTATGCACGCGCTGAACCTTCCGTCATTAATTCACGGATGGCCAGAACCAAAGTCGATTGACGTGTTTCTCGATTGCGCTATCGACGCTACCATCGCTAAGGACTCCGCACGATGAAAGACATCGAACAGACGCTTGAGGCGCTGGATCGGGCAATTTCACATTGCGATTATGCGCATCAAACTTTTGCTAGCGATTTTCGCAGCGGCTTCAAGGACGACATGCTCGTACTCCAATCCCTCCGCGACGCCATCCCCGCGCTGATTGCAGATGCCGAGACGCTGCGGAAGATGAAGGAGGGTGGGCCTGTGGCGTTTGACTGGATGCACGAATTTTCGCGGGCGGACGGTCTTTGCGCAGATGACTATGCGCGCCAGTTTGGAACTGCCCTCTACACCCTGCCAGACGAGGTGACGAAGTGAACAACGAATACCAGCGGTTGAAGGCGATGGACGAGTCTGATGAGCGCGTGACCGCATTGCTCGGTGCCGCAACGCACGAACTGAATCCAATCGGCACGCGGGAGGCTGTGGAGCGGGTGATTGCGGAGATGGCGGGAGAAGGCGACCTTGCCGAAAGCTGGGGAGACGCACTGCGGCGCGCATTGGAGGGTGGACGATGAGCATTCTTCTTCACATCTTATTCTGCGTAATTATTTTTGCGGTGGGTCATTGTCTCGGATTCATGGCTGCACTTCCGACAGAGGACTTACCATGAACCCCGATGTCATACAGAAGGTCGTGGCGGGGATGCGGGACACGGCGTATGTATGTACTCGACAGGATGTGAGCGACTGGGCCGACCGCATCGAAGCCGCGCGCGAGAAGATGCGCGGCGAGACGGGCAACGGTGAGCATTACATCGTGAAATTCGGCACCGGGAATCTAGTCGTTGACACTGGAACAGTAGCTGATATGCCGGCGGTCATCGTCGAAGCGACGGACACGCCGGGGTCGGTAGGATCATCTGCACAGCACTTGAATCTACCCAAAGACCGCGTTGGAGACGGCTCGCTTGTCCTCACGTTCCCGACCGCTGAACAGGCGCGACGTGTTGCAGACGCGCTAGTAAACGCCCCGCAGCCGCAGCAGGCGGTGCCGGATGCGATCACTTATCAGGACGCTGAGTTGACTGGCTACGCAGGTGCGGAGCGCGAGCATGCGTACGCAAATGGCTGGAACGCCTGCCGCGCGCAGATGCTCAAGGGAGACGGCGCATGAAGACGATCTACAGACGCGGCCAGCGCCTTCGGTCCCTGATGTGGGGTGATTGCACGCTAGTGCGTGACAGCTACATGCGCGCCGGCACTCGCTGTCTCGTTAAAGGTGACTACGAGCAGGGCCGGGGATGGCGCCCTGTAGATGACTTTCAGATTGTGGAACCGCTGCTATGAAAACGATCTACTGGCGTATCCGCCTGATGTTCTGGCTCGCCTATTACCACTACCACGCGTGGTGGGATATTCGCGCACTCGCGTCGATGGCATGGGACGACGATTGCTGGGGTGAGCAGATCAACGAAATGTCGCCGCGTGATGCGGTGCTTGAAGATTTGAGCAACGCATGAAGACGGTGACGTTCGACGAGACGCAGTGGCAACTGGTGCCGATCAGGCCGACGCTTGAATGGGTCGATGAGTTGTCAGAGCGCGGCATGAGTGTGGGCAGTCTGTACAGCGCCATCGAAGACGTTCTCGCAGCCGCCCCGACGCCTGAGCAGCCCGCAGCGCTAGTCACCAACGAGCGCGGCGAAGTGCTCGACGTGCCATTGTTGAGTGCAGAGGACGTCAGGGACTTCTTGTCCATGTTCGTCGGTGACGCTTATTACGCTGAGCTGGAGGCAATCGCTTACGGCCGTGCTGTCGTCGTCCCTGCCAGCCAACAGGACACAGCGCGCGAGCTGGCGGGGGCGTTGCGGGAGATTGTCCTCATCACCGACAGAACGCACGACGCATGGAACCGTGCCCGAGTAGCACTCGACCGATATGATGGTTGATGTTGAGGCCCTGGTAGATCCGGGGCTTTTCACTCGTCCATCGTCTCAGGGTCATACCCCTTGATCACCTTGCGTTGGAACGCTTCACCGTGCATCTGTGCAGGTAGCCTGTAGATATAGTCACGCTGCCTCTGCTTGGCCTTGATCACGCGGGTACGATACTCACTGAACATGATCGGCAGCGACTGATTGATTGCCCAGACTACATGTCCCTGGTTGAACCGATTCTCGATCTGCGTCACCCATCCTGCTTGTTCCAATCCGATCATCGCGTCCATGACCATCTGGTCCTGCTGCCATGCGGTCTTGCTCTCTAGCTGTCGCCTTGCAGTCCGCTTGATCTGACGCAGTGTCACCGTCTGCTGGTCGCTGCTGATGTGCACGATGTGCTCCGTCGTCCACACATCGAATGAGTCACTGGCACCCCCTGCGATCTCGCCGAACGCGTACCGATAGGAGGGGATCACATAACCCTTCACTATCAAGATGGCGTTCTTCATAGTCTCAGCCGATACCGTTGGGTTGAACGGACTGTCGATCATGTGCATCAGCAGTGCCAGTCTGCCGAGTGTCCCTTCGACCTTGCCAAACGCGGTCATGTAGGTATCGCCAGCCTTCAGGAGTCGCTCATCAAACTTGGCGTCCTCATACCACGACTGAAACTCCCGAAACATCTTGAACGCTTCGGTGTCCAGACGGTACGTCATCGCCGGCAGCGCGTGGACCATGCGCAGGGTGTTCTCCCATTGCCGCTCATTGCTCAGGTACTCGGGGACGGGTTCACCACGGCCCCAACGACGTTCACGAAGAATGACCGGGATGAACCTCTGCAGCATTCCATCAGCGGCCAGCGCTGCGAAGGACTGGCGGAACACGGTCGGCTGGACGTTCCCGTAGATCGACACGGCCAGGTTCTCGCAATGGATGGCACCTGCCCCCACGCGGTCCATGTCGTAGGTGTCTGCCTCGTAGGACACAACCCACGCCGACCGATCCTCGCCGCTGGCCTTGTCGGTCATCTTGCGTATCCAGGCGTTCATCTCGTCCAGATGACAGATTAGACCGTGCGGACGATCGGCAGCGTAGCGGACCAGTTTCTGACTCGTGATGTCGCTGACCAGCAGGCGCAGCGGCACCGGCTGCGGGGGGAGATCCGGTACATGAGGGGCATGGTCGCCGCTGAGCACGGCGTCAGGGGAGCCGCTGAACTCCAGGAACGCTTTCTTGGCGCTGGCGTAAGCGGCCTCTTTGCCCTCCCATGCCAGCAGTTCACGAGCGTATCGAGGGGCGTCCTCCGCTTGCAGCTCCTTGAGCGCCTTCATCATCGGCTTGGACGCCGGTGACTTCTTCTGTGCCGGGTCGCCGATCGTCATGACCCAGAGCACCGGCGGCACCTTGAAGCCCGGCAGCAGCTCCAGCCGGGTCCGTGCATCAGCAGCCCCGCTGACTGCAGCCAGACCGGCGAACAGGGGCACGAGAGGGTCACACCCGATTTGCTGCCCGATCTGCTCCGCACGCGTCCCCAGCACACTCGGCCAGAGTCCCATCTGCATCTCTGGTGCCGGCGGACGCAGGGTCAGCAGTACGGTGTCGGGCTCGACCGGCTCGACAGCAGCGAATAAGGTGGACACGTCGGGCGGTGGCCGCACATACCCACATCGCCGGGCGATGTGGAACAGGGTGCCGAGTTTGACCGACGACGCTTTGTCAGTCTTGAAGCTGGACCACTGGGTCAGGATGTCGCGTTCACCGGGGTACTTGGTCTCTGACCCCCGGCTCCAGTCGTTCCAGAGATACAGCGCCTGATCGACGGTATCGGTCTGGTTCCCGGCCCAGTGCAGTGCCATCCCCACATGCACCCACTCATCGCGGGAGACATCGGGACTGATGTGTTCAAGTGCCTGCTTGATCTCTTCCCACGAGGCGTTGAACGGATCTCCGGTGTCGATGACACGCTGTTTGTCGGTGTCGAGCAGCGAGGTCCAGAGTGCCAGCAACTCGGACGGGATGATCGGCAAGCGGGTCCAGTGACCACGACTGTCCCAGCGATACGGCTGACCGGTGGTCGGGTGCATGGATGGCGGGAGCACATCCTGCACAGTCAGACCGTTCGCGGTGGCGCATCGAAAGTCAAGATAGTTGTACTTGATGCCTTGTTCGTCGGTGTCGATGAGTTTGCGACTCGGTAGCGCCAGTCCAAATGGCATCGCGTACAGCAGTTTTGCGTGACCGGGGTTCCCGCTGTGGATCGTCACAGCCTCGGGCGCGTTGATCAGTGATTGTAGATTGATGCCGTGCCGCGCAAGTTCCTCTGCGCTGCGGTCGAACCGATCTACATCAAGCGCCATCGTGCCGCTGTAGGCGTGAGCCAGACCAATACCGTACCCTGGTGGCAGGGCGACACTGTTCGGGAGCGCGTTCTGCTTGAGATTCCACCCCGGCGATCGGGGACCTTTCGTACCGAAGGGGATAGGGACCAATGACCAACCGTGACGGATGTAGGCATCAACGGACGCGGGGTGTTGCGATACTGGCGATACACTCATTTCATTTGCCCCGATCCGATGTTTGACAAGTGTATCGCACTTGTGCGACATTGCAACTACGGATTTGGAGATCATCATGTCAGTACCCAGCAAGACCAAGGTAATTACGGCCCGCGTGACCCCAGCGGATCACCGCGACTTCAAGCGGGCGGTGAAGGGTAAAGGTCGCCCGTCCGACGTTCTGCGTCAACTGGTCCGGCAGTTCATCCGGGAAAACCTCCCGTAACACCCATCTAAGTAAGGAGTCACCCATGTCAATCGAAGCAAACCTTGAATCCATCGCGCTGTCACTGAGCAAGATCGCCGCCGTGCTGGAGAGCGGCGCTATCGCGCTGGGGAACAAGCCTGCTGCTCCCGCTCCGGTGGTAGCTCAGCCGACCCCTGCATCCGTGGCACCCACCGCTGCTGTTCCGGTCGCTCCCCCGGTTGCGGTTGCCGTTGCGCCGGCTCCTGTCGCCGCCCCGATGCCGCCCCCGCCGAGTTTTGCAGCGCCGGTCCCCGCTCCGGCTACCACCGCGGCGCCGTTCACTGACGCCAAGGGTCTGATCACCTACGTCATGGGCGTGTACCAGGCGATCGGCCCGCAGAAGGGTGCGCAGATCCAGAACGTTTTGACGGGTCTCGGTTACCAGAACATCAACGACGTGAAGCCCGAGCACTACGCGGCACTGTACGCTGGTGTCGAAGCACTCAAGGCGAGCTAGTCGTGACCGCCCACTCCCAACTCTCCCCGAGCCGCAGGCACCGCTGGAAACGGTGCGCCGGCTCGATCAGGGAGGAGGCTAAGTACCCTGAGAAGTTCAGCGCGTCTGCTGTCGATGGTACGCATACGCACACGCTGATCGAGCGGTGCGTGCTCCAGAACCTCGACGATCCGATGAACTGGATCGGTATCGAGATCGTGGATCACGAGGGGGCGTTCACTGTCGATGCTGATCGCGCGGCGCGGGCCAAGGTGTGCATCGAGTACATCAAGCAACGCGTGGCGGACAACCCCGGCGCCGTGGTTGTCAGTGAGACGCGTGTTGAGCCTGCGCCGCTGGTCGGTCGGTTTGACATGAGTGGCACCGTGGACATCACGATCTATTACTCTGACGGTACCGCTGAACTGATCGACTACAAAGACGGTATGGGTCAAGTCGACGCGTTTGAGAATGACCAACTCGAACAGTATGGGCTGGGTGTTGTCTGCGGCTCGACACCTGTATCGAAACTCCGCATGACCATCGTGCAGCCCAAGCTCGCGTTCCGCGGTCTGCCTGCCATCACGTCGCACGATGTCAATGCTGCCGATCTACTGGCCAAGGTGCCGCAAATCATCGCGGAGGCCGCTGCCACCGACGCACCGGACGCACCGTTGACACCGGGCGATGTTCAGTGCAAATTCTGCCGTGCGAAAGGCGGATGCGCCGCGCTGGCGAATAACGTAATGAAGGAGGTAGGCGTCATGTTTCCCAAGGTCACCGATGTGATGGACATCTCACAGCAGAGCGCGGACAAAGACCCCGCCACCATGTCCGATGATCAGATCCGACAGATCATCGAAGCGGCTCCCCTGATGCGTCAGCTACTTGAATCCGTGGAAGCGGAGGCGCTGCGTCGTCTGCAGAGCGGTACGTCGATCCCCGGTCTCAAGCTGGTCAACGGTCGCGGCTCGCGGTCCTGGAATCTCGCAGAAGACCAGATTGCCGAGAAGCTGATCAAGATGGGTATCCCGAAGTCCAGCGTCTACGAGACCAAGCTGGTCAGCCCAGCGAAGGTCGAGAAGCTGACATGGAAGAACCGCAAGGATGAAGTGAAGCAGTTGTCTCCGCGTCAGTTGAAAACTATCGAGCAGGAATATGTGGCGAAGATGGCGGGCAAGCTGACCGTGGCGCTGGAGTCCGATGCGCGCCAGTCGGTTGTCACCAACGCGTCATCGTTGTTCAGTGCTGTACCCGCACCGGCTGACGCTCTGCCGGCGTGGTTGTCGTAATCCACCAACGTAAGGAGTAACACCATGTCACAAGACGGAATCATTTTTCTCAGCGACGTTCGACTCAGCTTCCCGAACCTGATCGAGCCGCAGCGCAAGATCAGCCCGGAGACCGGTAAGGAGACGATCAGCTACAACTGTGAACTGATCATGCCGGCCGATCACGCGGGCTTCGGTCAGTTCATGCAGCAGTACGGTAAGCTGGCGCTTGAGAAGTGGAAAGAACACGCTAACGCGGTGATGCAGATGATCGCCGCTGATCGCAAGTCACGCTGCTACGGCGCCGGTGCCGAGAAGATCAACAAGAAGACCATGCAGGTTTACGGTGGCTACGAGGGTAACGTCTGGCTGACGTGCGGTCGCACCATGACGCCGCAGATGATCCAGACAGACGGCACCCCCATCGACGCTGCCAACACGATGGCGTACCAGCAGTTCGCGCGGAAGATGTACGGAGGTTGCCGGGTCAACGCCGCTGTGAAGCCGTGGCTGCAGGACAACAAGCACGGTCGCGGTGTTCGTTGCGACCTGATCGCGATCCAGTTCGCGCGAGACGACAAACCGTTCGGTGAAGGCTCCGTCGATGCGTCGGGCATGTTCGGTGCGGTGGCAGCGGCTGCAGCGCCGCAGGGTGTACCGGGCTTCGCGGCGCCGACGATGCCCGCCGCGCCGTTCCCGCAGGCGCCGATGATTCCGGGGTTCCTGGGCGGTCAGTAATTCCGTGGGTGCCGGGTAACACCGGCACCTTTTTCATTGGGTAACGCGATAAGGATTTATATATGAGCGACGCAACGGAATCCAGACTTCTCGATTGGGAAAACCCTAATACGGAAACCCTCTGCGATGCTCATTTTCACATGAAAGATTTTGGCAGATGGGATTGGGTTGATGTCAGTGATGAAGGTGTCCGAATCTGGAACCTGATGTTTGATGACAATATTGAGAGTCTCTCAGCAGCCGATTCTGTTTTTTCTGCAATAGCCGCCCAATCTGCAGAGGGTGCTTTTAACGCAGTCGCCGCCGCTTTAGGGGTTGACCCGGAAGCACTTAAACTCGTCGCTGCGTGTTGGTATGAAAATCAAGATGATCTTCCGCCACCAGTATCTGCGGAAAAGTTTATGGAAATGGTGGCGGAATATAAAAAGTATTGGGGTGATTTACGATCGTCATGACTGACTTCATCTACGACATTGAAACCTTTCCAAACGTGTTCACGATCACCGTCGAGCACGCCGAGGCACCAATTGTCTGGCAGTACGAGTGCAGCGACTGGCGAGATGACTCCAAAGAACTGCTCGACTTCTTGTCGTGGTTGTGCCAGTCCAACAGCCGCATGGCTGGCTTCAATAACCTGGGGTTCGATTATCCAGTTCTCCACATGATCGCACGCATGGGTCGCGGTGATGCGCGGATGATCTATGACAAGGCGCAGGCCATCATCGGATCGCAGGATGAAGAGGATCGCTGGTTACACAACGTCAAGCCCGCTGATCGCATTACCCAGCAGATCGACTTATATAAAGTACATCACTTCGACAACCACGCCCGCGCCACAGGACTCAAGGCGTTGGAGTTCAACATGCGCGCCGACACCATCGAGGATCTGCCGTTCCCGGTGGGTACGATGCTAACGCGTGACCAGGTGCCGGTGCTGCGCCGGTACAACGCACACGATGTAAAGCAGACCAAGAACTTCTACAAACATTCGCGTGACATGATCAGATTCCGCGAAGAACTATGTGTCAAGTACCCCGATCGCGACTGGCTCAACTTCAACGACACGAAGATCGGCAAAGAGTACTTCGTGATGCGGTTGGAGCAGGCAGGTGTGTCCTGCTACGAGTATGGTCCCAACGGTCGCCAGCCTCGCCAGACCCCGCGCCCGGTGATCCATCTCAAGGACGCGATCTTGCCGTGGATTCAGTTCGAGCAGCCCGAGTTCCAGCGCGTGCTGAACTGGCTGCGTCACCAGTCGATCACTGAGACCAAGGGGGTGTTCAAGGACTTGGCGGCGACGGTCAACGGGATGGACTATGTGTTCGGACTCGGGGGCATCCACAGCAGCGTGGAGAACCGGGTCATTGAGTCGGACGACGAGCACACCATCGTGGACCTTGATGTGTCGAGTTACTACCCGAACCTTGCCATTGTCAACGGGTTTTATCCGGAGCATCTGGGTCGGTCGTTCGGCACGATCTACAAGAACTTGTACGAGCAGCGCAAAGGGTACGCGAAGAAGTCGTCAGAGTCGGCGATGCTCAAGCTGGCGCTCAACGGGGTGTACGGCGACAGCAATAGTCACTTCAGTGTGTTCTACGACCCGCAGTTCACCATGAGCATCACCCTGAACGGTCAACTGCTGCTGTGCGTGCTGGTCGAGCAGTTGATGAAAGTGCCGGGGTTGATGGTGGTGCAGACGAACACGGACGGCGTGACGGTGCGACTGCCTCGCGCTCATCTGTCCATGCTGGACCAGGTGACACAGTGGTGGCAGCAGCGCAGTGCGCTGACGCTGGAGAGCGCCACCTATACCCGCATGTACATACGCGACGTTAATAATTACGTCGCACGGTACGACCACGGCGGTGTCAAGCGTAAAGGTGCGTATGAGCATCAACTTGGCTGGCACCAGAACGCCAGTGCCCTCGTGGTCCCCAAGGTCGCCGAGAAGGTGTTGATCGACGGTGCACCGATCCGCCAGACCGTCGAGAACTGGCCGGACCTGCACGACTTCATGATGCGCGTCAAGGTGCCACGCAGCAGTCATCTGCTGTGGGGTGATGACCGAGTGCAGAACACCACACGGTACTACGTGACGAAGAGCGGTAAGTCGTTGACCAAGGTGATGCCGCCGCTCAAGGGTAAGACCGAGTGGCGCCGGTTCGCGGTCGAGAGTGGGTGGGAGGTCCAGGTATGCAACGACATCAAGGATGCCGTGCTGCCGGTGGACTACGAGTACTACATCAAAGAAGTGGAGAAACTGGTGCTATGTCTAAATTAACAGGTGAATACAGGTGTCCGTATAGTGAGGATGCATGCACACATCCATCCTATTGCGTCGAAAGCACTACCAGAGCGTCGCGCACAGCCTGCAAATCGTATTTCCCTCCACGGCTTGTGCGTGACCCACCGAAAGATAACGAACTTCTGATTGACATCGGACGGGTGAATCAAATGCGTCAGGAAGCAATGGGCCTCGTCGGTGAGTTTCTTGGTAATCCTGAACTGAAAGCGTACACGATGGAGGTCAAGTTCGACGGGTATGTTCAATACTCCTTCACTACGAGCGCTCGTAGTGAATTTGAAGCCATGACAATGGTGTCGAAGTTCATGACCCTTGTGGTTGACGAACTGGAGACGCGAAGTGCTCGAAAAGAAGATTGAACAACTCGTCTGCGATTACGCCCGCAGCAAGGGTCATCTCGCCTACAAGTTCACGTCGCCTGCGAGGTCAGCGGTGCCCGATCGCCTGATGATCGCGCCCGGTGGTCTGGTGTACTTCATCGAGTTCAAGCAGGAGGGCAAGAAGCCCACACCACAACAGGAACGTGAACATCTGCGTCTCCGGGAGCAGGGAGTCAGGGTATTTGTGGTGGACTCGGTGGCTCAGGGGAAAAACGTGATTGATGAGTGTTCGAGTGTGTGATGAAAACTAAACCAACGCGAGAGAGACTGGTTGAGTTGTTTGACTACAGTCCGATCACGGGAGAACTGATTGGTCGAGTTACCAGAGCCAACAACCTAGCAGGAACCATTGCGGGGTCAGTAAATGCCAGGGGTCATGTTAACGTCGGGGTCGATGGTGTAATGCTGGCGGCTCATCAAATCGTGTTCATGATTCATCGCGGGTATTACCCGAGTGAGATTGATCACGCTAATCGGGTCAAGACTGACAACCGAATGGAAAATTTGAGAGAGTGTGTGTCTAAGGACAATAAAGGGAATATCTCGCTACTGCGCAACAATGTGTCAGGCTATCGAGGGGTGTCCCTCAACAACCAGAGTCAGAAATGGCACGCTCAAATTAAAATCAACGGTAAACAAACATACCTGGGTCGTTTCGACAGACCTGAAGACGCTGCACGTGTATACAACGATGCAGCGGTCCACCACTTCGGTGACTTTGCGTATCTGAATCAGGTGTGAAATGCTCACTCCTGACATGCTTCACGGGTATCAGAAAAACGCCGTAAATTTTCAATGTTCTAACCCAAACACAATGATTTGGATGGACCTTGGATTGGGGAAGACTGCTACCACCCTCACCAGCATCGCGCACCTACTGAACACCGGGTTCCTCAACGGTGTAATCATCGTCGCACCGATCCGCGTCATCAGGCTTGTCTGGCGACAGGAGGCCGAGAAGTGGCAGCATACCAAGGGTCTGAAGTTCAGCATGGTCGCAGGTACTCGTGATCAACGCACTCGTGCGCTGCTGCGCCCGGCGAACGTCTACCTCATTAATTACGAGAATCTCGGCTGGCTCGCTGAAACTCTTGATGCCTATTTCGTCAAGAAGAACCGCCCCCTACCATTCAACGGTCTGGTATGGGACGAGATCAGCAAAATGAAGAACAGTACCACCCAGCGGGTCAAGTCGATCCGCAAGATCCTTGACAACTTCGTCTGGACCACCGGGCTTACCGGCACCCCAGCGTCGAACGGGTACAAGGATCTTCACGGTCAGTTCCTCGTGGTCGATAGGGGAGAACGTCTCGGCACCAGCAAGACCGCGTTCCGCACCCGGTTCTATAAGAAGGTCGGACCCTACAAGGAAGTCGCGTACGCGGACACTGAGGACACGATCAAGAACCTGATCGGTGACATTACGCTGGAGATGAGCGCCGAGGACTACAACAAGCTGCCGGATCTGATTGTCAACACAATCGAGATCGAGTTACCGGAGGAACTGCGCGACAAGTATGACTGGATGGAGAAAGAGTTCTTCATCCAGCTCGACAGTGGCAAGAGCGTGGAGATGTTCAACCAGGCGTCACTGACCAACAAGTGCCTCCAGTTCAGTAATGGCGCCATGTACCCCGTCGCAGGGATGCCGCTGTGGGAACCAATCCATGACCTCAAGCTGGATGCGCTGGAGGAGATCATTGACGAGGCGCAGGGTGAACAGATACTTTGCTCCTATGCGTACCGTAGCGATGCCGAACGGATCATGACTCGGTTCAAGCATCTCAACCCGATCAACCTGACCGAGTGTAAGTCCGAGGGGTCACTGATTAATGCGATGCGTCAGTGGCAGTCGGGTGATTGTCCCTTGATGATCGGTCATCCTGCCTGCTTACACCCATGGACTCAAGTGTTGACTAAACGGCACGGATGGGTGAGAATCATTGACGTAGAGAGAGACGATCTGGTGTTTGATGGTGTGGAGTTCGTCAAGCATGACGGCTGTTCTTATTCCGGGTGTAAAGAAGTCACTGACGTGTTTGGTATCACAATGACACTAGACCACAAACTTCTTGTTGGTGATGAATGGGTGGAGGCGCGAAATGTACGAGATCGTGGAATCACTTCCGAGCAAGCTCAGTGGTTCAAAGATGAGGGGAATGGTGCGCGCGAAATGTCAGCGGTGCGGAAAAACCTCGACGCTGATGCGACAGAACGTCGCCAAACACAACCGCGAAAAACGAACCCATTGTTCGATCTGCATTTCGGACACGTTTCATCGGATGACGAATACGAGGATGTGGAGTATTTGGCAAGGGATGAGATGGCGAGCAAAAGACCCATCAGACAAGAATTACGGGGGTCGTGGAATCACCGTTTGCAAACGGTGGCAAACCTTCACCAACTTCTACGAGGATATGTTCGAAGGGTATTCGGACGATCTGACAATCGAGCGAGTGGATGTGAACAAACCTTACGAAAAGAACAACTGTCGATGGGCGTCCAATATGGAGCAACAGTCCAACAAACGGAACAACCGTTATGTCTCGTACCAGGGGGAGCAATTACATTTGGCAGAACTGGTGAGATGCAGTGGGTTTTCAAAAATGATGTTAATTATGCGACTCAATCGGGGGATGACGGGGGACGAAGCGGTGAAAGATTGTCAAATGTCGGGGTACGGGAAGAGTCAGAGTCAGGTGAACGTGCGGCGACGAGAAAAACGCACGTCTATGACCTAGTTGATTGCGGCCCACGTCATCAGTTTCTGATTCGCAATGACGCCGGTGAGATGTTTATCTCGCACAATTCGATGGGACACGGTATCGACGGTCTACAGAAGCGCGGCAATATCGTCGTATGGTTCGGTCTGACCTGGAGCCTTGATCTGTACGACCAGATGACCGCACGTATCCGACGACAAGGACAGGGGAAACCCGTCATCTGTCATCGTATCCTCACCCGTGACACACTCGACCAGGCTCAAGCGATGGCGCTGGACGAGAAAGCCACTACGCAGGCCGGACTCCGCAGCGCAGTGAAGCAGTACCGACAATCCAAGGGGGTGTGAAGTGACCAACATTGACAAGCAGCAGTGGAAAGACCAAGTGAAACAGAAGATCGAGGACCTGGTGATTACCCTTGGCTCCGAGATCGTCCGCACCCCCGAGGCCGCAACCCTCGTGCTGCGTGCCGCTGAGCTGCGCCGGATGGTGGAGGTCGTATGAGCACCAAGATCGAGTCGTTCGCGGATCTCCCTGCCAAGTGGCGTCCGATGCCCGAGTGTGAGCATCACACCCCGTTCGACACACCTTGCGAAGAATGCGAGAACCTGTGTGCACACACCCTCACGCGGCCTACGGAATCAGGTCCGAAGTGTCTTGAGTGTGGTGTGATTCTGCCGGGTTAATCGGCACACGATTTGAATTGAATCGGTGTTCCTGTAACCCAGAGTCGTTTGCACGCGATCAGGAACGCTGCGTGACCGGCCTCCATGATGAGGATTGACGGGTGAACAATCATCCCCCACACCAGAGGGGCGATCCCCGCAGCAACAGCCCCTGCCGCCATGAGTGAGACGGAGTATCGAATCACCCGTCGAGTATCGGCGTTCATGCGGGTGATTCGGCACAGTGCCAAGTATGCGATGGTTGAACACAGTGCCAGATTAGTGAGTGCCAGCATGTAGCCACCTCTCAATACGCGAAAGGAGCCGGTCCTTCAGTTTGAACCACCCGTCGCCGATCACGGCAATCCAGAACGCGATGAACGCCAGGATCTCGACCGAGTGCCCGAACGTCATCCCGGTCTTTTGGGCGAACCACTCGGACCCCAGCGCCTGCGCCGCCGCCCCTGCACTGAAGGTAGTGATCGAGACTGAACGGAAGATGAACCAGGCCGTTGCCAGTCTCGACGGTTCAACAAGGCGGGAGGCTGCGACAAATGCACCAAACACGGCAGCGACAGCGATAACCGCGAAGTCTCCCAACAGAGGGGATGCTGCTGCCATTGTCGCGGCAGTCGCAAGCGCGGTGTGGTCAGTTTTTTCTATCACGCTGCCTCCACAGGTACACAATAAGCCCCGCTGCCATCATGGCATAAGGTAGCGGCCCGAACGCCTCGATACACAGTCCGTCACCGTTCGGGTACATCCCCATTCGAGTGTACCCACAAACGGCTGTCTGAGCCTCCTCAAACGCTCCCCACCAGCAGGCGAGAACGGCTACACCCTTATTAACATGTCGCGCGAGCAGAAGGAACAGGATCGTCCCCTCCACCCCGCGAAGAATGTAGAACCACCATGATGCAGCGTCATCTGGGTAGCCGTAATGCGTCATGGCTACCAGCAGAAGGAGCGCAACCCCTTTCATCTTTTGCGAGGGGTCGGAGTCTTTGACTTACGCACGGGACCGGGGCCACCGGCACCCTTACTCACTTCGGGTCTACCGGACCGGGGCCGCCAGCGCCACCTCTGGCCTCCGGCGTTACCATCGCACCGATACCGAGCAGACTGGCGAGGCCGAGAATCAGCGGAGCGTATGCGGGGAATGCGGTAGCCAGTGACACGATGACAACACCTGCGCCGGCCTGTGTCGATGACTCTTTCAGCCGATCCTTGATCCTGCGTTTCAAACTCATGATGTTCTCCTTACGGGTAATACTTCCGGTCCAACTCGAAGTGCGGCATGTCAACGAAACTGGTCCAGTCCCCACCCCAAACAATCGGTACTTTCAGGGTCGATGCTGCGTTCTTCATCGCCTGGACGATTGGTGTGAAGTGTCGGGGTTCCCAACTCAATTCGGTGTCACCGTCGCCATCTGTGTCGAGGTACGGTGCCAGATCGACTGCGTGACTCGCGAATGCCCAGTCAGGGTGGTCTGCCGGAGCCTTTGGTATGTGGCGGCTGTTCATTGTTCTGGACTTGCCGGCGTTGAAGTATTCGCGCTGCTTCTCGATCGTACGGGCACCCTCGATGACGGCGAAATCGACCATGCTGATCTGAATTGCCAGCTTCACCACACTCACAAGATCCGGGTGGACCTGTGATAGCTTGGAAAGACTGCGTTGGCCGAGGAAGAACATTACGGGGCGAAGAACTTGTAAGGATGATCGACGGGGAGGTTGGCCTGAAGGCCGCCCGCCCATGCAGCCCATCCTTCTAGCTTTTGTCGTTCAACTGTGGACGGAATCGTGCGGCCAAGCATCACAATGAACATTTGAGAATTGGTAAAATTTGTACCTTGGCCTAGATAATAGACATTGCCCGCTGCCGCAGTGTTCGACGTGTTGCCGCTGCTCGTCAATGTTAGGTTCTGTGCGTCCTGCGTACCGTTCAGGTACAGCGTTCCATCACCAGCAGACCAGTCCATCGTCGCCATGTGAATGTTAAACGCGGTTGTCAATGTCGTGGCACCGATCAAAATACCAGCCGAGTCGGCGTCGAGGCGTCTAACAACGATCTGTGCCTTGTCTGATACACCGTTACCGTTCATTCCTAGCGAGAATCTCGATCCGCCTGTTGCAGTGATATTGACGGAATCCTGCCGTGCAGATGTTGACGGGCTATCCGTCGCATTTTTCTTGAGAACAAAGAATTGCCACCCCTGCGGTTGATTCTGGTAGAGCGCAGCGATGTCCGCATTTACGCGCGTCATCAGGTCTGCCGTACCATCAAAACTGATTGTACGTTTTCCGTTTAAACCTGAAGCGATAATCGTCGGTCTCGCACCAGCAGATGACTGCGTGACATGCCAAGCATTGCCGCTGATGTCATTCCACTGGCTGCATGCACCGCCACCCGCATCCGTCACGGTAGATGTGTAGTCAAGCCAGAACGACGGCGGTGACGCGAGCTGCGCAGGCGTCCATGACCCCCCAACCGGACGATTAAGGAACCCGTACTGCAGCGGACTCGGAATCATTGCGCCTCCGTGAGAGCGTTCTGGTTGATGCCGGTTCCCACCAGCGCGTTAGTGGCGGCAGCAGGTCGAGCGGTGCCAGCTTGAGCGAGAGCACGCAGCACCGCAGACCGCTCGGATGCAGGGAGACTGTTGATCAGTTCCTCTGCGCCCTTGGCGGTTTTCATCTTCTCTGTCAACATTGAGAGAGTCTTGTCGTTGACCTTCCCGCTGAGTCTTTCGATGACACGCTTTATCCAGATGATCTTCGGGTTCAGGGTGTCGGGTATCTGAGACCCCGTCCCCGACTCGCCGAATATCTTCCGCAGTCTGTCCATACCCGCAGCAGCCTGTTCACCGGCCTGCTTGTCGCGCGTCAGTTCCCGCTCAACCTTGCCAACCGCTTCCATCTGTCCCGGACCCGTGAGCACCTTACCCAAGTCTCCCGCCTCATGACGTGGGAACCCTGTGCCGTGCTTGAGCAGTGCCTGCTCCCCTCGACCCAGCACGTTGAGGAACGGGGTGACACGCTCACCACCGCCAGGCTTCTGCAGGATCGAGGCCATCTCGTTGAGCACGGTAGCTTGGTCAACGGGTGGTGACAATTCAGCAAAGGTGCGACGTGCGGCACCATATGACGGAACAGCCTTTTCGACCACATCAAGAAATTCAGGTAGCAGTTCGCGAACCGCTCTTTGAGTATCTTTTGTCGTACCCTTTACACCAGGAGCACCGCTGGCAATATCGGACAATGCTCGTTTAATGTAGTGGAGCGATTCACCCGTAATCTCCGGGTACTGTGCGGGAACCGTGGTTTGTGTAAGTGGTTTCCCTGACAACCCTACAATGTTTCCACCGACGACTTCTTCAGGAACATGTTTCCCCATGATGAACGGACGACCGTCGATGCGGGCCAACTCGGCGGCATGCCGAATAGTACCTTTCGGAAGTCTCTTGAATATGTCAAGGATGTCGTCACCCATCTGAGTAACGGTAGTGTCGGCTTCTTTGTAATGAGGCTGACTTGCAGCAGCGCGTGTCGCCTCTGCCGCCGCCTTGTCCGGCGTCACAGCCTGCAGCGCCGCTAGTCGAGCCGCCTCTTGCTGCTGCGCGATCTGTAGCATCCACTCAGGGTTACGCTTGCCAGCCTGCGCCCCCAGCGCCTGGAACGTCGGCGCCGTGGCGCTCACTGCCGCCTGCGCAGCAGTCTCATCGGGGGCAGCCTGAGCCAACGCAGCCTTGATCGCGGGGAGACGATCTCCCGCGATCTCGCGAATGATCTTGCCGGCGCGAACCTGCACCAGTCTGCCTTTACCGGCATCCCAAACCCACCCGGCCGCTTTGGCCGCAGCAGGGAGAACGAACGGGGCAGCAGCACCCAGAACACCACCCGCAGCAGCACCGCCCATCTGCTGGTCGAGTGTTGCGCCAGGCTGTGCCGCGCCGAAGCCGGCACCTATAGTTGCACCCTGTGCGAGTTTGCCGAGTCCGGTGGTGGCGACAGACTGCCCGCCACCGATCTTCTCGACTAACTTGCCGAGAACAGGGAGTGACGCTTTCCCACCCATGCCCGCAGCACCGACAGCCAGATTCCCAAGGAACCCTGCCGCATCTGTTCCCCGATCGAGAAACGCATCCGGTGTGTTGATGATCGGAGCAACGATATTACGAACAGACTCTGGCAATTTCGCCAACGCCTCATCTGTGAATGTCGGTGCCTGCATCCCGCGCCGCTTCATCGCCTGAACATTCTGCCACCACGATTGCAGATCCTTACCAACAGTCGGCTCAAGACCCAGTTTGGCAGCGATCACGTCACCTACGTTGGCACCGAGTTGCGCAGCCCCTACGACGGGTGCCGCTGCACCTAGTGCAGCGCGCACCGGCAGCGACCCCATCATGCGATCAGCGGTGTCGGGCTGCTGTGGGGCTTTAGGGGTCGCATCCCACTGGACCTTCTTTGGGTCAGGGGCATCCCACTGCACCAATGCTGGGTCAATCGGCATACTCGATACTCCCATCACTGTACTGCACCACTTTTCGACCGTTCTGTGTACCAGTGCGGGTTACAGTGCGACGCTGCTCGTCGGATGTCGCACCACTTGTAGTCGGAGCAGCAGCCTTGTTTGACCGATACTCATAATCAAGATCGTACGCGTCTGTAATTCGTTGTTTGGATGCTGTCAGTTCATCGATCGTGCTAGTGATCTGGTCTTTGAAATCCTTGGTGTCCTGTGTCTTGTCAAGCGCCGCAAACGCCTGTCGGAGATACCGACCTTCTACGTCCGATACGTTGCCAAGCGCACCACCCGTCGGGGACGCTGCCCGCATCTTCTGCAGTTCGGAGAAACCGCCCCTCGCCATAATCTTGTCGAACACTGCCTGCGCCGCACGTGCCTCCGCTGTGACGTTCGGGGTGCGACCGTACACCAAACCCGTGATACCCGAAACGCCTTTATGGAGTTTCAGAGTTTTTAGATCTGAAATCAGTTTGTCTATTTCGGCCGTGGTTGCCTTCACAGATGACGTCGCCACTGGATATTTTGCCTCCCGCTTCTGGATTTCCTTTGGCGAGAGTCCGGATGACCCGGCGACAGACGAAACCTTCCCAGATGCGCCGAGAACACCGGGAGAACCAACCCCTCCACCTTGGTATGTTCTGGCATCCACTCTCAACAGTTGATCCGGGTCAGACGGGTCCACCACCTCCGTCATCGTAGGCGCTGGTGTACCTTCCCCCCGATCCAGTCGCTGCTGCGATCGGCGACCCTCTGCCTGCGCCAGCATGACCCTCAGTTTCTCAAGGTCGATCCGCTCACTCTCACCCGGCGTCTGTGTCTTGACCCGCGATGTAGCCGCACTGACAGGCTGCCCTGTGAGCGGGTTCAGCGCCTGCGTCTCCACGGTACCGCCGAGATCGCGCGTCTCGATCTTCGGCAGCAGTTGGTCAGCGGACGCAGCATGACCTGCGGCCCATTGCCGGATACGATTGGGGTCGCCGTTGAAGGATCGGAGTTGCGCCAGGTCGTTCGTAATATCTGTACCCGTGCGCTGACCGAAATCCATCAACACCTGTTCAGCCATCTCCGGGTTAGTGTAGACAACTGTCGCAGCACGCTTCTGCAACTCCGCAACCGTTTTCAACTGATCCATCTTGGTCTTGCGCTGGTCGAGCTGGTTCTTGATCAAGTCCGGGATCTGATCACCCAATCCCCGTTCCGCTGCACCCTTGATCAGTGCTGCGTCAATATCACCACCGCCGGCGTACGCCTGCCGATAGATGTCTCGCATCGCGTTCCGTTCTTGCCCGACGCGCTGCGACTCAGCGAGTTGGTTCTGAGCACTCTGAATCGCCAGCGCCTTGGCACGGATGTCCTGAGGGTTCTGTAACTCGGTGGTCGGTCTGAAACTCAACGCGATGTTCGGGTTGATCGGCATGATCAGTTCCTCAGAAATTCAGATACTGATTCGAGAAGTCATCTGCATTGAAAGATGACCCATACCCACTACCCCCACCGGAGTTACCTCCACCAAAGCCACCCATCTGGTAGTAGTTGGCGAGCTGGTTCACACCACCTGCGATCGCATTCGCACGACCCATGTACCCCGAGGCGCGAGCGTTCCCGACATTTTGGTATGCTTCACCTGCCTGGTTTGCGTAGTTCTGACCCGCGCTCCCGATCGTCTGAGCCGCCGTCTGACCGCCACCCATGAGACTCTGCAGCGGGTTCAACTGGTTCGCACGGTTCACCTGATACCGATTGAACGCGTTGGTGTACTCCTGCGACCCCATGTCCTGACCGTACCGTGTCGCAGCCTTGAGCGCCGCACCGGAGATCAGACCCCCACGAGCAGCGGCCTGTCGATCCAGACCCTTCAGACCCTCCGACAAACGGAAGGCGTAACCGGGGTCTGCCTGGAAGTCCTGCATCCCGAAATCGCGACCGTACTTGCCGAAGTCGGCCTCATTGTAGCCCGAGCTCGCTTCCTGTTCAGCCAGCATCCGGTCGATTTCGGCATTGAGTGCAGCCTCGTCAACAATACCGCCCGTGTTCTGAATGCTGTTGACCTGATCACGGGTCACAGTCTGTCCGGAAAGGTCTTTGATCATCCCCTTGTCCAGAAACCGATTCGCAACGCTGCTGACCAGACCGCCTTTCGCCGGTGCACCGGGTTTGCCAAAGGTCTGACCCAGTTGGTTCTGATTGGCGGCACTGGTCTTAGTGAACTGCGGCAACAACTGCGCCCGGAGTTGTTCGCGGGTCATTTTCTGTTGACCCGGCTTGCCACCGAGTCCGAGCAGATACATCAACCTATTCTGCGCCGTCAGACCACCTTGGCGAAACGGCTCCTGCATCTGCCGCTGCATGTCGAAGATGTACTTCTGGATGTCGGCGGAATATCGAGCAGACTGCGACTGCGCCTTGGACGCGTCCTTCGAGGCGTCGGCACCCATCCAACTACCAAGCAGTGCCCCGCCAATACCTATTGCAGCTTCAGCGCCCATGTTCTACTCCTTCACCAGTGTGCCGCCGAGCGATTGACGAAACCCGAGGCGATGTAGAATTCCATACATGTAATCATGCCCCGGAGTGACCCGAGTTGTCACTTTTTGACCACCGATCAACTGCTTCAGTAGTCCTTTGGTAGCCCATTTTCGCCGCCACTCCGGAAGAACCGAGACGTGGATTTCGTCGTCCTTGGTGAACACGGCACCGATACAGACACCATCGCGGACCAGTGCCCGCATAACCCAGTCGGCAAACGCCTGCTCATACACAGGGTACGAAATTGGAAATGTCCAGTCTGTCGCCGTGTAGCCGAACAACAGCGCCAGTTCCCGGTCATTGACAATTTCGGTTGTCATTTAATCATCGAACACGAACAGTGAGCGGATGTAGGTAGTGACAGCACCGCCGACTGGGAGAAGTCGTGCCTCCAAGTAAAGATAACACTTGGCGACATGTGTCGTTGTGGCGGAGAACGAGCGGCGCAGCGTCACCGCTCTGGCGAAAATCGCCGTGTGAACGGTCGTGGCAAGTTTCGTTCCGACAACAATCGCCTTCGCCAGCGACGCAACATGGACCGTTGTCGCGGACCGAGGTAGTCCGACTCGACGGGTCAGCGACGCAACATGGACCGTTGTCGCTGATCGAGGTAGTCCGACCCGACGGGTCAGTGATGCCGTGTGGACAACCGTTGCGGTAAATGACCGGGCGACAGTTACCGCTCTGGCGAAGATCGCGACATGTGTCGTCGTCGCCAGCAGGGTACGAAATGCCGTGATGGTGCGAGCCATTGCAGCCGTGTGGGTCGTTACCGGGGAACCCGTGCTGTACGCGATGACCGCAATACCTTTGGCTCCCGCACCGCCGGCACCGCCCAACGCAGCACCACCGCCGCCACCGCCGCCAGGAGCTGTTCCGACACCTCCGGACGCCGCACCGCCGGCACCACCCGCTGGGTTCCCGGTACCCGCTGTAGGGGCGGTTCCGGCAGCGGATGTCGAGCCGGCGGCTCCACCACCCGCTCCACCATTCGCACCAGTACCTCCCGCGAACTCCGTTGTCCCTGTACTGGCCGCCACCGTGCCGCCGGCACCACCGGCACCTGCGCCGAGAGCCGTACCACCTGCGCCACCCGCGCCGGCGTCAGCGACCACTGTTGTCGTGGCGAACGTGGTGTTGCTCCCAGCGGTGCCCGTAGTGCCCGTACCGCCGGCATTACCGGGTCCACCGGCACCACCACCACCGACAACCACGGTGTACGTGTTGCCGACCACCGTGACCACATTCGATGTACCCGCGTACGCGGCACCACCACCACCACCGCCGGCACCCAGTAGACCACCACCACCACCGCCAGACCCGCCCGCGATCAGACGAACATCAGTCGAAGTTGCACCTGCCGTGAACGTATAGGATGCGGCTGTGGCAAAGGTGATGAGCAGGCCGGCCATTTACGCGGTGTTCACGTCACAGGTGATGCGCAGAAGCGGTTCGTCCTGCACCACATTCGTGAAAGTCACATCGCCCGTCACACGAGCAACAGTATCCTGAAACTCTTGCGGAGTCTCACACTGGATCGTCATGGTGCCAGTGATGGTCATAAATCAAGCCTGACGGTTCTGGAATGTGTACTGGATCGAGTCTCCTGACACCAGCGGAATCGTGGCGTGGTCGGAATACTGCATCATGGTGCCCGCAGCCGCTGCCGTGAAATATCCGGCATTGGTCACACTGATGCCGCCCGTCGCGGTGTAGGTGAACACGTACTGAGCCGTGTCATTGGTGAATGTTACTGTCACCCGCGTCGGCGTGATGGCAACACGAGCAGATCCCGTTTCAGTGAACAAGGACGTACCACCTACAACCGCAGTACCCGCACCCGTACCCACGTTGCCGTAGTAGGTGACGATCTGTGTGACCGTGTTGGAGAGATAACCAGCTCCCTGTGCACGACCCACATCTGTGATGACATCAGCCATTAGTGTGCTCCTTCAATTCATGACGACGCTGCCACTTGTAAAGCTGCACGCGGAGTTTGAAAAAGATCGACGTGGGTTTCCCGAGGTCAAATACATGACCGCTTGCAGAACGCACAATAATGTTCTCACAAGACCCTTTCGAGTTGGAAACTACCGCTACAACGGGGGGAGGAGCACTCAATAGCGCCTGCTGCTCTGGGGGGTAGATCGTAAATGAATCGTTCATCACACTTCCTCAATAATGGCAGTCACTGCAACACTTGCCGCCGCAGACAACGTAACACTCAACGCTCCGTTCACCGGACCCGTGATCTGCTGACGCTTTGACAAAGCGTACACCCTGTAATACTCGGTCGCTCCGAGGAACACCTGGATCAGCGGCGCGGAACTTGCGGTCGGATCATTGATCGCATACATCCAGTGCAGTCGTATACTTTTCCCCGCTGCGGGGGTATGAACCGTCGTCGATCCGATTGCTGTCACTGTAGCAACGACGTTGGTGAACTCACGATCTGTTGTGTCCGATGTCGGCCATTGCGTTGCCCCCGCAGTACCCTGGTTGACGGTAATCGTCTCCAACGCAGCCAGCGTCGGGGCATCAAGTGCTACCGATGACCCGGAAGCATCGGTAACCAGCGCTCCCGATGGATTGACTTTGACCGGCACATACCCGCCGCCGCCACCGGTCGTCTTCCCCTCGATGACAGATCGGGTCAACTGCACCAACGATCTGTCTGAGATCGTGGCGTTCATGCGAATAAGAGGGAGGCCGGTCCACCCCGCCCAGCATGCCGACGCCACCTGTAGATTTGTCGCACCCGCTGCTGTCTTGCTGATACCCGCAGCGATCTTCAAGTCGAAATCGGCGAATACCGGAACCGTATCAGCGTTGATTGCGGTGTACTGAAGAATGGTTATCCAGTCACCATCAGGTGTCCTGAGTTCAGCGATAAACCCTGCATGACCGAATAACCCGGCACGGACACGGATAAGCTGGTCCTTTGTCGGGTCCATCGCAACGGCCGCACCGTTGAGAGTGTAGTTGGAACCCGCAGTCCCGTCACAATGGTCAAGCCACTGACTCTGTGTCTTGGTCCACTGTATGACACCGCCACGCGAATATGTGACACCAAAGGTCGCGGCTTCGTAACCGACCCAGACTCCGTTCGCCCATGTCGCGTCAGTGGCACCGATGCGGATGTAACTGGAAACAACGCCTACTGTGGGGAACCGCCATGTCCATCCCCAGCCAATCTCAGATCCAGACCGATATTGAACCGGGTCTTTACTGATGGCCTTATATGCGCCATTGGTGTTGGTGCCGCTTGAAAATGTGACCTGACCGCTGGCCTGCGCAGCACTGCCTCCGCTGGCTGTCGTGATGTCAACAAATGTCGCCCAGTTCGTGTCATTCAGGGGGACTTCGATCTGGTTGGTACGAATCGAGGTGCTGAGATTACCGAAGATGTCCTGAGCGGCATCAACTTGAACGGGCAACGGTAGAGGAAGGACGTTGTTGGCCATTACAAGATGACCCAGTTCGTACCATCGCTGCGAATGTCAACAGACCACTCGTTCACATTGATCACGAGATCAGACATCCCATCAATCGTCTCTCCTGGCTGCGGTTGAAGAACCACATTCCCTAGCGTGGTACGTCGCTTGACCCGCCACGTATTCGTGTTCCCGACTGCTGTGGGGATCGTGACCGTCGCGGGAGCAGTAACAATCAGCACGTTGTCAGTTGAAAGAAGCGTCGTGTCAGACGCCGTGATGCGAACATTACCTGCAATAATGTCCAGCACGTCGGATAGAACAATGGTGCTAGTACCACTTCCCGTTAACGTGAACAGACTGAGCAGAAAGAGATACCACTCGCGCGCGATATTTCCAGTTCTCTCGTCGAGAAACGGAACGCGAGGCGCGATGATGTTCGAGTTGATGGGGTTAGGCACTTTCCTGAACCCCGTGCAGTTCGGCACCCATGATCGCAATCTTCACAGGGTCCGTACCCGACACCTCGTACACCCGATCACGCAACTTCTGGGTCATCCCCAGACGCCGCCAGATGGCACGTACCCCGTATTGACCGATGCTGCCCATATTGACCCAGTGTTCACTAGACCATGTGTGCCCACCGTCGTCTGACCATCGAAGCATTGCCTGTGGATTACTCCCTTGCCCACTGTTCAGGCCGACACCCGTTTCACAATCGAGTTGCATACCGAAATGAGCACCGCGAGTCAGGTTATTCTTTCCCGTAGGTAGCGCGCGCCATGATCTCAACCACTTCTGAGGTGAACCGTTGTCATCATAGGTTTCAAGATCTAGCGCATAAATGTTCCCGTTAACATAGTCACCGAGAATGATCTCTTTGGCAAACGACACCTGGTTATTTCCACGGTGCCGAGTAAATTGACCATTCTCGAACGCCGCACGCTCATGCCATGATCCGGTAGATGCGTCATAAACCCATGTTGCGTTGGCCTGCGGGAAGTTAAGCACGTAAAACGTATGACCGTCCTGCTGATAGGTGTACGCCACAGCAAGATTCAAATCCTCGTATTGCTGGATTTGCCATTCAACCGAATGAGTCGAAACACGTTTACCCGTGTAACCGTCCGCACGATACACAACACCACGACCTCGTGCGTCGGAACCGAGCCACATTAAACTGTTGTCAATCTTGGCCACGCAGTACGGCGACATACACCCGATCTCATTGAACGCACCTTGGATGCGCTGAAATGGAAAGTCAACACCGCCACTGTTGTACCAGACCTCGGTGCTATCAGTCCCGAACACCCACAACTCACGATGATCGGCAAGCACACCAACGACACCATCAGGTGAACCCTCCGCACTGGCAAAATCCAGGGGATCAACCGAAGTACCATCGTACAATGAAGTAACCCATATGCTTTGAGTATTGGGCTGACTGAACACAAAATACCCGTCAATGAAACAAACGGAATTAGCTCCAGGGAAATCAGGGTCAGTTATCGGCGCAAATACGGTTGTGCTCGAATTGTAAATATACCCGTCTGGGTTGGCCGCAATGAATAACTGCGTACCGTTATCCGCCATACTGACAGGACCTCCTCCGGTTATCGTACCGATGAGAGATGCGACGAAGTTGGAGTTAATGCGGTACAACGAGTTGCCTGAAACGACATACCCATATCCACCGAATGCCCACATTCCTCTAATTGGGCCATCACCGATTGTCTGGAGTAACCGAAGTCCGGGTGCACGATTCAAGAACCCCGGTTCCTTACCACCCTCCGGAATCATTTCAGGGAATAGGTTCACCATGCGATTATCCGCAGCATTGACGCTGCGGGTCACATAGCTGGAACCAAGAATCGGAGTTTTCACGATCAGTAGTTGCCAGCGTAAATGTTGAACCGCTGACGAGTCGCCACCAGCGAGTACGGCAACGACATGACATCTTCAGGGTTGTTGATGCGCTTCAGGTTTCGCTTGCTGCTCATTGCGACTCGCTGAACCTGTGCCGATGGCTCGACCCCAAACTCAGGGGCGATCTCCATCGCCAGGTTGTACTTGAACGCTCGGAGATACCCCGGCGGAAACGCCAGCGTTGTCGCCAGACCAGCGGGTTGCGTCAACTCTTCAACAGAGATAATGTGCCATTCCAAATCCCGAGTCGGCTTCGGGTAGATGGTCATCGTGATATTCGGGTGTTCCATGTTGACCCACATGACTTGTGGGTACGTACTGGTCACAGTCTTTACAGCGATACCGTCATACTGCTGCTGGTTGATCATCTTGATACCAAACGACACATTGGTCGTCGGATCGCGATAGTAAGTGGAGTCGTCAACCTGCACCGGGCGAACACCTACAAAGTTACCAGTCGGCCCGAGTGTCCGAGTGATCTGGTCCGTGGGCCATGTGAACATCTGGTCCAACGTATTGAACACGGACAGCCGCTCCGTGTTCCACGAGTCGATCATCTGGTTCAGCGCCACCAGGGCGTCCTGAGACGTCTCAGCAGAAGGGGTTTCACCTTCCGCGAGAACTCCGAGCAGCCGCAGAGCAGCGTTAATCTGATCACCGGCGGTTGCCATTTCAGACTCCTAGTTCATCAACAACCTTTCGAGGCCGACCGGGACGGCGGAGATGAAGCGTGTTGATCGGAGACGCCGTCAGAAAATCCGGCACCTCAACGGTATCGAGAGTGTACCGTGTCCATCCATTCCGTTCATCTGCCACTGCCTCTGACTCAGCAATGGCGACTTTGGACCCATGAACCGGATGTTGTAGATAGATGTGCATGAGGAAAAGGGGCCGAAGCCCCTCTATTAGTTGGAAGCAATCAGACCAATCGTCTCAAGTCGAGCCTCGACTTGGGCCAGACGGGCCTGCAGATTCTGTATGACATACAGAACCGTAACCGCCTCTGCAAGCGTCGCCAGACCGTACGGGCTGGTTGTGGTCAATGCCTGAAGCGCGTAGTCCGGCGTACCAGCAGCATCCGCGATCGTGATAGCGGTCAACTGTGCCGTCAGTGCGGCACCCTGCGCCACCGGGGTCGTCCCATAGAATCCGACCGTGCCACCCGATGCGCCGAGGACCGGAGCATCAAGTTCAGGGTCGGAGTACGCGACACCAATAGGTTTCGTGTTTGCCATGATGAGTCCTCAAGAAAGGGTGCCGGTGTTACCCGGCACCCGGTACATTACGCCAGACGATACAGGGTCCAAGTGCCACTGCCGGTCTTGCGAGCGCGAAAGTGACCCTGAGCCTGCGACGTGATCGCGTCGTTGGAGCTGACCTCTAGCTGCCCAACGAACGTCCATCCGGTGCCAACAGCCACTGTGATGTCGTACGCTGCGGTCGTCGCCACGTTGATGATGTGCAGATCGAACGCGCTGTCAACCTTGGCGTTGACCAGCGCAGCTTCAAGCAGCGCAACTGTGGGGAACGTGTACGTTGCCGCTCCGGTCGGAGTGCCTACAATAATGCCGCCCGTGATCTGTGCTGCAGTCAGCGTCGCGGTATCCGTCGCCGTCTGTGGGGCCGCCTGGGTAATCAGTGCAATCTCGTTGATGTTGCCGTCACCGATCTGACGGCCACCACCGATTGATGGAAGTGCCATGATGAATCTCCTTTCAGTTCAGTGAAATCAGCCCCACAGACGAACAGCCATCTGCGGACGAATGGTGCTGTAGCCGTACAGTACATCAATGCGGCACGGCATACGATCATTGTTGATGTCGTACTGTCGCACGATGCGCATCGAGATACCGTTGTGCACCTGACGAGACGCCATGTCCACACCCTGCGGCATCAGAAGATCCGCAGTGGCGAAGGTGATGGCGTCCTTATGGTACACGAGGTTCTGCGGGTACTGCGTGCTGGCCGAGCCGACGAACGTGACCGTCTTGGCCGCCACCGGAAACGAATCCACCGTCGCCAGCGCGTGCGCGGCAGTGTAGATCGCCGGGCTGATGGCAACACTGGTGTACGCGCCACCCGAAGCGGTGTTGGCGGCAGTCACCACGAACTGCTGCAGCGAGCCCGTCGACTCACGGGTCTGCGGGTTGACCGCGTAGCAGTCAGCGATGGTGAACACATCACCGACAGTCACCGTCTGCGAGCCGGTGCCGGTGATGTTGATGGTAGACTGACCCTGCGTCGCAACAGTCGTGGTGACCGTGTGCGCGCCGGTACGGGTGCCAGTCGTGTGCTGCTTGATCGACTGACTCATGTTGATTTCCTCGTACCCGAGGACGCCGGTACCCATCATACCGTTCTTGAACTGACGAGCCACGGTGTCAGTCGGGTTGAACAGCCCCTTCATGCCCTCGACCAGTCCGGCGTTCGCAGCCGGGTTGACCGTGGCATATCGCGGCGACATGACAGCAGCACCCTCGTTCAGCTTCTGCTGACCCTGCAGCAGCACGAGTGACGTGGCTGGGGTGGTACCCGGCGTACCGACCGTGTTGTAGATCGCCTTGAACGAGTTGGCGACGTCGGCGTCGATGCTGGACGCGAGCTGTGAGATACGCGGCTTGAGCACACGTTCCGCGAAGTCGTCCAACTGCATCGTCAGTTCAGCCGACGTGAAGTTGATGCCGATGTGCTTCTGTGAGGCGACCGAGAGCGTGGTGTACTGCTCATTGTCGTCCTGCACCTGCAGTGCGGCACCGTCAGTGACCAGCGCACGATCAGGCAGACGGATGCGCAGGGTGGAGCCAATCTTGGCCCCCGTGACCGCAAACGAGTCGTCGTACTGACGGTTCACGTTGCGGGTGATTACCAGGTTGTTCTCCAGGATCTCCAGAGCCTTCCGGGTAATCATGTCAATAGTAAGCAGTGAATTTGCCATGACTGATTCCTTGTAAAATTAGCGGGTTTGCTGCGCCTGCATCTTCCGAATCTGGCGCTGCCGGTCCGCTTCGATCCACTCCGACGTACTCATCGACTTCACCGAACGCGGGTCAGTTGTATCGTACGACGGGTTTCCCGAAGCGCGGGCAGTCACCGGATTGATAGGTGCCGGCGCTGACGTAGACTTCTTGACCGGGGGCGGGGTTGCCAGAATGGTAGCCTCGATCCTGCCGATCTCCTTCGCCTGCAAAAACGGATTCAGTCGGGAAATCCGAGTGGCTTCTTCAGGATTGGTTCCGAGGTAATACGCAACATCCGGACCCAACTCAGACGCCTTGATCGTCTGCGCCATTACCTCGGTGATCGCCAGGTTAGGATTCTGCACGACCTGTGCAAAATTCTCGTACTTGTCGTGCGCCTGTTCGACTCGATCGTAAAATGCCGCATCCGCGTCACTCTGCTCCCGCGCGACACGCTGAGCCTCGACCATGTCCTGTGCTTTTCGGGTCGCCAGTGCGTCCAGATAGGCTTCAGGGGTTTCATACTGGTCGGGAGTCGGTGTACCGGCGGGTGCAGAAGGCATCTGTGCCTTCAAAACCTGCTCGCGTTCCCACTTCCTCTGTTCTCGTGCAAGGCGCTTGCCGACAACGGCGTCCAGTTCTTCCTGCGTAAACGTCTTGGGAGGCGTTTCCGCTGGCGTCTCGGATGACGAGTCGACAGGTGCTGCATCCGGCGATAAGACTACAGGTTCAGGTGCAGCCGTCACCACCTGTTCCTGCGCGGAAATTACGTCCGCTGGCACCGCTGTTTCATCAGTCATGTTGAACCCGATTGGATTCCCTGGTCAAACGGGCCAGTACGCATCAACCATATATCAACCATACATTAAAACTATCGAAAAGCCAATGAAGCACGCATCAGACCGCAACAGCGGTCAGAGGGTTTGTTGCAGTAATGGTCCCCGATCCCAGTGTCCCTAGGTTCAGTGTCACCCCAGCAGAATTCATCAAACTCATACGGTATTGAGCGGCCTCGGTGTAAACACGACTCACATACGCTGTAACAGGAGAAACACCGTCATCCAGAGTTATCGCTTGTCCGTATGAGTGGTTAGCTGCGGCGCTCCAGGTGTGGTTCGTGGTACGAATCACACCCGTTGCCGCATCAACCACGGCGTAAGTGTCACTAGCCTTGTTTCTTGATCCTGCGACTGTAACCAAGTATCGGGCAGGTGTAGCAGTATCAACAACCAGTGTACCAACCTGTAATTCCACACCATATGGTACACCACCCAATCCAGCTTCAGATGTGTAAACGACTCGGTTGACCGGACGTGCAATGTAATCAACATCATCCACGGTAAACGAATTACCGAATTCGGTAACATTGAAATTCCCAACATTGGCGGCAGGATCACTGATGTTACTCAGACTGACTGTAGTCCGGCCGATTACGTCGAACACCATGTTGTTAGTAATTCGCAACATGAATCGACGACTTGCTGAAAACGATGAACCGAACGTCGAGGTGTTGTAGTCAAGGGTGAAGCCAGTTGCCCCGCCCGCACAACGAACCGTATTCCCATCGAGGATCAAATCGCACACTCCACTATGCGACAGCGCACCATTGATCACGGTGTTGTTCTTGACAACACCGATTGGGATCGTTGTACCGCTGTACCACGCAATATTGGTGCTTAGATTACCAGCATCAACAATATAATTATTCGCCACAAGCATATTTCGAGGCGATCCTGTATAAACCGCCGCTGTCACACCCAACTGCACAGATATACCTTGGTTGCAGGAGTATACAAAATTATCCGATATTTGACACTGTTCCAAGGCGTAAGTAATGATGCCGTATACGGGAATAGTGCTTCCGTATGAGCTTGTAATGTCTGATACCGTGTTTCCGGAGATCTTGACATAAGCCGCGCTCTCAACGTGAATACCCTGTCGCGCACCACGAATCGCGTTATCAATGATCTCTATCTGCTGAATGTAGGTCGAATAATCGCTAGTATTTACATAGGTGCCGCCAGCCACTCCGATACCGATACCTGAGTTAGCAACTGTGCCGGTTATATTGTAAATTGAATTATTGGCGATCAGTACCCTTCGATCAGCAACTGCAACATTCCACTCAATACCGTCACCTGTACTGTTTTCAATCACGTTGTCTGTGATTATGGTGTTGTAACACGGATTCGGTGATCCACTGTTACGCAGTATTCCGTAGTGAGCACCCCGAATCAGGTTGTCATGAATACGGATTGAATTGATCGTTGCCGAAGGTACAATCAAAATACCGAAACACGCCGCCTTGCCAATCGTTAATCCAGATACCGAAATATCCCCAGCAACAAAAAACAAGGTACGATCGTCCCCGGTAACGATACTTCCCTCACCGAATACGTTCGCACTTCCGTTGAACGCGAGGCGTTGAGTTCCGCTAATTGTCCCATCAACCTGAAGAATGACACCCGCACCAAACGTAACATCTGTGGTGATGTAAACAACCGATCCCTTTGCCACCATTAGATGGACAGCACCCAGGTCAGCCGCTCTCTGGAACGCAGTAGCATCATTTGTCACACCATCACCAACGACACCCGCGCATCGAACATCGAGCGGACCCGTGTATTGGCGTTTCCATCGACGCAGTGAGGCGTCAATAATAGTAGTCACACCGTTGTCAGATGACGTGGTGTCACTGCTATCGTACACAAAAGTGCCACCACCGCCGTCCGGAATATCCGTGGTGCTGTAATAACTGGTAACGAAAACCATATTGGTTGTCGCAGTTCCGATTGTAACGCTGCGCAATGCCGCGATACTGGAAATGGACTCAACCCCTGACGCAACACCTGCACCAAGTCCCGCGATATTGTCCCAGTTACCGACTAGCGACCCGGTGGAACTCCGCAGTTCAAATTTATAGATCGTGCTGTCGTCGAGCCATATTTCATTAGGCGGCCGACCAGCAGCGTCCAATGTAATCGGGTTGCTGTTTGTTGTCGGCCCCGTCAATCCCGTATACGTCGGCGTCGGCGTCGTCGTTCCCGCCAAATAGGTGTAAAAAAACCCACCAGTCAGCGGATCACCATTATCATCAAAAAACTGCCAACCTGCGCCACCAAGCGGTGATAGAGAACGTGCCATATCGATTATCTCAGCGAATGTTGATGGGTTTGCAGTAAATCGTACCACCCGCTGAAATCTGAATCGCACTCACCCGCCACGGCGCACCACTATTCGGCGACGGCACTGTGAACGGAACCGCCACATACGGCGGAATCGGGGTGCCGTTTGCCGTCGTAGCGGTGACACCTTCACCGACGATCACATAGCAAGGCTGGTCAGACCAGACCAACACACCCTGTGGACCCGAGGGCCACGTCGAAGTGACGCCAGCGGTGCCGGTGTATGTCACAGTCAGCGCCGGGAATATGGCGTCGTCCATCGGGTTCAAGAGTTCCATTGTGGTTCCTTACGCCAGAAATTTCAGTTTGTACAGCGTCGCCAGATACAATCCGACGATCTCGTCAATGATGTTCTGAAGGGCAGAGTCGTCCTTGTCTACGACCTTATACCGCTCCTTCTCGATCTCCGCGAGCGACCCCTTCAGAAAATCGACCACATTCGGAGACTTCCCCGCTGAGGGCACCGAGATCGGACCAATCAGTCCGTGCCGACCCTGATACGCCTCGGCAAACTTGTCCGCGAGGCCGACAATACCCTCATAGAACCCACCAAGTGCAACATGCTTGGCGTAGCTGCGGGTGTTCAGGTGAACACTATGCGTCACATCCCGTGCGAGGAACAGACACCCGACAAATTCTCGACAGGTCATTGCATACCCCCGTCCATCGACATGGAGTCGTCTGGCATCGTTGCCCCACCGTTACCCGGCACAATGTCGCCAGTGTCCAGCGCGGCGGCGATCGTGCCGGCAATGATGTCCTGGATCTGCTCAGGGGTCATCGACTCCGAGGTGGCACCGATACGCTTGGTCTCCGCATCGTACGCCTTGATACGCAGCTCCTGCGCCTCCATCGATTTGTTGACGTTCTGGAGCATCTGGTGCATCTGCTCCATCTGCTGCCCCATCTGCTCGATCTGCTTCTGCGCCGCTGCCAGTGCCGGGTCATCGTCTCCCATAAGCTGCGGGTCAATGGTCTTGGCGAAGCGCTTCGCCATCTCCTGCGCACCGGGCCAATCCATGTTCTTGACGAACAGATCACCTGCCACTTTCCAGAGGTCCGGATTACCCTGCAGAAGCTGCGCCATCGCCTCCAGCGCCTCCTGACGCTTGGTGGCGTACCCTGGGCCCGTCACGACGACGACATCGTACTTGCCGACACCGAGGTTGTAGATCTTCTCGATCACCACCCCGCTCTCATCCTGGATCTTGCGGATCGCCTCGGGCTGATTCGGGTCAATCTTGGCCATATCCGTCTCGCCATCCTCGCCAATGATGCGAGCGATGCGCTGAGTGTCGTAGATCTTCGGGATCAGATCGACCAACTGGCGCGTGACGTAGCGCACAGCACGCGCGAGATTGTCAACGTAGTGGTAGGTGCCGGTGTCACCCTCCTTCTGACGAGCGAGGATCGCCTTGCCGCTGCGCTCATTCGACGTCTGGCCTAGCGAGGCGTTGTACTGCCCTGTCGCCGACTTGATGTCCTCAGACGCGCCCATCTTGGCCTGAATCAGCCCCGTCTGCGCCATCGGCGGCTGCGAGCGCATCGGCAGCGGCAACACAGACCCCTGACCATCCGTCACATCGGGATTGACCTCAAGATACGGCCAGTTCTGGGTGTTGGCGGTTTTCCACTGGTTCTCGTACCCCTCGAACTGACCCCCGTACCCGATGAACGGAGCTTTAGGGGCCAACGCCAGCATCTCGGCTTCCTGGGATGTCCAGTAGTTGTACATCCGCTGAGCGTCCTTGGCGTTGCGCACCAAGCCGCTCACGTAAACCCGACCATCCACCTCGAATTCGTTACCGACGACACGGATGACCGGGATGTACTGCCCCGCCCAGTCCGAGGATTCCAGAATCTCGTAGCCGTTGATCTTGCACCACTTGACCTGTTTACGCTCCGCAGTGCGCGATCGGGTCGGTTTCCCGTAGATCATGCGCATCTGCTGGTCATCCGGCGACCCCTCGAACGCCGTGGCGTTGCCGGGGTACAGATTCAGCGTGTCCCGCCTGTATTCGACATAGAAATACTCGGCAATCCGCACCGTTGTCTCGGTGATCCACTGCGACAGGGACTGATCGCCGACGCCCAACGTCTGCAGGGTCGAGATCGGTGCGGCATCGGGCCACTGACGATCATATTCGTCCTTGGTGACTTCTTCAGTGATGAAACACCACTTGGCGTCAGCACCGCAGGGGTCCTGGATCATCGGGTCCATGTAGACCGAGAACGAATTCCGCACCCGTCCGATCTTGATGTCCTGGTCAAACGTGTCCGCGTCGCAGTACTCGGTCAGGACACGGATGTACCCCTCGCCGAACGTGACCTGGTTGTCACAAGAGGTGTCGTAGGCCACGTCGGCGTCCGAGATGTACTCGATATGCCGCACGATGCCGTTGAACACCTCGGCGACAGCGATGTCGGCCTTGTCGTCAGCAGGAATCACCTTGCCCGACGGGCGGTTCTGCCGCTGGTCGTTCGTCACCTGGCGGACATGCTGAGGCAACTTGTTGATCGTCAGGCACGGGCGGGCGTTGATCGTCTGCCCCTGCACCGCGCCGCGCGTTGCCAGCACGTCCGCCGGCCACTGCCAGTGGTTGTCCGGGGAGCCTGCGAAGAACTTGAGGTCGTCCACCTCGTCCTCACGGGACTCCGAGTACGCAGCCATCGCCATCTTCAGACGGCTCCGGGCGACCTCCAGAATCTTCTCGTCCTTGCGACTAGGATCGCTCACTTTTCACTCTTGTGGTTGCCAACGGCATAAATCACGCTCCCATCCACGAAGTTGACACACTGTTCGGAGAGTACCCTTTCCGATCGGGCTTGACTACCTGCTGCCGGGAGGCCACCGGGTATGCGAAGGTGACGGCAATGGCGTCAGCGGCATCAGGAGACGCCATCCCCCGCGCACGCATCTCCTTCTTACCCTCCAACTGGATACACCCTGACGACGTGTACTTCTGCATCGGCCCGGTCAGGTCCGTACGAAGCGCCCGGTCATCGGGGATTGACGCTGTCTTGAGCCAGTCGCGCATCATGCTCCACAGTTCCGCCCGCTTGTTGAGCCACATCGCGGCGTTCTTCGACTTCCACCCGAAGTTCACCCCCCGGACCTTGTACCGCTGCTCGGTCAGCCGGTCCAGCACCCCGTACCCCAGCCCACCCTCGTCGATGACCGTCAGCACCGGCTGGTACTCCTCGATCGCCTCGATCACCCGGCCGACGGTCTCCATGGTGTCGTCCCCCCGGTGCCGCTTGACCGCGATGAGGTCACGCCCCTGGCGAACCGCGATGACCGTCGAGTCGGCTCCGCTGCGCGCGGGGTCCACACCAATCACGATGCCGGCCATCATGTCGCCCCACTTCTCCCGCTCGACGGCCTTCCGGACTACCTCCACCCCGATGAACTGGTCATCACCGGCGACGGGGAACTCTCCGTAGACCTCGATCCGCGCCTCCTTCGAGTCCTCCCCGTACTCGGCGATGATCTGCTCATAGATGCCCTTGTCCGTCCCCTCCACGGACCGGGCGTCGATCCGCCGCGACCGCCAGAAGTCCCGCTTGCTCCCGTCTACCGCCTCGAAGAAGTACCCGTCCGGCTTGCGAGGGTTCGAGAACGCCAACCAGTAACGGTCCAGGATCTTCTCGGTGAAGAACCCCGCTGCAACGGACCAGATCGAGTCAGGGATACCGCTGGCCTCGTCGAAGATGACCATCATGCCGTCCATGTTGTGGACACCGGCGTAACCGTCAGGGTTCTCCTCGCTCCACAACTTCCCCTCCGCCGCCCAGTAGCGCGTACCCTTCTTCAAGTCCCGCTCGACCAGCTCCGTCAGCCACGCAGCGGGCGACAGCTTGGTCGCTGACGGGTTCCACCAGTGCGAGTTGATCGCCATCGCGCTCCACTTGGTCAGCTCGCCCCATGTCACCGTCCGAAGTTGACTCTCCGTGTTAGCCGAGACGATAACGGAGCTGCCGATACGAGTGGACAGCATCCACAGGATGAGCCACGACACCAGTGCGGACTTGCCGATGCCGCGACCCGCCGACGTGGCGTCCCGCAGCGCGTCCATGTCTATTTGCCCCCGGTTGACCCGGATGTGCTCCGAGATCTCCCTGAGAATCTGCCGCTGCCAGCGTCGAGGTCCGGTGAAGTGCTCCAGAGGGGTGTTCTTCTGCCCCCATGGGAACGCGAACATGACGAAGTTTTCGAGATTGTCGCGGATGTGGGGCGACCAGATCTGCGTCATGAGCTGCTGCTCGTCCTCGGGCGAATAGGTCGGCTTCTGCACTACGTCATCTCCTCGTCCGACACGATCGTCGCCGTCAGCACCCGCTGCTGCGCAGCCTCCAGTGCGGCGGTAATCGAGATGTTCTGAGTGACCTCGACCTGCTTGATGTCACCGTAACGCCGACGATTGTCGGCACCCATGAGCCAGCGGTAGGTGTCGATCTTCAGCTTGGACCGCTGCACGTCCTCCAGCGGATTGTCCACCGCTTCGGCGATGGCGATGATCTTCCCCGCCCAAGTCTCCGTGCGGATCTCCTTGGCCTCGTCGTAGCGCTGTAGCCGCTCCGGGTCTTTCTTCATCCACCGCTGGAACGCTCCCACCTCGAACTCGCGGAAGTCCTCCCGTACCGCATTGGTCAGGGTGTATCCCGCCGTGATCTTTTCGAGGATCCGCTCGAATGCGATGGCGAACTGGTCATGCAGGAGCTCCCTGACCGTACGCTGGATCGGTCGAGGACTGTCAAACGGATCAAGCAGGTCAATGCTGCCGGCGTTCAACCAGTCCGGCATCTCTGCGTCATCGGTGACTTGGTGTTGGGACGAATTGAGCGTCATAGGGGGCAGTGTAGGCAATCGGGACGAATTGGTCTACGTGGAACACCTGGGGCGGATAGGGGTGTATGGAGCAGGGTGCCCAGTGGATCACAGAAGGAGAGGGGACTCATATCCACGGTAAAAATAAAAAATTGATACGGGGTCTGGCTGCAGCGGCACCACTCCGCTCGGCCCTCCCCCACCCCCGTCACCGCGTGTCACGCCTCGCCAGTAGCGGCACCGCACCCCAGGATCGCCAAGCTCCGGCAGCAGCGCTGCCCCCGTATCCCTCACCTCAGCAGATCGCCAGCAGCGGGAGGCCGCGGGACCTTTTGCCCGTACCCAGTGGGTCTAGAATATCCACTGGGTACGTGATCCATTGGGTTTATGCTCCAGCGGAGATTCGGTAGAAACTTGGGTATCCAGTGGGTTTCCGGAACCCGGTAAAAACTTGATGACCACTGGAGAAATCGTACCCAGTGGGGCAATTTGTGATACAAATTGTGACAGTTGTGACAAAACGGGGGTACGTGATACAAATGACAAAAACACTAACGATTTCAATGCGTTACGTATGAAACCCAGTGGTAATGCGTCAATTGTGTCTCCGCGCCCGCGACCCTTTGAAATATACGATTTTTAAACAGCACTTATTTTTCTGAAACTCCAGATTCGCTATACCCAGTTTCAAGTCACAATTGACACAATGTGATACATTATCCACTGGATACATTTCCCCTATCAAAAGTCTGGAAACGATTAAAACGTTTGTCTTGCATCGTACAAACCCAGTGGGTAATCTAGCTACACGTTGTAGCCAATCGTAACCACACAGGAGTAACAACCATGCAAGCCATCCTCTGCACATACTTCCCCGCCACCAACACCCGCGGATCGCGCATCAGAGCAAGCTGCGCTGCAGGCAGTATCACTATCGGATACCCGTACGAGCTGGGCGCGGGTGAAGAGGCTCACGCCGCCGCAGCCATGGCGCTGGCGCACAAGCTCGGCTGGACCGACCGTATGTGGATCTCCGGCAGCGTTGGCGACGACTACGTGTTCGTCTGTGCTGCTGTCGATGGTGGATACACGGCCGACAAGTACCGCGCCGGTGATGCGCGCTGGTCCGACTACGTGAGGAGCTGATCATGAACCAAACCCATCGTTTCCCGGACGGCTCTTTTGTCGTCCACAAAATCTACGGTGAGCGATTGTCCGCGTGGTTCGCCGCCAGCGGCACGCTGGAAGACATCGAAGCGTTCTACTTGAACGGTAAACCACGCCGCGTGACCATTCGCGACAAGGCGCGTGCCGAGCAGGTCGGCGCCATCGAAGCCGCTCGACTGATTGCCGAGCCGACGTCATGACCCGCCACGACTACATCGACCGCAACACGGTCCGCGTCCCTTTGTGGGCCGCAATGGTCCTCGCCGGCACCGTCCTGGCCGCCGCAGCGCTCGCAGGTGCCACGATAGCCGCCGACATGAGGGAACGTGTCGCCGAGCGCACAGAACGCCCCGTAGGTACCTCCCCGCAGCCCGTCTGCGACACCGACGAATCCTGCGCGCACTGGTGCCGGCTGCGGGGGTTCGCGTGTGACGGTGGGCCGGAGCTGGTCAAGACCGTTGTACCCGTAACGTAAGGAGTTAGACAAATGACCGACACAAACGATGCAAAAAATCAAGCCGCCGCGCAGTTCACCGCACCGTCCACAATAGTAGTTTTCCCGACGTTTATCGGCGGTATGACAGGGATCGCGTATCTGCGTGTCGGGATTCGAAAAGTGTGGGTGACGTTGACCGACGGTCAGACGTTGAGCGTACCGCGTAAGACGTTCCCCGCGATCCTGCCGAGTGGTAACGATCTCGCGTTCACCGCCGCGCGCATCATCACGGATGGAGAATCGACATCATGAAAGAGTCCGACATCCTGCACGAGTGCAACGGTGCGTATGTCGCCAAGACCCGTGACACCTATACCGTCTACGTCCCGAACGGTCCGACACACTGCATCACTGATTCGGCATACGCTGACCTATCGCTGGCAGTCGCGCGGTGTGAGTGGTTGGGTAATCATGGCAAGCGCTGCGCGCTGTATCGGGAGGCCGTATGACCGACCTCGTCCGCGTCTACTACCTCGGCGAGTGGGTATACGCCTCGCGCAGCCTCGCCGCTGAGCTGCGCACCCTGGAGGCCGCAGCCCGTGCGGTCCCTAGTCACTCTGCTGTTTACCCTGTCTATCCATTGGAGCACATCGCATGACTGACACTGATCGGCTGTATGTTGGCGACACCACCTTAACGTTGACGGAGCGCGAGAGGGCCGCGTACCTTGCTGGTGACTACGCGACGGCGGCGCTCTATGCGGAGATCATCGACGCTCGCGGTGTACTCGATCGTGAGGTTGCGCGCGCTGAGGCGCTAGACGTTGCCGCGGATCTGCTGGTAGAGGTGCGCGACAACGCCGAGATGAGTGATCGCCTGGCCGATCGCCTGGCCGATCGCCTGGCCGATCGCCTTGACGAGGTGCTGGCGACGATCCGGGAGGCGCTATGAGCCTCCTATCCGCCCCCCTTATCCTGCTGGGCATTACGGTCATCGGGTTCGTCGTGTGGCTGTTATGCGCCGCTGTATCGACTCGATCCGACCGCGTGTTGTGCGACGACGACATCGGACCCGATACCCGCGACCCGGACGTGTTCCTTCCCCCGTTCACCCGGAGCCGTCGATGATCGTCGTCCTGATTGTGATGGTCATCGTGTCCGTTCTCGCTGCGGTACTGCGGCTATGACGCCGACCATGACGCGCGAGGCGTTCACCGCTGCGGTACTGGCGACTCAGGCTCGACTGTCGCTCACTGACCGGGACATGGCCGAGTACCTGGGCGTGCCGCTGCAGACCTGGCAGCACTGGCGACGCGGCGACCGCGAGCCGGCTCGCGTCGCTGTGCGGCTGGTCACGGTGCTCGGCGTCGTCGAGGCGCTGGCGCCCGATGTCCACGCAGCCCTGTTGCCGCGCGAGGTATAACGTGATACGTTTGTCTAACAGATAGGAGTAATGTATGAGTGACCTACAGCAGCGCGTTGCCGAATGGCTTGCGCTTGAGGATGTTCGCTTCGACCACGCGAAGGCGCATAACGGTGCGGGCCAGATCATCCGCGAGCAGCAGGCGGAGATTGCCGATCTACAGGGACAGCTTGACGACATCAACTGCCAGCTAGAAGCCGAGAACGCCTGCCTCACTGCGGAGCTTGAGAGCGCGAGGAAG
>Ga0265297_10002262_pt1 | contig 40137 bp, 45 predicted proteins | sample Munlanlwell13791_FD_192502 | JGI IMG/M metagenome (GOLD analysis project Ga0265297, IMG submission 192502) | Leachate microbial communities from a municipal landfill in Southern Ontario, Canada - Leachate well 137-91 | ecosystem: Engineered > Solid waste > Landfill > Unclassified | place...
CTTTTTGGATATCTTCCTTATCTTTTTAATCCTACTGCCCTGTTCCTCGTGACTGCCGTGAGAAAAATTAAGTCTGGCAGCATCCATGCCATGGTTTATCAATTTTTCTAAAATGTCTTCTTTTTCCGAAGCCGGGCCAATTGTGGCCACAATTTTTGTTTTTGAGCTTAGCATTTTTTTAATTTTTAATTTTAGCGTAACGATATTTTTTAATTTTAAAATATCAGGCCCGGATTAACTCCGGGCCTTAATGGAGCGGGTAGGGGGATTTGCACCCCCGCTCAAACCTTGGAAGGGTTTCGTGCTGCTGCTACACCATACCCGCACAGCGCTTTGTCGGAGAACTGGGATTTGAACCCAGACTAAATCCTCCCAAAGGACTCGTGCTACCGTTACACTATTCTCCGATATGTCATAAATTATATCCTAAAAATATCCGCTTGTCAAAGGCGTTTTTTTATGATAATATATTTATATTGAAATGCTTGTATATATGGGTTAGAATTAAACTAACTAACCCATATGCCATACAAAGATAGGAAAAAATTATACTTGGCTCAGAAAAATTATCGCATCAGAATTCGACAAAAACTTCTTGAGTATCTCGAAGATAAAAAGTGTGTTGATTGTGGAGAAAATGATCCAATCGTTCTTGATTTTGACCATATAGACAAAAAATCAAAATTTAAATCAGTTTCGCAGATGTTGTGCGGTCATTATTGCTGGGAAACCGTATTGAAAGAAATTCGAAAGTGTGAAATAAGATGCGCAAATTGCCACAGACGTAAAAGCTATAAACAATTTAATTGTTATGGTAAAAGTAGGCCCTCGTAGTTAAATGGATATAACAAGAACCTTCTAAGTTCTGGTTGCAGGTTCGATTCCTGCCGAGGGCACAAAAATAAATAATATGGGGACTATGGTGTAGTAGCAGCACAATTCTCTGTGGAAGAATCAGCACGGGTGCAAATCCCGTTAGTCCCCCATTTAAACCGCTGCACTTTGCAGCGGTTTTGTTTTGGGATAAAATTAAAATATGAAATTTTTAAACAAAAAGATAATTTATGGCGCCGTTGGAGCGGCTTTTATTTTGACTGCTGCCTTTTTTATCTGGCAATGGTTTTTGCAGGCGCCAACAGAGGGCGACTGGCAGGGTCCCTTGGCGGTGCAGGCGCATGCTGACTTTAATGGCGACCAGGTGACTATAAAAAACATACGAAATTTCAGATATAAATCAGAATATGATTTCGACGCCAATTATTATGACCAGACTTTTGACTTAAACAAAATCTCCAAGATTTGGTATATTGTAGAGCCTTTTGAAAATAGAAATTATGCAGCCCACACATTTTTGTCTTTTGAATTTTCAGATGGCAAGTTTATAACCATAAGCATAGAGGCCAGAAAAAAGAAGGGGCAGGATTACAGCTTAATTTTAGGAATGTTTAAAACCTATCCTTTAATGTATATAGCAGCCGATGAACGGGATTCTATATATATGCGAACAAGCATAAGGCAAAATGAGGTTTATTTATACCCTGCAAAGGCTACGCCGGAACAGGCCAGGCTTTTATTTGTTGATATGCTTTTAAAAATGAATGAACTGGCCCAAAAACCCACTTGGTACAACACTTTTACTGCAAACTGTACTTCGGCGATAGCCGACCATATAAATAAAATCTGGCCCGGCCGATTGCCCAATTTTTTGTGGCAAGCCTGGATTACGGGATACGCAGAAAAAATGGTGTTTGAAAACGGCCTAATTGAAACTGATTTAAACCTGCAAGAAGCCAGAAAAAAATATTTTATCACGGATAAATCCAACGATGTGGGGGATGCGCCTGACTATTCGCAAAAAATCAGAGAGGGCTTTGATTTGAATTAGTTTTAAGCTACAATAAATTAATCTGAACAGAAATAAATATTATTAAGTAACTATTAAATAATTATGGCAAAAGGATTTTATACAAAAAATTTAGAAGCCGACACAACAGCAAATGAAAATTTTCGCAAAGTGCTTTACTCTGCAAAACACTGCCAGCTGGTTTTAATGGCCTTAAAACCAAACGAGGAAATCGGCATGGAGGTGCATACTGACAACGACCAGTTTTTCAGGTTTGAAGCGGGGTCTGGCAAGGTATTTATTGACGGCAATGAATACGACGTCGCAGACGGCTCATCGGTAATTGTACCATCGGGAGCACAGCACAATGTTGTGGCCGGAGACCAGGGGCTTAAAATGTACACCATTTATTCGCCAGCTCACCACAAAGACCAAATTGTCAGAGCCACAAGGGATGAGGCAATGGCCAACGAGGCAGATTTTGACGGAGTAACAACGGAATAATCAAAACCTTAAAAGGCAGCTTTAAACGGGCTGCTTTTTTTGGTACAATAAACCAATATAAATGGAATTCTCCAAGGCTAAAAATTTTTCAGTAACTGCTTTGCTATTGATTGTTATTGTTGGCGCAGGCTTTTTTATTGTAAAAGATTTGCAAAATTTTTTTGTGGGCGCTGTTTCATTAAGCCAGCAAACCCCCAAAACCAACGAGCCCCAAGTTATAAAAGCAATATATATGACAGGCTGGTCAACGGGCAATAGCTCATACTATAATTATTTGGACGACATTTTAAAAACAACACAGATTAATGCTGTTGTAATTGACATAAAGGATGCCTCGGGATATGTTTTTTACAACTCCGATGCGCCAGAAGTTAAAAAATACGGGCTTTACAACGGGGCCATAAAGGATATGGGCAGTATAATAAAATTTTTCCACGACAGAAATATATATGTAATCGCAAGAATAGTTGTTTTTCAGGACCCGATGTACGCCAAAGTCAGGCCTGATTTGGCGGTTTACGACACAAGCAAAACTGCCGGCGTGTTTTCCGGGCAACCGCTTTGGCAAGACAATAAGGGCCAAAGCTGGATGGATCCTGCCTCAAAAGAAGTTTGGGATTATAACATTTCTTTGGCGAAAGATGCCGCCTTGAAAGGTTTTGATGAAATAAATTTTGACTACATAAGATTTCCATCAGATGGAGACCTTTCAATCATGGGATTTCCAGCCTGGGACAAGACCCAGTCGCGCCGCGAAGTTTTAAAAAGCTTTTACAAATACACAAGTGAGCAATTGAAAGATGTCAAAATTTCAGCCGACTTTTTCGGCCTTGTAACAGTAAATAATGATGACCTTGGAATTGGCCAATATTTGGAAGACGCCCTGCCATATTTTGACTTTGTCTGTCCAATGGTTTATCCGTCTCATTATGCAGCAAACTTTTTAGGATTTTCAAATCCAGCCGAGCACCCGTATGAAATTGTAAAGCACAGCTCTGAAATTTCATATTATAGAAGACAAATATTTGTAACTCGCCTTAAAATAGCCTTGGAGCAGGAAAAAAAGCTAAATCCGGGGCGCCAGCCTGTCACACAGGTTTTTGCCGCAAAAATCAGGCCCTGGCTGCAAGATTTTAATTTAGGGGCTATTTATACCGCCGATATGGTAAAATCTCAAATAGAGGCCGCAGAGAGGTTTTACAAAGAAGATTATGTCGGCTTTATGCTTTGGAACCCCTCAAACTATTATACAAAAGAAGCCGTATTAAAATAATGAACCAGATAATAGAAGTTAAAAATTTAGTTAAAAAATACGACGGCTTTACTGCCGTTGATAATCTGAGCTTTGAGGTTGAGCAAGGGTCCATTTTTGCATTTTTAGGGCCAAATGGAGCTGGCAAAACAACAACTATAAAAATGCTTACCACCCTGACCGACCCGACCTCAGGCAGCATTTTGATAAATGGATTTGACCCGACAAAACAAGAAGACCAGGTCAGAGAATCTTTTGGCATAGTATTTCAGGACCCGAGTTTAGATGAGGATCTTACTGCCTACGAGAATTTGGATATGCACGGAATGCTTTATAAAATAAAATCTTCTGAAAGAAAAAGGCGCATAACCCAACTTTTAAATTTTGTAGAGCTATGGGACAGGCGGAATGAATTAGTTAAAAATTTTTCAGGCGGAATGAAGCGACGTCTCGAAATTGCCAGGGGGTTTATGCATCACCCCAAAATTTTATTTTTGGACGAGCCGACAATAGGCCTGGACCCGCAAACCAGAAACCACATTTGGAACTACTTAAAAAAAATGAATGAAAATGAGGGCACAACGGTTTTTTTGACAACCCATTATTTGGAAGAGGCCGACAAAGTATCGGATAAAATAGCCATAATAGACCATGGAAAAATAATCGCCCAGGGAAAGGCCGAAGAATTAAAAAACCAAACAAACACAGCCTCGCTGGAAGATGCATTTTTGGTTTTAACGGGCAACATTATCCGCGATGAGAAGCCTGATGCCGGTCAAAAATTACGCAGGCATCGCGGGCCGAGATAATTAAAATATCGCTACGCTAAAAATATCGCTACGCTAAAAATATCGCTACGCTAAAAATAAAAAAAGATGATTGCAATTTATACTCTCTGGCTAAGGGAAATTAAAAAATATTTTAGATCAAAACCCAGGATAATAGGGTCATTGGGCCAGCCAATTTTGTTTCTTGTGGCTTTGGGATTTGGGTTGGGGCCTGTGTTTCAAAAAGCCGGCGAGGGAAATTATATCCAGTTTTTGGTGCCAGGGATAATTTCTATGAGCATTTTGTTTACCGCAGTATTCTCGGGCATTAGCGTCATCTGGGACAGGCAATTTGGATTTTTAAAAGAAACTCTGGTGGCCCCTGTGTCGCGCTGGGAAATTATGCTTGGCAGAACCTTAGGCGGAGCCACTGTTGCATTTTTACAGGGGCTTATTGTATTTGGCCTGGCTTTTTTTGCCGGTTTCAAGTTAAGCGGCATTTCAATGCTGGCCTTGGCCTTTGTGTTTATGTTTTTGATCGCTTTGCTATTTACGGCCATAGGCCTGGCTATCGCCTCGCTGCTTGAAGATATGCAAGGCTTTCAGCTGATCATGAATTTTCTAGTAATGCCAACTTTCTTTTTATCGGGAGCCTTGTTTCCAATGAACAACCTGCCTACGGCATTGGAAATAATAGTCAGACTTAACCCTTTAGCTTACGGAGTTGATGGGTTACGGGGCTGCCTTGAAGGAGCTATAAATTTTGGGTTTGCAGTAGATTTCGGGGTATTGGCTATATCTGTTGTACTACTGGTTGGAATAGGCGGATATTTATTTTCTAAAATACAAATCTAATTAAAAAAGCCCCCCCTGACTGGGGGGGCTTTTTGCTTACAGATTATTCTTTTTCTTCCATCGCAGCCGACAGCATTATTTCCTGTCCGTCGCGCATAATTTTAAACTGAGCCTCTTGGCCTATTTTTAACTTTTGTAAAATATGGGCCAAAGGATTTTTGGGATTTATTTTTTCGCCGTTTACTTCCAAAATGATATCCCACTCCTGAATTCCGGCCTTGTCTGCAGCCGAACCCTTGATAACGGGCGACTCGCCCAAAGTTTCGCGCACCACCAAGGCTCCATTTTCTACCGGCAACTTATTAACTTCGGCCATTTCTTTTGAAAGCAAAACATATTTTATACCCAAAAATGGCATTATGATTTTGCCGTATTTTTTGACTTCTTCCAAATCCTTTTTTGCATAATTTATAGGTATGGCAAAACCAATATTTTGGGCACCCATTATCATTGCTGTGTTTATGCCGATAACCTTTCCTTGCATATTTACAAGGGGCCCTCCCGAGTTTCCCGGGTTTATAGCGGCGTCTGTCTGGATTAAGCCTCTTAAATTTTGCATTTGGTTGTCCATACCGCCGAAAGCCGTGATATACCTCGAAAGCCCCGACACAATACCCACAGACAATGTGTCAGTAAATTCCCCCAGGGCGTTACCGACAGCCACGACTTCTTCACCAAGCTCTATTTTATTTGAGTCCGCCATTTCCAGATACGGAAATCCCGACCCCTCTATTTTTAATACTGCCGTGTCGTTTATGGGGTTTCTGGATAAAATTTTAGCGGAATATTTGTGCTTTGGGTCAACGATAACTGTGTAGTCGGCCGCCGTGTCAGAAACCACATGGTTTGAAGTAAAAACGTATCCATCTTTGGAGATTATAAATCCGGAACCACCTCCAATTTGGATTTTTTGGGTTTGCGGCTTTGCCTTGCCATTTTTACCTGAGCTTGAGCCCTGTCCTTGGGGAGCGGGCAAAATATACTCTTTACCGCCAAATGGGAAAGAATAAAACCCCTCGGCTTTGGGCAAATCTTTTGATACCACCACAGTAATAACCGCAGGGCAGACTCTTTTGGCTATTTTTACAACTGGAGATTTTGATAGCATATAATTGAATTTTTAGAGTTATTATATTATAATAGCAAAAGTCGCCCTCATAGTTCAATGGACAGAACGAGAGACTCCTAAGCTCTAGATCCAGGTCCGATTCCTGGTGAGGGCACCAAAAGCTTGGGCTATTATTGACTCGATTGCTTGCGCTTAAAGTTATCCACAATAAAATTATAAATCACTAAAACCGCTTTTTTGTCAAGCGGTTTTAGTCTAAAACAAGGGGTAAAGCGGGATGTTTTAATATAGACAAAAAGGCATATTCCTGTTAAAATATATTAAAGGTTAAGTGTATTGAAAACCTAAATTGTAAAATTTAAGTTAATATATGCCTGAAACAAAATATACGCGAAGCAAGGTTAAAAAATTCTTGCCTGCTGTAGTATTGGCCTCGACATTCTATTATTCATCTTTAATGATGCTTGGAGTGATACTGGGGTATCTGGGAGCAAAGCTATATTGCTTGGCCCTAAACATTGACGAGAACAGCGACCGCAGAATCTTTGTGGATTGCGGAAAATGGAAAATTCATTTTCACCACTGGATACTGGGAACATTAGTATTGCTGGTAGTCTGGATAGTGGATTATTTCTACTTGCCAAGATTTTTTGTCGGAGTTATCGGAGGTATAATTGCCCACGACATCTACGACTATAATGATTGGCACCAGGTAATTGTCAAAAACGAAGACTACGAGGCCGGAAGATAGAAGTCTACGACTTATATAATTTATTGCTCAGTCGAAGTAAAAATAAATTTTCACTTCTTCTTCGCTCAAAATTATAAAAAATCATGACTTAAAATGCGGGGGAAACTTCGCATTTTAAGTTGCTAAAAAATGATTTTTAAGGTATTATTGAACACATACGACCAAGGAGGGGTGCCGGAGCGGTTCAACGGGGCGGTCTCGAAAACCGCGGGTCGCAAGACCCTCGTGAGTTCGAATCTCACCCCCTCCGCTTTACTAACTAAAAATATCAGGCTATGACTCCAAAGAAACCCGCAGCAAAAACTCAATCTCAATTAAGGCCCCCTGTGGTGGTTGTTTTGGGACACGTAGATCATGGCAAATCCTCTCTTCTGGAAGCCATTAAGGATTTTAAAATCACTTCAAAAGAATCTGGTGGAATTACTCAACACATTGGGGCCTACGAAGTGTCGCACAACGAAAAGCAAATTACGTTTATTGATACCCCCGGCCACGAGGCGTTTTCGGCTATGAGAGCACGAGGCGCCCAAGTGGCCGACATCGCCTTGCTTGTAGTTGACGCTGCCCAATCAGTGCAGCCCCAGACAAAAGAAGCAATAATGGCAATAAAAAGGGCCGAAATCCCAATGATAGCCGTGTTAAACAAAATTGACTTGCCCAATGCCAATCCCCAAAAAATAAAAGGTGAGCTGGCAAAGGCCGATGTGCTTGTAGAATCGATGGGCGGAACAATTCCATCTGTTGAAGTGTCAGCCAAAGAAAAAATTGGCATTGAAGAATTGCTTGAAATAATTTTGCTGGTGGCTGAAATGCAAGATTTAAAAGCCGACGTTTCAATCCCGGCCGAGGGCCTGATTATTGAGTCATATATGGATAGCTTCAAGGGACCGGTTGCCACAGCTATTGTACAAAAAGGCATTTTAAATAAAAAAAATATTATTGCCACAGACCTGGCAATTGCAAAAGTAAAATCTATTCTAAACTTCCAAAACAAAGAAATAGAACAGGGTATGCCCTCGCAGCCTGTGATTATTTTAGGGTTTGACAAGGTGCCAGCTGTTGGTGAAAAATTTAAAACATACAACAGCATGGAAGAAGCAGCCGCTGAAATACAAAAAGAAAAACCCAAAAGAGAAATCGGAGCATCTGTGGTTGAGGCCGACCCCAATAAAAAAGTTTTAAATATTATTTTGAAAGGGGATGTTTTTGGCTCGCTTGAAGCAATAGAGGGCATGATCAGAAACTTACCCCAGGATAAAATTGGCCTACGGATATTAAAATCCGAGGTTGGTGATGTAAATGAAAACGATGTAAAGCTGGCCGAAATGTCAAAAGCCACCATTATTGGGTTTAGAGTAAAGGTTACCAATCCTGTTATGCAATATATGAAAGCAGATACTGAAAAATCCATTAGAATAAAAACCTTCAATGTGATTTATGAGTTGATACAGGATATAAGACTTGGCATGGAAAAGAACTTGGAAGCCGAAACCGTCAGAAAAGATATCGGCAAGCTAAAAACTTTGGTGGTTTTTTGGGGTGAAAAAAACAGACAAATTGTTGGCGGCAAGGTCACAGACGGAGAGTTTAAAAAGGGCTTAAAGCTTGAAGTGGTGCGAGATAATGCCAAGATTGGCTCGGGTAAAATAGTCAATCTTCAAAGAAACAAAAAAGACGTTGACCTTGCTAAAAAAGGTGATGAGGCAGGCATTTTGTTTGAAGGAAATGTCAAAATAGAAAAAGGAGACATTATTGTGGCTTATGCCGAAGAGCGCAGAAAAGGAGAGCTTTAAACTTATATCGCTACGCTACGTAAACTTATATCGCTACGCTACGTAAACTTATGGCAAAAAGAATTGAAAAAGTAAACTCGTTATTGGAGCAGGAAATCGGAAAAATAATTTTGCGAGAATTTTACTTCCCCGGGGTTATGATAACCTTAACTAGAGTTGAGGCTGCCAGCAACTTATTTGAAGCTAAGGTGTATATTTCAGCTTACCCCGATGCCAAACTGGATGAAATCGTTGGAATTCTAAACAAAAGTGTTGCCAGAATCCAGCATGAAATAAACGAAAAGCTTAGAATGCGACCGGTACCAAGAATCAGGTTTATAAAAGACAAAGATATGGCGACTTCGGGCCGCGTGGAGGAGCTGCTGAACCAATTGAAAAAAGAGGAAAAATAGTGTAAATTAAGGATAAATGGCGGTGTGGCGAAGAAGCTAACGCGGTGGTCTGCAAAACCACTATACATGGGTGCGAATCCCATCGCCGCCTCAAATTAGATATGCCGCGGTGGTGTAAAGGTAGCCACGAAGGACTTAAAATCCTTTGAGAGAAATCTCGTGTGGGTTCGATTCCCACCCGCGGCACAATGGATAAACAATCCAAAATAAACCAAAATTTTTTTAAGATTTGGTTACCTGAAATGGCATACATTTTAGGGTTTATAGTTGCAGACGGATGCATTATTAAAAGAAAGGATAGAAAGGACAGTTACATTTTAAATATTACATCAAAAGATATAGAGATTTTGGAAAAAATCAAAACTGCAATACAATCAGAGTATCAAATAGGCAAAAAATACAATTCTCTTGGGCTGCCATACGGCCAGATTCAAATATGTAACAATACCATCTGTAAAGATTTAATAAGGCTTGGCATCAATCCTCAAAAAACTTATAATATAAAACCTCTCAATATTCCACAAAAACATTTCCCCGATTTTGTAAGGGGATTTTTTGATGGCGATGGAACGGTTTACATTTATAATGTAAACAAAACTCCGCAAATAAAATCTGGCTTTGTGTGCGCAAGTCTGGATTTTCTGGATGACTTTAACAAAAAGCTTTGTAAATCCTTATCTATAAAATCTAAAAATATTTACAAAACCGTTGCCTTAAATAATAGGGTGCCACAATATTCAATTCGTTTTTGCGTTAATGATTCTAAAAAACTGGAGGAATTTATGTATCAAAATAATCCGCCCCTGTATTTAAATAGGAAAAAACAAATTTTTAATAAATGGAAAACGATTTCCCGCAGGCACTACATAAAAAAACAATAAAAAAAACACCCCTTTTCAGGGGTGTTTTTAATTTCGGTTAGTTTTCTAATACCTCAATTGTGGCGTTTTTTACTCCGAAGGCCAGGGCCACTTGTCTGCTTTCCATCCAGACATCAACCCAGGTTCCGTCATATCTTGCGTTTTTTCTGTCTTCAACGACGAACACTTTATCGCCGAATAATTCCGGGATCCTCACCTTTGTGCCGAATGGCAGCATATTGTTGGCAATAATTCCGTCGGCCACCATTTTACCGGAAGCGGTAATAAATGGGGTATCGTCTGTCTGGTCTGAGGTGCTCGAATATGCTGTAAGGACAACGGGGATTTTCTTAACAACTTTCTGGGCTTCTTGGCTTGTTTTTTTGGTTTCTTCTTTAGCCACGAAACTTGCATAAGTTATGCTTGAGTAATCAGCGTTTGTCACTTTTGGCATAATCACCACAAAAAGACATGTTCCAATTATGATACCGGCCGCGATAGACCCTATAATAGGGGCTTCCTCTCTTAAAGCGACGATATTTTTGAATATATTTATATTGAAAATACTCATATATTTACTTTCTATAACTAAAAAACTGCCTCTTGAGCAGTATTCTTTATGTTAGCATAAGAAAGCCCATTTGTCAATAGTTACACAACATAATTTTTCCTTTGTCAATAGGCTGATTTTCACCCTATTTTTGACCATTTAAGACTAAAAAGTCAAATAGAAATCCAGGGCTTACGCCCATGGATTTATGTTATCCCCTCCGCCACGCTTCTCGTGGCTACGGGCTGGCTCTATATCTGCGAGCTTTCGCTCGCAGTATTTCGCCAGAAATAATAAAAATACCCCTTTAGGGGGTATTTATGGAGCGGGAGACGGGATTCGCACCCGCGATCTCTTCCTTGGCAAGGAAGCATTCTACTGCTGAACTACTCCCGCGCTTGGTCCCATTAAGGACTCTTTGTGCCGTGGGGCAGATTTGCACTGCCGACCCCAGCTTTTTCAGAGCTGTGCTCTGCTACCTGAGCTACCACGGCCTATAATATTTTCTGGGGCTTGGTGGACGCTGCAGGACTCGAACCTGCGACCTACTCGGTGTAAACGAGTTGCTCTACCAACTGAGCTAAGCGTCCTGGTGCGGTCGGTGGGATTTGAACCCACATGCCTTGCGGCGCTACCACCTCAAGGTAGTGCGTCTGCCAGTTTCGCCACGACCGCAAGCGGCTTATTCAGCCGTCTTTTCTTCTGGCGTTGATTCTGTTGTGGCCTCTGTTGGCTGCCCTTCGGTCGTTGGCTCTGCTGCCTCTTCTGCAACTGGCTTTTCTTCTTGGGCAATAGCTGCTGAAAATTCTTTGTTTTTAAGCCTTGCCTTTTTGCCTTTGGCAGTTCTTAAGTAATAAAGTTTTGCCCTTCTGGTTTTGCCGGCTCTGACAATTTCTATTTTTTCAATTGCCGGTGAAAACACAGGGAAAATTCTTTCCACCCCAACTCCATCAGATACTTTTCTGACTGTGATTGTTGAATTGATTCCTTTGCCGTGCTTTCTGGCAATAATAATACCCTCAAAAATCTGAATTCTGTCTTTGTTGCCTTCTTTAATTTTTTGGTGCACCTTAACAGTCTGGCCGGATTTTATCTCGGGCATTGGCTTTAACTGGGCCTTATTAAATTGGTCTAATATTTTGCTCATTTTAAGTTATTTAAAATATTTTGTAAGTCCGACGGGAGTTCAGAATTGAATTCTTTTTCTTGGCCGTCAGGCAATTGGATTTTCAAATACGATGCGTGTAGAAATTGCCTTTTCAGGCCTTCGGGAGTTGGCTGATTTTTAAAGCCGTATAATTTATCGCCTGCAATTGGATGGTGCAAAAACGATAAATGGCACCTTATTTGGTGTCGTCTGCCCGTTTTGATTTGTACGCTTAGCAAAGTATATTCTCTGAATCTTTTTTGAACCTCAAACAATGTTTCGGCTTCTCTTTTTCCCGTTCTGTCGGGATAATCCAAAGGATATGCTTTTTGCTTTCGCTTGTCTTGTTTGGCTCTGCCAATAAGAGTTTTTATTTGATCTTTTTCCTCTTTAATTGAGCCAACAGCCAAGGCAGTGTACTTTTTCTCTACTCTTCTATTTATAAACTGATTTTGTAAAAAAATCAAGGCTTCGCTGGTCTTGGCCACCAGTAAAACCCCGGAGGTGTCTTTGTCTAATCTGTGCACAATTCCATATCTTGGAGCCTCTCCGGCCTGCTTTAATTGGGGATATTTTTCTATTAAATAATCTATTAAAGTTTTCTCGCCTCTTACCAGGGTCTGCCCCTCCGGAAACACAACAACCCCGCTTGGCTTATCAACCGCTAAAACATCATTGTCTTCATATAAAACTTTTATATCCATTGTGAGTACTCTTTTTGTGGGCGATATATTTTAAAATATATCGCCACCTCGTTCGTGAAAAGAGAAAATACATTTTCTATTTTCACTCTCTACGGTGGGCGGTATAGGACTCGAACCTATGACCCTTTACACGTCAAGTAAATGCTCTACCAACTGAGCTAACCGCCCATAATTTTAAAATTTTCAATTGTGTGGGCCAGGCTGGACTCGAACCAACAACCTAGCGTGTATAAGACGCTTGCTCCGCCATTGAGCTACTGGCCCATGCTGCGCCCACTAGTGGGCGCAGACTGGTTATTTTGATTTTATAATCTTATCGTATTCTTCGCGCTCTATAATCTCCTTTTCTATCAAATTTTTGGCCACTTTGTCCAGTAGGGCCTTGTGTTTCAGCAAAATCTGCTCGGCATTTTTCTGCGCGTCTTTTATAATCATATCTACTTCTTCATCAATTCTTTCGGCTATTTTTTCCGAATAATTTCTCTGCTCGCCAAACTCTCTGCCCAAAAATGTGAGCTCTTCTTTTTCACCGAACGAAATTGGACCCAAAGAAGACATTCCAAATTCTTTTACCAGCCTTCTTGCCAACTCTGAAGCCCTGGTTAAGTCGTTTGAGGCGCCCGTTGTCATCTCGCCGAATTTAACTCTCTCAGCGGAATATCCGCCAAGTAAAATTGCAATTTCTGAAAGAAAAGCTGTTTTTGTTTTCATTTTTCTTTCCTCTGATGGCACCTGTAAAGTGTAGCCGGCGGCCATGCCGCGGGCGATTATAGAAATTTTACGGACAGGCTCGGTCTCTGGTGAAAATGTCGAAACCAATGCGTGGCCTGCTTCGTGGAAAGCCGCAATTTCTTTTTCTTTTTTGGACAAAATATGTGATTTTCTTTCAGGCCCGAGCAGCACCTTTTCAATGGCCTCCAAAAAGTCTGATTGTGCGATTTTTGTTTTGTTGTGGCGGGCTGCCAGCAAGGCTGCCTCGTTTGCAACATTGGCAATATCGGCCCCGGAAAATCCGGGAGTTCTTTCTGCAACCTCTTTGAAATCTATATCTTCGTCAAGGGGTTTGCCTTTTGCGTGGATTTTTAAAACAGCTTCTCTGTCGTGAACATCCGGCGGATCGAGCACAATTTTTCTGTCAAAGCGGCCTGGCCTCAAAAGGGCTGGGTCCAAAATGTCTCCTCTGTTTGTGGCTGCCATTACGATGACATTTGTTTCCCTTTCAAATCCGTCCATCTCTACCAAGATCTGGTTTAAAGTCTGCTCTCTTTCATCATGACCTCCGCCAATTCCACTGCCTCTGTGGCGGCCAATGGCATCAAGCTCGTCAATAAAAATTATTGCGGGAGCGGCCTTTTTAGCCATAGCAAACAAATCTCTGACACGGGCTGAACCAACTCCCACAAACATTTCCACAAATTCAGAGCCGGAGATAGAAAAGAAGGGCACATTGGCTTCTCCTGCCACAGCTCTTGCCAGCAAAGTTTTGCCAATACCGGCTGATCCCAAAAGCAAAACTCCTCTTGGGATTTTGGCGCCCATTGCCAAGTATTTTTTGGGAAACTTCAAAAAATCAACAATTTCAACGAGTTCTTCTTTTGCCTCTTTTAGGCCCGCTACATCGTCAAATGTTATTTTTTGCTTGTCAGTACCTTCTGCACCAAAAATTCTTGCCCTGGCTTTTGTAAAGTCAAAAGCCTGAGTGGCACCTGTCCTTGCCTGCCTTATCATTATCCAGAAGAAATATCCGAACACAATCAATGGCAAAATACCAAAAACAATTATGCCGCCCCATTCATTCCAAAAGCTTGTTTTCTCTTTTTTGATATCAATGGAAACCGCATGCAGCGTATCTTGACTCACTCCCAAGTTGGTGAGCAAATCTGTTATGCTGGTGTTATTTTCTTTCATTGAGGTAGAAACTGAGCCATCCGTGTATTCAATGTCCAGGGAGTTGCCTGAAACCGTAATCGTTTTAACCTTGCCCTGATTTATGTCGTTTGCCAGCTGGGTTGCCGAAATTTCAGCCACATTGGAAGACTGGTAAAAAAGCAATGTAAAAATCGCCACAATCGCAATCAGTATTAAAACTACCACCAAAAAATTTTTTAAAAAAGAATTTCCTTTTATTGTTTTCATATTGCAACAATACCATAAAATTTAATTATTTTCAACAACAAAAAACCCCTTAGAACGGGGCTTTTTGCTTTAAATTCTGTTATTTGGCAATCAGCTTCAAACTCATTCTATGCTCTTTTGGCTCTATGAGTAAAATCTGGAAATCATAAGATTCTCCGATTTTAAGCTTGTTTTCCATGTCTTCTTTTGATCCAAATTCAGAAACATGGCAAAGCCCTCTGATTTTAGGCATTATTTCAACAAAAGCTCCAAATGCCGAGAATTTTATAACCTTTCCCTTTATAATATCTCCTTTCTTATATTGCTTTTCAATTTCTTCCCAAGGATTTGTCTTCAAAGCCTTTAAAGATAAGAACACCTGATTGTTACTGATGTCTATAATTTTAGCCTTTACAATTTCGCCAACTTTGACAACCTCGGATGGATTCTCAACCAGCTGCCAGTCAAGCTCGGAAATATGGATAAGCCCTTCTATCTGAGAAGCAGGCTTTTCTTCTCCTGCGACTGCCGGGAATTTGATAAATGCTCCAAAGTCTGCGATACCTGTGATTTCTCCATCAACTTCATCTCCCTTTTTATAGTCTTTGAGTATTTCCTTCATCTTTTCTTCTGATTTGGCTTTTTCGGATAATATAAGCTTATTTTCAGAAGCCATTAAGTCCAAAATCTTTACCTCAAATGTCTTGCCGATAAATTTCTGCAATTCTTTCAAGATTTTTTGCTTGTCGGCATCGGCCACTCTTGGATAGTGGTCAGATGACAGTTGAGAGACAGGCAAAAATGCCTGGATTCCATTTATGTTTGTCAAAAGGCCGCCCTTGTTGACTCCTGAAATCCTAACATTGATAATTTCGCCGGATTCTTTGAGTTCTTTCAATCTCTGCCAACCAATTTCTTTGGTGGCATCTCTTAACGAAAGCTCTCTGTACCCGTCGTCATTTTCAACTTCCACAATCTTGGCAAAGACCTTGTCTCCGACATTTAAGTCCTTGATTACATCCTTTACAATATAAAACTCTTTGCCATAAATTATTCCTGTGCCATGAACGCCCAAATCAATAAAAAGAGATGAGCGATCCCTGGCCACAACTTTTCCTTCAATTGTTGCTCCAATTGAAAGGGGGTTGTTTGTCTTTTGAATTATTTTTTCCATTCTAATAAAAAATGCCTCGTTTATTTGTCTCTCCCGCCTCAGGCGGGCATCTGCTGCGAGCACAGCAGTATTAATTACTAATAACTAAACTATACACCATTTCAAAACTTTTGCAAGCCTTTTACCAAAGATAAAAAAGATAATATAATTAGACAAGATAATAAATAAGATAAACATATGGATAACTTTAAAACTTTATACAGCTTTTTGGAGTTTTCAAAGAACAATAAAAAGTATACAGAGCCTGTTGCCAACAATATAAAATCGGCGCTCAAAATATTTGAAAAAGAGCTCACGGAAGAGGAGGCAGATTCAATTGATTTGGCGCAACAAAATATAGAAGAAATATTCTTGGGGGTAGTGGGCCACAATAAACAAAAAAGCATTGCCTCGCTTAATGCCTACAAAGCCCGTGTTATAAGAGTTATGCAGGATTATCAAAAATATGGCAAAAACCCCAGCAAAATCCAAACCTGGGAGCCAAAAGAAAGGAAATCCACACCCCTGTTAAATGTAAAAGATAAAAAAGATAAAGACTTATCTTTACCAATTAACACCCTTGTGAACAAGTTGGAGCTACCGCTCAAAAACGGCGTAATCCAAATATCTATGCCAACAGAAATTTCTCAAACAGACGCACAAAAGATAAAGGGCATTATTGATGCTTTAACTCAAGATTAGTTTTGTTGTATAATTAAGCAACATTAACAAAATCTATATGAACAATAAAAAAATCATTTTCGTTTTTTTATTAGTTGTCAGCCTTTTAGGCTTTGGGCTTGGAGCCAAAGCAATGACAGAAGCCGAAAGACAGGCGCTCATAATTCAGCTGCAAAATCAAATTGCGGCTTTGCAACAGCAAATTACTGAAATAATATCCAGCCTGCAAGGCGGCTCAACACAAGTTTCTAGCGAATGGTGTCATACATTTAATTCAAACTTAGGCTTTGCTAACTCGGATACAGACGAAGTTATTTTTCTACATACAGCGCTGCAAAAGGAAAATATTTCCTGGGGAGACGATTCTATGAGTGTTTACTCAAACGACACAGCCCTGGCAGTGACAAAATTTCAAACAAAATATTCTATATCCCCGCAGACGGGGTTTGTGGGCGACAAAACGAGGGAAAAATTAAATTACCTTTATGGTTGTGGGCAAGGAGCAGGAACAGCCGACCGGCCCGCGACTGCCTGCTCCTCGGATGCAGATTGCACCCCAGCTACATTTACGGGGCAAGTATATTGCTCAGCGGGAGATGTTTGGCGCCAGTATGATTATTACACATGCAAAAATGCAGGGGCCTCAAACTCTTCTTGCGCAAAAACATCAACTTTTAAAATTTATGATGACTGCGCATCAAACGAAATTTGCAGCAATGGAACCTGTTTGTTAAATACGCCAACAGACGAAACCTGTCAGCCAAACTGGGATTGTGGCGGATGGTCTGCATGCAGCAACAATATGCAGACCAGAATTTGCACCGATTATAATTACTGTGGCACAACAACCAACAAGCCCCAGACAGTTCAAAATTGCACAAGCTCTTCATCGGAAGAAACCTGTCAGCCAAACTGGTCTTGTGGAAGCTGGGGAACTTGCTCAAACAGTCAGCAGACAAGGTATTGCTACGACACGAACTATTGCGGAGTTACAACCAATAAACCATCGGAGCAACAGAGTTGTATTTCATCTTGCACCCCAAGCTGGTCTTGTGGAAGCTGGGGAACTTGTTCAAATAACAGCCAAACCAGAACATGCACAGACACTAATAATTGCGGCACAACAAATAATAAGCCCCAGACAGTTCAAAATTGCACAAGCTCTTCGTCTAGTTCCAGTAGCAGCTCTTCATCATCTTCATCGGGAGGTGGAGCCGTTTCAATAACACTTAAGGCTAATAATTCATCTGGAACAGTTGATGTTATAGCCGGGTCTTCTGTAGCGATTTCATGGGAATCAGCAAACGCAACAACTTGTACGGCTTCTGAAGGCTGGTCTGGAACAAAGGCAACTTCCGGGTCGCAAACAATAAACAATGTCACAACTTCATCTACAAACTACAAACTCGTTTGCTCCAATTCCGCAAACGGGAATATGAATACCGCCAATGTCAGAGTGAGGACTGTCTTACCATATTGGAGCTGCACCCTCTGGTCAAGCTGCCAAAACGGCCAACAAACCAGAACATGCCAAGACACTCTTAATACCGGGTCAACATATAACAAGCCCGCAACAACACAATCATGCTGTCAGGAAAACTGGTCTTGTTCAAATTGGACAGGATGCACAAACAACAACCAAACCAGAACATGCACAGACACTAATAATTGCGGCACAACAAATAATAAGCCTGCTACGACTCAATATTGCTCAAATCCTGGCGGGAATTGGGGTCAGTGCGAAAATGTAAGCTTGGGACTGAATTTTTCCTGTATTTACAATAAAGCTCCTTATGGAGTTAGCGGCGACTTTATAATCAGCAACTCGCAATATAACACATGGGCCTCGTCATTTGGGTCCCAGTACACATCTCAATATAACGCCAACAGGAGCTGCGGCTGCAGCTGGATGGGAGACGGAACTGGAATTATATTTAAAAAGCTTAGCTGTACTACCGGAACCGGATGTAATCCAAATAATGTGCCTGACCGCGTTGACACAACCTCATTCAAATTTACCGATTACTGCGGAACACCGATGACGGCGGACTTGGTCCAATGGTCTTCAAGAATGTCAAAAGGGGAAAGCTTTGAACAGGCCCTAGCCAACACAAAGGCAGATGACAAAATAGCATCTATTATCATATACGAAAAAACCTGCGTGCAAGGCAAAAGATATTATGTGGGAGGAGAGTCTGGGTCCCCAAACTGGATGTGTTCAGGCGACAAATACAGGCTTAACCCAAATAGCGCGGCCACCCAGTGGCAATTATGGTACAATGGCGCATGGACGGCAAACTTCGACTGGAACTCCACAATGACTTGCCAAAACTATGTAAGCCCTTGCAATAATCAGCAGTGCGGAGGATCTGATGGCAAAGGCGGAACATGTGGCTGCTCTTCGGGCAAAATGTGTATAAGCGGACAGTGCCAAACCCTCGGTATGTAAAAAAATCCCCCTTCGCGGGGGATTTTTTGTTTATCTGGCGTATTCAACAACTCTTGTTTCTCGCATTACGGTAACCTTGATTTCGCCCGGATATTTTAGTTCTTCTTCAATGCTCTTGGCGATTTGCTTGGCTATTTTATGAGCCTGTAAATCGTCTACTCTGTCGGGTTTTACAAACACGCGTATCTCGCGGCCCGCCTGAATGGCATATGTTTTTTCAACGCCTTCCACCTTGTTTGCGATATCTTCAAGGTCTTTTAACCTTTGCAAATAGTTTTCCAAAGTGTCTTTTCTGGCTCCTGGCCTTGCAGACGAAATGGCATCTGCAACTTTTACAATCACTGCCTCCAAAGTATCGGCGGGGTAGTCGTCGTGGTGAGCTCTTACGGCCTTTATCACGGCCTCTGATTCACCAAATTTTTCCAAAATCTTTATACCAATTTCAATATGAGAGCCCTGTATCTGCTGGTCAATTGCTTTACCAATATCATGCAAAAGACCGGCCCTCTTGGCAACCTGAGTGTTGGCTTTTAACTCTTCTGCTATTGTTTCTGCAATCAGGGCCACTTCCATCGAGTGCAACAGCACATTCTGGCCGTAGCTTGTCCTGTAAAAAAGCCTTCCTAAAATTTGTATTAATCTGTCGTTTAGTCCGATTACTCCTGTGTCGTAAGCTGCCTTGTCTCCGGCTTCTTTTATTTTCTGGGCTATTTCGGTTTTTGCTTCTTCAACTTTTTCTTCTATTTTGGCGGGCTGTATTCTGCCGTCTTGAATGAGTTTATCCAAAGCAACCTTGGCGATTTGCCTACGAATAGGATTAAAGCCCGAAATCACAACTGATTCCGGCGTTTCATCCACTATTAGTTCAACCCCCGTTAACTTTTCAAATGTTCTGATATTTCTGCCTTCTTTGCCAATAATTTTGCCTTTTATTTCTTCATTTTGGATTAAGATAGTTGTTGTAGTAAGCTCCTGAGTTTGAGGAACTGCGCATTTTTGGATTGCCAAAGCGATTATTTCTTTTGCGCGGTTTTGCAATTTTTCCTGACTCTTTTCTTCCAACTTTTTCATCCTGTCCAAAACTTCTTTTTCGTTTTCTATTTCCACAAGGGCCAAAAGTTCTTTTTTGGCATCCTCGCGGGAAAGGTTGGCTACATTCTCAAGCTTTTCTTCTGCCTGGCTTCTTAATTTATCAAGGTCTTCTTTTACGGCTTTGAGCTTTTCGGCCTTGTCTCCAAGCTCTTTTTCTTTTTCTTCAAAAGAGGCGATTCTTGTATTCAATAAATTTTCTCTTTCCAGCAAAACTTGCTGAGATTTTAAAAATTCGCGTCTTCTTTCATCGGTCTCCTTTTGGGCTTTTTCAAGCAAATCAGAGGCCTTCTTTTCCGCATTCTTTACAAGGTTTGCGGTTTCTTCCTTGGTGTCCTGAACTCTTTTTTGAAGCTTGGCTTCAAGAGTTCCGGCCCTTCTTTTGGCTATTGACTGGCGGATATAATACCCCACGCAGCCGCCTCCAAAAAGTGCCAGCACCAAGAAAACTAACACTGTTATAGTTTCCATGAATTTTCTTGTTTAATTCTAAGGTTCTGTAAAATAACAAAACTCACCCTTGCGGGGTGAGCACGAGCGCGACATTTAGTAAAAACTGCGCCTCAGTTTTTACTTGGCTCCTATAACTTCGTCTATTAAGCCGTATTTTTTGGCTTCTTCGGCGGTTAAATAAAAGTCTCTGTCGGTATCTACAATAACTTTGTTTAGCGGTTGGCCTGTGTGGTCTGCAATTATCTGGTTTAACTTCTCCTTCATTTTAACAATCTGTTTGGCTGTGATTTCAATGTCTGTGGCCTGGCCTTGGGCTCCACCCATTACCTGGTGCAGCAATATTTCGGCGTTGGGCAAAGAAAATCTCTTTCCCTTGGTTCCAGCAGCCAAAATTACGGCAGCCATAGAGGCTGTAAGGCCGATGCAAATTGTCGATACCGGGCACTTTAAGAATTGCATTGTATCATAAATAGCCAAACCGGCCGTTACCGACCCGCCCGGGCTGTTTATATAAAGCTTGATGTCTTTTTTAGAGTCTTTTGAGGCAAGGTATAGCATCTGGGCAATCACCAAATTGGCGTTTGCATCAGTTACCGGGCCAGCCAAAAAAACAATGCGCTCCTCCAAGAGCCTTGAAAATATGTCGTATGCGCGCTCACCGCGCTGTGATTTTTCTACAATAGTTGGTACTATTGGCATTTGAATTTTAACGTATTAAGCTGACAAACTTTCCAATATTTGGAATGTTTTTTCATTGTATAATACACCCTTAGTATACTCTTTAAATTGATTTATGTCAATCTGGACTAATTGTTCTTTGGTGTAGTTTTGAGTTGCTTTTTGAAGCTCCTCATCAATTTCTTTATCGGAAACTTCAATGTTTTCGCGTTTGCCAAGCTCTCTTAAAACCAGGTATCCCTGCAGCCTTTTTTCGGCCTCTTTTTGGAAGGTTTCTTTAAGCTGGTCTTCGGTTTGCTTTGTGGTTGCCAAATACTGCTCAAAAGAAATTTTCATTCCCTGAGCCACCCTGCTTTTTAGGTCTTCCATCAAATTTTCCTTTTCATAATCTATCATCGCCTCTGGAATTTCCATTTTTGACTTTTCAGCAATTTTTTCCAAAATCTCACCTCTTCTTCTTTGTTTTTCAGCTTCTTTTTTTTCTTGTGTCATCCCTTCTTTCATGTTTTCTTTCAATGCTACAAGTGTATCAAAGGCACCCATCTGCTTTGCAAATTCGTCATTGATTTCAGGCAGCTCCATTTTTTTGGCAGAAACAAGCTTTACCTTAAACTGCATCTCACGGCCAGCCAATTCTTTTTTAGGCGCTTTTTCATCAAAAACAACTTTAAATTCTTTTTCTTCTCCCGGTTTCATTCCTACAACATTATCTTCAAAACCTTTCATAAATCCGCCTTCGCCCAAAATAAATTTGTCCTGGAATTCTTTGCCGTTTTCAAAATCAGGACTTTGATAAATTATATCCACAAAATCTTTATTTTCTGCCGGCTCTGATTTTTCGGTAAATTTAGCCCTGGTTTTCTGCAAATAATTTAAAGCATCCTGCACCTCCTGGTCAGTTACGGAAACTTCTTGACCCTTTACGGCTTTCGCAATTTCTTTATAATCAGGTAATTCAACATCCGGCAGAACCGTTATGATGGCCGTAAAAGCGAATTCAGAGCCATTGGCTATTTTTAAAATTTTAACATCCGGGTTGCCGATTGGCTCTAATTTGTTCTCGGCAATGTAATCGTGATAAACATGGCTTACGGCATGGTCGCCGGCTTCCATCAATAGGGCTTCTGGCCTTAGTTTTTCCTGAACCATTGAAGCGGGGGCTTTGCCCTGTCTGAATCCATCCACCTTCACGTGGTGTTTTAAATGCTCTAATGCGTGTTCAAAGTGCTCTTTAAATTCATCTGCTGTTAATTCAAACGAAATTTCAATCTGCGACTTTGGCAGCTTTTTCTGTGTTGCTTTCATTTTTATATCTTATGGCCTTATTTGACTGGCCCGTTTAATAATTTCATCTTTTTGCGCCCCGGACAGGTCGGAATCAAGCCTTGGATAAAGGTTTTTTTCCTCCACGCCCCTATGGCTTTGCAATAATTTTAAAAATGGCTCTGCATTTTGCTCAGCCATCAAAGGGAACTCATTTGACATTTTTTCTACCATTTCCAGCATTATCGAGTGCTCTTTTTTTAGCTGGTCAATAATTGTTGTGATGGCTGGCTCCTTCCAGGACATAAAATTAAATATAACATTCTCTTCTATAAAAAAATGCTTTTTCAGCTCCCAAGAAAATTCAGCCAAAGATTTTTTAGCCTTTTCCTGGTCGCTTTTCAACTCAAGCTGAAAAACCGAAAATAATGACTCCAGCATGCCGTGCTGTATAACCATTAAGTCTAAAATGTTTTGTACCATCGTATTTTTAATTTAATAATATTGTTAGCTTAATTTATTTTTGCCAATAAATCAACTTTATTGGCGTCTGTCATAGGCGCCAAGAGATTGCAGCTGGGACTCTGCTTCTGCCTGCATACCCTTATAAATAGCTTCATTCTTCTTTACTATGTCATCTTTTGCCTGAAAAAATTCTTTTTGCCTTGCGTCGACGGCCTGAGTTATTTTATCTATGCACTCAGAACTTATTGATTTTGCTAAAACTCCTTGGGAAAGCTTGTCTGTTTCGTGTTTTACAGATTGCAGCCAGCAGTTTAGATTGCTCAGATTATTGGCCTCGTTTTTCAGATAAATCTTTCTGATTGTTCCTCTGATACAGGCTATTTTGATTTTTGCCAGTTGTTTGTTTAACTCCTCTGTGATGTCGTCTGCCTTGTTCGCAGTAATATATGAGCCATTTGCGGCCGTTGCTACATTATTTAAAAAAGTTCTGGTCACATTGTCCGCAGCAAAGCCGATGACATCAAGCTCTATGTTTTTAATCTCGGATTTGAGCTTTTTTGCCGAATCCAAAGGGTCTCCATCACAAGATTCTATCCCATCAGAAACCAAAATCAAAAAGTTACCATCTGATTTGCTTCGCGAGCTAAAAATATCTTTTGTAAAATCCAAAGATCCCGCAATCGGCGTCCAACCCCTGGGCGAAAAGGATTTCATTGCTGATATTATGCTGCTGCTATTATTAGCCCCCAGCTTAACCACTTCTTCAATGCCCTTGCAAGACAGCTCTTTATCAGCAAAATAATTTGACCCTTTGTGCCCGTAGACAACGAGGCCCGTGTTTACACCCTTTGGAACTGACGTTAAAAATTTTGAAATGGCATCTTTTGCAATATCAATTCTTTGCCTTGAGTTTACAAGACCAGTCATAGAACCCGAAGAATCCAGAATAACCATGGCATTTATACTGCTCAACGCCTGGGTATCTGGGTCGTATCCTGAGCAATATTCTTCATTAAGGTCAATATCCTGCATACAGCCCGCATAATCGGCTGAATAACCTTTTATAAAATTCTGAAATTCATAATAACACCTGTCCGTCATTTGCACACCATAAGCGATGTTCGGCTCGGGAATAACCGGTTCTTCAATAACCTCTTTTGGCGGTTTTGGCTGCGACATTTTTTGCCAAACAGCCCAACCTCCTGCGGCAATAATTAAAACCGCCAAGATTGCCCCTGCCCAGATCAGCCTTCTTTTAACCCTTTTCTTCATATATTTATTTTATCAAAAAATGCGGCTTTAATAAACAAAAACCCGCGTTGCGGGCCTTTGTCTTTTGTTACAAATTTATATGTTCTTTGTCAGCGGAATTTCGTTTATCCTGGATATTATTTGCCTTTTTTGCTCAACTGGTAGCTCTTTATCAAGTTTTGGGTAGAGCTCCTTTTCCTCAATTTCACGGTGGCTATTCATCAAGTTATAGAAATTGTCCATATCTTTTTCTGAAATTTGCGGCGTATTTCTTATAAAATTTCTAAGCATATCAATCATCTGAGAATGTTCCACTTCAAGGCGGACTATAATCTGATGCGTCTTTTCATCTTGAAGAGGCAAGTAGTCAAAAATTACATTCTCTTCTGCAAAAAAATGTTTTCTGATTTCCCAAGAAAGCTCAGAAAGAGAAGAGTCAGCCGTTGGCGAGGCTTCTTTTGTCTGGTCGCGAAACAAAATAAAAAGCGTATTGAGAAGCCCATGGTGAGCAACCATTAAATTTAATATCGTGTCTTCGGGCATTATTTTAATTGAATTACCTGCAGCCCCTTTTCTTCAATTTCAGATTTCTGGCCAAAGTCGTCTAGTTTAAATTTCAAAACATAGCTGATTTCTTTTTCAATTTTTCTGCCAGTGTATTCTTTCGTATTTGGGTCCCATTCTTCCAAAACTAATGTGTCTCCCTCTGCAATATCAAAATCATTTAATCTTAACTCAAAGCCCTTCTTGCCCGATTGTACCAATTCAAAATATTCGGGCCATATTTTTTTATTTATTGTTGCCATAAGCGTAGCTTCTATATTTTTATATTTAATTTTATTTCGCCAAAAATTCAAACAGCTGATACACCAAAAATGCAGGCCACACAAGAGCTTTCAAAAATCCCACAAATCCATCCCAAAATCCAACTGCATTTTGGATATAATAAACTGCTGCGCCTATAAGGCCCAATCCATAAACAGCCCCGCCGCAGCCTCCTGCGGCCGTGCCACAGTTGCATTTTATTTTTTTATGTTCGTGATCATGTTCGTGTTCGTGGTTTTCTCCGCACATATTTTTTGTTTTTAATAATAATTTACCAGCCAAATTCGCTGTAAAATTGTTTATTTATTATACAATTTATTGCCTGTTTAACATAGGGAATGGTGTTTTCCGGCAAGCTTTCCAAATCAAACCATGATAAATCATCACATTTGTCTAACTCCATATTTTTTATTTCTCCCTCCCATTTATCTGCCGCAAAGAATGCATCCACCCTTTCGTTTACCCCTTCAGATACGCCCTGAGGATAATCTACTCGCGAGTCCCTGTGCATAATGTGGACCATCTTCAAATCTTCTGGCTTTAAATCAATGCCCGCCTCTTCTTTTGTTTCTCTGATTATCGCGCCAGTAAAATTTTCCCCTTTGTCCACATGGCCTGCCACCAAACTATAATACCCATCCATAAATCCCGTATTAAATCTCCTTTGCATCAAAATTTTTCCGTCTTTTATTAAGGCTAAATATGATGCGGGAATAATTTTGTTTTTTTCCTTACTCATATTATTGTTCGCGTTTTTCAACGACAATTGTGCAGTTTGTCACCAGTGCCGCAACTGCCCCAATAGCCGCCCAAACAGGCAGCAAAGCAGCGCCCACTACTCCAATCGTCAAAGGAAACTCAATTAAGGTTTTGTCTTCTTCATTTTTAATTATAATTCTGCGGACATTGCCGGCCCTAACCAATTCTTTCACTTTTTTCAAAACGTCCTCGCCCGAAACCTTAAACTCCTCTTTTTTAAAATTTTCCTCCATAAATTTATTTTATTTAACTAATAAACTCAAATCTTGAAATTTTTTTGCCTTCAACTTCCACCTCATCCAAAAACATTGCCAAAGGGCGAACCCACAATTCACCATCTCCATATAGGGCGCGATACACCACCAACTCCTCCAGCGTCTCTGAGTGTTTAGCAACTCCCAGCACCTCATACTCTTTGCCTTTATGGTGCCTATATTTACCAAGTTTTATTTTTTCTTCCATATTGTTTTTATCCACCAATTTTTAATAAATGGCAAAGATAAAGTAGACAAATAAAATCCAAGAGTGGGGATTATAGCGTTGAGTAAAAAATTTTTAATCCCGATCATATAAAACACAATTGCTGTGATTATATATGTCATCAAAAGAACAGAGGCCACGCGCGTGCCGCTAATTTCCCAGGCCTTATCCGCTTCAACTCTTTTATTTCTTTCCTTTATTAACCCAATTTCCTTTTTTATCTCGTTAAAATCTTCCATTATTTTTAAATTTATTTATGCCAATGCAATAAACGGAAATATACCAAATATAAAAACTAATATAAAAAATAAAACCAATGAAATCAATGATAAAATTGCATATATTTTACCCTCTTTGTTTTTAAACAATGCAATTAATGAAGAGATAGCTACGGCCATCGCCAAACTAAATAATATCATTTCCATAACATAATACATCACCCACCCAGCCTCACACTCGCCAGATCCACAGCTTGATACTGAAGAATAGCGATACATCTTAAAAACTAAAAATGGCACAACCCATAAAAATAAAGATGCGGTTAACGATATTATTGATAAGCTCTTTTTCATATTTATAAATTCATTTTAATTATTTAACTTTGACGAATTCTTATTTAAAAGTCAAACAAAAAAAACTGCCTTACGGCAGTTTTTTGATTCTAAATAATTATACTAGAAATGCGACTATAAGCAGGGCAACAATGTTTAAGACTTTAATCATCGGATTGATTGCAGGGCCCGCTGTGTCTTTGTATGGGTCACCGACTGTGTCGCCTGTTACTGCTGCCTTGTGGGCATCTGAGCCCTTGCCTCCGTGTGCTCCGCCTTCAATATATTTTTTGGCGTTGTCCCAGGCGGCTCCGCCCGTTGTCATAGAAATTCCAACAAACAATCCCGTAACTATGCTGCCAATAAGCAATCCTCCCAAGGCCTCTTTACCAAGCAGCACTCCTACTAAAATCGGAGCGGCTATAGGAATCAAAGCGGGCAACATCATTTCTCTGATGGCTGCCTTTGTCACAATATCAACGCATTTGCCGTATTCAGGCTTTGCGGTGCCTTCCATAAGTCCTGAAATCTGCTTAAATTGCCTCCTGACTTCCTCAACGACTTTGCCTGCTGTCTTGCCAACGGCTCCCATCAAGAAAGAGGCAAACAAATATGGCAATAATCCTCCGATAAGCAAACCTGCTACCACTTTGGGGTCAGACAGGATAAAGCTTGCTGTTCCATGTGCGCCGACTTCCTCAGAATATGAGGAAAAAAGCACCAAGGCTGCAAGGCCGGCAGAAGCTATGGCATAGCCCTTTGTAACCGCTTTTGTTGTATTGCCGACTGCGTCCAATGGGTCTGTGATATCTCTTACTTCTTTTGGCATTTCAGACATTTCGGCAATTCCTCCGGCGTTATCTGTAATTGGGCCATAAGCGTCAATTCCAACCACAATTCCTGAAATAGAAAGCATTGCGGTTACCGCCAAAGCAACTCCGTAAATTCCGGCCAGCTGATAGCTGATAATTGTGCCAAATGCAATAAGCAAAACTGGCAAGGCAGTTGACTGCATTCCCAATCCCAAACCACGGATAATGTTTGTTGCATGGCCTGTTTCTGAAGCCTTTGCAATTGATTTTACAGGGTTATAGCTTTTTGAGGTGTAATATTCTGTAATCACAAACATTCCCGCTGTTATAACCAAACCTACCAGGCACGATAAATACAAATTCATTGTTGAAACCGCCTGGTTTGCCATTAGTTTTTTAATGACAGGATAAAATGCAGCTGCTGACAAGATTATAGAAGCGGCAACTCCTTTGTACATTGCAGCCATAATATCTTTTTTCTTGCCAAGTTTTACAAAAAAACTTCCGATTATTGATGTTAAAATAGAAACAGCTCCCAAAATCAAAGGCAACAAAACAAACTGCGAAGCGGCGGGATAAAGCAATGCTCCTAAAATCATCGTGGCGACGATTGTAACAGAATATGTTTCAAAAATATCGGCTGCCATACCGGCGCAATCGCCAACGTTGTCGCCAACCTGGTCTGCGATAACTGCGGGGTTTCTTGGGTCGTCTTCCGGAATTCCTTTTTCAACTTTTCCGACAAGGTCAGCTCCCACATCAGCGGCTTTTGTATAAATGCCGCCGCCCACGCGGGCAAACATAGAAATAAGCGAAGCTCCAAATCCAAGCCCGATAAGCCCGTTTATATCTTTTGTAAAATAGTAATATCCTGAAACGGACAACAATCCCAACGCCACCACCACCAATCCTGTAACCAATCCGCCCTTAAATGACATATCCAAAGCAGGTTCCAGGCCTTTTTTGGCGCTTTCTGCCACACGGGTGTTTGTTTGTGTGGAAATCAACATTCCCACAAATCCCGACACTCCCGAAAGCACGGCTCCCAGCAAAAATCCTATTGCAATCTGCCAGCCAAACATTGGTGTGGCCAGTAAAATCAAAAATAAAACAATTCCCACAATTGAGATTGTTTTGTATTGCCTTTTTAAATAGCTCATTGCGCCCTCTTGTACGGCTGCTGTGATTGCCACAGCTTTGCCATCAGCAGCAGGGGCTTTTCTAATTTGCATCACCAAATATGCCACATAAACCAGGGCAAACAGCGACACTATAATAGGATAAAATATTAACTGCATGTTTCTTTATTTAATTTTTATTTAAATCTTTAACCGCCTTTTCGGCCTCTACTTTTTTCGATGGGCTGAAAATTGCCACGACTTCGCAAGCACTATTAAAACTGATATTCATATCAAGTTTTAAAATCAAAAATTTATCCTTGAGATCCAATAAATAATAAGTAAATTTGTTTTCTTTTGTTTCTGTTGCCATGTTATTTATATTATTTATTAATAATATTTAATTTATTCTTTTGATTCTTCAACTTCTTCAGAAGCGGCGGGCTCATCAGCGATAGGGGTGGGCTCATCATTTTCTTCCCCCTCGACGGGCTCTTGTGATGTTGGCTGGCCTGATGTCTGGATATCAATTTTCCAACCCGTAAGGTTTGCAGCCAATCTCACATTTCTACCGTCTTTACCGATCGCCAGGCTTAGCTGGTCTTCTGGCACCAATACGATAGCTGTATTTTTTTCTTGTATTTCCACTTCTGATATTTTAGCTGGAGCCAAGGCATTTGCGATATATTTTTCCGGATTTTTATCCCATGGTATCACATCTATCTTTTCTCCGCCAAGCTCATTTATCACTGCCATAATTCTTGTTCCCCTTTGGCCTACGCAGGCTCCAATAGGGTCAACACCTTCTTCTTCACTTGCCACTGCCATCTTTGTGCGGAACCCTGCTTCTCTGGCAATTGATTTTATCACCACAGACCCTGATGCAATTTCTGGCACTTCAAGCTCAAATAATTTTGAAATAAGTTTTGGATATGCCCTTGAAAGCAAAACTACCGACCCCTTTGAAGTGTCGTCAACCTTAAGAACATATAATTTCAGCCTTTGTCCCGGCCTGTAAAATTCTCCTGGGATTTGCTCTTCTCTTTGCAAAACTCCCAAGGTTTTGCCAATATCCACAAAAATTGTGTGCCCCTCAACTCTTTGCACAATTCCTGAAACAATTTCGCCTTCTTTTGATTTGTATTCTGACGAAATAGTTTCTTTTTCTGCTTCTCGGATTTTTTGTAAAATAACCTGCTTTGCGGTTTGTGCTGCAATTCTGCCGTAATCCTGCTTTGAAATCAAAGGGATTTCTATTTCTTCGCCAACCTTGGCCTTTGGAAAGTCTTTTTTGGCGTCAGCCAGCATTATGTGTTTTTCGGGGTTAAAAACAACCTTTTTGTCCTCCTCTCCGTCTGCAAAATCTTCCTGGGGAAATTCCTTATTTTCTTTCATTTCTTCAATTTCCTCGTCGGTATAAAGCATGTCCTCATTAACCACCAGCTTTACCTGCCAAAACTTGGCATCGCCGGAAACCGGGTTGAACTTTGCCTTTATCTTCTGGCCTTTTTGCCCGTAGTCCTTTTTATAGGCTGTGGCAATGGCAGCGTCAATGCTTTCTATTATTTTTTCAGCTGAAATGCCCCTTTCCTCGGCAATTTGGCTTAATGCTGATTTAAAATTTTTAATATCCATATCTTTTTTTATTTATTGTTTAATCTTCTCAAAAAAAATGCCCGTGGTCAAACGGACAAGTCTTTCTTGCTTGTATGGCTTAATGATACTCAAAAATATTATTTTGTCAAATCTTTAAACTCTTTTACCGCGGATTTGGCAACGGCGTTGATCAATGACTGCAGGCTCGGAATTTTGGCCTCTAAAAAGGCTTGGATTTTTAAATTATCTCCCGTTTCTATAAGGACATTAAGCTCTTTTTGGTCTTGCGGACTCAACAAGTCCAAAATTTCCAAAACCAAGCTTCTCTGTATATTTTCTTCCAGTTTTTCCATAACTTCGGCTGATTTTTCATCAGATAAATTTTCAATGCCAAGCTCTTTTATTATATTTTGTTTAAGTTCCTCTGTTATCATTTGTCGTATGGTTGAATAATTTGTCCTTCTTGCATTTCTTTAGCAGCCTGCTGGGCCTCGGGGCCAGGCTTATAATTTCTCATTTCTTTCATATGCTTTATCTCCTGCCTCTTTTGATTTAGCCTCTGCTGCACATTTTGTTGGACATTGTCTGTAAAGCCGCTGCTTGGTTTTTCAGCATTGCAGCCGATTGCCAACATTGATGAGCCAGCCAACACAGCTACTCCAAGCCACTTTTTCAATCCGGACATTGTTGTTTTGTCGCGGCTGTTTTCCCTAAAACTTAATTGGGCATCTTGTTTTTCCAGAGTTGCGTCAATTTTTTCTTCAGGGGTTTTCTCGACGCGAGCCTCGGGCTGCTCCGGAAAGTCTTTTATAACCTCCAGGGGCTCTTGGCTACCGCCCTCAATATCTTCAAAATTTAAACTTTGTTCTGGTTTTTCAATCATTTGCAATGTTATAGAATATTTTGATTTTTGCCTTCTTTTTTATATTGTCAATTATAACAGACGCGACATCTATTTGATATGTGATATTGTCTTTGTATTTATTTTTAGACAGCCATATTGCCGCCAACTGTTTTAATTTTCTTTGTTTTTTGTAATCCACCCTATCTTCTGGAAAAAAATTATTGTTAGCCGCCAAAGATGTCTTTACTTCTACAAAATGAATGGTTTTTTGGGCAAAAACTCCCTTCTTTTTTAAAATAATGTCGATTTCACCGAAATTATTTTTACAGTTTTTCCCCAGGATTTTATACCCTTTGCCAACAAGATATTCACAGGCTATTTTTTCACCCAACACTCCCAATTTTTTGTAGTCCATACTGCAAACCCTCTATATTTTATTTTTCAAATGTTTTGGCCAGACTCTTGATGCCTTCCATAAATTCTATAGGCAAGGCGAATATCACTGTTTTTGACGGGTCTGGATTTATTTTTTCAATTGTTTGCAGAGTACGCATAGAAATACCTCCTGGTACTTTATTCAAAACACCGGCCGCCATAGACAATTTTTCAGCAGCTGTAAATTCTCCCTCAGCCCTGATAATAACGGCCCTTCTCTCTCTTTCTGATTCTGCCTGCTTTGCCATAATACGCTTCATATCGGCGGGCAATTCAATGTCTTGGATTTTAATATCTGTAACAGCGATGCCCCATGGTTCTGTTGCGTGACTGACAATTTTTTGGATTTCTTCTGCAATTTGCTCCCTTTCAGAAAGCAGGGGGTCAAGCTCAATGCCTCCGATAACATCTCTCAATGCCGCCTGTGCATATTGGGTGACAGCAAGCTCGTAATCTTTAATATTTAAAACAGCTTTGTCTGCAGCCTGCACTTGAAAATATACAACTGCATTTATTCCCACTGGCACATTGTCTTTGGTAATAACTTCCTGCTGGGGGATGTCGGTGGTAGAAATACGCATATCAATTTTTATCATTCTTTGGATGCCTATTAAAATCCACCTAAGCCCTGGTTCTTTTGTGCCGGTGTATTTTCCAAGAGTTAAAATAACCCCTCTTTCATACTGGTTGATGACGCGCAATCCAGCAAAAAGAAAAAATAATACTATGGCGACTATAATGTATAAAATCATATTTTGTTTGGGCAAAGCCCTGTTTAATAATATCTATTTTATTTGTTTTAAAAACCCATTTATTATCTCTTTTGTTTCTGTTGTCTTTTGAAAAACCTGCTTCCATACAACCACAATGTCGGCGTCGTTGAAAATAGAGCTTTGCACTTCTCTTAATGTGTCGCCACCCGCTATTGCTATCATTATATTATAATTTCCTTTAATGCGCCTTATCTCATACAGAGGTATCATTTTCTGCCTGTTAAATTTTTCTTCATCTACGCCTCTGTGCAGTATTACAACTGGCGGAACTTTTTTCAACTGGCGCAGTACAGAAAGAGGAAACTCTACGTTCATCATATCTATCATAGCATCTATGCCGGCTTTTTCGCATTCTTCAATAAAACTATTTAATGTTTCGATTGGCGCTATGCCCAGGGCCACTGCTGCATCGGCGCCGGCCGCGGCTGCCATTTTTACTTCTGCCTCTGCCCTGTCCATTGTTTTTAAATCGGCCACCACATATGCTAAGTTACTCGTGCCTGTTTTTGAAATCATCTGCTCCATTATAACTTCCTCTAATTCATCACCGCCCTGTCGTCCCTGCTGCTGTGCCTGGGCGGTCTGAGCCGCTTGGGCCATTTCGTAAATGGCTGTTGCCAAAGAGGCCCAATTATTTTGGGGCTTGGTCGGTTTTTGAGAAAAAGACGCGCCTCCCATCAGGGCCTTTTGCTGGCACCATAGCTTTATTTTTTTTATACCGTCTGATCCATATTTTTTGATTAATGGCGTGCCCGCCTCCACAATTATCCTGTCAGAAACCGGCAAAATGCTTATAATTTTTTTAGCCTCGGCAAGGGTGCTATTTAAAGCAACCTGTAAATATTTCTTTTTTGGGTTTAATTTTGATTGGGGTTTAAAAGACATTTTATTTTATTGTGCTATAAGGCGGGTAAAGCTCAATGTCTATTGTTCTCGTAAAACACATTCTGCCTGCAGAATGATACCAATCGCTGTTTACGTCCAAGTTTGCCTTTCTATATGTTTCACTATCCTTGCTTTCCCTGTTAAAAGTGGCGCAAAGTTCAAAGGTTGGAATTGCTGTGTCTTGGTGCGCATAATATTCATATGCCTGGTCTGTCTGGGGGTCGGTTGTAGAAATCATATAACTTGATAATGGGTCTTTTAAGTCATCCAATGAGTTTGGTAAAACTTGTTTTCTTTGCCAGTAATAAATTATCTGCGACTGAATTTGCTGCAAGTCAGAAACTTTTTGCTCGTCGAACTGGATCAGTCTGGCTGATTGCGGGCTGCCAACAATAAAGAAGGCCCCCACAACTGACACTAAGACAATAATAATGCTTGCAATTGCGAACGGCTTTGCCAATTTTGTGGGCGAATCTTTTCTTACGTCATTTAAATAATATCCAAAAATAAACGCCGCAACCAGCAAAATTGATAATGCTTTTAAAATAAACCTTGTTGTTATTTCTCCTCCTAAAAATATGTTTATAACAGTAATCAGGTCGCCAATAATCACAAGAGCCGCAATAAAAAGCGTCAGATAAATCAGCCACTTTCTTATTTTTGACTCTCTTACTGCGGCCTCTTTTGCGTAGATTTTGTTTAGCCACCAGGAGACCAAGATAAAAACAGGAAATACTATTATTAAAGAAGAAATGGCAAACCTCATCGGGCCGTTAATGCCGTTATAATAATAGTAGTTTTTTAAAGCATCCGGGAAAAAATAGTTTACGTATTGCCACAGCAAGGTCACAAAACTAATAGCCGACCAGTATAATGTAACGATTGCCAAAAGGTGCAAGAATACATCCCTTGGCAAGTTTCTTTTTATTTCCTCCATCTTTTTTTCCCGCCTTTTTGGGCGGGCAGTTAATTAGTTAATTCTACTTTAAAAAACCGCCTGCTTGCAATTCCCAAAGCTTTTTATAATTGCTGTCTTTATTTTTAAGCAGGCTTTCATGTGTGCCCTCTTCCACAATCTGGCCCTTGTCAATCAAGATTATCCTGTCCATTTTTTGAATTGTTGAAAGCCTGTGGGCAATCACAATTGTAGTTTTTTCTTTCATCAAGCTTGCCAAAGCATCTTGAATTAATGCCTCGGACTTTGAATCCAAAGAAGAAGTCGCCTCGTCCAAAATCAAAATTGGGGCGTTCTTTAAAATAGCCCTTGCTATGGCAACCCTTTGCCTCTCTCCGCCCGAAAGCTTTACCCCTCTTTCGCCAACATAAGTTTCAAATCCCAAGGGAAGATTTTTTATAAACTCGTCGCAATGGGCAAGCTGGGCTGCTCTTTTGATTTCTTCTGTTGTGGCATCGGGTTTGCCATAGGCGATATTTTCTGCCAAAGTTCTGTGAAACAAGATTGGGTCTTGTGGCACCAAAGAAATATTTTTTCTAAGGCTGTCTTGCGTGACAGAGGCGATGTTCTGGCCGTCAATTAAAATTTGCCCGGCTGTTGCAGAATACATTCTTAAAATCAGCCTTACAAATGTTGTTTTTCCGGCACCCGAGCTTCCCACTAAGGCAATTTTTTCACCGGCTTTTATTTTTAAATTTACGTTTTTTAAAATCTGGCGGGTTTCATTAAAACTGAAATCTAAATTTTCGAATTCTATTTGACCATCCTTCACTTCCAAATCTTTTGCAGTGGGGGAGTCTTCTATCTCATATGGCAAAAGCAAAATTTCTACCATTTCTTTTGAATCCGCATATGACTGATAAATACTTTTTATGATTCTGCCAAACCCCCAGAGCTGTTCTATGAGACTTATAATATATGTTTGAAAAAGCACGAAAACTCCCACCGTAACCAATCCCTGCTCCCAATATTTAACGGTAAAATAAAAAAGCAAAAATTCTATCAAAACTCCCAATAGGGCTTGCACCGCCCACATTATGGAATCCAGATTCCAACTGAATCTGTAAATTGAGGCCTGACGATTTGTGACGTCTTTATATCCCGAAGATTCTGTGTTAAATCTGCTAAAAAGCGAGATTGTATTTTGGTTTGCAATCGTGTCAGCTAAATACGCGGTTGAAGCGGAATCAGCCTCAGCTGCCATAACATCGTATTTTACTTTCCATCTGGAAAAAATAATATTAAAAATCAAAAAAATCGCTGTCCATACAAAAAGAACCAATGCTATCCATTTGTTTATGAAAAATACAATAAAAATAATAGAAATCACTTTGATAAAAAGCGGCAAAACTCCGTATAATATCTGGTCCGCCAAAGTTTCAAACGCCCTTGAAAATCTGTTTACCTTTTGGGATAGCGACCCCGTAAAATTATTGGCAAAAAAATTATATGAATGCCTTATCAAGTAGTCATAAGCCCTTTGTTTGAGCCTGGCCATTGTGTCGGCCTCTATTGCGATTATCAGATAATTATATATTCGGCTGAATATCCATATAACCAAATTTATCGCAGCTATCTGAATTATTATCACAATAAGCTGCTGTGCGGTTTGGGTTTTTGAGCCTTCGCGATAAATGATGTCAAAGAATTCCTTATAAAGCAGGGGATATACCGCGCCAAGCACATTCCAAATAACAATTGAGACTATTGCAAAAAACAGCGCCCATTTCTGCGGCTTTAAAGAATACCAGAAGGCAGCAAAAACATCCTTGATTTTTACCTCCGGATAAGTTATGTTTTTTGTTTTTATCTTATCCTTTTTCATAGTGGACCCATCGGGAATTGAACCCGAACCTCGTCAATGCGAATGACGCGTAATGCCGTTTTACTATGGGCCCCGACTTTTGTCGGGCCACTGGGATTTGAACCCAGACTAAATCCTCCCGAAGGACTCGTGCTACCATTACACTATGGCCCGATAATGGGCGATTACGTCACCCAGTATTTTTGCTTTGTCATTTCGTCGCGCTTTGTCTGAACTTCTTCTCTTTGCTCCTTAAACTTTTCGGATAATTTTTGTAATTCTTTCTCACTCAATTTTCCAAGTTTTTCAATTTCTGATTTTAAAAATTCTTTGTCGTTCTTTTTGGGGTCTTCCAAAACATACCCCAACAAAATGTCTAAAATTTTTCCGACTTGAGGCCCGGGCTTTATCTGCAAAACTTCCATAATATCGGCGCCGTTTGTTTTTAGCATCTTGGCTGAAATAGGGTCTTGAGCAACCTTTTCAATTAAGTATTTCAGGTGTCTTAACTTATATGGCTCCGCCTTTGGTACGCCAGAACCTTTTCTATCAGCCATCCTTACCTGTAAGAGCTCTTCCATATTTTCCGGCCCGACATTTTTTACAAGCCTTCTCACCGAGGCCTCGCTAACCTCTCCAACATTGTAATAAAACAAATGGTATCTTACAAGCTTTGTAATTTTTTGAACTTCTTTTTTGGCAAACTTCATTCTGTTCAAAATCTGAAAAGTCATTTTGGCTCCAACAATTTCGTGATTATAGAAAGTGGCCTCCTCACCCTGGCCAGATTTTACTTTTGGCTTTGCAATATCGTGCAGAAGGGCAGCCAGCCTTACATATATATTGTATTTTTTTTGAGCCGTAAACTCTAAGGCTTTTAAAGCATGCCAATAGCAGTCAAACGTATGGTGCTTGTTTTGAGAAACGCCGCAGTTATCTAGGAGTTCGGGTAAAACATACTTTAACAAGTTTAACTCTTTTAAAAGTTCAATGCCATCAACAGGGTTGTCTGACATTATAATTTTGACAAACTCGTCTCTTATTCTTTCCTGGCTGACCGCCTCCATCCAAAAGCTGTTTTTTATTATCGCCTCTTTTGTTTTTTCTTCTATATTAAAATTCAAAATGCAAGCAAACCTAACGGCCCTCAACATTCTTAAAGCATCTTCATTAAATCTTTCTTCCGGATTTCCCACAGCGCGGATAAGCTTGCTTTTTAAGTCTTTTTGACCGCCAAACAAGTCTGTGATTTCGCCATGCAAATCCATCGCAAAGGCATTTATTGTAAAATCCCGGCGGGACAAGTCCTCCTGTAAATTTTTAGCATATTCAACTTTGTCGGGATGCCTTTTGTCGGTGTATTTTGCTTCGGTCCTATATGTGGTAATTTCCACCTCGGGAATTTTTTGGGAGCCTGTGCGCGCAGTTACAGTTAAAAACTTATTTTCATAAAAGCTGTTCGGAAAAACTTTTTGTATTTGATCCGGGGTTGCATTAGTTGCAATATCCCAGTCTTTTGGCGGCCTCTTCATTAAAAAATCGCGCACGCACCCGCCCACAATATATGCCTCAAAACCTGCTTTTTGCAGTCCTTCTATTATATTTTTAACTTCCCTAGGAATCATAATTTGTTTATCTTAGCGTAAAATTTGCTTTTTTTCAATTTTTGGGTTAAAATTTGTTCATAGTACTTAACACCTCGCCCTCGTGGTGAAACTGGATATCATACCTGGCTTCGAACCAGGAGTTCCAGGCTCGAGTCCTGGCGAGGGCACAAAGCCAAGCTTAAAAATTTTATGAATAAAAAATTTTTTGCGATAATACTATTTTGTTTTTCGGTTTTGCCGATAGTTGCCCTAGGGCAGGGCTTGGTGCCCTGCAATAATGGCTGCACACTGAATGATTTTTTTATAATGCTGGGCAATATATATAGGTTCATTGTGAATGTGATAGCCGCCCCATTGGCCACTTTGGCAATTTTAATTGGAGCCTTTTTTATGATAACATCAGCGGGAAACCCTAACCGCTTTGCCAGAGGAAAACAAATCTTAATCTTGGCGATAATCGGCATGCTCTTGGCATTTGGCTCATCTATGCTTATAAAAGCGTTCCTTAGCATATTGGGATATCAATATGCAAACAGCCTGCCTGACTAGCGTAATTCCGCCCCCGTAGCTCAATTGGCAGAGCAGCTCCCTCTTAAGGAGACGGTTCCGAGTTCGACTCTCGGCAGGGGCACAAATTTTTAATTCTTAAAAATCCCCTGACGGGGGCTTTACAAAACTTAAAAGATAGAGTATTATCTGTTTATAAAACAAACTACAAATGGCATTAACAACCAAAGAAAAATCTAGAATTATCAAGGAAATAGGCCTTAATGAAAAAGATACGGGATCTGCCGAGGTGCAGATTGCTTTGCTATCAAAAGAAATTGATAAATTGGCCAGCCACCTAAAAAAGCACGCCCAGGATATACACTCAAGGAGAGGGCTTATTAAGATGGTTATAAAAAGAAAAAAGCTTCTCACCTACCTTAAAAAAGAATCCGAAGAAAGATACGCAGAGGCGATAAAAAAACTCGGATTAAAAAAATAAAAGCTTCGTTCATAAAATTATGGCAGTGCCAAAACCAAAAGAGCAAAGAGTGGAAGTATTGATAGATGTGCAGAACTTATATTATTCTGCCAGGAATTTGCATCACTCAAAAGTAAACTTTGCCGAGGTTTTAAAACAAGCTGTCTCAGGCCGAAAATTCATTCGCGCGTTTGGCTATGTTGTGCGCACAAAAACTGGGGAAGAGGCCCCATTTTTTGATGCTTTGACAAAAATCGGCATTGAAACCAGGGTGAGAGATCTGCAAGAATGGTATGGCGGAGCCAAAAAAGCCGACTGGGATGTTGGTATTGTCATAGACGCAATCCGAACGGCTCCCAGCTTGGATGTAATTGTTTTGGTTTCCGGCGATGGCGATTTTATTGCCTTGGTTGAATATTTAAAAAACCAGGGCAAACGGGTTGAAGTAATGGCCTTTGGCAAAAGCACTTCTTCAAAATTAAAAGAGGTTGCAGATGAATTTATTGATATGGACGAACAGGTTGGGAAATTTTTATTGCCCGGCGAGAGGGTAAAAGATAAATTAACAAAAAATCAAAAAATATAATTTAAAGGGGTGGCAATATACTAATTCATACTGATAATACAAAAACCTTTGTGTTAACGGCATGCATTCGTATATTGGCTCCCAAAAAACAATATATGATAAAAGATAAATTTGAAGTAGAAGTTGGCGGAAAGAAAATTTCCATTTCAACAACAAACTGGGCCGAGCAGGCCTCGGGCTCTTGCCTTGTGCAGATGGGCGAAACATCGGTAATGGTAAACGCCACAATGTCTCCTGTTACCAGAGAGGGAATAGATTTTTTTCCTTTAACGGTTGAATATGAGGAGAAATTCTACGCAGCCGGTAAAATTTTCGGGTCAAGATTTTTGAAGAGAGAATCCAGGCCAACAGATGAGGCCGTTTTGACTTCCAGAATAATTGACAGGGCAATAAGGCCATTGTTCCCTAAAGATTTTAAAAAAGAGGTGCAAGTGGTTGCCACATGCTTATCTTGGGACGGAGAAAACGACTCTGACATTTTGGGCATGCTGGGCGCCAGCTTTGCCTTGGCAATTTCCGACATTCCGTGGGCAGGACCCCTGGCTTCCATCAGAATAAACCGTGTAAATGGAAACTGGATTTTAAACCCAACCTATGCGGAAAGAGCAGCGGGCGACATGGATTTAACTTTTTCAGCCATTGAAAAAGATGGGAAAGTTTTAGTTAATATGATTGAAATGGGCTCTAAGGAAGTTTCCGAAAAAGACTTTTTGGATGCTTTTGATGTTGCAGAAAAAGAATTAAAAAAACTTATTGATTTTCAGAGAGAAGCTATAAAAAAAATCGGCAAAGAAAAAGTGGCACTTAATCCGTCTGTTGGCATTGAAATTGAAAAAGAAATCAAAGAATGGCTGGGAGATAAACTTGAAAAAACGATTGACAGTTTGCCGTCCGGAGAAAAAAATCTCGGCGCCATTGAAATTTTACAACAAGAGCTTGTAAAATTTTTGGAGGATAAAAAAATAGAAGGAAATATAAAAGGACAAGTTCAGGATTATTTTGAAAAAGAAGTTGAGAGATTGATAATCAAAAACATAATTGAAAAAGATAAAAGGC
>Ga0265297_10002263_pt1 | contig 40117 bp, 27 predicted proteins | sample Munlanlwell13791_FD_192502 | JGI IMG/M metagenome (GOLD analysis project Ga0265297, IMG submission 192502) | Leachate microbial communities from a municipal landfill in Southern Ontario, Canada - Leachate well 137-91 | ecosystem: Engineered > Solid waste > Landfill > Unclassified | place...
CTTGTGCCTCAAGCTGTTTGAAGGCGTATTTAATGATTTTTCTTTAAATGTATATCATTGATTTTAAATCGTTAATTTAGCTGTTTCTTGAGAGCTTGTCGAAGGGTGGGCGGAAAAATTTCGTCCCGCCGCGTCAAGCCGATCATGCTTCGACAAGGCTCTCCTGAGAGTAGCCGAAGGGCTCAGCACGAACGGCTTGACGAGCGAAAATGGTGATTTCGGGATATTTTTAACCACATCCTTAGCGCAACAAACACCCTCAACAGTATCCGGCACCGGTGCAAAACAACAACCGAGCGGTTGTTTTACACCACCGCAGTTCCTGGCTTTTATCCTGACAATAAAAACTCCCCATTAAAATCAGACCATTATAAAAATAAATCAGCTTGGCACGGTAATCGCTTACAACTCCGTCAGAACCTTTTTATAATTACGAGGATTTGTATGAGTGAGCCATCATTGTCAGGGATACCAAAATCCGGTCTAGCCGGTTTAAAAGAAAACTGGCGTAGCGATTTACTGTCCGGTTTTCTGGTTTTTCTTATTGCTCTGCCGTTGTGCCTGGGTATTTCAATGGCTTCCGGTTTTCCGCCGTCGGCGGGGCTGATCACGGCTATTATCGGCGGGATGCTGGTTTCGCGCATCAACGGCTCATTTGTAACTATTAACGGCCCGGCTGCCGGATTGATCGTGGTGGTTTTGGGGGCGGTTCAGGAACTGGGCGGAGGCGATGCGATGGCCGGTTACCGCTATGCATTGGCGGCTATCGTCGTCGCCAGTGCGCTTCAGGTTTTGATGGGCGTCTTTAAAGCGGGCAGGCTCAGTTCCTTTTTCCCGGCATCGGTGGTGCATGGCATGTTGGCGGCTATCGGCATTATTATCATGGCCAAGCAAATCAACGTGGTGCTGGGCACTACGCCGGAGAAAGGCAGCAGTCTGTTTTCGACTATTGCTCAGATCCCGCATAGCATTGTCAACCTCAATCCTGACATTGCCATTATCGGTGGTTCGGGATTGGTGATACTGACGGTCTGGACGATGATAAAAAATCCAACCTTAAAGATGGTCCCGGCCCCTCTTATCGTGGTATTGGTCGGCATGGGTTTGGCCCGGTATTTCGACCTGGAGCATGAGCACATGTATCTGTTCCTGCCGGACGCCCATTTTCTGCCGCATCACGAGGAAACCGTCGGGCCGAAATTCCTGGTCGCGATTTCCGATAATTTCATGTCCGGTTTTTACTTTCCCGACTTTTCTAAAGGGGCGACTCTTGAATTCTGGGAGGCGGTGGTCAGTATTTGTTTGGTCGGCAGTCTTGAAAGTTTACTCAGCGCGATGGCGGTAGACAAACTTGATCCTTATAGACGCCATTCGGATTTCGACCGCGATTTAACGGCGGTGGGCGCAGGCAATCTGCTGGCCGGTTTGATCGGCGGCTTGCCGATGATAGCGGAGATCGTGCGTAGTTCGGCCAATATAAATAATGGCGCGAAGACCGGCTGGGCCAACTTTTTTCACGGCGTATTTTTGTTGCTGTTTGTGGTGCTGTTTCCGCGCCTGATTCACAGTATTCCGTTGGCTGCGTTGGCTGCATTGCTGGTATTTACCGGTTTTCGCCTAGCCTCGCCTAAAGAATTCGCCAAGGTCATGGGCGTCGGCAAGGAACAGTTGTTTATGTTCGTGGTGACGATTATCGGCGTCTTGCAGACCGATTTATTAGTCGGTGTCGGCATCGGCATTTTAACCAAGTTTGCTATCCACATGCTGCGCGGCGTCAGGCCGAATAACCTGTTCAAGATTCACTTTGTTGTTGAACCGAAAGACGCCGATTCTGTTGTCGTCTCGATAGTCGGCGCGGCGATTTTCTCCAACTTCATGTCCTTAAAAGACGCGCTGGCCAATCTGGAAAGCGGCAAAACGGTGATATTCCAATTGAATAACGCCTACCTGATCGATCATACCGTGATGGAATTTATTCATGATTTTCAGCATAACTACGAAAGGCAGGGAGGACAATGCAGATTTTTTGGCATGGAATATCATGATACTTTTTCAGAACATCCTTTGTCCGCACGCAGAATGAAGCGGAATAACATGAGCCGCCGCAAGAGTGATCATCATGGCGTATAAAACCTGCCAATGCTACGTGATATAGTGATTATTTATAGACATACTATTTTCACAATTAACGAGGGTTTTTATGAATGAATCATCCCTATCGGCTGCACCTAAAACCGGCCTAGCGGGCTTAAAAGAAAACTGGCTTGGCGATTTACAATCAGGATTCCTGGTCTTTCTGATCGCTTTGCCGCTGTGCCTGGGCATATCCGTGGCTTCAGGTTTTCCGCCATCGGCCGGCATTATCACGGCGATTATCGGCGGGGTATTGGTATCGCGTATCAGCGGCTCGTACCTGACCATCAACGGCCCGGCCGCCGGGCTGATTGTGGTGGTGTTGGCGGCGGTACAAGCGTTGGGCGAAGGCGATGCGATGGCCGGTTACCGTTATACCCTGGCGGCGATTGTAGTAGCCAGCGTTTTACAGGTTCTGATGGGGGTGTTTAAACTGGGACAACTCAGCTCATTTTTCCCCACCTCGGTGGTGCATGGCATGTTGGCTGCGATCGGCATTATTATCATCGCCACGCAAACCCACGTCATGCTCGGCGTAACGCCGGAGTCCGGCAGCCTGTTTTCGGTTATCGCGCAGATTCCGCACAGTCTGCTTGGCATGAATGCGGAAATCGGCCTGATCAGCTTCTTGGGTTTACTCGTACTCGTTATTTGGCCGTTCATCGGCAGCAAGATTCCCGCTTCGATCATTGTCGTGCTGGTGGGGGTCGTATTTGCCTGGCATTTTAACCTGGCTCAGGATGCGGCTGCCGGCGGATCGAAATTCCTGGTATCTATTTCCGAAGACTTTTCGGCCGACTTTTATTTTCCCGATTTTTCCAAGCTGTTCAGCCTAGCCTTTTGGGAAGCCGTGTTCAGCATCAGCCTAGTCGGCAGTCTTGAAAGCTTGCTGAGCACTACGGCGATAGACAAGCTCGATCCTTACAAGCGCTCTTCCGATCTTGACCGCGATTTAACGGCAGTCGGGCTGGGTAATATCGTTGCCGGTTTAATCGGCGGCTTGCCGATGATCGCCGAAATTGTGCGCAGTTCGGAGAATGTTAATAACGGCGCCAAAACAACGTGGTCCAATTTCTTTCACGGCTTATTCTTGTTGGTGTTTGTGGTTCTGTTTCCAGGCCTTATCAACAGCATTCCGTTAGCCTCTTTGGCCGCATTGCTGGTTTACACCGGCTATCGTTTGGCTTCGCCTGAAACCTTTTACCGGGTAAAAGAGGTCGGCAAGGAACAATTGTTTATATTTGTGGTCACGATTATCGGCGTATTGGCGACAGACTTGCTGGTCGGCGTCGCTTTGGGAATTGTTGTAAAACTTGCGATTAACTTGGTCAGGGGCGTTTGGCCCAACAACTTGTTCAAGATTCACTTTACTGTCCAGCGACAAGATAACGATACGCTGGTTATCAAGCTATTGGGTTCGGCGCTGTTTTCGAATTTCCTGCCGCTGAAAAAAGCGCTGAACCGGCTGGAAAAAGGCAAAACGATTATTTTCGATTTTACAGACGGCTACATGATCGATCATACCGTGATGGAGTTTATCCATGACTTCAAGCGGAACTATGAGTCTCAGGGCGGCCAATGCAGGAAAGTCGGCAAAGCCTTGGAAACGTTTTCAGACCATGCGCTCGCAGCGAGACTGATGACTCCTGATGATAGAAAACAATTGTAGATTTCGGTTGGGTTGTCGTAACCCGGCCTTTGGAGAGTGAGAATTTTATGATCCTTATATCCGCTTATTGTGCGGTACTGTTAAGCTTTGCGTCCGGCTTGCTGGCGTTGCTGATGAATCGGCGGGACATGCTGTTAGCCGTAAAGCGGTACGCTGTTAAGACATTCTTTAAAGCCGGGCATGGCCCGGATTGGCTTGGTAAAAATCTTGAAGAACAGCGTTTTCCGCCTTTTCTAAGATTCTCGGTGTTTGTTTTACTGGGTTTGTCCGGTGTGTTCGCGGTATTGGCCGGGTTGGGTGTACTGATCGGCAAAACGGTTATTACCGACCAGATCAGTTTGGGGTTGCCCTGGCTGCCCTGGCATGTGCGTTTTGACAGTTTGTCCGGCTTCTTCTTTCTAATTATCGGTATCGCTGTGAGCGCAGTCAGCCTTTACGGGCCCGGCTACGCGAACAGTTACGACGAAAACCGACATCCTTTTGCGGTTCTGGGCTTATTTACCGGACTGTTTGTTGCCGGGATGTTGCTGGTGCTGCTGGCCGATGATGCGTTCTTTTTCATGATCGCCTGGGAGTTGATGTCGGTCGCCAGTTATTTCCTGGTCGCGTTCCAACATGAAAATCCGGCCAATCGCCGCGCCGCTTTTATCTATTTATTGATGGCGGAAGTCGGCGCCCTGGCCATTATTCTGGGCTTTGGCGTACTGGCCGCTTTTTCCGACGGCTTTACCTTCGACGCTTTGCGCGAGGCGAAGCTGTCGACAACCTGGGCCGGCATCGCCTTTATGCTGGCGCTGCTGGGATTCGGCATGAAAGCCGGGATTGTCCCGGTGCATGTCTGGTTGCCGGAAGCGCATCCGGTTGCGCCTTCTCATATTTCCGCGTTGATGAGCGGAGTGATGCTTAAAGTCGCAGTCTACGGGCTGATCCGTTTTTGCTTCGATTTACTCGGCGAGGTGCATTGGCAATGGGGCGTGGTGTTGTTGGTATTGGGCGCCGTATCGGCGCTGGGCGGCATCTTGTACGCGATGATGCAACCCAATTTAAAACGGCTTTTGGCCTACAGTTCGGTCGAAAACATCGGCATTATTTTTATGGTGCTGGGACTGTCGATGATCTTCATGGCCAACGGCCATCCGCAACTGGCGGCTCTGGGTTTTTTGGCGGCGTTGCTTCATGCCTTCAATCATGCGCTGTTCAAGAATCTGCTGTTTCTGGGCGCGGGCATTATTCACCATCAAACCCATCAGCTAAACATCGACATGATGGGCGGGCTGATTAACAAGATGCCGAAAACCAGCATGCTGTTTTTGATCGGCTGTATGAGTATTTCGTCATTACCTTTGTTCAACGGTTTTGTTTCGGAATGGCTGGCTTTTCAGACCGCATTGCAGGTCGATGTGCTCGACAACGGCGTGTTGCGCAGCTTGATACCGGTCGCCGCCGCGGCATTAGCGCTGACCGCGGCATTGGCGGCCGCCTGTTTTGTCAAGGTATTTGGCTTGATCTTCTTGGGACTGCCCCGTTCGCAGCATTGTGAGAAAGCGCACGAGATTCAGGATAAAGGCATGCTGGCCGGGCCTTCTCTGCTGGCCGGTTTGTGTTTTTTGTTCGGCATTTTCCCCGGCTTGATTATCGGCCTGAGCAATAATGTCGCCGGGCAATTGTTAGGCGAAACCCTGCCGAATGATGCGGCTTTAAGCTGGTTGTGGCTGGCGCCGGTTTCCAGTCAGCAAGCGTCTTACGCCCCGCCTTTGGTTTTGATCGGTGCGCTGATTGCCGGCTGCATCAGTTTTTGGTACTTGCGGCGCAATCCCGCAACGGCGTTGCGTACCGCCGAAACCTGGGATTGCGGTTTTGGCGGTTTGACATCGAAAATGCAATACACCAGCAGCGCTTTTACGATGCCGTTCCGGCGTATTTTCCGTAGCGTCTGGATTATTGACGAACGGATAGAAAAAGACATGCAAGGCGCGATGAATCAGGATGTGGCGGCGGTTCATTATCACTTGGAGGTTCAGGATCATAGTTGGCCGCGTTTATATGAACCGATTGAACACGCGGTAAACCGTTTAGCCAAACTGGTCGGGCGCATTCAAACCGGAAATATCCGGGTTTATCTGGGTTATTCGTTTGTGACCTTAATTATTATGTTATGGGTGATCAGCTGATGAACTGGTTAATCGCTATTTTACAAACCACGCTGTTTGTCGCGCTGGCACCGTTATTGGCGGGGTGGGTCAAGTGCTGCAAATGCCGGTTGCAAAACCGTAAAGCGCCGTCTTTATTCCAGCCTTACCGGGACTTAATTAAATTAACCAATAAACAGCCGGTAGTCTCGGAACAGGCCTCATGGCTGTTTATCAAAGCGCCGTACATTATCTTTTCGGCAACCGTGCTGGCGGCTACGGTTGTGCCGCTGATTGCGGTCGATTTGCCGACTTCGGCCAGCGCCGATGTGATTGTGATGGTGGGTTTTTTCGCGTTCGCCCGGTTTTTCCTGGCGCTGGCGGGCCTCGACGTCGGCACCGCATTCGGCGGTATGGGTTCTTCGCGGGAAATGACCATCTCATCGCTGGCGGAACCTGCGATGTTGATGGCTGTTTTTACACTGACCATGACCGCCTCAACGACCAATTTATCGTTCGCTATCAGCCATGTACTCAATGAAGGCTTGGTTTTGCGGCCTTCGTTTGTATTCGCGTTAGCAGCCCTGGTACTGGTCGCCGTCGCTGAAACCGGGCGCATTCCGGTGGATAATCCGGCGACGCATCTGGAGCTGACCATGATTCATGAAGCGATGATTCTCGAATACAGCGGCCGTCATCTGGCGCTGATCGAGTGGGCGAGTCAGTTGAAGCTGATGCTGTACGGCGTACTGATCGCCAATATCTTTCTCCCCTGGGGCATCGCCGATACCCTGGGCGCTCAAGCCTTAGGCTACGGCCTGCTGGCTATCATCGCTAAGCTTGCGGTGTTGTCGATATTCCTGGCGATAGCGGAGACGCTGTTTGCCAAAATGCGCCTGTTCCGGGTGCAGGAATATTTGAGTTTCGCTTATTTGTTGGGGTTATTGGGGATGTTGAGCCACATCATTTTGGAGGCGGCGCGATGAAGAAGGCAAAAGGCAAAGGACGAAAGGCGAAAACCGAGCATCAAATCCGGCCTTTAGCCTTTCGTCCTTTGCCTTTTTGGAATCTTACTCATGAACATTGAACAATTAGATTTTTATACCCAGGCCATTCTATCCATGGCCGCATTGGTCGGGCTGACATCATTCCTTATGCTAGGGCAGGGGAGGTTGCTGCGGCTGATCTTTGTGTTTGCGTTGCAGGGCTTTTTATTAACCCTGACCACGGCGGTGGCGGCATACAGCCTGAATAACCATCATCTGTATATTTCCGCGGTGCTGACTCTGGTGCTGAAAGTGATTTTTATCCCGTGGATGTTAAGGCGGCAGGTTTTGCAAATGAATATGCATCGCGATATTGAAGCCTTAAAAAACAACACCGCCGTGATGATGGGCGGAGCCAGTTTGATGGTGTTCAGTTATTACGTGTTGCATCCTGTTGTGCAATCCTCATCGGTCGTCATGCTGAATGCGTTGGCGGTCAGTCTTTCGGTCATGCTGCTGGGCATGTTGCTGATGATTTCACACCGGCAGGCTATCGCTCATGTGGTCGGCTTTATGTCGATAGAAAACGGTTTGTTTTTCGCGGCCATCGTCGCCACCAACGGCATGCCGATGGTCGTTGAGCTGGGCGTTGCGTTCGACGTATTGGTGGCTGCGGTGCTGTTCGGCATTTTTTTCCTGCATATACGCACCAGTATCGACTCGCTGGATGTCGATCTGTTAAACAAGTTAAACGAGGTGGATAAATGATCGCCGCTTATTTGGTCTTACTGATACCCTTGGTCGGCATATTCTATTTCGCGCTGGCAGGACACAGGGCGGACAGCGGCAAGCTCAATGTCCGGTTCAACGGCGTCTGTTTACTGGCGACTGTCTGGTTGGCAGTCAACGTGCTCAATCAAGGCACGATTGTTTCATCCGGCAAGGCTTTTTTAATCGATCCGTTTAATGTGTATCTGATTGTGCTGACGGCTTTTGTCGGCTTCACCACGTCGATATTTTCCTCGCCCTATATGGCGCATGAAAAGGAAATCGGTAAGCTCACCGACAACCGCTTGAAACTGTACCACTCGATGTTCCAGGGTTTTATGCTGGCCATGTATCTGGTGTTGACGACCAATAACATGGGCATCATGTGGGTGGCGATGGAAGGCGCAACGCTGGCAACCGTGTTGCTGGTCAGTTTGTACCGCACGCCGGAGTCTATCGAGGCGGCGTGGAAATATTTTATTTTGTGCGGCGTGGGCATTGCCCAAGCCCTGTTCGGCACCATTTTGCTGTATTACGCGGCAGTGCAGATCGGCGATGGCGAAAATGCGTTGCTGTGGTCGGTGCTTTACGAAAATGCCGATAAATTAAACCCGGAAATTCTTGAAATCGCCTTCGTTTTCTTGCTGATCGGTTACGGTACAAAAATCGGTTTGGTACCTTTGCATAACTGGTTGCCCGATGCCCATTCCGAAGGCCCGACGCCGATGTCTGCGGTATTATCGGGATTACTGTTAAACGACGCCCTGTATGCCGTGGTGCGCAATAAAATGCTGGTGGATGGTGCGGCGCATTCCAGTATGGCGGGTTATCTGATGATGGGCTTCGGCATGCTGTCGTTTCTGGTGGCCGCGATACTGCTGCACCGGCAGAAAGATATTAAACGATTGTTCAGTTACTCGTCCATCGAGCACATGGGGCTGATGACGTTTGCGTTCGGCATCGGCGGCCCCTTGGCCACGTTTGCCGCGTTGCTGCACATGACCGTGCATTCGCTAACCAAGTCGGCCATTTTTGTGACGGTAGGCCATGCGGCGCAGCTTGCCGGAACCCAGCGCATAGAGCAGATACGCGGCTTGATTAAAACCCAGCCCAAGATCGGTTGGGGCTTGCTGATAGGCACTATTTCGATTGCCGGATTTCCGCCGTTCGGCGTGTTTACCAGTGAGTTTCTGGTGCTGCTGGCGACCATGCACAGTTACCCCTGGTTGGCGCCGTTGCTGCTGCTGGGTATCGGCATCGCCTTTGCCGGACTGTTCAGGCATATACAACCGATGGTTTACGGCGACAGCCCCGAAGGTCAAAAACCGATTACAGCCAATTTATGGCCGGTCACGATACATCTGGCCTTGGTGCTATGGCTGGGTCTGGCCATCCCCGGCTTCTTGGCGCACTGGTTTTCACAGGCGACACTGTTAATCTCCGGGAGCACGCCGTTATGAGTTCTTCAAACTGGACTGCGGATTTTTTAAGCCGCATAAGTGCCGACATAAGGGTTGACTGTATCGACGTACCTTCAATTACGCTGTGGCAAATCGAAAGCCGCACATGGCGGCGATTCGCAGAATTGGCCCAGCAGCAAAACCTGCGTTGGGCCGCCGGATGGGCGGAACAGCTTGATAAGCAATTCTTCGTCAATAGCTGTTTTGAAAAACAAGGCGGGTATGTGCTGTTGCGCACGATTATTGACGAGACCAACCCGGAGCTGCCGAGCCAAGCCACCGTTTATCCTGCGGCCAACCGCAGCGAGCGGCATACGCAAGACATGTTCGGAATCAGGTTTATCGGCCATCCCGATAACCGGCGCTGGACGCGGCATCAAGCCTGGATCGAAAACAACTACCCGTTACGGAAAGACTTTCCTGTTCAGGGGGCACCGGTAGGCATCACTGCGCCCGATATGCATTATCCGTTCATCAAATCCCACGGCGCAGGTGTTTATGAAATTCCGGTAGGCCCGGTGCATGCCGGCATCATCGAGCCCGGACATTTCAGGTTTCAGGCCGTCGGAGAACTTATCCTGAATTTGGAAGAACGTTTGGGTTATGTGCATAAAGGCATAGAGAAAATCGCCGAAGGCAGAACGCCCGAGTCTTTAGCCAAGCTCGCCGGACGCGTCTCCGGCGATACCACGGTCGGACATTGCTGGGCCGCCTGCATGGCTATGGAACAGGCGGCGGGCGTTGAAATACCGCCCCGCGCGGCTTTGATACGCGGCATTCTGGCCGAACGGGAACGCGTCGCCAACCACATGGGCGATATCGGCGCAATCTGTAATGATGTCGCTTTTGTATTCGCGCAAATGCAGTTCACCCGTCTGCGTGAACTCTGGCTGCGCACCAATGCGACGGTGTTCGGCCATCGGCTGTTGATGGATAGAATCGTTCCCGGCGGCGTTGACTGCGACTTGCCGGATGCATCCTGTCGCTTGATCAAGAAGGAAATAGCCGAATTAAGAACCGAACTGACGGAAGTCATACTGGCTATGGATCTTAATTCATCGCTGGAAGACCGGCTGTACACGGCCGGTTTTTTGTCCGAACAAACCGCCGCGGCTTTTGGCGCCGTGGGTTACGTCGGACGAGCCAGCGGCCAGGATAGGGATGTGCGCCGCGATGCGCCTTATGCGCCTTATGATCGGGTAACGGTTAAAGTCGCACTGGAAAATCAGGGCGATATTGCCTCCAGAGTATGGATTAGGTACAAGGAAATCAGGACGGCTTTGCGGCTGATAGAAAACTTTATCGACAAGCTGGCAACCGGTGAACTACGCAGCGAATGGCGAACGCCTGAGGCGGGCAGTGAAGGCCTTGGCATTGTCGAGGGTTGGCGAGGCGAGATTATCAGCCACATTCGTTTTGACGCCGACAATAAAATCGCCCGTTTTTATCCGCGCGATCCCAGCCAATTGAATTGGCCCGCGTTGGAAAAGCTGGTATTGAATAATATCGTGCCGGATTTTCCCGTGTGCAACAAATCCCTGAACGGCTCTTATTCAGGCAATGATCTATAGGAACGGAAAATGCTGAGAATTTTTAAAAAAATCCTGACCACGGGTATTGTCACCGAACGGATTAGCATGCGTTCCCACGCAGAGCATGGGAACGAGGACGAGCTGGAGGCTTTGGGCATTCAGATCAAACGACACATAGACAAGCGGTTTTCCGGCAGCATTGCGATAAGGCAGGTCGATGCAGGCTCCTGTAACGGCTGCGAACTGGAGATTCACGCGCTGAATAATCCCTTTTACGATATTGAACGTTTCGGCGTTCATTTTGTCGCCTCGCCAAGACACGCCGACGTGCTGTTGGTCACCGGGCCGGTATCAAGACACATGCAAACCGCCCTGCTGCGCACTTATGAAGCGACGCCCAACCCGAAATGGGTGGTTGCTGCCGGTGATTGCGCGGCCTGCGGCGGCGAATTCGGCGTGTCTTACGCCAGTTGCGGCGCGGTATCCAATGTCATTCCGGTCGATGCGGTGATTCCCGGCTGCCCGCCTACGCCAGTGGCGTTGATGAAGGGATTGCTGGGATTGATGACCGTTGAAAAATGAAAAAAACGCATTGCGCTGGTTCCCAAGCTCTGGCTTGGTAACCCAGTTAGCGAAGCTCCAGCTTCGCGATGAGCGCACCGCGTGGGAAACATAAGCGGACGTTGTTTTTGGCGAGATTCCAAGGCGACAGTATTGGGACTTTAGGCTCCCATCAAAACCATAGTAGGAAAGCGATATGATCAAGAAAAAAATGCAGCTAGGGGGAATCGCCGCCGTGATGGTGGGTTCTGTCAGCATGCCCGCTATGGCCGGTGACTTGCTTGAGGATGCCGGCAGCTGGATGCAAATCGTGGGCGAGGGCAGCCTGAAAGTCGTGGATCCAAAACTGGAAAAAGGACGACTCTGGCTGGAAGGCCAATCCCGATTCGACGACAACTGGAATCATTGGAATCAAGGTATGGTTCGCGCCGCGGTGGGTTATTCGCTCAGTGATCGGGCAACCATCTGGGCAGGCTACACATGGCTGCCTACACAAAATAGCGGGAAGAGTTATGTTTCCCAACAAGATGTCTGGCCGGCGTTTCGCTATGTCCTGCCCACCAGTGTCGGAACTTTTACTTTTAGGACTCTATTCGAAAGCAACTACCTAAATGGCAATGACGTTCGTTTCCGCCCGCGTCAGATGCTGCGATTCATGCATCCTTTAGCGTTCGAGCCGCGTTTGAGCCTGATTACCTGGGACGAGTTTTTCATCAGGGTTAACTCAACCCAATTCGGCGGCCAGTCCGGTTTCGATCAGAACCGCGCGTTTGCAGGATTGGGTTGGACCTTTAATAAAAGCTTCCGGGCTGAAGCCGGTTATCTGAACCAGTATCTGGATGATGCGACACACACCAATAACACCATGCATCACTTGATTATGGGATCGTTGTTTATCAACTTTTAATAGCGACGCTACAAATCATGTTTTTTTAAGCGGCAAAGCCGGCTTTGCAACTCCCAAAAAACAAGCTGGAGTGCAAAGCCGGCTTTGTAAATTTGCCCAGATAATTTGTCAGTCGTTATTTTTTATTTTCATAATCATGGATCAGTTGTTCCATAGCTTTTTTATCGTTTAAGCACCGTCCTATTCGGGTAACCACCATCGCATCATAATGACGGCACAAGACGGATTCCGTAGGCCGAGGGGGAACAATCGATTCGATCATCGTGCATAAATGGGTCATATAATGCCGTTTCAGTATTGAATCTTCAGGAAGGCTAACGGCTTCGGGCTTTGCAGGCAGCTCACTAACGCCAGTGGGCTTATTGGCGGGTTGTGGTTCGAGGGAAGCAGAAGCAAGCGCTGTATCGGTGATTTGATCATTTATAGCGGTAGGGAAAGCATTCGCTTCAACATCACTTGCGGGTTGTTGCTCCGTCACCGCATCGGTTATTTGCCCATTGACAGCTGTAGGTATAGCGCTCACTAAGGGGTTGCTTTCCAATTTAACTTCCGGGTGTTGATTTTCCTGCTTTGGAGCTTTAGGTTTGTCGGCGAGCGTTTCTTTTGATGGACAGGCTGAGCATTTTTTTCGTTTTTTTAAGAAAATCAGTACGGCTATCAATAAAACAATAACGACTGCAATTTCAACTGTGTTCATAGCTGCTCTCCCGTTTTTAATAAGTAATTGGATGCTTAAAGCATCTTGTTATTTAACATTATTTCCAAGCAAAAAACTATCACGAATTGGCGGCGACAGGGCGTCTACTAACATATCATGCAAGGGGTGAAACCAATCCGCCGCGGATAAAAACAGGTGATTCAACCCCGTCAAGAACGGTAAACTATTACGCGAAATCATCATCACATTAATCTGAACAGGAACATGAATTTTGAACGTAACGCTGTCAACCATACTGCTGCTGTGCGGCAGCAATGTCTTCATGACGTTTGCATGGTACGCCCATTTGAAAGATCTGAACAACAAGCCGTGGTTTATTGCCGCGCTGCTGAGCTGGGGGATCGCATTTTTTGAATATGCCTTGCAGGTACCCGCCAACCGAATCGGTTATTCGGTCATGAATGTCGGGCAGCTTAAAGTGCTCCAGGAAATGATCGCTTTGTCGGTATTTGTTCCGTTCTCGGTTTTGTATCTGAAAGAACCGCTAAAGCTCGATTATTTGTGGGCGGGCTTTTGCCTGATCGGTGCGGCCTATTTTATTTTCAGGACAAAATAATACTGCGGGAGCGCCGGAATTCCGATCCGGCGCTCCCTGATAGGCGCAGTTATAAAGCGTAATTCAGCAAGCTGATGCACACCCAGCCAAAGCCTATCGTAGTGATGATAAAGCTGACAGCCGAGTAAAGCCTCCAGGCCGTTTTCTCCCAAAAGCTCGGATCAAATGCAGCAACAACAAAGACACAGGGATTGCTTATGCCGCCGATCACCACCAGCCAACAGGCGGTAACGGATAACGGCACCTTGACCGCGTAAAACCCCAGGCAGAACAACGCCATTAAGGCAAAATCGATATGCGCCCTGATCAGGGTTTTATAGTCCGTAAGGAATTCGCCATCAATGCCCTTAACGGGAAACCATCTTGCAAACGTCATCAGCCAGGCCGAAGCCAAAACGGCAAAAATCATCAGTACGGCGCCAATTAATAATATTTCCATCGTGTTGTCTCATTTATTGTAGTTATAAAAAATATACAGACCGGTCGGTATATTGACATTGTAGTATACCGACCGGTATAGTCTCAATCAACCTGTTTTCTGTTGTTCTCATTATGTCCTTAACTCTGCCGGAAAAAATCCTGCAAGCTGCATCAGAGCTGTTTTATAGCCAGGGCATCCGTGCGACCGGCGTCGATGCGATTGTCAAAGCGGCAAAGACGACCAAGATGAGTCTCTATAAATATTTCCCGTCCAAGGACGATTTGGTGCTTGCCTTTCTGCGCAAGCGGGATGAGGACTTTCGAGTCTGGTTTGCCGGCCAGGTTGACGCTAAGGCGGATACGCCCAAGACTAAGTTACTGGCGATTTTTGACGTCATCGGCGAATGGATGGCGATTCCCGAATTCCGCGGTTGCGCCTTTATCAATGCCGCGGCTGAATTTCCGCTGGAGGGCAACCCCGTGCATCAGGTGTCCGCCGAGTTTTACGAACATTTCCGAAACTATATTGCCGATCTCGCCGGGCAGTACGGTTCCAAATCCCCGGAAACACTGGCGCTGCAATTAAGCCTGCTGATAGAAGGCGCCATCGTCTCGGAGCAGATGAAGCGCCATTCGGACGCCGCCGGACAAGCCAAGCAAGCCGCCATTATCCTTATTGAAGGAAGTTCAAGCCATATTTCCGATATATCTTTGCCAACCAATGACTCCAGGAGGAGCGATGAGTGAATTTTTCCATGAAGGCAGCCGACAACTGCAAGACCGTTTTGAAACCCGGCCTATGGCAGACCGTCTGGTCGAGGCGATTGTCAGCAACAAGATCAGCCCGGAAGACAAGGCGTTTATCGAAGAACAGAACATGTTTTTCTTTGCCACCGTTGATGGGGAAGGGCGGCCCAATTGTTCTTACAAAGGCGGCAGCGTCGGTTTGGTCAAGGTTATCGACGAACAGACCCTGGCTTTTCCGCTCTACGACGGCAGCGGCATGTACCTGTCGGCCGGTAATGTATTAGTTAACCCGCATGTCGGCCTGTTATTCGTCGACTTTCAGCGGCAAGCCCGGCTTCGATTGAACGGCAGCGTTTTCATACTGGAGGACGATCCTTTAATGAACCACTGGCCCGAAGCGCAAATGGTGTTGCGGGTAACGGTGCGGGAAATGTTCCCCAACTGTCCGCGCTATATCCACAAAATGGCCCTGGTCGAAGAGTCGGCATTCGTGCCCAAAGAACATTGCGAAACACCCGCACCGGCCTGGAAGCGCCTGGAAGCTGTAGCGGATGTATTGCCGCCCCGGGATGCGCACCTGGCCGGTAACGATCAGGATGCCGCCGCCGCGTTAAACCGAAACTAAAACGGTCACGGTTTATGGGTTGACCGGGTGAGGGGCGTGTCCAATGACCGGCACGTTTTTTTTGACCCGCTAAATTTATTCCAATACGCGCTTCGCATGCTGCGTAGAGTTGACAATCAAACGATTGATTGATATTGTAACAATCAATCGTTTGATTTATTTCTTGCAAACAACTCCTGAGGCAGCATGGGCACTAACGAAAATCCCGACACAGAAATTCACGACGCACGCAGCAGACTGGTAATGTCGGCGCTACGGCTGTTTGCCGAAAAAGGCTACAAGGCCGCCTCCACACGGGAAATCTGTGAGGCGGCGGAAATCAATATTTCATCCATCCGCTACTACTTCGGCGATAAGGCGGGCCTTTATCGAGCGGCATTTACCGAACCGATGGGAGAAACGCCCTGCCATTCTGATCTCCAGGCTTATGTCGGCTTGTCGCTGGACGAAGCGCTAGGCAAATTTTTTACCGAATTTCTTGAGCCTCTGAAAAAAGGCGAGGAGATTTGGCTGGTCATGAAGTTGCACTTCCGGGAAATGATCGAGCCGACCGGAGCCTGGCAGCAGGTAATCGATACAGAGATTAAACCGCAACATGAAGTGTTGGTTTCGCTGCTCAAAAAGCATTTAGGATTGCAGCGGATTGATACCGATGTTCAGCGGTTGGCTTTCGCCATCGTCGGTATGGCTGTGCATTTTTATGTTGGGCAAGATGTTGTTTCGGCTATTGCGCCGCAGCTGTTGACCACCGCCAACGCAATTGATGTCCTGGCCGAACGTCTGGCCGGTTACGCCGTTTCGATGATCGAAGGGGAGGCCCGGCGTCGGGCGCAGGGTGCTTTATGAGACATAAAAACCTGCAATCACTCAGCCTGAGCCTGCTGCCGTTGCTGCTTCCGGCATGCGGCTCCAGCGGTTTGCTGACCACGGTCGGCCCCGATTACCAAACCGAGCCGTTGAAAGCGGCGGCCAACTGGCAAGCTCCCCAGCCCGTTGCTCATCAGGGAGACCCGGCCGATCTTAACCGGTGGTGGGAACGCTTTAACGATCCGGTTCTGAACCGCTTTTTAGCAGCCGCCGAACAAGAAAGCGCCTCCGTAGCCGATGCCGCCGCGCGCATTGAAAAAGCCAGGGCAAACCTAGTCGGCGCCGATGCCGCCTTATTGCCTAATATAGGCTCCAGCATAGAGGCCAAACGTTCCTCTTCGTCCTTCGGGAGCGATCCGTTCGTATGGAACCAATTCCCGGCCGGACTGCAATCCAGCTGGGAAATCGACTTGTTCGGCGGCTTGGCGCGTCAGGAGCAGGCGGCCCTCAGCCAGCTGGAATCGAAGAATGCAGCTTGGCACGACGCCCGCGTGTCGGTAGCGGCAGAAGTCGCCAATGCTTATCTGGCTTATCGTTATTGCGAAGGCCAAGTGCAAATAGTGCAGGCCGACACCGAGTCGCGCCGGGAATCGGCCAGGCTCTCGGAAATCGCAGGTAAAGCCGGATTCCGTGCGCCGGGCGACATCGCACTCGCCAATGCCAGCGCCGCCGAAGGCAATAGAACGCTGCTGCAACAACAAGCGCAATGCGAACGCTCGATCAAAGGTATCGTCGCAATGACCGGCTTACAAGAAACAGAGGTTCGTAAGTTATTAACCGGAGCACCGGACCGGGTCGCAAAACTGCCCAGTCCGCCGGCGTTCAGGATTGATTCCCTGCCTGCCCAAGTGCTGCTGCAACGGCCCGACATCGCCGCCGCCGAGCGCAATGTCGCGGAGGCCAGCGCAAATATCGGCGTCGAGCTGGCCAAGCGGTTTCCTAAGTTGAGCCTGTCGGGAAACATCACGCCGACCTTGCAAAGCATTAACGGCTCGGCGCTTTTGCTCGCGGAAACCTGGGCGATCGGCCCGACGCTCAGCTTGCCGCTGTTCGATGCCGGCAAGCGGGCTGCCGATGTGGAAGCGGCGCGAGCCCAATACCAGGCTGCCGCAAGCAACTTTCGCAGCAAGGTGCGCACGGCGGTCAAAGAAGTGGAAGAAGCCTTGGTGCGATTAGATAGCGCCAGCCAACGCTTACCCCAAGGCCGCAACGCCGTCACCGGTTACCGGGCAAATTTTCTGGCTGTCCGTGAGCTTTACCAAGTCGGTTTAGGTAATTTGATTGATGTCGAAACATCAAGGCGTAACGTGCTGTCCGCCGAAATGGCGCTTAAAGAGATAGAGCAGGAGCGGGTCAGCGCCTGGATCGCGCTCTACCGCGCAGCCGGCGGCAGCTGGGAACAGCATGAGGATGCCCGGAAAGCTGGCCCAAGCTTCGCTGCTCCGAACAGCGGCGACCCCGAAAAAACAGATCACGTAAATCATCAAGCCGATTTCACCGGAGGAAAATCATGATAAAAGGAAAAATAAACGCTGTGCTGGCAGTCTTAAGCGTACTGACCGGCGTTGGCTTCATCGCCGGGTGCAGTAACCAGTCTGCGGCCGACGATACAGCTTCCGCGCCCAAGCCCGCACTTAGCGTTACAGTAATTCAGCCGTCCATCCGCGATATTCCGATGACGTTGACCGCCAACGGTTCGATAGCGGCATGGCAGGAGGCCATTATTGGCGCTGAAGTAAGCGACTTGCACTTGACTGAAGTGAATGTGCAGGTGGGCGACGCCGTAAAGAAAGGGCAGGTACTGGCGGTTTTTTCTGACGAAACCGTTCTAGCCGATGCCGCCCAAAGCCGGGCCGCGCTGGCCGAAGCCGAGGCGAACCTGGCCGATGCCCGCGTTAACGCCGAACGGGCTCAACAAATCTCGGCTTCCGGGGCGCTCAGCAGCCAGCAGGTGAACCAATATCTCACCGGCGAAAAAACGGCTAACGCCAAGGTGCAGTCGGCCAAGGCGCAGCTGGATTCGCAATTGTTGCGGCTGAAATACACCAAAGTTTTAGCCAGCGACGACGGCGTTATTTCTTCCCGCAGCGCCACCTTGGGGGCGATCGCTGCAAAGGGGCAGGAATTGTTTCGGATGATCCGGCAAAACCGGTTGGAATGGCGTGGCGAAGTCACTGCCGCTGAAATGGCGCAGCTCAAACCGGGCATGACGGTCAGCGTCGAGGTACCCAACGTTGGTAATATCAATGGCAAGATCCGCTCACTGGCGCCGACCCTGGATGTCCAGAGCCGCAACGGTCTGGCTTACGTTGATCTGCCCGACGCCGCCCGGCACGGCTTGCGCGCGGGAATGTTCGCCAGGGGTGAATTCGATATAGGCGTCAAGGCCGGTCTCACCGTGCCTCAGACTGCACTTTCCCTGCGGGAAGGTTTCAGCTATGTCTTCAAACTGGGTGAGCAGAACGGCGAACTGGTCAAGGTCTCCCAGGTCAAAGTTCAATTGGGCCGAAGAACCGATGACAGTTTGGAAATACTTTCGGGACTCAATCCCGAGGATCGTCTGGTAGCCGGCGGTTCTTCTTTCCTTGCCGATGGCGATAATGTGCAAGTGGTGCAGCCATGAACGTCTCCGCCTGGTGTATCCGCAACCCTATTCCGGCGATGATGCTGTTTGTGATGCTGAGTTTCGGCGGATTATTGAGTTTTCGGGCGATGAAGGTTCAGAACATGCCGGATCTGGATCTGCCCACGGTAACGGTCTCAGCATCATTACCCGGCGCCTCGCCCGCTCAACTGGAAACCGAGGTGGCGCGTAAAATCGAAAACGCTATCGCTACCTTGCAGGGCCTAAAGCACATCACGACCAAAATACAGGACGGCAGCGTCACCATTACTGTCGAGTTTCGACTGGAAAAGCCGGTACAGGAAGCGGTAGACGATGTACGCTCCGCCGTTACCAAAGTACGCACCGACTTGCCGGGCGATCTTCGCGATCCTGTCGTCAACAAACTGGATCTGGCGAGCTCGCCGATCTTGGCCATTACGGTCGCTTCCACGCAGCGCGATGATGAAGCGCTGTCCTGGTTTGTCGAGGATACCGTCGCCAAAAAACTGCTCAGTGTGCGTGGCGTGGGCCAGGTTAGCCGGGTTGGCGGCGTCAGCAGGGAAGTGACCATTGCTCTGGATCCGGTCAAGCTGCAATCGCTGGGTGCGACGGCTGCCGATATTTCCCGGCAGTTGCGCGCGATACAAAGAGAAAGCGCCGGCGGACGCACCAATCTGGGCAGCGGCGAGCAGCCGGTGCGTGCCTTGGCCAACGTTGCTTCAGTAGAAGAACTCCGTCCGCTGCAACTTTCTTTAGCGGACGGCCGCCACATTCGGCTCGACCAGGTCGCTACGATTGACGATACCGTAGCTGAACCTCGCGCTCTGGCTTTGCTCAACGGCAAGCCGGTGGTGGGATTTGAAGTCACTCGCAGCCGCGGCGCCAGCGACGTGGAGGTTGGCGCCGGCGTGCAAAAAGCGTTAGCGGAATTGCGCATGTCCAACCCGGATATAGAATTTACCGAAGCGTTCAATTTTGTCACCCCGGTGCAGGAAGAATTCCAGAATTCCATGACCATGCTTTATGAAGGCGCCTTGCTCGCCGTGTTGGTCGTATGGCTGTTTTTAAAGGATTGGCGGGCGACCTTCATCTCCGCTGTCGCCCTGCCGCTATCAATAATCCCGGCTTTTTTAGGCATGGACTATTTGGGCTTTTCCCTGAACGGGGTCACCTTGTTGGCGTTATCGTTGGTGGTCGGCATTCTGGTCGATGATGCGATCGTCGAAGTGGAAAACATCGTGCGCCATTTGCACATGGGTAAAACACCTTATCAGGCTGCGATGGAGGCCGCGGACGAAATCGGTTTGGCGGTGGTCGCTACCACGTTCGCCCTGGTTGCAGTATTCCTGCCCACGGCTTTCATGAGCGGGATTGCCGGGCGCTTCTTCAAGCAATTCGGCTGGACGGCGGCGCTGGCCGTTTTGGCTTCGTTGGTGGTGGCGCGGATGTTGACGCCGATGATGGCCGCTTATATGTTGAAAGACAGCGGCCACTCCGAGCCAGCCGAAGGGCGGATCATGCAAAACTATATGAAACTGGCGGCCTGGTGTTTGACCCATCGCCTGACCACGATAGCGGCGGCTGCGATATTTTTTATCGGCTCATTGTTTCTGATTCCATTGCTGCCCACGGGATTCATACCGCCGGATGACAATCCGCAGACCCAGGTTTTCGTCGAATTATCTCCCGGCGCCAGTCTTGCCCAAACCCAGGCTTCGGCGGAAGCCGCCCGCCAACTGGTGGCAAACGTACCTTATGTGAACTCGGTTTACACCACCATCGGCAGCGGTTCAGCCGGCGGCGACCCTTTTGCAGGCTCTCAAAGCGGTGAAGTGCGTAAAGCCACGTTGACAATTACGCTGGCTAACCGGCAAGATCGGCCCGTGCTTAAGCAAGTCATCGAGCAAAACATCCGGCAGGCGCTGCAAAACCTGCCCGGTGTGCGCACCAAAGTGGGGCTGGGCAGCTCGGGCGAGAAATACGTCTTGGTGCTCAGCGGCGACGATCCGCAGGCGTTAAGCGCCGCCGCCCGTAACGTGGAGCGTGATCTTCGGACCATCCCGGGACTCGGCAGCATCGCATCCAGTGCGTCGCTGGTAAGGCCGGAAATTGCGGTACGAACCGATTTTGCCCGTGCAGCCGATCTGGGCGTCACCACTGCGGCTATCGCAGAAACCCTGCGTATCGCCACGTTAGGGGATTACGACTGGTCTTTGCCCAAACTCAATCTGGCCCAACGTCAGGTGCCGGTGGTAGTGAAACTGTCCGCGGATGGGCGAAGCGATCTGTCGGTGTTGGAACGGCTTGCAGTTCCATCCGGCAAAGCTGGCTCCGGGGCAGTGATGGTAAGCCAAGTGGCCAATCTGGAGCTTTCCAGCGGGCCCGCAGTCATCGATCGTTATGATCGCTCGCGTAATATTAATTTTGAAGTTGAGCTATCCGGTTTGCCGTTAGGGGATGTGACTTCAGCAGTGCAAAACTTGCCGAGCATCAGCAATCTGCCGGCCGGAGTAAAGCGGATCAATATCGGTGACGCCGAAATGATGTCTGAGCTTTTCGCCAGTTTCGGCCTTGCCATGCTCACCGGCGTGTTGTGCATATTCATCGTACTGGTACTGCTGTTCAAAGAGTTTTTGCAGCCGATCACCATCTTGGCGGCGTTGCCGCTTTCTTTCGGCGGCGGTTTTGTCGCGCTGCTATTGACCGGAAAGGCATTTTCCATGCCATCCCTGATAGGCCTGATTATGCTGATGGGCATTGCCACCAAAAACTCCATATTGCTGGTCGAGTATGCCATTGTTGCACGGCGGGATCATGGCATGTCGCGAATGGACGCGCTGCTGGACTCCTGCCGGAAACGCGCCCGTCCTATCGTGATGACCACCATTGCGATGGGAGCCGGCATGTTGCCGATTGCGATCGGCGCGGGAAATGCGGATACATCTTTCCGCAGCCCTATGGCGGTCGCCGTAATCGGCGGCCTAGTGACCTCAACTTTTCTGAGCTTGTTGGTGATCCCGGTGGCTTATACCTATTTGGATGATTTCAATACTTGGATCAAGATGTTTTGGCGGCGCTATGCCGGCGCCAAGCCATCCGATGCAGGATTTTGAGGTTTTGAGCTACTGATTTAGAGCGCATTGATATAATGTTCAGTCATGTAACAAGGGGTATCCAACGAATGAAGCAGGACGGCTGGGGCCTCCGCAGGCATGAGCGGTCGCGTAGTTTTTGCCGCTTGTTGTGCGGGGATGCCCATAAAAGCTTTCGCAAAAATAGCGACTCCCCGGTTGTCCCGCTATCCCTCTGTTACTCTGGGTATCACTGGTTTGCAGTCGAAATATCTATTTTAAATTCATCAACAATGTATTCAATAACACATTGAATAAAAAGTAGATTATCTCTGCATGCTTAGTTCTTCATTAATAAGGGTAGAGCGAGCAGTCATGTCATCAGCCGCTATCCGGCAGGACAAAGCGTAGCGGGCGAGTCCCGATCTTTGCCCCGGTGACCTCGTCGATGGCCGCCGGTTTAATATCCTCTCCCGTTTCAACATCCTGGATACGCACCAACTTGCCGCCGCCGCGGTACTGGTGTCCCCAGGCGCCGATCATGACGAGCACCGGCAGAAAATCGCGGCCGGCGGCAGTCAATACATACTCCTCGCGCGGAGGGCGCTCCGAATAGAGCCGTTTTTCCAGCATTCCTTCCTCCGTCAACATAGCCAGCCGCCGGGTCAGCATCGTCGGCGCGATGCCAAGATTTTTCCGGAACTGGTCGAAACGGGTGAGGCCCAAATGCGCATCCCGCAGAATTAACAGACTCCACGCGTCGCCAAGAAAAGCCAGGCTGCGCGCGATTGGGCAAGGGTCATCGCAAATATTTTTATCGTTCATACTCTTTTAGTAGTGACTTGGTATCAAATTGATAGTAACATTAGTTTCGAAATGATAGTAACACTTAGTCGACAGACTATCCACCCCCAAGGAGATTTGACATGAGCAATAAAGAAATTGGTGTAGCCCTGATTACAGGCGCCTCTTCAGGCATTGGACTGGCAACGGCCAAGGCACTTCAGCAAGCGGGTTACCGCGTATTCGGAACCAGTCGCAGGGCGGTAGCAAGTGCCGACGGTATCACGATGCTGAGCTGCGATGTAACCGACGAAGTGTCGGTAAAGAACACGGTAGCCGAAGTCTTGAAACAGACAGGGCGTATCGACCTGCTGGTTAACAATGCCGGCATCGGCCTTCTCGGCGGGGCGGAAGAGTCATCCACCGCGCAGGCCCAAGCCATGTTCGATGTGAACGTGTTCGGCATCACCCGCGTGACCAACGCCGTGTTGCCGACCATGCGCAGCCAAAGAAGAGGCAGAATCGTCAATATCAGCTCGGTCCTTGGGCTGATCCCATCGCCTTACAACGCGCTCTATGTCGCGACCAAGCATGCGGTTGAAGGCTATTCGGAATCGCTCGACCACGAACTGCGCACCTTCGGCATCCGGGTGGTGCTGGTTGAGCCAGGATTTACCCGGACCTCGTTCGAAGCAAGCATAACAAGGCCTGATCAGCCGCTTGCGGTCTATGACTCGGTGCGTGCCGGCATGGAAGTGTTCATGCGGAATGGGGTGAATGCAGGCGATGCCCCGGAAGTGGTGGCAGTTAGAGTGTTGAAAGCAGCGACCGCCGCAGCCCCCAGAAGGCGTTACGCCGCCGGAAAATTAGCGCATCAGATCAGCTTTATGCGCCGATTCCTACCCGAAAGCATCGTCGATAAGAACCTGCGCAAGATCAATAATTTGCCGGCCTGAGTGGCCAAAATAGCCCATGACTGGAGTGTGCAGGCTTCGCCTGCATGGACGCAGGCGAGGGGCGCGAGCACGACTGCATGGATGCAGGAGGTAGAGCAACGCAGGAGCAGTTGCCGAGGAGCGGAAGCTTCGCCTGCAAGCGCAAGCAAAGCTTGCACTCCCGTTGAAGATTTATAGCACGGCTACCGAAGGAAGAAGCAAAATGCCGAAACACAAAACTCCATTAATGTCCGCCACCTGTGGCCGGCTTCAATTCCGGTTCGCAATCAAAGGCTGGCTGCTGGCAGGGTTGCTGCCGCTGACGATAAGCGTCGGATGCAGCGATAAGGACAGACAAACGCAAGCGGTTTCCCGCCCGGTCAAAGTATTTCGAGTCGGAGAACCGGCCGCCTCTGGCACTAAGCATTTCGCCGGGGAAATCAGGGCGAGAATCGAGACGCCGTTATCCTTTCGGGTGGCCGGTAAACTGCTGGAGCGGAAAGTAGACGTTGGCGACCAGGTGCGCAAAGGCCAGCTTTTGGCGATATTGGACGGCAACGATTACCGCCTTGCCGCTCAAAGCCTTAAGGCCCAACTGGCTTCCGCACAGGCCGACAGCAATTTCCTGCACGACGATCTGGCGAGATACCGCGAGCTGCTGACACAGCAAGTCATCAGTCCGCCGGAGTTCGAGCGGCATGAGACCGCTTATACCACGGCGCGGGAGCGGACGGCGGCGCTGGAGGCGCAATTGGCCCAAGCGCTTAACCAACTGACTTACACCGAGCTGCATGCCGACCGCGACGGCGTCGTTACGGCGTTGGAAGTCGAGGCAGGGCAGGTGCTGGCTGCCGGCCAGACTGTGGTTACTCTGGCCCAGCTCGACGAAAAGGAAATCCATTTCGACGTACCCGAGCATCGCCTGCCGGAAATCCAGCGCCAACAAGCCGTTAGCGTGTCTTTATGGTCCGACGACGAACGGCTACTCAAGGCAAAAATTCGCGAGATCGCCTCGGCAGCCGATCCGGCCAGCCGCACCTATCGTGTCAAGGCGACCTTGCTCGAAGGCATGGACGCCGCGCAATTAGGCATGACGGCGACCGTTCATATAGCAGCGAACACCGCTTCCCGCATCGCCATCCCGCTTTCCGCCGTCTATACCCTGCAAAACCAGCCCGATCATCCCTCGGTCTGGCTGGTTGACGAGCAGGCTGCCACGGTCAAATCCATGCCGGTTCGGTTGGGCGAAACGCTGGATGGCGAACGCATTGCCGTTGAGGGACTTGCCGCCGGCCAATTACTGGTCAGCGCCGGCGTTCAGCGCCTCGCCGAGGGGCAGGCTGTCCGCTTGCCGGAAGAACCGGGATTACCTAAGAATCGCGGCGGCGAGGGGCAGCCATGAAAGCATTTAATCTCAGCGAATGGGTCCTTAAACATCGCTCCTTTACCGGTTTTATGATCGCACTGGTAGTGCTTGGCGGCCTATTCGCTTATTACCGGCTGGGCCAGCAGGAAGATCCGCCGTTCACGTTCCGAATCATGGTCGTCAAAACCCTTTATCCCGGAGCCACCGCGCTGGAAGTGGAACGGCAGTTGACCGATAGGCTGGAAAAGAAAATCCAGGAGTTGCCTAACCTGGATTATCTGCGCAGTTACTCCAAACCCGGCGAATCGGTCATTTTCGTGACGCCGCGCGAAGATACACGGCCCAAGGACATTCCCGAGCTTTGGTATCAAGTGCGTAAAAAAGTCGACGATATCCGCATGACGTTGCCGCCCGGCAGCATCGGGCCGTTTTTCAACGACGAATTCGGCGATACCTATAGCCTGATCTACGCCTTTTCCGGCGAGGGCTTTAATTATGCCGATCTGAAATTGGCTGCCGATTCGGTTCGCCAACAGCTGTTGCGGGTCAAAGATGTCGAAAAGATCGACCTGATCGGCGTTCAGGACGAAAAGATTTTCGTCGGATTTTCCGACAAGCAGCTGGCCGAACTGGGCCTGGATGCTTCGGCGGTTGCCCAAGCCTTGCAGGCGCAGAACGGCATGGCACCGGCTGGCACGGTATTTTCCGCGCAGCGCAATCTACCGATACGCCTGACCGGCTCTTTCGACTCGGTGGATAGTGTTGCCAATCTGGCGGTACGCATCGAAAATCGAACTTTCAAGGTCGGCGATTTTGCCAAGGTGACGCGCGGCTATGTCGATCCTGCGGAATTTAAGATGCGTTTCAACGGCAAGCAGGCGCTTGGTCTGGGTGTGACGATGAACAAGAAAGGCAATGTCATCGACCTGGAAAAAGCCTTGGACGAGACGCTGACCCGTGTCACAACTGAGTTGCCGATCGGTTTGGACGTGGAGCCGGTCGCCAATCAAGGGCAGGTGGTTAAAAATCAGATGGCGGAATTCGGCCGTACCTTCTTCGAAGCCCTGGCCACCGTGTTGGTGGTGAGCTTTTTGAGTCTGGGCTGGCGCACCGGGTCCGTGGTGGCGCTGACCGTGCCACTGGTGCTGGCTGCCACCTTGTGGGTCATGCTGCTGTGCGGCATTGATCTGCAACGGATTTCATTGGGCGCTTTGATTCTGGCGCTGGGCCTGCTGGTGGACGATGCGATGATTGCCGTCGAGATGATGGCCCGCAAGCTGGAAGAAGGCTGGGACCGAATGCGCGCCGCGACGTATGCCTATCGTGCCACGGCCTTTCCGATGCTGACCGGCACTTTAATCACCATCGCCGGTTTCTTGCCGGTGGGTTTGGCCCAATCCTCGGCCGGTGAATATACCGTGGCGATTTTTCAGGTGGTGGGCATTTCGCTGATACTGTCGTGGATAGGCGCGGTGGTGTTCACCCCGTATTTAGGATTTTTGATACTCAAGGTGCATACCAATGCCGATGGCCCGGTCCACGACCTGTTCGACACGCCGTTCTACACCCGCTTGCGCCGTTGGGTGGATGCCTGCGTGGCGCACCGCAAGAAAGTCATTATCGCCACGCTGGCGTTGTTCGGTCTCGGTGTGGTGGCTTTAGCCCATGTCCCCGAACAGTTCTTCCCACTATCCAACCGGCCGGAAGTCATCGTCGACCTGTGGCTACCGGAGGGAAGTTCCTTCGAACAAACCGAAGCCGCCGCCAGCCGCATGGAGGCTTTACTGGCTAAGGACGAGGACGTGGAACATGTTGCCAGCTATATCGGCAACGGCACGCCGAGGTTTTTCATGTTGATCGTGCAGCAACTGGCGAATACCAATCTGGCCGAATTGGTGGTGATGACTAAGGATAATAGGGCGCGCGAACGGGTGATGCAGCACGTCCGGCAGATTCTTGCGACGGATTTCCCGAATGTCCGCGGCCGGGTGAAGCGCCTGAATGTCGGGCCACCGATGGATTATCCGTTGGTATTCAGGGTGCTCGGCGAAAACCCCAACATCGTGCGCGGCATTGCCGACCGGGTAGCCGAGGTTGTACGCGACCATCCCGGCACTGTGGATGTCAACGACGACTGGCATGACCGCATGCCTTCGTTCCGCCTGGCTTTGGATCAGGACAAGGCACGCGCCCTCGGCGTTTCGACGGCCAGCTTGTCGCAAGCCTTGCAGGCGCATTACACCGGCATCCCGGTCGGGCAATTGCGCGAGCAGGATAAATTGATCGACATCGTTTGGCGGGCCAGTCCCGAATTGCGCACCGCCGCCGACGAACTGCCGGACGTCGCGGTTCGCACGGCTAATGGCAAGTCGGTATCGCTATCGCAGTTCGTCAAGTTCGAAACCGTGTTCGAGGACGGCGTGCGTTGGCGGCGCAACCGCTTCCCGTCCATCTCGGTACGTGCCGACGTGGCCGACGGCAAGATGGCCCCGGACGTGGCGGCGGAAATCATCCCTAAACTTAAACCGATTCAGGATAGCCTGCCGGCCGGCTATTTTCTGGAAACCGGCGGCTCCAAGGAAGACGCGGTGACCGCGCAAAAATCTATCCTGGTCTGGATTCCGCTGGTGCTGATCGTCACGCTGATCTTGTTGATGATGCAGTTGCAGAATTTGTCCAGGACTTTCATGGTGTTCAGCACCGCGCCGCTGGGCGTGATCGGCGCAGCCTTCGCCTTGCTGTTGTTCGGAGCGCCGTTCGGTTTCGTGGCCTTGCTCGGCATCCTGGCGCTGGCCGGCATGATCATGCGCAACTCGGTGATTCTGGTGGATCAGATCGATCAGGACGAACAGTCGGGACTCGACACCTGGTCGGCCATCGTCGAATCGACGGTGCGGCGTTTCCGGCCGATCATGCTGACTGCGGCGGCAGCCATCTTGGCGATGATCCCGTTGTCGCACAACGATTTCTTCGGTCCGCAGGCCATCGCCATCATGGGCGGGCTGACGGTGGCGACCGCGTTGACGGTGTTCTTCCTGCCGGCGCTGTATGCGGCGTGGTTCAGGGTGGAGCGTGGGCAGTCGTATGCCGAATCGGCCCCGCCGGTTTGCTGCTGGATGATGCCGCACTCACTGACCCTAGAGTCTAATTTGGAGTCTAATAATGAATAGCCGATATTTAACACCACTAACTATTATGTCCTTGGCTTGGCTAAGCGCCTGTACGCCGACCCGTGTCAGTAATCAGGTGTCGATCGATAGCCCGGCGCAATGGCAACATGCGGCCAACGCCCAAAGCGCCGAAACGGCGGACCTGAAGACTTGGTGGCAAGGATTCAACGATCCCTTGCTGAACGAGTTGATAGACAAAGCCTTGGCCGCCAACCACGACCTCAAGATCGCCACTGCTCGCGTCCGCGAAGCCAACGCGATGGTGACCGGTGCCGAAGCGGCGTTGTATCCCAGCCTCGATTTCTCACTCTCCGGCGGCCGGGAAAAACGCATAGACCGTATAGTCGGCGTACCGAGCGGGCAAGGCATCAAATTGATTACGCCCACTGCCGATGCCGTTAGCGGCGGATTGGCGGCACGCTGGGAAATCGACTTGTTCGGAGGCCGGCATTTGGAAGCGGAAGCCGCCGCCGCGCAAGCCGAAGGCAGTCAAGAAGGCTTGCATGCGGCGCAAGTCGGCCTGCTAGCTCAGGTGGCGACAAACTATCTGGAGCTGCGCGGCGTGCAGCAACGTACCGGCATTTTGCAAAGAAATATCGAGTTGCAACGCGAACGATTGAGGACTTTGCAGGTATTTCTTAAAGCCGGACTGGCTAACGAGGCGGATATGGTCCGTCAGCAAACGCTGTTGCAGAGCACGGAAGCGACACTACCGGTACTGACCAACGCCGAGCAAAATCTGATCCATCGTTTGGGCGTGTTGCTGGGAGAGCCGCCGGAAAACCTGGAAAACCGACTGGCTGGCGTCGGCCCGTTGCCGAAGGCAACGCCTACTATGCCAAACCTGTTGCCGTCCGATTTACTGGTGCAACGTCCCGATTTGCGTCTGGCGCAATCCGAAGTCAGTGCGGCGGCGGCCAGCCTGGGTTCTGCGCGGGCCGATCTATATCCAAAGCTGGTAGTGTCGGCCAGTGGTGGTGTCGGCGCGCTGGCGGTCGGCGGTTTTCCGAGTCTAGCTGAGAGCGTTTACGCGCTAGGCTCAGGGCTTTCGGCGCCGATATTCAACGCCGGACGCATCCGCGCCCATATTGCCGCAGCCGATGCGCGGCTGGATCAGGTCGCTGCCAATTACGAGCTTACCTTTTTGCTAGCCCTGGAGGACGTGGAAAACGCCTTCGTCGCGCATCGTTCCGCTAGGGATCGATTCAGCCAATTGACTGAAGCGGAAGGGTCGGCGGAAAAAGCTTACCGGCTGGTCGACGCGATGTATCAACGTGGTGCAGGCGATTATTTGGTCGTTCTGGATGCGCAGCGCAGCAAACTGGCCGTCAGCGACGAACGTGCAAAAGCCGAAACCGCAGTCAGCGTGGCGATGGTGTCGCTTTACCGGGCTTTCGGTGGCGGTTGGACAATTCATAGTGGTATCGATAAAGCCTCGATACGGTAATCAACGGTGGATAAGATCGCACGGCAAGCACTTGGAAAAGCGATGAACGCCATCATTATACTTCGCATAATGTATATTATGTTAAATTATATCGGCGCCTATATACGCCAAGCTTGGACATTGGCTAAAAAAACATGGGTATCCCTGGTGTAACTTCCGCCTAATCATACGACTCGTTTCGGCAGCGTGTCCCCGCTATTGATTGCTTGACACCTTGTCCATCCAGCTGCCGCCAAAGGCTTTGTATAAATTGATCAGCGCCTGTAACGAATTACTGCGGGCCGTCGCGTGAGAGAGCTTTACGTTGAACAGGTTGCGCTGTGCATCCAGCACTTCCAGATAATTAGTAAGACCGTTGTTGTAACGCAGCCATGCCAACTTTAAATACTCGCTTAAAGCAGCCTCCTGCAGGCTAAGTGCCTGTACCTGTTCCCGGGTTTTACTATTATCTATCAGCGCATCCTCGGTTTCCTTGAAGGCTTGAAGCAAGATGCTCTGGTAATTTAATAACGCCTGTTGTTCGCGAGCTTCGGCAGCTTTTACTTGTCCTGCGATTTTGCCTGCGGTAAACAAAGGCATCGCCAACGCTACACCGTAATTCCACATGCCTGAAGGTCCCGACAGTAATTGGCTGAAATTGGCGCTGGCAGTGCCAAACGTTCCGGTTATCGTGAATTTTGGGAAATATTCACCTTTCGCAACGCCGATATTCGCATTAGCAGCAATTAAACCCTGTTCTGCTTGACGTATATCCGGGCGGCGAGCTAACAATTCGGATGGCAGACCGGCAGGCACGCCAAGTAAATGCAGTTCGGCTAACGGTAAGCCGCGTTCTATAGCTGCGGGATTATGGCCCAACAAAACACTCAGTTCGTGCTCTTTTTGAGCTATCAATTTCTCCAATTGCGGTATGATGGCGGCGGCGTTATGAACCTCGGACTCCGCTTGCCGCACCTGAGCTTTGGAATTAAGCTCCCCGTCGAAACGCGCTTGGGCGATACGGTAAGCTTCCCGGCGGTCGACCAAGGTTTGCTTGGCAATTTCCAAACGCACATCCAGTTCACGCAGTTGCACATAGGAACGCGCCACACCGGTGGCCAAAGTCAGCACCACAGTACGACGAATTTCTTCCTGCGCATAGAGATTGGCCCGGGCCGCTTCAGTGGCGCGCCGTAACCTGCCCCATACGTCTATTTCCCAAGACAAATTTAAAGTGGATTGAATGCTGTCATAAGCGGGTGTGGGGGCAGCGCCGTAAGTTGTTTCCGAATCTTTTTCCTGCTGGCCGAATGCATTGGCGCTAATTTGCGGAAACAAGTCGGCACGGGTGATGCTGTATAGCCCTAAATATTCTTCGACGGTAGCCGTGGCGAGCAGCAGATCTTTGTTATACCGTAGCGCCTGCTCAATGAGTTTGGTCAGATGGGGGTCGCCGAATTGCTCCCACCAGCTAGTATCGCTGGCTGCAACGGTTTCGGCTGCGGCAAAACGCCAAGCATCCGGTATTGATCCGGTTGGCTGTTGGTAATCAGGACCGATCATAAAACAGCCGGTTAGCGTTAAGGGCAACAATAAGGAAATAGGACAGTAGCGCATGATTAGACTTCTTGTTTTGTAATAATGCTATCGGTGTGTTTCGGCGCTCTGATCCTCTCCAATAACACGAAAAATAACGGTACAAAAAATACGGCTAACAGGGTAGCGCTGACCATGCCCCCCATTATCCCCACACCGATGGAGTGCCGGCTGTTTGCACCTGCGCCGGTACTGAGGACCAAGGGTAGTACGCCAAGAATGAAAGAAAATGATGTCATCAGAATCGGACGAAAACGAAGCCGACAGGCTTCAAGTGCCGCATCCGCAACATCCATGCCCTGCCCGTTTTTTTCCGCCGCGAATTCGACGATGAGTATGGCGTTCTTGGCGCTCAGTGCGATCAGCGTGACCAAGCCGATTTGAAAGTAAACATCGTCCTCCATGCCACAGGCCCAGACGGCCAGTAAAGCTCCGAATAAACCGAAAGGAACCGCCAACATGACGGCGAAAGGCAGCGCCAACCGTTCGTATTGAGCGGCAAGAATTAGGAATACCATAATAATGCCGTAGATAAAGGCCGAGCTCGATGAACTGCCCGCAGCCTTTTCCTGAAATGACTGTCCGCCCCAGGCGAATGACATACTGTCGGGTAAAACTTCTTGCGCAGCTTGTTCCATGGCCAACATGGCTTGGCCGGAACTATAGCCTGCTGCCGCGCTGCCGTTGATCCGCGCCGCAGGGAAACCGTTGAAGCGGCTGATGGAGTTAGGACCATTGGCGTAGCGTACTTTAATCAGGCTGCTTAGGGGTACCATCGAACCGGACTGGCTGCGAACAAAAACTTTTTCGATATCCTCGGGACGGCTTCGATATTGCGGATCTGCCTGCAGCAGCACCCGGTAGGTGCGGCCAAACTTGTTGAAATCGTTAACGTAGGTGGTGCTGAACATGCCCTGCAAGGTATCGAACACGTCATCGATAGCAACCCCCATAGCCCAAGCTTTTTCTCGATCCAATGTAATGGATAGCTGCTGCGAGTTGGAGTTGATTGATGACGAAACGCCCGTTAGTTCATGGCGTTGGCGGGTTTTTGCAATAATTTTTTGGGTCATGGCTTCCAAAACGGCGGTATCGCCGGCACCTTGATTAAGCACCCAGAATTCGAAGCCGCCAACCACGCCGAGACCGGGTATGGCGGGAGGATTCAACAACGTTACCAGCGCTTCTTTGACGCTGGAAACTCGTTTAGTCAAGATAGCCATCACGTTTTCGGCTTGCAGCTCGGGCTTGACTCTGTCTTTCCAGTTCTTCAGGGAGAGGAATAACAGCCCGGCATTGGTCGCGCTGCCGCCATCCATCAGGTTCATGCCGGTAATAGAGACTATATCGCGTAATGCCGGATTATCTTTTACCAAGGCTTCCATTTTCTGCATGACTGCACTGGTGCGATCGACGCTGGCCGCATCGGGCAGCATAACGATGGTATACAAGGTGCCTTGATCTTCTGGAGGAACAAAACTGGTGGGTACGATTTTAAACAGGCCGACAATAACGGCAATCATGCATAGGTACAGCATGATGCCGATGGTGGTATGCCGAAAAAGCCAGCGAACCCCCCCCAGATAGCGCTGGGTGGCTTTTTCCAGAGCGGCGTCGAACAATAGAAAAAAGCGTGATTTCCGGTGTTCGGCCGGTTGAATAAGGATGGCTGCCAGTGCAGGACTCAAAGTGAGGGCAACGACAGCGGATAGCGTGACCGAGATAGCGATAGTGATTGCGAATTGTTTATAGAGTTGTCCGGTCATGCCGCCAAGGAAAGAAACCGGAAGAAATACGGCGATCAGCACCAATGTCGTGGCAACGACCGGGCCTGCGACTTCGGACAACGCACGAGTTGCAGCATCGCGCCCTTTAAGTCCAAGTTCGCGTATGTTGCGTTCGATATTTTCAATCACCACGATAGCATCGTCGACCACCAGTCCGATGGCCAGCACCATGCCGAACAGGGTGAGCGTGTTAACCGAAAAGCCCAGCAGGTACATACCCGCCAAAGTGCCGATAATAGATACAGGCACGGCTAAAATAGGAATAAGCGTGGTTCGCCAATTTTGCAGAAACAAGAACACGACCGCGACGACCAAAACAATCGCTTCAAACAACGTGTGAATAACTTCCTCAATGGATATGTTGACAAACTCGGTGGTGTCGAAAGGAATTTCATAGCTGATACCTGCCGGAAACGTCGCGGACAGGCGATCCATGGTTGCCTTGACTTGGTCTGCGACATCCAGCGCATTGGCGCCGGGTTGCTGATATACCGCTATCAGGGTAGCGTTTTCGCCATTAAGCCGGGTCTGCATGTCATAACTTTGCGCACCCAGTTGCACCGTTGCGACGTCGCGCAAACGGATGGCGGCGCCGTCATTGCTGGCGCGCAGGATAATATCTTCAAACTCTTTCGGGCTGGTAAGCCGCCCTTCCGCCGCCACCGGCAAGGTGAGCACGACCGGTTGGGACGTCGGCTTTTGGCCAATCTGACCGACGGCGAACTGAGTGTTCTGCTGGGATATTGCGTTGCGTATGTCCGCCGTGGTGATGCCGAAATGCGCCATACTGTCAGGCTTTAGCCAAATGCGCATGGCGTAATCGGAGGAACCGAGCGGAGCAACTTGGTTGGCTCCAGGAACCTGTTTGAGTTTGTCCACCACATGCAGACTGGCGTAGTTGCTGACATAGGTCGGGTCGAAACGGCCATCCGATTTGATTGCCACCAGCAGTAAAATATTGGAAGTAGACTTTGTTACAAATATGCCGCCCCGGCGCACTTCGTTCGGCAGTTGCGCTTCAGCCGTTTTAACGCGATTTTGTACGTCGTCATGAGCCTTATCGATATCCGTGCCGATGTCGAATACGATGCTCAGGTTCAGTGAACCATTGGATGAACTGGTAGAGTTCATGTAAAGCATGTTTTCGGCGCCGTTGACTTGCTGCTCAATGGGCGCGGCGACGGTTTGAGCTACGGTTTCGGCGCTGGCGCCGGGATAGGTGGCGGAAACCTGGATTTGCGGCGGAGCAATATCGGGAAACTGCGCCACCGGCAGTTGACGCAAAGCCAACAGGCCGGCCATGACGATGACTATCGACACTATCGCAGCGAAAATAGGCCGGCTGATAAAAAATCCAATATTCACGACTGACCGCCACTGGGAACGCCGGCAGGTTGCTGCGGCTTTACAGGCATATTAGGCACTACATGGCTCATACCGTCCACGACCACCTGCTCTCCGTTTTTTAAACCGCTTTCGATAATCCAGTCATCGCCGTACCAATCGCCCATTTCAACAGGACGTATTTCTACTCTATTATCAGCGCCGACCACATAAAGGTACTTCCCTTGTTGTCCCTGCAATACTGCGCGTTGAGGCACCAAAATGGCGTTGGGTCGAATGGCTCCTTTCAATTTAACCCGTACAAACTGGCCGGGAACCAATTTCAGATCGGGATTCGCAAATACGGCGCGAAAACTGCTGGTGCCGGTTTCGATAGAAATTTTCTTTTCGGAGAAATCCATTTTGCCGCTAAGTGGATAGACCGAACCGTCCGCTATATGCAGTTCGACCACAAAATTAGCGTTTTCAGGTATCAGTAACCGTTTATTTACGACGTCTTCGTTGTTTTTCAGCAGACGGGTTTCCGAAACGTTGAATTTGACCCATATCGGGTCGGTCTGGGTTACCGTGGTCAGCAAACCATCCTGACCAGGACTGACAAAACTGCCATCGGCTTTTGTTGTTCGCCCGCTTATGCCGGTTAACGGTGATTTGATCGTGGTGTAACTTAGATTCAATTCCGCTGCCGTGACATTTGCCCGAGCCGTCAGCACCGCTGCATCGGCTTCTGCCAAGTCGGAATCCGCATCGTCTACGTCTTTTTGGCTGACCGCATTTTGCGATATCAGGTTTTTAAGTCTTACCACGTTCCGTTTTGCGTTTTGTTGCCTGGCTTCCTGTTGAACTAAAGTGCCTTTTGTTCCTTCCAGGGCGGCGGCAAAGGGGCGCTCGTCCAACTGAAACAACACTTGTTCTTTCTGTACCAGTGTACCTTCTTCGTATAGGCGTTTTTCAAGCACACCTTCAACGCGAGTACGGATTTCCACAAGGCGGGAGCTTTCCGTTTGGCCGACAAATTCCCATTCTATAGGGATCGTGCGCTCTTCAATGCGCTGTATGATGACCTCAGGCGGTGAAAACTCAGGTGTTGCATGTTGCTCTTGACACGCAGCCAAGACTAGCGCCAGTTGGCAAAGAAGCGTCCAAAGAATTGGTAGGCGCGAATTGAGTTTCACGATGTGCCCCAAATTTATCCGGTTACAAGATTAGAATGAACAGCAAAGGTTATACAGTAAAAACATCAGCATAGCTTTTTTGTGGCGCATGACTTGGAGGGATGTTTTGTAAGAACAATTGCTTATGATTTAGTGAGGTTTGTTTGACTTCAATTGATATTGTTTTTCATTTTAATACGATTATTCGGCGGATGCGACATTATTATCTCTACTAAGGTTTATTATTTCTACTAAGTTTAAGTATGTTCGACGTAAGTTTTTGCAATGGCCCAATAGCGGAAAAAACAAACTCAAGGCATTACTGATACTCGTTAAAATTTAATTACTTACCCAAGCAAATACGCAGAAATGAATCCCGGATGACCGGTTTTTTGGAATGGCGTAAAAAACAATCTTGATGCGGCTCATTCATTATGTTACTCTCCGAAAAAAATAGCACTTTAATAGGGGATAATATCGTGACATCTGAACAACAAATTGAGTCAAACGCACTTCAATCCGAAGACGCCCAAGTTTCTCGCGAACAGGCAGCTAATCTTGTTATTAGTAAATATACCGGCTGGGCGGCTGGATCTGGCGTTATTCCTTTCCCTTTCTGGGATGTAGCCGCAATCGCCGCTGTTGAAATAAAAATGGTCAATGAGCTATTGGATATTTACGATAAACCTTTTTCTGAATCGAAAACCCGCTCAATTCTGACCATTCTGATCGGCAGCCTTTCTCCTCAGTTGCTGGTCGGAGTAACGGCCGCCACACTGTTCAAAGTGATACCTGGCATAGGTTCTGCCCTGTCCATCATGAGCATGCCTATTCTTGCAGCCGCATCCGCCTATGCCGTTGGCCAAGTAATGGTAAATCACCTGAAAAACGGCGGCGACCTGACTAATTTTGACCCAAAAGCTAAATTAGATGATTTCAAAGCCTACTTTAAGGAAGGCAAGAAAAAAGTCGATCCTGCTGCTACAACATAAACTTTAACTGCGCCAAGCAACGCACATAATCACGTTTAAAATTTAAAAAATTGTTTATTGAGACTTTAAACCCCTGGTTCTGTCATATAAATAACCAGGGGCCTATCTCTATTATCCTCTTAAATAACCCCATTCTCTTCAAATTCCAGCCTATCCAGACTAAGTTTCATTCACTTGAATGAATCGCACGCCTCAAGAGCTTTAGTTATAGCTTACCGTTTTTGAGCAATGTATGGGGTTGTTGTTATAATAAAAAAATTGGGTTTGTGCTGTCACAAGTCTTTAAATACTTCGAAGATCACGTTTACTCAGTGTAACCACGGACTTATTTTCTTTACTTATGAAGTATCGTATTCAGTGCAATAAAAAAGAAATGTATTTGCCTATTTTACTGATTACTAATATATCAATAAAGCTAAAGCTTTGTTGGCGACGTTACACTAGCGTTTAATGTCATTAATAAATTTCATGTTTCTTAAAAAATTAATATTAAAAATAATAAAACGCCAATTATTTGCAAATCGTTAGCCCGATATTAATGCGAGTATGGAAGCGCAAAAACATATCTTTGTAAGCCCGAACGTCTATAGCTTGAACGAAATAACCCAAATTAATTAACCATATGTCTGCACAAAACGAACAAGCAATTGCCTTCGGACAGGGCATTTCAATACAACTGCCTAATCAACAACTGCATAATTGCTTCGAGGCCTTGGTTGATCAACAGCCAGATGAGCCTGCAATCATATTTAAAAACAAGACATTAACTTATTGTCAATTGGATCAATCGTCTAATGCTCTTGCCAATGCCTTGCTGAAGCGGCCAATTAGAACGGAAGAACCTATAGGTGTGTTGGTAGAACGCTCTGGATCGCTCCCAATTGCTTTTCTAGCTATTTTAAAAGCGGGAGGTGTTTATGTGCCTCTGGTCCATGATCACCCGTCCAATAGACTTGCCAATATCGTTGAACAGACGGGTATGCGGTATTTAATCGCACTGGATGGTTTGGAGCCGGCATCGGAAATTCTTAACGCGTTAGCAGCCAATAATGACGGCATTGCTGAGATTTTCCGGACCGAGGATACGCGGGAGGGAATCTTCGCGCGGCCTGATTTAACTGTTAGCTCATCGAGTCTCGCCGCTATTTTGTTCACCTCCGGCACAAACGGCCAACCCAAAGGAGTACTCCTTCGGCATGATGCCTGCATCAACATGGTGTGCGGTCACTTAGCCGCTCAAAATATCACTTCAAAAGATCGGTTGCTGCTTTCAAGCGGCCCAGGCTTCATTCTAGGATTTCGTGAGCTGTGCCTGCCGCTGTTGTCCGGAGCCGCTTATGTTGCTGTTACTCGAAACGAAATAGACAACCCTGACCGGCTACTCATGATTATGTCGCAGCATAAGGTCAGCATAGCGCTTTTCACCCCCTCTTATTTGCGCCTTTTACAGGGTAAGCTATCCAGTGGCCTGCGCTGTATCATGACGGCCGGCGAGCATCCCGATGAAAATAATGCCCGTCATTATGCCAAATCGATTGACTATTGGAACATGCACGGCGCCACCGAAGTGTGCGGCACGATATGCATGTACAAGGTCAATCCGAACGATGCGGGGACGTTGCCGAGCGGGCGGCCTTTCAATAATACAAGCGTTTATCTGCTTGATGAACACGGCGATGAAGTGCCGCAAGGCGAAGTGGGCGAGATTCATGTTGTCGGTACCGGCTTAGCCAACGGCTACCTGAACCAGCCCGAACTGAGCGCACAAATTTTTGTGCAAACAAAGTTTGGACGGGCCTATAAAACCCGTGACATGGGGCGTTGGCGTGCTGACGGCAACCTGGAAACAATCGGCCGTTCTGACGATGTCATCAAAGTTTCGGGCCAAGCGGTTGCTCTGAGCGAAATTGAACGCACTCTTTTGCGCCACCCAAAGGTCAAGCAAGCGGCTGTCATTCAAAACGGCACCAAACTTGTTGCGTTCCTAGAATGCGGAGATGATTCACCAGTAGATTGGCGAGACTATTTGTCCTCGACCCTTCCGGCGTACATGATCCCTTCATCAATTAACCGGCTGGAGCGCTTGCCTACCAATTCTTCCGGCAAGATAGACCGTCAGGCGTTATTGACCAGGGCAAAGAGTTTTCCCCGTACTATCAGCGCCCCTCCCGAAGGACGTATAGAACAAGAAATAGCGGAAACCTGGGCCGACATTCTTAAATTGGACGCGATTGGCCGTCATGACAATTTTTTTGCAATTGGCGGCACCAGCTTGCTTGCCATTGCAATCAGCCAGCAACTCCAGTCTATGGGCTATGCCGTAACAGTGCCGACCCTATTGGTTAATCTGACCGTGGCCGGCTTGGCCGATCACCTGTCGCAAGTGTCCGCCGAAGCGCCCGCACCGGCTGATAATATTTCAACCAGAGGCCAAGAGGATTTCTGGATTGGCGCCCAATTGGGGGTTTTGCAATCAAGCATGTTGATAACGCGCCTGTTGCGGATTAGCGGCGATTCGCCAAGCCAAGAAACATGGCGGGCGGCGTGGCAAAAATTATTGGAGCGCCATAGTGCGCTACGCACGGCATTTTACCAGGACGCAAACGAAAAAATACGCTGGCAAACCGATGCACTGGATGAGCTTCCCGCCGAATCGGCTTTAAAAACAGCAAGCTGCAATTCGCTGGAGGACGCAAGCGAGCGGGTCGCTGCTTGGGCTTCTATCCCGTTTGACCTGAGCAAAGCCCCTTTGGCTCGGGCCGGCTTGATACAAACCCCGGAAGCGCAACTGTTCTGGTTCGCTCTTCATCATGTTGTTGTAGACGGTTTGTCAGCCAGGATTTTACAGGAGGAGCTATATACTTTATTGCAAGGTAAAACCCTCCCTCCCGCTGCCGACGGCATAAATTTTGCTTGCGCCGCAGAACAGGCCTATCTAAGAACGCAGCAAGCGGAAATAGACAGGCATTTCTGGCAAGAGCACTTAAAAAATACGGTTGTAGGCACCAACGGGAATGCATTTAATGCATTTGCAACGGATTTTGAACGGCCACTTATTCCGACAAGCAAAGCGGCCAAATCATTGACCGAACGGCTTGATGCGCCATGCGTGGAAGCGTTAACCCAGCTGGCCCGCAGCCAAGGCGTGGGGATGCACTCGCTATTGCTGGCCATACTTGGCGACGAGGCAAGAAGACGAAGCGGCCGAACGACCCTGATTATTGGCAGTGCAATATCCATGCGGCCTGCCGGCGCGGAACAGGCGGTCGGGCTATTCGTTAACCTGTTGCCGTTGGTGTTGCATGGCGATAGAAGCGATCAATTCAATGCACAACTTCACAACGCCCAGTCGACGCTGAATACCGCAATCCAGTCGATCGGCACGCCCTCATCGCAAATATTGCGCGATTTTCAAAATAAAAATCCTGATATTTTGCCGCTTTCACGCACCTCCATTTTTGACATTTCCTTAACCGCCAACACATCGCGCATCAGTGAAGCTAAAGATGCAGCGTTTAGTCTTGCTCCGCAGGCCTTACCCGGCGAACTGAACCCGGTTCCCAGCGGTATCGATTTGGCTTTCTCCCATGAGCCGGACTTACAGGGCGGGCTGATATTGACATTGGCTTGGAATCCCGAGCTTTACCGTCAAAGTACGGCCCAGTCCTGGCTGACTGCGTTTAAAGAACGGGCCGCTTGGCTGGGCGCCGATCTGTCCCGCGCCCAAAACCCGATGCCGCCCTTGTTGCCTTTTGAGCAGCAGCTGCTGCAAAAATGGGAACAAGGACCCGCGCTTCCGGTGCCTGAACG
>Ga0265297_10002264_pt1 | contig 40111 bp, 53 predicted proteins | sample Munlanlwell13791_FD_192502 | JGI IMG/M metagenome (GOLD analysis project Ga0265297, IMG submission 192502) | Leachate microbial communities from a municipal landfill in Southern Ontario, Canada - Leachate well 137-91 | ecosystem: Engineered > Solid waste > Landfill > Unclassified | place...
ACAGGACGATAATGTCTAACACCGTTATCTCTACAGGCCCGCTTACTGGTGTAGAAGTCACCCCGGAGTATCGGGCGGGAATACGTATGCTTCACGATGGTGAACCTGTCGTACTCGTGTGCGGGAAGGCTGGTACGGGGAAAACTACCTTCATCCAGTACGTGCAGGAGGAGCTGTCGAGAAAGAACATCGTAGTCGTAGCCCCCACCGGAGTTGCAGCTCTGAACTCCTGTGGGACGACGATACACTCCTTCTTCCGGTTCCCGCCCAAGCTCCTGACTTCGGAGGATATTGCACGCGTGAATCTTCCGATCTACAAGGCAATGGACTTGTTGATCGTGGATGAAGTGTCGATGGTGCGAGCGGATATGATGGATGCGATGGACTTGTTCCTGCGAATGAATCGCCGGAAACCGAACCTCCCCTTCGGGGGTGTGCAGGTACTGCTCGTCGGTGATCTCTATCAACTCCCTCCTGTTGTGAAGGAACAGGCGGAGAAGGAGTATCTGGCAAAGAAGTACCAGACGCCGATGTTCTGGTCGGCGTATGCTCTGCAGGAGAGCGGCATGGCTGTCTTGGAACTCGGCCACATCTTCCGCCAGCAGGACGAACGCTTCACCGCCCTGTTGAACAAGATCCGGTTGGCTGAATCGCTGGACTACATCGTACCTGCGTTGAACCGGGCTACCTTCCCGACGCCGGAACGTCTGGCCCCGCTCATTACGCTAACGAGTACGAATCGTACAGCAGATGAGATCAACATGGAACAGTTGTCGGCACTGCCAACCGATTTCATCAGTGGGAGTTTCTACGGACAGATCGAGGGGGAATTCAACCTCTCTCGGGATCGACTCCCTGCGCCGGAACTGCTGGAGCTGAAGGTCGGAGCGCAAGTCATGTGCGTCCGCAACGATCCAGAACATCGATGGGTGAACGGTACACTCGGGCAGGTTATAGACCTGAACTTCGATGCCGACGACCCGTCAGTCACCATCGAGATTCTGGACAAACAGTCTGCCGGACAGATCGTGGAAGTCCGTCCTGTGGTGGAAGTCCGTCCTGTGAAGTGGGAGATGTACCGGTACGAGTTCAACACCCGAGAAATGAAGATCAAACGGCATGCTATCGGGAGCTACACACAGATACCGCTGATGCTCGCGTGGGCAATCACCATCCACAAGAGTCAGGGCAAGACCCTCGAACGCGTGATGGTCGATCTCGGGTATGGAGCCTTCGCACCCGGTCAGGTGTATGTTGCACTCAGCCGCTGCCGTTCACTTGCGGACCTGACGCTGCAACGCCCATTGAGAAGGAACGAGGTCATGTGTGACCCGAGCGTCACGGCGTTCTTCGATCAGCTACAAGAACGTGGAGAAGGGGAGGTACCGATCCTGCAATACGGCTCCACGAGGGCAGCAACACTTTTCGAGTCGGACGAGACCGGTGACGAGCTGAGGGCGTTGTTCGCCTGACCCCTTGACAATCGGCATGGGATTGTGTAGTATTGGGCCAACAACACGGAGGTGTGTCCATGCTTGTATTCTGTCATGAGTGTGATTGGCAGTCGGAAACTGCGGGATCCGTCGATGAACTGGCGGAGATCGTAGAAAGCCTCGGCGGACATCTCTGCCGTCAGGGGGAAACGAGTGCCGAAGACGAGTGTCCCGAGTGCCATGCTTACGAGTCGCTGGAAGTGATGTCGGAGTGACACGCTCTCTACGGTTGCGTTATCGAAGAAGGATTCTCCGTCCGATGATGGAGAAGCAGGAAATCGAGCGGTTAGGAAAGGAGATACATAGCGTGTGTGAGAAGAGGTGTTGGGCATCGGCAGGATGTGGGAATTGCGCATTGTCGATGCAAGAGGTATTCCACGACATCCTATTTGGGAGCTTCAGGGGCACAGCCATATCCATTCTGGTCTGCCATGAGGGGCCGGAGCCAGTACAGGTAACTTCGACTTATCTGTGCAACAGATGGCAGGCGCGGCTGTGCATGGATTGTGACAACTTGACGCAGGTGACACACTGCGACGAGACACACTCCGCACATTGCTCGCAAGGCCGGATCCCCGAGGTACAAAACTACCTCCCCGGAACTGCGTCATTCCGGAGTTGTCAGAAACCAGTCCATTGCGCGAGCTTCCGTCTCAAGAGAACGGAAGTTGTGATCGTGCGTAAGAACCCGGCTGACGGGGAAACGAAAGGGGAACAAGCGGAACATGGTTGCTAGGTGTGCTGCATGTGGGTGGGAATCGGATCACGGATACACAGCTACCGAGCTACAGGAGATCGTAGCTCAGATAGGAGGACGCCTTGCGGGGTTTAACGGAGAGGGAGAAGATCATTGTCCCGAGTGCGGATCAAATGAGATTCTGGTTGTAAACGAAGACTAAGGAGGCAGAATGTTCGTACTGTTCGTCGTCTCAATGCTGTTAGGGATCATCGGGTTTCTGACGACGGCGTTCGGCCCGAAGGAGACCGACGATGGAACGCCCGTCAAGAGCATCGGTGGAATCATGCTGGTCGTGGGCATCGTACTGTTCCTGATCTCGACCGTGACATGTGTGCCTGCGGGGAATACCGCAGTGCAGACAGAGTTCGGGAAGGTACAGGACAACACGCTCTCCGAGGGTATCCATCTGCGTGCCCCGTGGCGTAACGTCCACAACATGTCTCTGCGCCAGCAGCGTCAGTCCTGCACTCTGAATGCGTCCACCAATACGGGTGTGACCATCGATGTTGGACTCACGGTTGTCTACAGACTGAACCCTGGGTTCGCAGCCGAAGTGTACCAGACCGTGGGCGAGGATTACTATGATGTACTGATCGCTCCGTACATCTCCCGCACGGTAAAGAACATCTTCGTGGCCTATCCTCCGGAAGCTATCTACACTCTTGAGCGTGCTACGGTCAACACCATCATCGAGGATAGTCTTCGGACGCTCCTTGCTCCGCGTGGTATCATCGTGGAGCAGGTTCCGATAGACAACATCGATCTGCCAGCTTCCCTGCGTGATGCTATTGTCGCCAAGCAGGAAGCGGAGCAGCAGGCTCTCCAGATGCAGTATGTCCTGCAGCGTCAGGAGCAGGAGAGCGAGAGGATGCGGATCGAGGCTCAGGGTATCGCTGACTACCAGAATATTGTTTCGTCAAACCTCACTCCCGAGCTGCTTCAGTGGCGAGCCATCGAAGTCACCCGCTCACTTGCCGAGAGTGAAAACACGACGTTCGTCATCGTGGGGAATACCGATAGTGGTCTTCCCATGATTCTTCAGCCGTAAGGCTGGTGCGCTAGACCGCGAGGGGGAGGGGCAAAACCCTCCCCCTTGACATTCTTCCCCATAGCGGTTATACTCCCCGCATGGAAGAGAACACGAAAGGAGACCATCACCTAATGTATGACCAGAAGTACCTCATGGATGCCTTCACCTCTCGTGGGTTCGAGATCTATCCCGTGGGTGGATGCGTCCGCGACATCCTGATGTTCGGGACTCCCAAGGGTGACATCGACCTGACTACGAACGCCACACCCGATCAGACCAAGCAGGTTCTGGCTGATGCCGGACTGCCGGTCCTCCCGTTGGGTGAGGCTTTCGGAATGATCGCCACGATCCTCGATGATCTGGGTCAGGTGGAGATCACGACCTTCCGCGCCGACACCTACAGGGAGAACGACCGTCACCCGGTAGTGACCTACAGCAAGACGCTCGAAGACGACCTGAAGCGCAGGGACTTCACAATCAACGCCATCGCTCTCGCGGATGACGGGTATGTGGATCCGTTCGGGGGTCGGGATGATATCCGCAGGAAGCTGCTGCGTACCCCGCAGGATGCCGAGCAGACCATGCGCGACGATCCTCTGCGTATCCTGCGTGCCTTCCGCTTCCGTTCGCGGTTCGGGTTCGCCTTCGACAACAGCCTCATGCGTGCCATCGTGGAGACTGCCCCCGCCCTGACGCACATCTCTTTCGAGCGTATCCTCATGGAGATGGACAAGATCCTCGTCGGGGAGCATGTGACCACGGTGCTACAGGACATGGTGGACTTGGGTGTGCTTCAGATCGTACTCCCCGAGATGGTGGCGGTTCTGTGCCTCACGGGTGTCTCGCAGGGGAAGTACCACTCGAAGGACATCTGGAAGCATACGCTCGGTGTGGTCAAGCAGACCCCGGCTGATCCTGACCTTCGGTGGGCTGCACTCCTGCACGACATCGGCAAGCCCAATACTCGTACCGAGGCGGATGGGGATGTCCACTTCTTCGGCCACGAGCATGTGGGTGCGCAGATAGCTCAGAACATCCTGAAGCGTCTGCGGTTCAGCACCGCGAGGAGACAGCGTATCACCTTCCTCGTCACCAACCACATGCGTCTCGCCATGTACCAGACCGGGTGGAAGAAGAGTGCTGTTCGCAGGGTAGTGACCTTCGCCGGGGAGTATCTGGATGATCTGATCGCCCTCTCCCGTGCGGACATCACGTCCGCTCGTCCTGACAAAGTGGCATGGAGACTCGACCAGCTCCAGCAGTTCGCGGACAGGGCGAAGGCTGTGATGACTGAGACTCCGCCGGAGAGACTGATCGGCAAGGAGACGATGAAGGAGCTGATCGACCTGATGCAGCTTTCCGGTCACGAGATCGGGAAGATGAAGACTGCACTGGAAGATGCGATCACCGATGGAAGTCTGCCGAAGGATCCGTCTGTGGACGATGCCCTGATGTATCTCTCACAGGTCAAGGCATAGGAAGGAGATCACGATGGAGCCGAACTATCGATGCCCAAAGTGTGAACACTACTACTTCGTGGACAGGATGGGGAAGACTGACCGTCCTTGTTGCCCGAATGATGGGACGGAGATGCTGACCTACGAGGAGTGGCAGGAACGCAAGAAAGAAGAAGAGAGGATTCCTTCGAATTCATGATCATCGTAGTCATCATCAGCATCCTCGTCGCCATCGCGATCCCGATGTTCGAGACTGAGAAGGCGCAGGAAGCAATCGAAACAAGGTTGGTTGAACAGAACGGTCAGCGGGTCTGGTCGCAGACCACGAACACAGAGCACACGTACTCGATGTGGATCATGGATATCGAGCGGAAGCACCTACTACCTTCGGGTATGTGTTTGGAGAGTGAGAAATGCCGAGAAGAGAAATGACAAGAACTGAACTGGTAGAAGCCCATAAGAAACTCCGGAAACTCGTAGGAGGTCGAGCCTACAAGGCTTTGATTGCCGGACGTCCTCTCAGAGAGTGGAGACGTTCTTCTCCACACAACTGGTTTGTCGAAGCGTGTCCGTCCGCCAAGTACGAATTTCTCTGGCATTCTGATGATGGCTATGATCGTGAGCTTCCTGATCTTCGTCTGTTTTCTCGGGGAGAAGAAAGAGGTTCACGTATTGACCCCGGACTTCCGAGATGGATTGTCGGACGAGATGCCGGAGCCCACGAGGAGCGTTGTTTTTACTTGAATCCGCTTCCGAGCGCGGAGGAAAGAGAAGAGTTAGCTAATGACTAAGGGAATTCGTCAGCGGTAGTAGACACCCCTTGACATTCATCCTTAGGGCACAACACCCGCGAGGTGGACACTCAATTCGTGGAGCAAGGACTCCTAGCCGCCTACCGCACTGCCAGACGGATTGAAGTTCACACAAGGAGGAAGTGACTAGCATGAAGATATTCATCATTGGTTCGGCGAGGAACGCGACAGATGAAGTCAGGCAGCTCATGGAAGAGTATGTTTCGGAGTTGGAAAGAGAAGGGCACATCGTCCATCTTCCCCACAGGGACACGAATCAGCAGGCACGGGGGTTGGACATCTGCAAGCAGAACAGGGATGCCATCGCCAACGCGGACGAGGTTCACATCCTCTACGACAAGGATTCGCAGGGATCCCATTTCGATTTGGGTGTGGCATTCGCCATGAACAAGCGAATTAGATTCGTCCTCGTCCCCGAGGAGGTTCATAACGAAGGGAAGTCCTTCCCGAAGATGATCGCAGAGTGGATAGACGAGGAAAGGATATCCACCAACTTCCAAATAATGGAGCGTGTATTTAAGAGGTTGGGAACATGAGTGATCTCAAGTTTGTCTGCTCCGAACACGGAGCGTTTGAGCCGGGCATGGTGTACTACTCGTGCCCCGCACAAGCCGCTTGTCCTGTGTGTGGAAAGCTCGTAGAAAGTAACGGAGGCGTCAAGGTTCTGACCGAGGAAGAAGCACGAGCCAAACGTCCGGGGCTTTGGGCACAGATAGATTGGAAGGAACATGAGTAGACTGATTCATGATTTGCTACGCGGATTGGCAGCACAGAAGGTTCGTCATCTGACTGTATCAGAACACGGCACAGTTCATGTCGATCCACAGGAGCTGCGTTCAAGTGCGGCTGTGCAAGAGGCTTTGGAAAAAGCAGACCAGACTCTAGATATAGATGTTACGATAAACAACACAGCTCTGAACAGGGAAATTGATGATCTGTTCATCCAGCGTCAGCGTGACCTAATCGCTCAAACCAAGGAAATCCAGAAGTTTACCCCGCCGGAGATCTACAGTCAGGCTTACAAGAATGTGAGTTCCGGACAGTGAAGGCGTTGAAGTTCCACATCCCTCAGCCTTTCGAGCGTGACTTCTCCGTCACGTTGCACTTGACTCAGGAGGGGGTGTTCACAACGACACTCCCTCCTGAGATCGCCTCACTCATGCTCGACCACGGTTGTGAGTTGGAGAAGAACCGGCTCGGGAATTACGGGTACTTCGAGAGTACGACTTTCGAGGGGATCCGCACGGCAATCTCCGCACAGATCACAGCTCTGTGTTCGGAGAAGCTGATCTCCGAAACCCGCGTGCTGCTCTACGAAATCGGTACCCATGTCTCGTACTGTCTGGATTCAATAGACGGGGGAATATATCCGAACGGCTACTACATGCCGATTGATGTATACCGAAGCAAGTCAACATCATGGAGGGAAGGCACGCACCGTACTTCTTCCCCAAGTGACTGTCATCCCTTCAGCCTGTCGGTGTACGTCGCTCCCTACATCCGAGAGGAGTACGAGTACCTGACGGGAAAGCGGAGAGTAGCATACAACCGCTTCCCCCGTCCAGACATTGCCGCTCATGGTGAAGACCCATGGCTGTGGCTGGCCGGGCTGGGACACATGGGGCCGGAAGAGTCGTTCTACCTCGACCGAGACAGATCACAACGACTCCCGCGTGGAGTGAGTGAGATCGAATACACGGAAGAGGTGGGGCATTTCTTCGTCAACCTCATCAAAGGGCTGTGCATGCTAAACGAGCGGATCAAGCCCTTCCTCACGCCAGACACCATTCAGGCTCTGATATCAGGGGGAATGGGGCTGCTCTCCGCACCCCAGTCCAAGAAGGGGGATGGGTGATGGAGAAGCCTACCTTCCGTGAGAGTCTAATCGTCCCACCCTTCTGTGCCAAACTCTGGGTGGTACTCGCGGATGACATCGACTTAGCTCGTTTCGAGATGAATGACCAGTTAGGGCCGATAAAATACAATGAGAGTGGGTACGAAGCACTGACATGCTCACACGGAGCCACTTTCGGTGTCTTCTTCTCGCACTCGAACTGGCGCAAGCTGTCCGTGTTCAACCACGAGATGTTCCATCTCACCCACCGGATTCTCGATTGCTACGAATGTGGCTTTGATAGTAAGCACCACGAGATAGGTGCGTACCTGCACGGCTGGCTCTCGGTCGAGGTTCAGCAGCTTTGCAGGCAGGCAGGAAAGAAGGCTACATGAAGATCATCATCCCCGACATTCACGGGCAGATCAAGCCCCTACAGCACCTGATAGATTACCTTGACCAGCAGGGGCTGCTCCTGCCGGGATCTCTGATCTTCACAGGTGATTACGGAGACCGTGGGCCGAACTCGCGTGATGTTCATCTTCTCGTGAAGTCACTTACCGAATCCGGGGTAGCCACAGCTCTTCTCGGCAACCACGAGGATATGTTACTCCAGTCTACAAGAGGAAACCGATATCAGTGGGATGATGGACAACTCTGGAGACAGAATGGTGGTGGGAAAACCATCGATTCCTACGGTGGGTCATACCCTGATCAGAGCCGTTGGTTCCGCCGGATACTCGATGACGGGGTTCTCGATTGGCTTCGAGGGCTGCCACTCTTCTACGAGGATGATGATATCTGGTGTTCACATGCACCTGTGGCTAGTCACTTCTTCGAGGGGAATCCCGATAAGAGCCGAGATGGTCTTCTATGGAACTCTCCGTATCGAGATGACTGGGAAGAATCAGCATACGCGGTTGATCTTGGGAAGCGTCAGATCGTGGGTCACATTCCGTCTTTTGCCTACAACAAGAGCAATCCGAGATTCTACCCGCACATCATCTACGCGGATACCGGGGGATGGTCCTTAACACCGCCGAGGATATCTGCTATTTTCATGGAAGGTCGAAAGTGTACAGGGTACTACACGGCTTACGAAGACGGAATCACGGTGTTTACACCGAGAGAGGAATAAGCTCCTATGGGTTTCAATAAGACTTTCAGAGATCACAGAGAAGCCGTAGCTTTCTTCGAGAGCCGGGGCTTCGAGAAGCTACTTGACAGAGGGAACTACAAGTATTATAAACAGGGAGACACACTCATCTGTATCCCGGTTGGGCTCGAGGTCCGAGAGATACGAGATGGTGGGAAGAGTCCTTCGGATATCACGTATCTGAGGTTTGAGGAAGGAGAAACCGATGAGCTGATGGACAACGATCAAGAGATGGTATATCAAGAAGAGAACTCACAGGCCCAACACCAGAGTTGATCGTTTCATCAAAGACATAGAGGCTATGTATAAGAAGCATTGTTTGTCCATTGGACATGAAGATTCCGAAGGGGCTTTCATTGTCCGTGAGATATCAGATTCGGATATCGATTGGATGAGATACGCCCATGACAGAACCACTGTCTCGGATGAGGATGTCACCCCTTGACATTCATCTACACCCCACACATATTACGATCAACCTAAGAAAGGGAAGATGAAATGGCGAAAGTAGAAGTAATAGATTTTCTGACCAGTAAGGGGTTTGTGCTGTACTATCGGTCCACTGGTGGGTGGTATTATCTGAAGGATGCACACGACAATCATGCTTCCGTTAGCCCTGACCACCTGACCCTTATGTTGGCGGGTCATTCCCATATCGAGCGTTATGACTTTAATACTCTCGAAGTAGTCAACGACCACCTGTACGTGCGTGTGGCCCCCGAAATCTTCAACTGAAAGGAGATCACATGTTCGATATCGAAGGCACGTACACGACGGTTCATGTCACGGCACTAACTGTCGAAGAGTCTGCGATGGCACAGATATACGCAATGGCATCACACCCGGCTTTCGAGGGATCGCACTGCGTTGTCATGCCGGACTGCCATTCGGGCGCAGGATCCGTCATCGGCTGGACTTCGACCGTCACGAACGGGCGCATCATCCCGAACGTCGTCGGAGTGGATATCGGCTGTGGGGTGATCTCCGTGCTGGTGAACAAGTTGGCCTCGAAGCTCAAGTTTGACCACATAGACAAGGAGATCCGCAGACTGATCCCAGCGGGATTCGCTCACCAGTCACTGGTGCAGGATGCGGTGTACAACATCTCGGGAATCAATGAAGTATGTGAGCTGATCGGGGAGACTGCGGACAAGGTGTCCCGCCAGATCGGCACACTCGGGGGTGGCAATCACTTCATCGAGATCGGGAAGGATACGCAGGGCTGGAGCTGGCTGACTGTCCACTCCGGGTCGCGGAACTTCGGACTCCGTATTGCACAGCACTTTCAGAAGATAGCAAAGAGCCTGCACCCGCATGGGGATGCTGCATGGCTGGAAGGCGAAGAGGCGGAGAACTACCTGAAGGCCATGCGGGTAGCGCAGGAGTTTGCCGTCCAGAACCGTGCGATGATGATCGCCACTCTGCGGGATATCGTCGGGGGAGACAAGATATGTGAAGTGGAGTCCGTCCACAACTACATCGACTTCTCGGGCAAAGTACCGATTATCCGCAAGGGTGCGATCTCCGCACAGGAGGGGCAGACCGTCCTCATCCCGTTGAACATGCGGGACGGCACGATCATCGGGGTTGGAACGGGAAACCCCGACTGGAACTACTCCGCTCCACACGGTGCCGGGCGTAAGATGTCGAGATCCCATGCGAAGAAGTCTCTCGATGTTCATCACTTTGAGAAGGTGATGAAGGGTGTCTGGTCGTCGTGCGTGGGGAAGGACACGTTGGATGAGTCCCCGATGGCGTACAAGTCTTCGGAGGATATCATGGTGCAGATTCAGGGACAGTGCATTCAGCCTACTTTTCAGGTTGTGAAGCCTGTCTACAACTTCAAGGCCGGGGGAGACTAACCCCGGATATCGAAAGGGAAGAGAGATCGAAATACCTCATCTGGAAGATTGGTCGGTAGGGCACTTTGATTCGTTCATTGTCCCAGAACAATGTATATCGCGCCTGTGTGGGAGAGTATCAGGACACCCCAGACTCGTGGACGGATCCCTGCACCGTACAAGCCCCATAGTGGGGATCGAGGAGGACAAGGTAGTCACCTTTTCAGGAAGTCGGTATACGCTGGGTACGCCAGCCGCTGACTACGAGCAGCAGTTTCCGAACGCGAAGGCCCGTTTGCTGGAGTCCCTGCGGAAGATCGAGAGGGAGAAAGCGGTCGAGAAGCCTACAGAGCAGCCAACTGCGGATATCAAGGAATGGGGGGATGCTTGGGTGTACTGCAACCAGCATCTGTACGTTCATAAGACGGGTTGGTGTTCAGTGGGGATCGAAGATAAGGTGTGTCTTTACTCAGGACAGCACACCTTCGAGGAAGCCATCATGAAGGCCAAACTCTTCGGTCTCAAACTCTACAACCCAACTCCCACCCCTTGACATTCGGGAATCATGTAGTATAATACGGCATGGAACAGAGGAATGGTCCGTCTGTTAGTTCGAGAGGAGAAATTGAAATGCGTACTTTCACCGAAACACTGGCAATGGCCTACATGATCTTCATGGTCCTGCTCTTCGTGGACATCGCATCCGGGGCTGCCCCGATCTTCTACTCCGCCGGATACGTCGAGGCAAACGGTGACTCGATTGATATCGGCACCGGCATCGCAGTTCCAGCTTGCGGGGTCTGGGATATGTCGGGTACAGGGGCGTGGGATCTGGTACTGAGTGATGGGGTATATGGAACTACGGACCCCCTTCGTTTGTACGAAGCCACTGCCACTCCGCCGGTCTTCAGCAACTATACTACACTCATGACCCTTCCGAACAACACCGTTCACTCCATGAACATCGTGGACTGGGGACAGCCGAATACCTCTTACACCTACGATGGTTATCCTGATCTGATCATCAACAACTTCTGGTATCGCAGAAACGGCACCTACAGTTTCTATCCCGACTGTCTGACCATAGCCGATACTTCGGGCAACGCTCTGTATGGTACAGCTCTGTGTGTCGGTGACTGGGATGGAGATGGGGATCAGGACATTCTGTCGGGGATGAACACTGAGGATGGGTATACCACGACCATCTGTCTCTACCGCAATATCGAGGATGCCTCCTCGAACTTCCCCGTTCTTGCTGCCCCGACCGTACTGGCTATTTGCACTTCCTTCCCTGCGTGGAGCTATCCTGCAATGGGTGATCTCGATGGCGATGGGGACACCGATCTGCTGGTAGCAACCAACAACTACATCCAGTTCTGGCGGAATGATGAGGAAACCCTTGTCCATGATGGTGAAGTACAGAGTGGCCCGAACACACTGAAGGGTGTGGGTGTCAACGATGCATACTCGAATATGCGCATCTCTCTCGTAGATTGGGAAGATGACGGTGATCTCGATCTCATAACCTGTGACTCCGACGGTCAAGTCAATCTGTGGATCAGTTACCTGTCTTCGTATCCGAACTTCCCGATCTCGGTAGCGCGTGAGGATGGTGAAGTGGCCTACACGGCACTCCCTGAACTCCGTGTCGAGCAGAACCCGTGCGTGAACGGTACGCTGCGCCTCACCCTGCCGGAAACGACGGGCATGGAGACGATCAGCCTGTACTCCTGCGACGGTCGTCTGGTAGACGAGGTACGAGTCGAGGCCGGAGTCGAGAGCTTCACTCACGACGTTTCCACCTACCCTACGGGGGTGTACTTCATCACCATGACGGATGGTTCGAACATGACTTCGGCACGAGTCGTGGTCGAGTGACCGTGGAAGAGGTCGAAGACTGGATGCAGGGTAAGGGGTTTATCATGCAGAAGACTCATGAGAAGGAGTAAGGCTTCATGGGTGAAGATCAGACTGATGTAAAGCAAGCCACTAACGCCCCTCGACCGTTGGGAATAACGCGAGTAGCTCTACGCCAAAAGCTACTGCTCGCGATTCAATCCCGCCAGCCGATCCTGATTCGGTATTCGCCGGTCGGGCACTCCAAGAGCGGGAATGTGCAAGTCGCGAAGAACGAACTAATCACTCCGCTTGAAGTCATCAAGCGTAACGAGACGGAGTACCTGATGGCACGCGATGCTCGTACTGGAGGACTCAAGTCCTTCCTCATGTCTCGCATATCAGCCATCAAGATGGTAGGAAACCAGATGACACCAGTTGTGGGGTCGGATCTCGTATGAAGCCATCAAAGATGCTGTGTTGTACGGAACATGCCGCCACGTTCTTCACCGGGGGGTACTGCCCTGTGTGTGGGAAGCTCCGCACAGCACCCGGCGACTTGAACTCACAGGAGGTAAAACAGAAGTATCAGGAGTTGGAAACTGAACGACAGGGGCTACAGAAGCAAATACATCGTGTTCAGCAACTGGCTGCTGAACTGTTCGAGCGTATCACCAGAGAAGAACGAGATATGCTCGATGCTGAAACCATGAACGAAAAGAGGTGTAATGAGTCAACCTGAAATCTGTTTCTACATCGCCGGACCTATGACTGGGTATCCAGAACATAACTTCCCTGCGTTTGACGCAGCACAAGCACATCTGGAACAGTTAGGGTTTGCGTGTATCAATCCTGCGAATCTGGAACGGAGTATCCCGGTCCCTGAGCACGAGCCGTGGGACCGGACATTTGCCAAGCACTGTATTCGTCGTGATCTGATAGCGATCATCGATCAGTGCCACGCTCTGTATCTCCTACGAGGATGGAAGAAGAGTCGGGGCGCTGCGGTCGAGACCAGCCTCGCCCGGTACTCCAACATGCCAATGATCGAGGAAGGGCACCTGACTCGCGAGTATGTGCAGTACCTGTTGAATCGGGTGCTGACACAGCACCCCGAAGATGTCCATCAGCAAGCTGTTCTCGAAGGCATATACATCAAGTTGCTATCATGAGCATCCTGTTGTGGGCCACGAGCTATACTAGAGAAGATGCTCTTCTCTCGCCAAAAGGGAGTATGCATGGCCCCACTATTCGGGTACTCACTAAGCGAATACCTGAGACAGACTGCCAAGTCCAACATCTGCCCGAAATGTCACGGGTTGGGAGTCTTTCCGGCCCTGTTGTCCGGAGGAGGAACATGGACGCAATGGTGCAAAGTATGTGACGGATGGGGTTATCTGAATCACCCTGAATGGTTAGGAGGAGACATACTCTTCCAAAACTGTACCCCCTACACCCCACAGGGGGAGTCAAACCAAGGAGATGAATGTGCCGAAGACAATCCTGATCCTGTCTGATTTTCATACTGCCCACGAAGCGGGCCTGAATCCACCACAGTTTCACCACCCGTTGAACCACCCGCATGGGTGTGGACCGGTACAGAGAGAACTCTTCGCAGGCTATCAGATGGCGATTGACCAAGCGAGGAAACTCTCCCCTACGCACGAAATCGACTACACCTTCCACCTCGGGGATTTCGTGGACGGCAAGGCGGAACGCACTGGGGGTACGGAGTGTCTGATCCCCGATCAGGTGGATGCAGCGAATGCTGCCGGGGATCTCCTGCTTATGACCGGAGCTAGGCACTATGTAATGATCCACGGTACACCTGCCCACGATGGACGAGACAACGATTTCGCGGATGTGGTGTACGAGCGTGTAAGTAGCAAGATCGGGGAAGAGCATGTCGAGCTGCACAACTCTAGGTATGTACAGGTCGAGGGCTTGCTATACCATCTGAAGCACTATGTCTCGACCAGCGTGCTGGCTCACACTCGATACACAGGGCTTGCGCGTAGCTTCACGACTCTACAGGAGTGGGGCAGAGAAGAAAGCTGGCCGCTCCCCAACGTGATCCTGCGCGGTCATGTGCATCACTACCACACCTGCGGAGACAGCACGATGTCCTGCTACGTGTGTCCTTGCTGGCAGGCGAAGAGCAAGTACGGGGCAAGGCAGATCGATCCCGGTCCCCGCACGATCGGAGCTTTGGTTCAGATCGTTGATGGGAGCCACATGGAGAGCCATCTTATCAAGATCATCCTTCGTTCGATGAAGCCAGAAATAACAGTCTTGCAGTAAGGGGGAGTATGGAAACGCCGGAAGGACAAGTCTTGTGCGAGATGATCTCCACCTGTGAGAAGCCACAAGACGACATCATAGAGATCGAGGTAGGCTTGCTGAAACAGGATTGGGCCGAAGCCTGTGATGCAACGATATCACAACAGAATCGACTACTAACCAGCTTGATTGAGCGCCACTACCCATTTTACGCTCAACACAATGCTACACAGAAACTCGCTGATTTATTGAATACACATCTGGGAACTACTCTAACGGGAAAGAACTTATCAGATAGATATAGAAGAACGCTGCATCTTGCAAAAGACCCCTCACGCACACTGGAAGTGGAGCCTGTAGTATTCGGTTACGACATCATCTGGAAAGACCAGCCCTATCACATCCTAGTGAGCAAGCACGAGATAGTCTACGGGTGGTATGTAACACGCTCACGGTTTACGAACACCACACCGTCCAAGAACTTCATAGCATGCAATACGGCTCTCACACGCACCGAAGCCATACAAGCCGCCGTCCGGGCGATACAGGAGTATGAGAAGAATGCCAATACAGCATCTGTTAGCGATTGACCCCGGCTTCCACCAAAGCGCGTGTGTGCAATACAACACCGCGACTGAACAGATAGAGAACCATGTCTTTCTACCCAACGAGGAGATGCGTGCCTTCCTAGAAAGCGAGGCTCAGACATCTGACACCGGGGATTGCGGGCTGGTGGTGGAGATGTTCGAGGCCCGAGGGATGCCCATAGGGCAGGAGTCGGTCGAGACGGTCTTCTGGGCTGGACGCTTCTTGGAGATATGGGCGCAACACTGCTTCCCGGTGTTCAAGATGCCCAGACGAGATATCAAGATTCATCTCTTCGGGACGACTCGGGGAGTTAACGACGCGGTAATACGGCAGTTCCTGATCGACCGGTACGGCCCGGAGAAGCAGGTTGCTCTCGGTACGAAGAAGAATCCCGGCCCTCTCTACGGCTTGAACGGGCATGAAAGGGATGCTCTTGCTCTAGCCATTGCGTGGTGGGAAACCACAGGAAAGGATGTATCATGAACGAGAACGAGTGTGGACGCTGTGAGTGCAAGTGTCCAAAGTGCGGATCCTCCACTACATCAACGGGCCTAGTCGAAGGTCGCGTCACTAACCGCTGCCTTCAGTGTGGACACAAGTGGGATGCCGGAAGGGTACTCTTGACGGAAGAAAAGTAGATCGATAGATTCGAGAAATTCGTCGATGGAATATCGATAGAAAAGGGGATCGTAGTTTTGTTTGATGCTCGGCAGCAACATCTTATCAACCAGACATGGGATATCTCCATCCTGTTGAAGAGGATCGGAGTACACACCGATGGGCGGGAGCATGTTCAATTCTCCTGCCCATTTCCTACACACCCCGGTGAAGACATCCGGCCTTCTGCACGGTACTTCCGCAGGAGCAATGATATCCTGTGCTTTACAGAACATCGACTCTTCAAGCCCCTTGACATGCTCTATCTCTTGGGGTATGATGAGACCACAATCTGGAGTGATACATTAGTTGCTGATCCAAGCATTGTCGTTCAGTTGGAAAAGGAGACTCAGACTTATGTCGCGGACACCTTTACTTTGGCAGAAATTGGTCGCATGGCTCGGCAGGGGGTCGCTTGGTCAAGAATCGTCCCCTATCTCGAACGAGTCTTCACCGTTGGCACTGGGGCAAGTGATCGACCCGACGAAGCTCGCTGACGGCGCACCCGGTACACTTGCTGCCCCGGAAGCCCACAGGGCAATAAGCGCACGTCAAATGCAGATTACCGCTGAAGAAGAGTTAGCCATACAGCAGAAGATTGCAGAACGCCTGCGCAAGTTGGGCTTGCCGTCAGCCACATTCGAGACTATAGAGCAGCAAGGGATGTTCTACGCCCAACACGGCATTGCTCTTCAGTGTTTCTTTGAACTCTCCTGCCGGGCGTTGGTCTGGGCAGCGGTAGCCAAGGACTTGAGGGTTCTGGCCTCACAGATCATCTGTCTCCCTACGGATGCCGACAACATCATCGGACAAGCAGCGTTCACAGGAAGCCTCCACTTGCCTATGGAGGTGGTATACCTTCGCGACCCTGTTCCAACATTGCACACACTCGGACAGGGGGTAGCCCTCTGGGAGGATACCGTTCCCCGTGAAGGGCGCGAACAAAGCCAGTGGCGACTATTCTTGGAGTACATCCTGCGACCTGCCATCGCATCTTCTAAGGAGCCTACAGATGGCGCAGAGTAAATGCCCGATCCCCTATCGCCCCGACTATCAGACCGACAAAGTATCGGACGAGTTTCAGAAGATCACCTGCGTACTCGTCAATACCGAAGAGAAGTATCGAGCGTTTCTTCGAGACTGGCAGGAATCCCCCCATACACTTGCTGGATTCGATCTGGAGACTACGAGTCTGAACCCGGAACGTGCCCGACTTGTAGGGTGTTCGATTGCCTTCGACAAGTACCAAGGCTACTACTTCCCATTTGGGCACCGTTTCGGTCAGAACCTTCCCATGGGTGTGTTTCGGCATCTGCAAACGGTACTGGAGTCGTTCGATTGCGTACTGTACTACAACTCGAAATTCGATCTTGTCATGCAGCAAGCCTTCGGACACGATACCTCCAAGATCAAAGACTATGACATGATGGCAGTGATTTGGAATTGGGATACCAATCTGTTCATGCCGAGTCTGAAGGGGAGTGCGAAGCGTATCCTCGGATGGGATCTCACTACTTATGAGAAATTGCTCGGGCAGAGCAAGGTACCCAATCTATCCTACTATTCACCGGTCGATGTCGTGAAGTACGCAGTCCTCGATGCAGTAGTCCCCATTCATCTGTTTTGTGAGGCAAACAACATCTTCCTCCCCAAGTACAAGCGTCCTGTTCTTCTCGATAACACACTCGTCAGGGCTATCATCGAAGTGGAGCGTCGTGCGCACCCCCTAGACTTCGCGGAGATCACACGCATGGCCGAAGATGTCCAGCACAGGGTTAAGACGGCTGAACGCAACATCCGATACGTACTGGGTGATATCGACATCGAGTCCAACCAGCAGATCACTCAGGCACTGAAAGCACTTGGGGTGGATTCTGGAAAACGGACTGCTACTGGACAAATCCAACTCCAGAAGAACGATCTGGCTGCGTTGAAAGGGACGCATCCTGTCATAGACGCAGTGCTGGGATACCGCGAGGGGCGCAACCTAGACAAGAAACTCAAAGCCTTCCAAACCAGTTACCGCCCCGAACTAGGCGGATGCCGCTTGCCGTACAAGACCTATCGAGCACCTACGGGTCGTCTGGCGGGTGGAGAAGAGGGAGATCGCAACACCTACTTCGGGAAGATCAACGTACAAGCTATCGACAAGTCTACTCCTCAGATGTTCTTTAGAACACCTGCCGATAGTCTGGGAGCATACCCCGGCGTCACCATCCTCGGGCATAGATACATCCCACTCCATGGAGAGAAAGATCACTGGCTTCTCCCAGACGAGACCCCACTACCGGACGGGGAAAAGGTCGTGGAGGGACAGGCTGCGAAGGATAACCTACGTCGCCTCTTCATCTGCAAGCCGGGACATCTCTTCGTACACTTCGACTACAACGCACAGGAGTTGCGTATCCCGACGAATCTTTCACGGGATCCGATCTTCGTTCAAGCATTCCAAAATGGTGAGGATCCACACCGTAAGACCGCTGTCATGATGTGGGGGGAAGCATCCTACAACGCGCTGATGCGTAAGCGGGCGAAGACCCTGAACTTTTCGGTGCTTTATGGAATCTCCCCATGGTCTCTGGCACAGAAAATGGGAGGTGGTGTTACCCCTGAAGAGGCGAAGGAGTATATCAGGAAGTGGTGGGGTGTGTATCAGGGTGTCAACGCATGGGCACGTGATTTGGAAAAGTATGGGATGACTTACGGCTACTTGAAAACGGCTCTCGGGCGTAAACGATCCGTGCGTGGTTATTTCGAACAAGCCATAGAGATGCAGGCATTGGGGAGAAGAATGGCTCTCGAAGCCAAACACACCAACAATGCCAAACTCTTGGCCGAAGCTAAAGAGATGGAGAAGCAAGGCTGGAGTCGTAAAGGCTTTGCCCTACGCACCTGCGTAAACACTGTGGTTCAGGGAACGGCAGGCGACTTGATGAGACTTGTCCTGATCAAGGTCATCCAGCACATCATCCCGAAGTACGGTGAGGATCGAATACAGGTTCTATCGTCGATCCACGACGAAATCAATCTGTCGATAAGCCCTGAATGCCTTGAAGATGCAATAAGGGACACTATTGAAATTTTGCACTGGACACCGCCAGATTGGCCGATCCCAATGGAGGTTGGCATGGACATAGGTACGAGTTGGGGGGAGATGTTCCCCCATGTGCTGACGGACACTGGACTGGTGGCTGAGTAGATGCTATACTTCATAGAGGCCCTTGAGCAAATCAACCTGAGATAAGGAGAACCATGATTTCTGTTCACCTCCGTCTGAGTGAAGCAACTCGCACACTACAGCCCTTACTGCGTAGTGGGAATTTCTTCGTTGTAGACGCCGGAGTGTCCGGCTGGTTTCACCTGTATCTGGTTGCCGAAGGGGATAAAGAGGTTGGCATTGATCTCACCCAAGTGAACCCTTGGGCTACATTGGACTCAGATGAACAGCAGACCATAGAAATGCTACTGGACACATCGTTGAAAGATATCCAGCAACTTGCTGCTGATGCCACACATCGTCTCACCCACTTGGGGTTCAAGGGCATGGTCATTGAAACCTACGTTTGTGATGATGCGGCGTGGGGCGAGTATAACAAACAGGGAACTGCTGCAGGACTAGCTTTTTACAAGACTCACGGGATAGGGGTTAAGGCTAGTAGCCTTCAAGGAGAAGATGGTCTCGATACCCTGATCCACGAATGGGCACACTGGTATATGCGCCAGATGCCGAAGGCAGAAGAAGCTCGTATCGATACATGGTTCAAGCAACATGTCCAATCTCAGATTGACACCAAAACCCCAGCACAACCCGATGACATACGGCTTTGGGTAGAGTTAGCGATACGCGGGAGTTTCGCCTACCGGTTTCACATGCCGTTCGAGAACTTCTTGGAAATCGCAGATCATGTTTGGGATTACAGAGACGAGATCACTGATGATACAATACCCCCCGATCTCCTCAGTGAAGTAGGGTTCACGCACTGGCAAAACCTTGCAAGTGAGGGGCTGGAAGTCGTTGGTAAGTTCAAGAAGTCCCTACCTTTAGACACATCGGACCCGACTGCCAAGGCACGAAAGGGCGCATGGGGGTACGTTCTCGGACATGACACATACATGATTGTCGTGGGTCCACCTAACCTGACCAAAAATGTTGGTTACTGGTGCGTCAACCCGAAAACGGGGAAAGAGACATTTACTGCCGAAGAAGTAGAAGATGTCTTTGCCATCGACTTGGAGAAAACGGCGCAGTTTTACGGCAAGAGAAAACTACACACAGCACACCCGATCGAGCAAAACCTTACGATAGCCTCATCTAGCGTGATTTACAAAATCCTGCGCTATCTACAAGTCGGGAGCGGGGAGACTCTGGCTGAGGGTGTGTGGGGCAACAAGAAACTGGTCATGGACTCGATATTCAACGACTTGCTCAACATCCTAGACACAGGTAAAGATTTCCGCCTACTCCCCAACGGGGTGCAGATTTGGGAAGACAGTATCCACGATCTCTATCTGCAACTGATCAAGGATGGCGATACTGTAGATCGCGTGGTGGATGCCTTTACGCTTTACGCAGCCCCATGCTTTACCGAAGCCGAGCAGGGTGCTAAGAAACGTGCCGTCCAAGCAGGCGTGGCCCCTTCCCTCTATGGGACAACCAACTCCCATGAGTTTTTCGCCGTACTGATAGCAAAAGCCGCTCGTGGGGTGACACTCTCCCCACAAATGAGCCAGTGGTTACGAGATTTCATCCGGGGTGACTTCAAAGAGAGTCACAAAACAAAGGAGCTAGATATGGACCAGCCGAAGACCGAAACTCTTACCGAGGCCCTTACCTTCGATAAGCGCGTCATGCGTGAGCTGTCACGTAAGGACTCACTCGTCCGTATGTTCGCCAAGGATCAGCCGCTCGATATCCTGTTCACGACACTTGTAGTCGGAGACTCGGGACTGGAGAGCAAGTACATCGAGATCGCCAAGAGCTTGGGTGCTGATGTCGGGGTAAAGGAAAGTGTAGACTCCCTGCCACAGAAGTGGGAGATCAGTTTCTGCAACCTTACTGAGCAGCACATTGCCCGTATGGGGCAGCAGATTCATACGGAGAACACCAACGATATCCCGCACATGACACTGCCGGGATCGGCTGTTCCAATTCCGATTTCAGCCCTGCATGTGGATCGAGAGGCGGGAAAAGTCTCATTCAGGATTCATACTGTCTCTGAACGCATAGCCCGTCTGGTAATGGACGAAATGCAGAAGGTCTTGGACGGAAAGACGGAGTAGTATGCTGCGCACCACAGAGGCGATAGACACCACAAAAGACGCGGAGTATTTAGCGGCGGTTGCTGCCGGAGATACCGAAAAGTGTCAGAAGATGGTTGATGACGCTGCGAAAGCGGCAGGGTACACTACTGGACCCGTGTACCATGGCACCTCGGCGAAATTTACGCGGTTTGATACAGCAAAACTATTTCACGGGACATTCGGAGTAGGTGTATACCTTTCTAACAGTGCATCACTGGGGAAACAATACTCAAATGGGAAAGCCCCTATGGTGTGCTATGTAGCTTTGCACAATCCATACTTGGTCCGATATGGTCGCCCAACCTCACAGGAAAGAGATGCACGAGCTATCTTCAAATTACCAAATTCTAGCACCTTATTATCAGACAAAGGGTTTGATGGGGTAGAGGTTCAACAAGATTCGGATCCTTATAAAGAATATGTTATCTTCGACCCATCTCACATCAAATCCGCCGACCCTGTGACCTACGATGATCAAGGGAAGGTCATCCCTCTCTCTCAACGATTTGATTCCAGCAAGGATGACATCCGGGAGTCCGTCGAAAACTCGTCTACATCTCGGGTATCGATTGTGAAGAAGAGCGAGGAAGCACTCAAGCCGCCGATGCCCCCGAAGATCGCCATGGAAGCGACCTTCACAGTGGATGCCGATCCTGAGCAGGTCAAGCTATTCAGGCGGTGGGTCGAGCAGCAGGCACGGCGAAGCAGCTATCGCCCTGACTACCCGAACAGGCAAGAATACGAATGGGCGCTTGACTACCCTGCACCTGCCGGAACTGGAAAGTTCCGTGTCTCTTGGTACGTACCGCAAGACAACCCACACCCGAACGTCGAAGAGGTTCTAGCCTTTCTCCAGCTTATGTGGGAAGACTTCCAACAACTTCCACCCCCGCCGGAAAAGAAGCCTCGTACCACTCCTGTCCGAGATGAGGAAGGGCGTGCATTACCCCCTACCACACCCCCGAACCTTGATAAGAAAGTGATGGACATGCTCATCACCGATCTTGAACCCTACTGGCAAGCATGGGGTAAAGATAGCGTGGAATTCTGGGTTAGTGAGTGGGAGAAGTATCTGGAGTGGGCGAATGCTCACGACCGGCGCTCTCCTCGGGAATATGCCAAGGAAATCACCCACACTGACAATCTGAGTCAGTGGGGCAGTGTCTATGCCCCTGTCGAGCAAGTGCGCCCAAAGTTTGAGCACGATGCCCAGTACAACATCGAGTGGTCGCGCTACAAGTTTCTGACCGGGGTTGCTAAGCATCTTCCCCTCCTGCCTACTGAAGTGAAGGAAATCACACGTACCTCTGTAGACAACCATGCAGGAGCTGTCGAAGGAGTCTGGGATATCCTGTACGAAGACGGGTCTAGGAAGCGACTGACGACGCGATTGATCTGGGCAGGAGGATACAACATCCAGCGGGAACACACTCGTTATCTTGTCCGAGTCACCGATATCACTCCTGTTCTTGAATCTCAAGAATCGCAGCCCACACAAGAGATGTTGAACTGGTTCGAGGAGCGGACGAGACGCCATATTGCATTGGCTCAAAAGTACGGTAAGATGGTTGCTGAGGCGTTCCCTGAGTACGCATCTCTTCCCGAGGAGATGGAAGATCACGACGCCTCGAAATTCAAGACCCCGGAGTATATTCCCTATGTCTTCATGACGTGGCAGCGGAAGCACCCGAAATTCACACTTCCTGCTTCGGTTGATATCACGAAAACAACTCTCCATCATGTTGTGAACAACACACACCACCCCGAGTTCTGGAGTCCGAATGCAGCCATCAACCCCAAGGATCGGGATGCAGACCCGGCTGAGATTGTTGATGCCAAACGCATGCCAGAGATAGCCATTGCCGAGATGTGTGCTGACTGGGCAGCAATGGGTGAGGAAATGGGTAATAGCCCACTCGATTGGGCAGAGAAGAAGATCAACAAGCGTTGGCTGTTCACCCCTGAGCAGGAGGCCCTGATCTACACCATCCTCGAAGCCATCTGGACGCCGGAGGGGGATCCTGAATTGCAAGAGGAAGGCTGGTTCTCGAAAAAGCCAGTTGTGTATACCGGGGATATCAAAACTCCCAAAGTCAACCCCAAACGCTTTACTGCCCCAGCACACAAACTCTCCCCGCAAAACGAGTTCGGGGGGCTGTACGGCGTGTTGTCCATGTCGCTCCCATGGGGTGAGAAGAAGAAGACTGAGATATGGGATATCATCTATCAGCGTGTACGAGATCGGTACTGGACAACAGCATTTCAAGGGAAGCGAAACAAGCAGGGGGATTTTCGGGAACTGATCCGTGACTTCCTCGATTCTCAGTACGGAGCAAGTATCGGGGGAGACCTACTCGCTGCCGCTCGCTTCTCCGAGTTCATGCTCTACCAGACAGCACAGGAGTGCTCAATGAGAAGCTGGGACGCCTATTGGAGAAACTACCTGCGCTATCGCGAGTGGGATTGACATTGAGCCGGAAATGTGTTATACTTGCCTCAGTTGAGTAGTGTAGTGAACAAACACGAAAGGATAGGAACCACATGAGTCAATCGAACAAGCAGCCGATTGAGAAATTGTTTCCCGCACCGTACACTCCGCTGGCATCCGAGTGTATTGTACTTGGGATGGGCATGGGGAGTGATAGCTGGGTCGTTCTCGCACCCAAAGGGGAGTGGAAGAGTTTCCTGCGTGGAGACCAGTTCCACATAGACGCTCTGTCCATCTTTGTCCTGAGAGCAGGCATGGACCCAGAGCACCCAATGACTCCCGTCATCAAGGTCATGCCTCTTATCAATGGAGTAGTAGGAATCCACAGGATTCAGATGCAGAATGTCCCGTGGTACACCTCTCACATTGATGAGAATATCTGCAACACCATCAAGGAAAACGCGATTGAGCGGGGTGTCATTACTGGTATGCACACGGCTGCATCCAGTCTGATCATCCCGAACGGTTAGGAAACAGGAGAATAGCCATGGGTGCAACCCGTCAGACTGTTTGGCGCAAGAGCGACCGGGCAGTAGGTCAAAAGGGCCTAGAGACATCAACGCTTAGTATCACTTACTCTTCAGTACGGGTTACGATGAGTCGTGAGAAAAGGTTGAGGCTAGGATCACATCTCGTTTAGAGAGCGACGGCTGACGCAGGCGCACCCATGGCTCCACCCTAATCAAAACGACAGTGACGTACATATCAGGCTAAGGTGGCCCGATAAATGGCCTGATAGAACCAACAGTAAGTAAGCACGACAGAAGGACAAGATAGATGCAGAAGTATGTCACCCTCGATGAGTTGAAGCAGATTGTCAAAGCATTGGGAATTGAAGACAGCGTAGAGCATGTTTTCACCAAAGCCGACCATCGAGACAAAACCCCACGAGAGAACTTCTGTCGTGCGTTGCAGAACCACTACCTGAGAGATGTTTTCGGTGAGGCTCCTCCTCCGGGACTGGAGTCAGTTTTACGCACTCCCCATCAGCTTGCCTTTCGTGCAGCAGATGGTCACCCCCTTCGTGAACAGGACATCTACACACAAGACTGGGTATGGGAAGAAAAACTCAACGGGCATCGAGCACACCTCTGTCTGGAAAAGGGGCAGATATCTCTATTCAGTCGGGAAACTGACGCCTGTTTCCTTCCAGTCTCCCTGCACGCCCTGATCCCATTCCTGAATCTACCACCCCAAGTCACACCCCAAGTCTCGTGCGTACTGGATGTGGAGATCGTAGTGAAGGGGGACTATGGCCCAATGTTTCACCAAATCGGGATCAGTATCGGCAGTGCCGGAGATGTGATTACTGCGCTGCTGGAGTTCGATGAAGCCATGCAGAAAGCCCATGAATGGGGTCTCCAACTAGAAATCTGCATCCTCGACGTGCTGGAACACCACCATTTTGGGATCTGTCTGCAAACTCCGCTGACGACTCGAATTCTCCTTCGCGAACAAGTGCAGAAGGAACTCGCTGTGTACGGGATACACACCACGCTCCCCAAGTACGTCTTGGGGGATCGTGAGGCCAAACAAGACTTGTACAACGAATGCGTTCGTCAAGGGGAATCCGGCTGTATTGCCAAGCTGCTCTCATCTGAGTACCAGCCCGGCAAACGACCGAAGACATGGGTCAAGGTCAAGCATAACGCACTTCCATACGGAGATACCCCCACCTGTCATTTCACCCCCGAGGAGTCTCCCGCAGATATTGCTGAACTGTTTTTGGGTCTAGGGTTGAAACTGCCGTGCGATATTACAATGCAGCAACAAGATGGGGTGATTACGGGGCGAGTCACAGACAGGGCTTGACAAGGGCTTGACAATGTAGTAGAATAGGCCCCGTCCTAACATGTAATCGAGAGGAGCAACATGGCTGACGGTAAAGAAGTCACTGCAAACACCAACGAGGATCCCATAGAAGCCGCGCTGACGACAACGCGCAACATCGTGGTGAACATGCGGCATGAATTGGAGAGATTCGTTGCTGTCATGGACGAGGATATTCCTGACCTGCCGCCCTTCAAGGAGTTGACGCTGCCGAACAAAGCCAACGAAACCATCTACAGCTTCGCGGAAGCCTACAAGGACTTGGCAGGAGCCGCGATCCACATCAGCATGCGCCACATGACACTTCAGAACCTAGTGCGTAGACTGCGGTATCTCGTTTCACGCAACCCGCAGCACACACTGCTTCTCCGTCAGATGACGGAAGTCGAGGATGTGACATCGCAGTTCGATACACTGCACGCACGAGCGAAGGAGAAGCTGGACTACATCGATAAGTCGATTACGACACTCAAGTCCATCAAGAATACCATTGTCGGCCAAAACTAAGAGGTGAACATGAAAGTGGCAATGAACCCTAATTTGTTGGCGTCTATGGTGGAAGCACCACAGGATGTCCGCGTTTTGTTCGTGGATACTGAAACCACAAGCAATGATCAAGAGATATGTGAGATCATTGATCTGGCAGCGAGTCTGGTGCAGTACCCGGAGAATACAGAGATCGGATACTTTGGACATCGTATCCTCCCTCACGGGGAGATTACTCCCGAAGCGTCCGGCGTACACAACATCATCAAGGGAGACCTAGTAGGGTGCCGGACCATAGAAGAGATCGCCAGTGATAGTGCCTTACAGGCTCTTGTTGCCGCAGCCGATTATGTGTGTTCACACAACTCCGACTTCGATCTCCCGATTCTCAAAAGGCAACTTCCCATCTTCCGGAAGTTTGATGGTGTGCAGATATTTGACACAATGAGGATGGCACGTCGTGCTTGGCCGGAACTGCCGGACCACAAGCTGGCCTCTCTACGCTACCGGTTTGGCCTACTTCTCCACCCGTCAGAAAGAAAGGATGCCTTCCATGAAGCTACGCAGGACATGCGAGTATGCAAGGCACTCTTCGACCGACTAGTGGAAGAGGCTCAATGCCCCGTGGGAGAAAGCCTAGTGGCTTGGTCACAAGCTCGAATCCCAGTAGCGAACATCACATTCGGGAAGCACAAGGGGACGGCCTACGCTATTCTTGCGAAGACTGAGCCAGACTATCTCCGTTGGCTGTATGAGCAAGACTGGCTCGCGGCCAAGTTCCCCAGTGACTACGCAACCATCGAGGGGTTGCTAACCGTGAACGGAGGTGATTTTATGCGTGAAACCTAGTGCATTGGAACTGGTTCGTAGGGAGCGCAGGTTGAGACTAAACGTCAGTCATAAGTCTGACAAGCACAAGGAGTTGAGATGGACGCAGGGATTTCGTTCGGAGAAGGCACAGACAAGACCGTACTGGACATGGAGCGCGACGACCCGAAGTGGCAGGATATCGAGCAGTATCGCGGATCTCAGAACCGGACTGACAGGATCAGTCTGATCGTAGGGAAGGCACTCCCCGTCAAGTACCACTGGGAAGAGGGCATGCCTCGATTCTACTGCTTCGATGGTGCCTGCTGCAAAGCATCCGACCCGAAGGTACGGTTCATAGTTCCGATCATCCAGTACACGACCAACACTGACGGCAAGATCGTCAGCCCGGACTTCGAGATCAAGTACCTGCTGATCCCTTCGGAGTTGTACAAGAACTTCCGGAATCTGGCAAAGCAGGAAATCGACGTGACCCGCAAGGACTTCATTGTCACGTGCAGCAACGAGAAGATGCAGAAGCTGGCAATCACCCCGATTGCTGATGCGGCGTGGCGTAAGGAAAAGGCGTTCGAGGCTAAGGTTCTGGCTGAGGCTGCTCGCTTAGTCCCGAAGATTCGCGGTTACGTAGCCAAGACAATCACCGCCGAAGACTACGCCATTCAGCGGGGCGAATTCAACCCCCCGAAGGAAGAGACAACAGATCCTAGTGATGAAGAACTCACACAGATGTTCAAGATTGACTAGTCTAGGGGGTTGGGATGCCGAAGCGTAAACCAGTAGCAGTGAGTGAGGAAATGGGAGAGGGGCAGCCAAAAGCTGCCCCCACCTCCCGGTCTGCCGCCTCATCATTCGAGGCGATGTTGACCAAATTCGAGGAGTTGTACGCGCCGGAACTGGAAGTCCCTCGCGTAACAACCAAGAGTGTGCAGCTCGACCAGCTAATGGGTGGGGGGTTGCCACTCGGGAAGTATCTGACACTGCACTCGCAGGAAGGCTTGGGCAAGAGCACCATCGCCCTGTGCATTGCGAAGGCACTGGCGGAACAAGGATACCGCACGGTCTACCTCGATACGGAGTCTGGGATTTCGGATCGGTTGCTAATCTCCATGTCTCTCATGGAACATTATCGCAACCACATGATTTCCTTCCTCCGTCCAAAAACCTTCGGTGAGATGGAGAATGTCTTTACCGACATAATTCCTCATCCTGAAGTCTCCTTTATCGTGGTAGACTCGATCACCACAATCCTTGCCGCTCAGATGCTGGAGCAGAGCATTGAGAAAGCAATGGTGGGAACAGAATCCCGTCTCCAGACGGCCTTGCTCAAGAAGTACAAGATCGCTGCACAGGCCAATAAAACGACGATCTTGTGGCTAAACCAAATGCGCACGAAGATCAACATGAACAGCTACGGGGGGGCAACCGTCGAACCCTCGGGTTGCAAGGCTCTGCGCTACATGTCGGATATCTCAATGAACATGAAGGCTGTACGAGACATCACGAAGGGTAGTGGAGACAACCGTGTGGTCATCGGGCGTGAACTCTGTATATGGGCGGAGAAGAATCGGTACACAGCACCGAAGGTGGAGTACCCCCTGTTCCTGCTCTACGGAGAGGGTCTGTCAGGGTTGCGGTATATCGTGGACCTGCTTGTGCAGAATGACATAGTGCATTTCTACGGAGCAGGATATCACAAGTTTATCACCCCTGATGGTGAGCAGCAGATCATTCAGGGTTCAGAGAACATGGTAACCTACGTGAACGATCACTACGAATGGGCTATCGATCAAATCAAGGCAAGGGGGCTTCTCTAACATGATTTCTGTTGTCGTAAGGGATTATCAGGTCATCAAGAAGCTCGATCTCGACATCGAGGGGATTGTCTTCGTCACCGGCCCCTCGAATAACGGGAAGTCGAGCTTGGTGAAAGCCATAGAGTCTTGCCTCTACAATCGAGCGGGTGAGAGCTTCATCCGAGATGCTGAGGCACAGACACTGGTAGGGATCACCTTTCGGCAACAGAACACCCCAACACTACAGATCGCATGGAAGAAGCCACGAGGGGTGGGTGCGTCGTATGTTGTCAACGGCGTGAAGTACGAAAAGGCAGGACGCACCCCCCTCTCAGAACTCATGCAGCATGGCTTTACGGAAATGGAAGCATCCAAGCGCACCTTCCGTCTTCCTTTCTGGCATCAGATGGAAGCGTTTCTTGTGGCCGAACCGAATACTGTTGTGTTCGAGGTACTGTCGCGGCTCCTCCAAGACAGGAAAGTCATCCCTATCCTTCAGACCATGAAGACCGATTTTCAGGGTACGAAGAATGAGATGTTGCAACTAGAGGGGCGCTACCAAGCCCTCATGGAAGAGCAAGCGATCACTGAAGCGGCGCTTGACCGTCTAGCCCGCCTGCCGGAACTCAAAACTCAGGCTATTCGGGCACAAGCAGGCAAAGCGCGGTATGTTGCCCTCGTAGGGTTGCAGCAGCAGTGGAACACGAAAGCACAGACCGTTGACCAGTTGAATCGTCAACACCAGAAGCTCCATCGACCGCTTCAACAGGCGCATGATGTTCTACAACGGGCTGGGAACCTTGTAGAGCATCACCAGAACTTGACTGTCTTGCGTCAGCGTATGACACAACACGATACTGTCATGCAGCGACTGGACAAACAAGATGCTGCATTCAAGGCCCTGAAGAGTATCCCGGATCCGACTGCCTTGTTCACACGCTGGCATCTCCTAGCTAGTCTTCGACAGCAGTGGGTGCAAACACAGAAGACTGAGGAAGGGATTGCACAACAAATCACGGATACTCAGAACGATCACCAGAGGGTTCAGCAAGCCAAAACACAGTTTGAAGAACAGGAACTAGCAGGGCTTTGCCCAACTTGTGGACAAGTCCTACACGAGGAGGGAACATGCCGGAGACCTTGACCGAGAAATACCAGACCTTTCAGAAGCGCCTGAAGGCCCTGAATGACCAAGCCATTCGGTTGGAAACCCAACGTGAACAGGCACAGCAACAGGCAACAGCTATTCAAGAAGAAGTTGTCAAGGCCATTGGTGTAGCGTCGATGGAAAGACTTGACAGCGAGATCGCCAGTGTGTATAATGAGCTGGAATCTCTACTGAACGAAGCAGACCCTCTACTCAGCGAGGCGGAACATGCCAGAGATAGTGGATAGAACACAGGAATTCATAACTCGGGTATCGACTCTTGAAATCCAACACAACGACCTTCTGCGTTTGCAAGCAGCCGCAGAAGCCAAGACACAGAAAGCCCGGCAGGATCATGCCGACGCCTTGGCGTATTCGACTAATCTCGGGGAAGCCATAGAGGGCGCGAAGCAGATCATTGAAATCCTGTCCGAAAAGGGCTTGCAGGGATTGAAGAGTCTGGTGACGAACGGGCTGCAATCCATCTTCGAGGGCTGCAACTACTCCTTCGATATCGAGATATCCGACCGGGGGAAGGACAAAACTGCGGACCTGATTCTCATTGAAGCCATGCCGGATGGGACACCGAAGCGGACTCTACTCTCCGATAATGGTTGGGGAATCCAGAGTATGGTGAGTCTCATTCTGCGCGTGTTCTTCATCTGCCATCTCGGTCTCCGGCGTTTTCTCGTTTTGGACGAGAGTATGGTGCAACTCTCGAAAGAGTACGTTGATGGCTTGTTCACCTTTCTGCGCTCCCTCACCACAGACTTGGGGTTTGACATCCTGTGTATCACGCACGACCCGCGCTTCCTGCCTTACGGAGATCGTGTCTATGAGATGTCACAAGGCGAACTTCATCTGACTAAGGAGACATCGTGAGATTTGGGTTTGTCGTTGATCCACATCTTTCGCAAACGAATCCTGCAGCACGGGTAGATGACTACGCACAGGCGATGCTCAACAAACTCCGCATGCTGCGCACCATGGGGACGGAGAATCGCTGGAATGGACTGATCATCACTGGTGATCTCTTCCACTCCAAGAACGTCGGCTTCGAGTTTCTGGGGCAAGCCTCAGAAATACTCGGAGAGATGCCCTTCCCTGTGGCATCTATCTTCGGTAATCACGACCTGTACAACGACCGCATTGAGTCCAATGTCCGCACTCCTTTAGGGTATCTGATGCGGATAGGGCTTGTGAAGAGCATATCTAGTTTAGGCTATCCCAATCTCGTAGGGCTTGATTTCGATCGAACAATGACCCCACCAGAAGCCCCGAACGTGCCGGGAGTGAAGATTCTCGTGTGCCATGCGTTCGTAGATGATGTACCCCCCTTCGGGATCGGGAACTGGGAGTTCATCTCTTACGGGCAGCTCGAAGCACAGGGTTGGGATATCGTAGTAGCAGGACACGATCATACACCGCATCCGGTACTCCACCACAACGGCAATCGACTATCTGTCTATCGTCCGGGAGCCATCAGTCGTGGTACAAGGCATGAATACAACAGAGAGCGGGATCCGCAAGTGCTGGAGATCGAGGTGTCAGACACTTGGGAGTTGATCGGCATACAGGAGCGAAGGATTCCGGCTGCACCGGCCTCGGAGATATTCTCTCTGTTGGAGATAGCCCGTACAGAGTCAAGCAAACGCATCAAGGAATTCGCTGAGTCATTATCACTCGGTATGACACCAACACAAGACGCGACGGACTTGGATCAGATGGTTGAGAGTTTGAGCATCAGTAACCCTGCCAAAGCCATACTCAAGCGTTATCTGGTCGAGTCCGGAGTGCTGGGGTGACCAATATTCTACACACCCTGACTGAAGTCTACAACACTCTGGAGCCACTATCTGCAACAGTTGCTCCAGAACATACATGGGCGCAAATCATTGGGAACCGACCCAACCATTTGCGTGTTATGCGTTGTAGGGATATCGCAGAAATGCAGTGGCCGGACGAGTATCGTCTGCAGCAGAAATTCCTTGAGAGCTGTGCTGCGTGCATCGTCTTCCCACTGACCTATTTCGGGGTGCTGATCGGGTATGGGTTTCGAGATTTGCAAACCAAGCGGTTCTCGATCATCCAACCTGTCAGTTTCTCTTCCAGCTTTTACACGGCTTATGCCGGGGTGAAACAGTGCAAGCAACGGCAATTCATGGATGCAATAGTCATTGTTGAAGGAGTTGCCGATGCTGAAGCAGTGGGGGCTTGTTACCCATGGGTAGTTGCCGTGCTCGGGAACCACATCACAGACCCACAATATGCAGTGTTGCGTTCCACGACAGGGAAAATCTATACTATGTTTGACAACGATGTTGCTGGACAGAACGGCACCCGGAAAGCTCAAAAGCTGTTCAAGGAGCATATTCTATTGGAGCATAAAGCCTTAGCATATCCAGCCGAATACAAAGACCCAGCAGAATACTATCTGCACGATGCAGCAGGTCTTAAACGCCGACTGCGGGGTATGGGTCTATGATTGACATGTCTCCGGTCATCGAGTATGCCAATGCCAAGGGAAAAGTCTCCCCCGAGGTCAACGAGAAAGTCTTTGACATCCTGACGAAGATCGCGCAAGTTGTGCTGGTGCGTTTTGGGTACACCCTCGTTGGAGAAGACCGTGATGACATGCTGTCTGACATGCGGCTCTACGCCTTAGAGGGGTTGACAAAGCCTCACATTGACTTCGCTCAGTTTGACTGCTTCAACCTGATTTTCAGCAGGATGCGGAACCACATCACGGGGGCTAGGCGTAAGCAGAACCGCATGGTGTATCTGGATTCCGTAGAGCCTATGCCCTACTCTCTTTCTACTGAGATTACCCTCTCGCAGGGAACACAAGAAATCTTTGACACATTAGCCCGTCGTGCGGAATACATGCAACTGGATGCGGATCGTCATCGTTTAGCCCTCACCACAGCGGCATTGTTCCGTGGTATAACACATCCAGATGCTAGTCTTCGCCCACTGTGTAAGGAAAGGGAAATATGATTCCAGATGCAACCTTGACCCACATCCCGAAGATAACAGGCCCGAACACTTTGTCCGAAATGGCTATTCTCGCGATGCTGATGGAAACCCCTAAGCAACGTGAGGCATATCGTCTTCTGACTTCAGTGTTCTGGGAAGAGACCGCGCTCTTTCTTGCCATCATGGAAGGACGCCGCTTCTCCGTACCCGGCAGACAAAAGGTCGAAAGCCTGCTCCTTCAGAGCAGGTTGTGGTTGTACATTCAACAGCGTCAGGCCACACCGGAATCTTTTGAACAAGCAGGCAAGCTCTTCGGACGTGGACAAAAAGAAATACGCCGCATCTATAACCGGGTGGATCGATTGGTGCAGGAGCGCATGATGGAAATCCCGCGCTCGTCGCAGATCGACATCGAGAGCCTTTTTGAGAGCTTGCCGTTGTTTGGAGGAACAAACGATGAGTGATACACCCACCGAACTTGACCCATTAGGTGATTTCGTTCACGAAGAAGACACAGATTCCACGACTCCAGAAACACCGATAGAGGCTAGTCCTCTACCCCCTGACCTGACACTTACCAAATACATCGAACAGTACATGAACGACTACACCCCCGAGAAGCTGAACCAAGTATTCTATCGAGACTTGGGGTGGGTTGTAGCAGCGACTCTGGCTGATCTCTTCAAGCGTCTGCCTCGATTGACTGCATACATCAGCGCAGCAGATGAGGCACTAACCGACCCCAAGAGTATCCCACATGAAATGCTCCTGCAGAACAAGCGCGGGGATCTCATAGGTCCGAGTGTCGTAGGTGGGAAGCGTGCCATTGCTGAGGATGCGTTGATGACAATCTTGGACTTCGCCCGCAAGTTTGCAGCCACGAACCTAGAAATCCTGAAGGCCAACCAGAATACAGGAAGCGACGAAGCAGCGCAGATTCAAAAGGCTATCAGCAACATGTCCAAGGAAGAACTGCAATCATTACTCAGTTTCCTCGATGGTTTGAAGAGCCATGGCAAGTAACAACCCTGCGCCAGAGCAGTGGAGCCCGTCTACTCTTGCTCTCCTTGAAGCACTTGCCAAGCGCGAGATAATACGCCGTGATGAGGATTCCGACCCCCATCAAATAGGAGACGTACTATCTTGGGAAGACTGGATTTCTCGGGAATACTATTCCGGCCCGTTCAGCAGAATCCTCTACCCATTCTGGCGTCGAGAGATCAGTGATTTCCTAGCCAACCAGCAGAGCGAATGGGTCATCACCGGCAGCAAGGGCGGTGGGAAAACTACTGCTGCAGAAGCCTTGACTGCGTACAAGATATACTACCTGTCTCGATTTGAGTACCCACAGCGTCTCTTCGGCTTATCCGAAGTCACGAGCTTGGTGTTTGTCTACCTATCAGTCTCGATTGCAAAAGCAAAGATCGCTGGTTTCGGGGAAATGCGGGAGTACATCGACCACATCCCCTACTTCCGAGATGAGTACAAACGCGACATGAACAACAACCTGATGCTGTTGTTCCCGAATCGTGTAGCGGTTATTCCCGGATCGGGTGCAGCACAAACCGACCTTTCGTTGAACACAATAGGAATTCTGCTGGACGAGACCAACTTCTACAAAGCCGGTGGCGGGGGAAACATCGGAGACTTGGCCGCAGCGCAGCGTATTTATACGGATACAGAAACGCGCCGGAAGTCGCGTTTCGTGGTACAGGGCGTTGACTACTCGTTCACACTCTTGGTGTCTTCCGCCACTCACGATCAGAGCTTTACTCAAACGCGAATCAAGGAAGCAGAACTCAGCGGTGAACCTCAGAAGGTTACGCAAACATGCGGGTGGGTAACCAACCCTGAGAAGTACACCAAACAACGGTCAGTCATCTTCAAAGGGGATGATAAGCGTGAGCCTCGAATCATCGTCGGGATTGATGACTACATAGATACAGCCGTCGATTTCGAGCAGGACAACAGTTGGCTGTTCTCCATGTTGCAAGAGGGTGAAACACCACTCAGTATCTACCACAAACTCCCATCAGAGGCTCAGAAACGATTCCTGCTCGTCCCTACAGAAGTTCTGCCTGCCTTCAAAACCAACATCTATGCCGCACTCAGCGACCTTGCGGGTATCTCGATCGCCCCTTCCGGCAAGCTCTACACCAGCGGCCCGAACTGGATGGCGACCTGCAAGGCCGGCACGGCGGTAGGGCTGCGCCACCCCTTTACGAGAGAAGAACTTCAGATCACTATCAACTCCCCCCAACAGGTCATGGACTTCTTCATCCCTGAGCTTCTGTTTACACCGCCGGACTTCAAGACCTTTCGCAGACATCCTCATGCGCTACGCTTCATCCATGTGGACTCATCCACGACAACGGATAAAACAGGTGTGGTAATGGTTCACCTTGCGGGCATCGCCAACGATCCCCTGACAGGGCTTCCGCTTCCCACGGTCGAGGCAGACTTTGTGTTGCGTATCAGCAACACACAATCACCAGATCAGATTGACCTCTCAAAGGTCTTGGCATTCTTCTTCTACCTGCGGAACACACATCAAGTCAAGTTCGGAAAGATCACCTACGACTCTGAAGCATCGGAGATGCCCTTACAGCAGATGATGAAGAATCACATCCCAGCAGGGCGACTCTCGGTCGAGCGCGATGGCCCGTGGCTGGACTTCGTGGAACTACTCAACGGAGGGCGTTTTGTCCAGTATTACAACGACTATCTCAAAAAAGAGTTCTTTATGCTGAACTGGGATCGCGGAACGCACTCAGTAGATCACCCGCCGTCTGGCACCAAAGACGTGTCGGATGCTCTGGTAGGTGCAGTTTACAACTGCCTGACAGGGACCGTGACCGGTGAAACTCGCCCTACGGAGGAGATCACCGGACAGATCATCATCCCGAACCAACCCAAAGATATACTACATGCAGAGACAAGCTGGCTGTTCGGGGACTACGAACGTAAACACGGTAAGATCAGTAGGGGGCAGTAGTTATGACGAAATCCGAAGCCCTTCTCGGCAAGAAAGTCACCCTCATTGGATTCCGCAGGAAGTATGTCGTAGTTGGGGCACCGGAAGAGAATGTGGTTCAGCTTGTGGCTCTTGAGGGGGGGCTTCGAGATTCGGTCTTGCAAGTCTCGCCAGATGAAGTAGAAATCTCCCTCAGCCAGAACAAAGCCTTTGTCGGATCAGTGGCACGCCAGTTGAAGAACACATACGACAGTTTCAAGGCCAGATTCGATCGAGAGGGTGTTCCCTATCATCAAGGCTACATTCCCGTCAAGATCGGGGAAGCCCAACAGCCAAGCCCGAAGTATATCCGTGCTCAAGTTGGTGCCGAAGATGCCCGTCTACTAGGATATCACCCTGAATCTCAAATTAGATTGATGGTTGACCCGAAGGCTTTTCTTGAGCTAGTGGATCCGGGATTCGTCAATAGGGCATCCCATGCATTCTCTCAACAGTCTTATGACAAAGTGTTGAAGCGAATTCAAGACGGGGAGCCACTGGATTCTGTTTTCCTTGATGTGGATGTCAAGACCGGAGATGTCATTGGACACGAGGGGCGTCATCGTTGCGCGGCAGCTATTGCTTTGGGGGTCACCAAAGTCCCGGCGATTCTCTATCTTCGAGAAGTCGCGCATCGGTATGTTGGCTATGTACGTGACGCATCCCTTCACCAGAATGCTCCTGCAGTAGTAGCTCTCATCAATAAGCTACATGGGTCTGATGTGGAATTCGTAGGTGAGGAAGACCCGGAACACAAGCGGCATCGGGAGATGTTCGGCTACGATGAGGGTGTAGATCGGAACCCTAAATCACAAGATTTGGTCGAGCGGTTTCATGCCGTTCTTTCTCGTATTTCGGAACTCCACCAAGCACAAAAGGATGAGAAGTCGCAGCGATCGGAGATTGAGGGGGTCTTCGCAGCCTTAGAGCCTCTATTGCTGGAAACCAGCCGGGCAGAGGTAGCACTCAGCAAAGCCGATGAAGCAACCCAAGCCAGCAAGCAGTGGATTGCTGTAAATTCTGAACTGACTGATCACCTTGCCCAGATTGTCCCCGAAGTGGAACAGATTCTGGAAGAGATTGCTCAATACATGACACGAGTTCAGCAGAACACCTCCACTTCGGCTAGAACTGTCCAGCAAATGCTCCAACAGTTAGCCGCTCACATCAAGCAGCACACACAGCAAATCGTCACTCGGTATCAGAAGTCACTCGACTCGATGCAGACCGGATTTCTGCGGCTTGGCTTCTATGCTGATGCTGAACAGCGAATGACTCAAGAGTGTGTTGCGATGCCGGAAACCATTGCCTGTCTCCAACGCTCTTCGCAACCGGAACACTCCCGCATCCGTACAGAGATTCGTGAAGCTACCCGGTTCGTTTCTCCGTCCCAACATCGTCGCGTGTTGTACGGACTTACCCGCCAGATTACGAAAGAATCCACACCACGTCAGATTCGAGAGATTGCTGAAGAGGTAATCAGTTTGATCGAAGACTGTGGGGTTCGTGTAGTGAAGAGGGTTGACAATAGCACGAAAAAGTAGTATACTAGGGCCGAAACCATGAGGCCCCTTTGAGAAAGGGATAGAAATGTTGATATCTACCGTCACAGCTCTCGGGATTCTGTACAGCCTACTTACCGCCCCGCATCAAGAGATTCGTTGCTCTTGGTATGGGGAGGAGTTCGCGGGTCGCCCTACGGCATCCGGCCATCTATTTGACCCCGCAGAGTACACCGTGGCTCACCGAACGCTTCCCCTCGGGAGCATTCTTCTTCTACAGACAGAACATGACACCCTTCTTGTACAAGTCACCGATCGAGGGCCGTATGCAACAGACTCCCTCGGTCGTGCTGTGTTTCCTTTGCAGCCCCACCCTACACGAGACATGGACGTTTCCATGCAGGTTGCGAAGGACATGCGGTTCCTCTCTCAAGGGATAGGAACTGTTCAATATCGCCTAATCGGGCGTGCGCCCATCGGATACATGTCATCTCCGCTTCAGAGAGGAGTAGAACAAGGGAAGCGGGGTACCGAGGTCACGTCAGCGGAAAAGGGAACCGACAGCCCGGAGGGGTTGGTAACTGAGATGAACTCTGGACACGAGTCCGGGGTCATGCTCAATGGGTGTGGCGAATGGGTTGTGTCAGGTCAGCGAAACCTGCTGAGAACTGTGGAGACCCATCATGCATTTTTCCCGAGCGCAAACAGTCTAACACCTTCGGGGGTTAGCAGTTGCTCGGATGTGATGCGTGGCGCATTACGACTCGTTGTTTCCTCAGACGCTAATACTTCAACAACAACACATACAGTATACTCAACAAGCACAATAGCGAAGCTATTTCTCCGTTAATCTCTTTCTCTCTATATCTTAGGGGTTAACGGGGGTTGTAGGGGGAGCAAGTTAGGCAAGCAACGAACGACGAGCAAAACGAAAGAACGCAAAGCAAGAAAGTTGAGATCATTTGGTTCCGTTTGGAGTTCCCGAAACTGTCTCGAAAGGAGAAGCATGGAAGAGGTAGTAGGTTCCCGAACCCACATGTTTGTGGATTCTCTTTGTGAGAAGGTTCTCCGAAACAAGGGTGTACTGTCTGACGGGGTGACACTGTTGAAGTTCACCACGGAGTTCATAGGCGGTGAACCCCTTTCGGACCGTGCGCGGTTGCTCGCATACATGCTGGCAGACCCGTCTATATCCATGTCGTATATCCTCGATACTTGGGTAACCCCCGAGGAGTTTGACAGGATGATGGTTTTCGTGTTAGGGGCAGCTTCCCGGCATCCTGATGTGTACACTCTGCACCAGATCTTCTCATCTACGGCTTCTGAGGAGGAAGCACCTCAACCCGAAGTGGTAGACCCTCCCGCTGCTAAGGCCCCTAGAAAGCGTTCTACGAAGCCTGCACCTGCCGTGGTGGTAGACGGCCCGGCAGACCCACCTGTCGCGGCTACGCCTGTCGTAGTCCCTGCGTCGGGGGTACAGGAGCAGGTCTCGAAGGCACCCTCTGGGGAAGAGGACGATATCAGTGCTATGTTCCGGGCGTATGCTGAAGAGCCGCCGAAAGAGATTCCACCTGATGACGAGCCTTCTTCGACAAGTGAAGAGGGTGTTGGAGACATGACACCTGACAACATAGAAGACCTGTTCGCACAGTAATGGATCAGGCACTGGTTCCTTACGACCCGTTGGGTGTAGCAGTGTACGAAGCACCGGGTGAGGATGAAACCACCGGGATGCTGAGTGAGGCTCGGCGTATACTGATGGAGAGGGCTGAACATGGAGGGTGTTTGTGCCCTTTGTGTTCACAGATCGTTCGGGTCTACAAGTACACGTTGAATCATCTGATGATAGCGTGTCTGCGTGGGTTAGGACAAGTCACGACACCTACGGGGGATTTCGTCCACATTTCCCGAATCCCTGTCGAGGGGAAGGATCGCAAGGCTGTTGAGGCACGCGCTTTCGGAGGGGTGCTGGCAAAGCTGCGATATTGGGAGTTGATCGAGGGAGATGGGGCGCAGAGTACCAGTGCCGGGAGCGTGCGTGGGTCTGGCCGCTGGAGGATCACGCAACGGGGTGAAGGGTTTCTACGGGGAGATGTGTGTGTTGAACGCTACATCTATCTGTATAACGGCAGTCTGTTGCGTCGAGATGGGGAATTGATCAGCATTGCTGCTTTTCAGTAGGGGGTCGTATGGCAGACGTTGAAGATCGGATCATGCGGGCGAGCTTCCAAGTCAAGAGTCAGCTATCGCCTGTTTTGTGGGGGAGTGACAAGCACCTCCGACCTGCGATTGAAGCGCGGGTACAGACAGTAGTGAAGCAGATACTCGACTCTCTGGCGCTTGGCTTCGACCCCAGTGAAATCCTGTTGACAGGTTCAGCAGCTAATTTCAACTGGAGTGCAGCGTCTGATCTGGACATCCATATCCTGTTCGATTTCAAGGAGATTGTCGGGGGATCCCCCTTGACCGAAGAGGGGCTGTTCAACCTGTTGATGGCAGCCGGGTCTGGATGGAACGACCGCCACAATATCCGTATCCGTGGATTCGAGGTGGAACTCTATCTTGGGCGTGACGATGAAGCTCTGGTCAGTGATGCTGGAGCTTATTCGTTATTGCGTAGGGAGTGGGTTCACCCTCCGGTAGCGTTCATGACGGATCAGCCGATGACGCCGGAAGTCGAGCATCAGGTGCGTGAATGGGTGTCTCGAATCGAGAACATTCTTGGACTGCTCAAGGACGACCCGGCTGAGGCAGCTCAACAGGCTCGGCAGTTGCGGCTTGATCTCCGGCAGGCACGCTCTCAATCAATCCATGAAGAGGGGGAACTTGGTACTTTGAATGTCGCATTCAAGGTCTTGCGTCGATCGGGATATCTGAACCAGCTCGCAGTGGCGTCGGCGGAAGCCTATGACCACCTGATGTCCATGGAGGAGCATCGGGCTTGACATACCAAGCTCAATGTGCTATACTTGTCTTCACTCGAAACTCGGAGGAGCAGAATGGAAGAGCTAGGTCTGGATAAGG
>Ga0265297_10002265_pt1 | contig 40103 bp, 37 predicted proteins | sample Munlanlwell13791_FD_192502 | JGI IMG/M metagenome (GOLD analysis project Ga0265297, IMG submission 192502) | Leachate microbial communities from a municipal landfill in Southern Ontario, Canada - Leachate well 137-91 | ecosystem: Engineered > Solid waste > Landfill > Unclassified | place...
CTGACTGCCAATGTAGAACCAGCTTCCGGCCGTCATCTGACCGTACATCATCAATCCGTCACTTTTTAGATGTTCGAAATGTTCCCAAGTGGCCCATGCGGGTACCAGGTTGCTGTTGGCAATCAATACACGGGGAGCCTGCGGATGGGTTCGTACGATGCCTACGGCTTTGCCTGATTGCACCAGCAGGGAGTGATCCTCGTCCAAAATAAGCAACTCCTTAATGATTTGCTTCAATGCCTCTTTGTTGCGAGCCGCCTGACCTGTACCCCCATAGACCACAAGTTCTTCGGGATTTTCAGCTACCTCCCGGTCGAGGTTGTTGAGCAGCATCCTGAGCGGCGCCTCCGTCTGCCACGATTTAGCATTCAGGGTGTTTCCCCGTGGTGCATGGTAATTGGGATGAGCAGCATATTTCTCAATAAATTCCAAATAGTTCATCCTCTTCATTTTTAAGTTTAATCCCGTAACCGGAAGCAACTTCACCCGAGCATTTAACCAAAGACTTACTTTTAACCATGGCGATGGCTTTGTTCATCTCCTCCGACATCACATGATCTGACCCGGCAAACGGGATCTGTTCCCGTACCAGATCGTGGCAGGCTTCCATGATGACACTCGATTTCAAAGGCTTTCTGAAATCGAAGCCCTGGGCAGCGCAAAAGAGTTCAATGCCCTGAATTTTTTCAAGGTTACCAATGATCATCAGACACTTGCGTGCACTGATGGAACCCATGCTAACATGATCCTCCTGACCGAGGGAAGTGGGAATGCTATCTGCTGAAGCCGGAAAACAGAGTGATTTATTTTCGCTGACCAGAGCGGCAGTAGTATATTGCGGAATCATAAATCCGGAATTGAGCCCGGTTTCGCGCATCAGCAGTTTAGGCAAGCCGGGGATGGTATCTTTCAGAGAGAGATAAATCCGCCTGTCTGCGATATTGCCCAATTCTGCAGCAGCCACTGCAGCATAATCGAGTGCCATGGCCAGTGGCTGACCGTGAAAATTTCCTCCTGAAACAGTGCTTCCATCCCTGAGTAAAATTGGATTGTCGGTCACCGAATTCAATTCAATGTGCAACAACTCTTTGAGGTGCAGGAAAGCGTTTCGCGAGGCGCCATGCACCTGTGGAATACACCGAATGGAATAGGGATCCTGAACCCGGGTACAGTTTTTGTGCGATTGGACCATCTCCGAATCAGCAAGGAGCATCCTCATCCGTTCTGCAACGTAAATGGTTCCACGATAAGGGCGCAGCAGATGAAGCTCCTCCGTGAAAGTTTTGACAGATCCCAGCATGGCCTCAAGGTTCATCGCGGCGATCAGGTCGGCATTGTCGAGACTGTTCTGGAGTCTTTCTACTACTTTGATGGCATGCGCGGCAATAAACTGGGTGCCGTTGATCAGCGCCAGCCCCTCTTTGGCCCCCAGCTCAACTGGTTCCAGACCAAATTGCTGAAGCACCTTGCCCGTTTCGGTCCTTATTCCGTCGAAATAAACTTCACCGAGTCCAATCAGTGGCAGAAAGAGGTGCGACAAGGGGGCGAGATCGCCTGAAGCGCCGACAGACCCTTGTGACGGAACCACCGGAATAATATCGTTGTCAATGTGCCAGATGATTCGCTCCAAAGTACTCATGGCGATACCCGAATAGCCCATCGAGAGCGCATGTACCTTCAGAATCATCATCAGCTTGGCGATTTCAGCCAAAATGGGATCGCCAACGCCTACGCTGTGACTTTTGAGGATATTGTACTGAAGTGTTTTGGTATCCTTTTCAGAAATGATGGTAGTGCAAAGAGGCCCAAAACCCGTGTTGATACCATACACACTCTGGTGGTCGGCCACAATCTCATCCACTCTTCTCCGGCTTTTTTCGATCACTTCGGCAGCAACAGCAGTTATTCTGCCTGCAATTTCTCCAGAGGCAATCCGGAGAGCCAGTCCGGTAGTCAGATGGTCTTCCCCGTAATTGAAATATTTTTGCTTGGTCATATTCTCTTTTTAAGTATGCAAAAACGAGAATTGAAAATTACCAATCAATTTTCACTCAACACCTAACAATAGTCATGATACTTCCTAATAAATTGACGATTTACGTCATTCAATAGTTCTGTGAGATTTCATTTATACTCTATTTGAAAATTGAAATACATTGAAATACATTGAAATACAATATTGAAACTTGATTTAATGATTACAATGCTTTGATGCTTTTTTTACAAACTATTAGAAACTGTGAATTGTAAAAAAGCTACTAAGTCCCTTATTTCTATTTATTTCCTTATTACAATCTATTTCAATTACTAAAACAACCCATGGATCTGGGCGTTGATCTTGTCGATGATTTTACTGAGGTCTTCCTGGTTTTCTTCGAAATTAATGTTATCAACATTGACAATCAACATCTTCCCAAGCGTGTAATGACTTGCCCAGGCTTCATAGCGCTGGTTCAGTTGACTGAGGTAATCCAGCCGTATGCTGTTTTCGTAATCGCGGCCCCTTTTTTGGATGTTGTTGACCAGCGTCGGCACGGTTGCCCTAAGGTAAATCATCAGGGTTGGCGCTTTGATCAGCCTGCTCATCAGCGAAAATAGCTTGTGGTAATTTGAAAAATCTCGCGAACTCATAAGTCCCATCTCGTGGAGGTTGGGCGCAAAAATTTCAGCATCCTCATAAATCGTACGGTCCTGAATAACCGTTTTCCCACTGTCTCTGAAATCGAGTACCTGGGTAAATCGAGAATTAAGGAAATAGACCTGTAAGTTGAAAGACCAACGGAGCATATCATGGTAAAAATCATCAAGATAGGGGTTGTTATCTGCATCTTCGTAATGCGCCTCCCACCCGTAATGCTTGGCAAGAAGGCGGGTAAGCGTTGTTTTGCCGGCGCCGATGTTCCCGGCAATGGCGATGTGCATATTGGTAGGTTCCTTTTTCATGAATGGAAGGTTATGAGATATGAGTTATGAGATATGAGTTATGAGTTATGAGTTATGAGTTACGAAAATCATCATTGGTGCGTTTTTACTTTATCCTTTTTACTTTACCCTTTATCCTTGTTTTAATTTTATCCTTTATTGTTAATGGATAAAAGTTCATCAAGGTACTCACGATTATTGGAAAGGCGCGGAACCTTGTGCTGCCCTCCGACTTTCCCTTTTACACGCATCCATTGCAGGAAAGTGCCTTGGTTGGCTACGACCACTTTTGGACCATCAAGCGTTACACTTTTGAACCTTTTGGCTTCATAATCGGAGTTAAGCTCCTGCAATTTTTTATCCAGTGCGTTGGTAAATTTCTCCAGATTATCAGGTGCCTTTTCAAATTCAATGATCCATTCATGCGAGCCCTTCCTGGCAGTATCGCTCATAAATACCGGTCCGGCGCTGTATTCACTCACAATAGCGCCAGTTTCGTTGCAGGCAGCCATGATTGCACGTTCAGCATTGTCGACGATTATCTCTTCTCCAAAAGCATTGATAAACTGCTTGGTACGTCCGGTAATCCTAAGCTTATATGGATTCTTCGAAGTGAACACGACAGTATCCCCAATCATGTAACGCCACAATCCCCCATTGGTCGAGATGACTATGGCGTAATTAATCCCTGTCTCAACTTCCCATATTGGCAAAGCCGTTGGGGTATCTGAGCAAATTTCAGTCATAGGTATAAACTCGTAAAAGATGCCGTAATCCAGCATGAGCAACATGTCCGGTGAAGCAGGATCATCCTGAATGGCAAAGAATCCCTCAGAGGCGTTATAGGTTTCCATGTACTGCATCTTTTCCGAAGGGATCAATTTCTTGAACTGTTCCCGGTAGGGTTCGAAGGCAATACCGCCATGAATAAAGACTTCCAGATTAGGCCAGACCTCCAGCAAATTGGATTTCCCGGTATATTCCAGGATATATTTCATCAAAACCAGGTTCCAGGAGGGAACCCCGGCAAAAGAGGTGACATTTTCGTGGATCGTTGTCCTGGCTATCTCTTCAATTTTCTTTTCAAACTGCTCAATCAGCGCTATTTCAGTGGGCGGCGTTCTGTGAAAGTCAGTCCAAAATGGAAGATTCTCAATCATGATGGCCGACAGGTCACCATAAAAGCTATTGCTGTTCATGCTGTTGACCCTGTGACTACCCCCCAATGTCAGGCTTTTCCCGGACAAAACACGTGTTTCAGGAAAATTGTTGTAGTAGATCGCCAGTACATCTTTTGCTCCCTGAAAATGACATTCATCTAGAGACTCTTTCGAAACAGGAATGAATTTGCTTTTGGCATTTGTTGTACCGGATGATTTGGCAAACCATTTGATCTCACCCGGCCAAAGTATATTCTTTTTCCCCTCAATCATCTGACTGATAAAAGGTTCAATTTCTTCGTAGGTAGAAATAGGAACACGTTTCTGAAAATCCTGAATGGAGAGGATCGATTCATAGCCATATTTCTTTCCCCATTCACAATTTTTTGCTGAACCAATCAAATCAAAAAACAACTCTAGCTGAATTTCCCTGGCATGCTCCTTGTAGAGTTCTATTTGGTAAATTCTTTTGTAATTGATCCAATTGATGATGGAGTTAACAATAGTCATAAAGTCCGGATATGGGTTGTGTTGGTTAATTATGGAGGTTAAAACTACGAATTTTCATGCAATCCGAAGATGGGAAGATTTAAATTTTTAACTTTATTCCCTACATTCTTCTTACACAATAATATGAAATACCCATGAGGAATTTATCACACCAACCGAGAATGAATAGGTGGGTATTCCATCTGACAATTAAAAAACAAAATCATTAACAGATGAACATAGTCGACCTGATCCTAATAATCATCCTGATTGCTGCTGCCATTCATGGGTTTGTCAAAGGCTTTTTTGTAGAGTTTGCATCTGTGGCTGCAATCATCCTGGGCGTCTTGTGTGCGATGATGTTTTCCGAATCCTTCCGGCATTGGCTATCTACGGTTGTTTCGTGGCAGCCAGGGACCATCAAGGCCGTCTCTTTCTTTATCATCTTTATAAGCGTTGTCATTGTGGTTCACTTGATTGCCAATGCCTTGGAAAAATTTGTTCGCGCCATTGCCCTTGGCATCCTTAGCAGGATAGGCGGGGCGATTTTTGGCGTCATCAAAACCGCGTTCATTCTGAGTTTCCTTATGTATGTGGTGGTACGTATCGAATCTTACGATGTGACCATCATACCAAAGGAACCGAAAAGGGCATCCAAACTCTACGCGCCCATCGAGAAACTGGCGCCTAATCTTCTTCCTTTCCTCCGGGAGGAGAAGGAGGAGGTTCAAAAGAAGATTGTATCCTGAAGGATTTAAGGATAAAGGATAAAGTCAATAGGATAAAGTGAGATTTGAGCTAATCCGGATATTCCATTTTTGAAACAAATGAACAACTGAACGGAGTCCTCTACTTTATCCTTTTTACTTTATCCTTTATCCTTGGGAACCACTTTATCCTTGAAACCTACTTAATCCTTCCGACCCTCTCAGAGAAATCCTTCCAAAATTTTAAATGAAACTCCATACTCTTGTCGGCGATCAATTGTTCGTTGGGGGAATATTCGTTGCCAGGAGTGTTGGTAAACCGACTTCCCGGCAGGTAAAGGCTTGCCTGTTCGGGGTGGAACTGAACGCCAATCACCTCCTTAAATATTTTGTGCTGAAGTCCTTCCACAACCTTTCCGTCTAATGATGTAGCGATAACTTCCAGGTTCTGCCCCCTTTTCCCAACTGCCTGATGGTGGGAACTCAATACGTAAGGTTGCTGCTGTGCCAAACCAGCGCTCAGCTCGTGAAGATATCCCTTCGGATTGATCCGGATGGGATGAAGAAATCCCCAGGAGAGATCGCAGCTTGGATTTAGCTGGGTATTGTAATTGCGGTGACGATTCTTGGCATCGATAGCCAGCATCCCCTCGGCCGTTGAAATGTGGTAAATCTCAACCGGGATATCCTGTGCCAGCGTCCCGCCGGCAGCAACATTCATGGTCTGCATACCCAGGCAGAATCCGCGGACAATCAGATTATGTTTCTGCAGCAACAATGGTTTAAAGCCCGGATTACGGCTTCCCCCAATCAGATGAAACAAGAGGGAAGTCTCCATCAGGTGACGGTTGGGGTCTGTTACCTCTGTTAGCAGGTGTTGCTTTTCACCATAAATGGAAGGCTGGATATCCGGTCCACCAAAGAAAAGGATGGCATCAGCCTCCTTAACGATTTTCTTAAACGCCGGTGTGCATTCATTTTCCTGGTAGATGTTTTTTGTGTTCAGCTCGCCGCTGATTTTCAGTAGCGTATAATATGCAACGCCATGCTCCTTCAGATATTTCTCCGACTGAGAATAGTCCGACACCTCCTTTTCGTGGTATATGCCCACCATCTCCAGATCTGGAATATCAATGACCTTAAGCTTGATCAGCTCCAGCATATTCTCAATATTTCCAACCGTGGGGTGGAGTAAAAAGATTTTATGTTGAGCAAAAGCCGACAGGATTAAAAATTGCAGAAGCAGCAGGAACAGGGTTTTCCGAAGGATTTGAAAATTTTTCATTGCAGACTATTTAATCAAAATTTGTGCCTATTAAATTATTACACAGAGGAACACCAGGAGGTAGCACAGAGTTACACAGAGATAATTACTGTTGCCACTCAGAGGAGGTATCTATATTATTCCCTTCTCTGTGTTACTCTGTGCTCCTCCGTGTAACTCTGTGTAACTTTTCTTGCATGTAACATTCATTCAAAGATCGGAAAACTTCGCCTGATTATCAATTCAATTTTCATCGGCCGGAATAATGCGTTATTTTTGCAACAAAAATATTCAAATGAACTTTGTAGAAGAACTTTCCTGGAGAGGCATGATCCACGACAAAATGCCCGGATTGGACGAACAACTTGCGAAAGAGCTGACCACTGCCTATGTTGGCATTGATCCGACAGCGGATTCCCTGCACATTGGTCACCTGGTTGGTGTGATGATGCTGAAGCATTTTCAGGTTGCCGGCCACAAGCCCATCGTTTTGGTAGGAGGAGCTACAGGAATGATTGGCGACCCTTCCGGTAAGTCGCAGGAGCGCAACCTGCTCGACGTGCCTACCCTGAGACACAACCAGGAGTGCCTGAAACAGCAGCTGGCCAAATTCCTGGACTTTGAGTCTACAGCTCCCAACGCTGCCGAGATGGTCAACAACTACGACTGGATGAGCACTTTCACTTTTCTGGATTTCATTCGGGATATTGGGAAACACCTCACAGTCAACTATATGATGGCTAAAGATTCAGTCAAAAAACGCCTTGATTCAGATAGCGGATCAGGAATGTCTTTTACCGAATTCACCTACCAACTGGTTCAGGGAACTGATTTTCTGCACCTCTACGAACATAAAAATTGCAAATTGCAGATGGGGGGTTCCGATCAGTGGGGAAATATCACCACCGGTACCGAGCTGATTCGCCGTAAACTGGGAGGCGAAGCATTTGCTTTGACCTGTCCATTGATCAAGAAGGCCGATGGCGCAAAGTTTGGGAAGACCGAGTCAGGCAATGTATGGCTCGATCCAATCCGCACATCCCCTTATAAATTCTACCAGTTCTGGCTGAATACCTCGGATGAAGATGCCCAGAAATACATCAAAATATTTACCCTGCTTTCAAAAGAAGCGGTGGAGTCACTCGTAAGTGAGCACCTCGAAGCGCCCCATTTGCGCCTGCTACAAAAATGCCTGGCCAAAGAGGTAACCTGCATGGTCCATTCAGAAGAGGCGTACAACACTGCCGTGGAAGCCTCCGAGATCCTGTTTGGGAAGGGGACGGAAGAGAGTTTGCGAAAGCTTGATGAAGAGACCCTGCTCTCAATTTTCGAAGGGGTACCCCAGTTCAATGTTTCTCACGAAGAATTGGAGAAAGGGATCAATGTCATCGATCTCCTTGCCGAAAAATGTGAGGTTTTCCCTTCCAAGGGAGAGGCAAGACGCACCATTGCCGGTGGAGGGGTCTCCATCAACAAGGTAAAATTGGAATCTGCTGATATACAAATAAATGACAAACAGTTGATTAATGGTAAATACCTGTTGGTACAAAAGGGGAAGAAAAACTACTTCCTGTTAATCGCAGGCTAAAAATAGCAACCTATGAGTGTTAATCCTGAATCCGTTGCTCCCTATGAGCTCGAATTCTCTGTTCGCGATTATGAATGCGATCTGCAAGGAATCGTCAACAACGCAGTTTACCAGAACTATTACGAGCATGCCCGGCATCAGTTCCTGCTGGGCAAGAAGGTCGATTTCGCGAAACTGCATACTGAAGGGATTGATTTGATTGTTTCAAGGATTGAAATTGACTATAAATACCCTCTCCGGAGCGGGGATACCTTCAAAGTAACTGTCACGACCAGGCAAGAAGGTCATCTAAGACTCATCTTTGAACAGGATATTTTTAAACTTCCCGAAAACAAATTGGTATCCCATGCCAAAGTTACGGGAGTCGGACTAAACCATGGCAGGCCAATGAAACTTGAGTCCATCCACGGGTTCGAAGAGTTGCTCTAGAATAAAAGTTACACAGAGGAACACCATGAGGTAACACAGAGTTGCACAGAGAAAAAGTGCTAATGTGCTAATTTGCTGATTTCATGTACACTGCGATTATTTTCGCCAAATAATACAAGTTCTGTCTTGATCTATTTTTTACTCTGTGTAACTCTGTGCTTCTCTGTGAAACTCTGTGTAACATTTTAAACAGACACAAATCAACCCTCGCTTCAAAATCGAAAATTATTTTCTTTACCTTTGGACTGAAGTTCAATTAACACTACAACTATAATTTAAAAATCAGATCCCATGTTAAGAAAAATCAGTCTGATCGGGGCATTGATGCTACTGCTTTTAATCCCGAACGTCACGAAAGCCATCGAATCTGTCAAACCATTTTTAGGCCGTTGGGCACTCTTCCTTCCCGGTGGCGCCGGTTGGCTGGAGGTAAAACAGATGGAGGGATACCTGGATGCCAGCTTGCTCTGGTATGGAGGAAGTGTGGAACCTGTCACCAATGTCTATATGGAAGGACAAACCCTTGTCGTTACCCGCACCCGCAATATTGTCCGGACTGCAGGTGCTGCAACCCGCACACACATAGTCAACACACTATATCGTTTCAGCTTTTTTGCCGACCAGATGGTAGGTGAAGTGATTTCCCCCGAAAAAGACGGAAGTTCCACCACCATGCGTTTTACCGGAAAGAAAATTCCTGATCTACCTGCTGCTCCCGATCTCACCAAAATGGTTTATGGTAAACCCGTCAAACTGCTCAATGGGAAAGACCTTTCAGGCTGGAAATTATTGGAAGTCAACAAAGTAAGCGGTTGGTCCATCGTGGATGGTGTGCTTTTGAATGATCCTGCCCAGAAGGAGGGTCAACCTCATATCCAATATGGTAACCTTTGCACTGTGGATAAATACGAAGATTTCAACCTGAAACTACAGGTAAATGTTCCGGCCGGCAGCAACAGCGGTATCTATCTGCGCGGAATTTATGAAATTCAGGTTGTCGACAGCTACGGCAAAGCGCTGGATCCACACAACATGGGTGCGCTTTACAGCAGAATCACACCTTCAGAATCAGCCGAAAAACCTGCAGGAACCTGGCAGGATATGGATATTACCCTTTGCGACAGGCACGTAACCGTGATCCTGAACGGCAAAACCATCATCGACAACCAACCCGTACTTGGCTGTACAGGTGGGGCCATTACACCTGATGAATTTATCCCCGGACCACTTTACCTGCAGGGAGATCATGGAAAGGTTTTATACCGTAACATAGAGATCAAGCCGATCTTAAAAAAATAAAATCCGATTCCACCATTTAGAAGAAGCCGTCTCAAATGCAAAATGGGACGGCTTCTTTCATAAATACCGCTTCATTACATTACCTTCGCAATAATCAAAAAGCAAATTCCAAAATGAGAGCAATTTCTCTGTTTATCATCGGGGCAATCCTCGCAATTACCTCGTTTTCCAGTGTTTCCGGAAAGAGCAAACCAAAAAGCTCCTTCAACATCATGACCTACAATATCCGGATGAACACCCCTGATGACGGAGTGAATGCCTGGCCTCTGCGAAAAGACAAAGTTGCCGGATTGATCAAATTTCACCAGGCCGATCTCTTTGGAGTTCAGGAGGCCCTTTTGGTGCAGATGAACGACCTTAAAGCCAGTTTGCCGGAATTCGATTCTTATGGGGTCGGTCGGGATGATGGAAAAGAGGCAGGCGAATTTATGACCATTTTCTTCCGGAAATCCCGTTTTGAAAAATTGGATGCCGGAACCTTCTGGCTCAGCCCAACCCCCGACAAACCCGGTTTGGGCTGGGATGCCGCGTGCAACAGAACCTGCACCTGGATCAAATTCAAAGATAAAGCGACCAAAAAGTATTTCTACCATTTCAATACCCATTTCGACCACCGCGGAAAGATAGCAAGGGAAGAATCGGCCAAGCTGATCCTGAAATTCATGGATGAGATCAACAAGGATCATTTGCCGATGCTCCTTACCGGTGATTTCAACTCAACCAAAGAGGCAACTCCCATTCAAACCATACTAAAAGTCCTGTTTGATACCCGCGACAAGTGCCAAACACCTCCTTATGGCCCGCTCCATACCAGCGGAGGTTTTGCAGTGAAGGAGCCTCAAAATACCATCGATTATATTTTTATCAACCAAAAGGTGAATGTCCTTCGCCATGGGGTGTTGACAGACTCTTCCGGCCTGTACTTTCCTTCCGATCATCTGCCGGTTTTGGCGGAGGTGGAGATACTTTAATCGGCTCTTACTTCCTTTTTATTCTTTACTTTACAATAATTGTTGACCAGCAATGTGATAAAAAAGAAGCTGCCTTTTCAGACAGCCTCTTGATTGAATGACTATACCGGAAATGGCTTTAACCGAAACGTTTGCAAACAATTTGGGCTGAAGCCCGCGCATCGATGGTGGTTCTCATGTCCGTAGCCTGAAGGCTGCGGCTAGTCATGTCGGACGAATAACGAAACCGCAATAATCCAAATGACATGTATTCCGCAAAATGGCATTTGACTAGCAACGTCATTTATGGCGTTGCATTTATGGCGTTGTATTTATGGCGTTTACCAAATGCGCACATATTCCGCCACGGCCTTAGCCGAAATATTGATTGTCTATTAGGATTGTTCCATAATTAATTAACACTCTTCTCAATGATTTTGCTGGTATCAATATCTCCTCTGGCAGTTAATTTTTAGGTGTGATTAATCTTACACCATGCCAAGACGTGAGATACCTTCCCCCACTATTTTAAATGGTAGGTATAACTTTCTCATTTAATACAAATTAAATCAAAGCGAAAAGGTGTGTTGCACAACTTTCTTTTCCGGCTATTACCCCTTGATCGGAAGATTGAGGGGAGGTGCTTCGGTAATACCAAATACAGTTGATTTTATGTTTGGAAAAGATAGATCGTTGCAGGAACAAAATTGATAAAAATGTGAACAAGTAGACCAATCAAAAAGCCCTGTCTGTAGGTCAGCCTTACAAATGACAATACAAATCCCATACCCAGTTGGGGGATGACCAGGAACGGAACTATAAAATACTGAGATGCTTTCACAAGTTCGAAGTTCCCAATGTGAAACAATCCGAAAGTGATCGCAGAGAACCAAACCACAAATCTAAAATACCTGACCCAAATGTCAAAAATCCTTTTTTCATGCTTCGGAACAAAATGGGAAAAAATGAAAAACAACAGTAGAATGACAATAAACCCCGGCAGATAAGGAATAAAATAGTGGATGATAACTCCAATCAATATGGCCAAAATAATGCTGAAGAATTGGATCTTAAACACCAGAGGTAATCTGAAAATTATTTCTTCCAAAGCCGGACCTATAAAAACTATGATCGCAAAAACAGCCCAGGGTCCAATCTTCATGGATTCAAATATTTCTTGTAGCCTATCATTCGGAAGTATAAAAAACAGCCCAAGCATAAAATGTATCAATCCATTGATCAAAGTTAATACAAGAAAAGTGATCAAAAAGACTCTAAAGGCTGTTTTTAATACAATCGTCTCCCTCTTCTCAATATCGTGGTATTTAGGGTTCTTTAGAAACAAAAAAAATGCGATTAATTCTTGCATTTTGCAGAGGTTTAATCCCAATAAAATAGGAATCGAAAATCATAATCTGGCTCAGATGAATATATTCTTTACTTACTATGTTGTTGTCTCTTTTTACTCTTCTCAATAAATAAAATGATCAGCCAGATAATAAAACATCCAAATGAGATAACCAGCCTGTAATAGGAATCACTTAATAACTCTTTGTTTATTAGAACGCGGTATAACGTTACTATGACCAAACCAACAGATACTACTAAAAAGAAAAATTTAGTGATTTTCATTTTTTCATAATTTAATAATTTGGAGAAAGTATGTTATTACTTTCTCCAAACTTAGGTTAAAAAATTAAAGGATTGCATAACCCCATTCTTCCCAAAATGCAAAAGTAAAAATTTCGGATTTACCAATCAAATAGGACACAGAGTATACAACATCATAAAAAAATGATGATGATTTCGTAGGTTCTCCTCCATTGAGAGATTTTAACTCTTCGGGTGACAACTCCCTGAAGGGTTCATTTAAGATTATATTGAGGTTCATTACTCGTGGTATTAAAATTAGTTACTATTCTTACCATCTTTATAGCCCTCAACAACTCCGGCTTTAAGATCACTCCAATGGTCAATTACGTATATTACTGCCATGCCCCAAATGCTATTTTTAAACCATACGGGTAATCCAACAAGACCACCATTTACTTTCATTAATTCACTTCTAACTAACTCTTTCATGATCAAAAATATTAAAACCTTTCCTACTCTGTTTCAAGGCTTTTCGGAATCTGCCTAAGCTCTGTGCACTTCACTCTATATAAAGTTACGGCATTTCACTCTCAAAAAGAAGTAGGGAAGGATTTATTTTAACAAGTAAAGAAAGAATTTGAAAAACAAGTACTTTATCCTTGTTCCGGGTAAACAGGCGGTGTTAACTATAGAGTGTGAATGCCCTTTCAACACATTAATACTAAAATAGCACAGGAGGTTACCCACAGTGGTGTGGATTTCAAATCAGGTGTGTTCGGAAGAATAACTGATCGGGCAAATTTGAATTGCAGATAGAACCTTTTATCGTATCTGAGCAGTTGTCTGATAAAGGAGATGTAGCTAACCAAACGGTCAGCACTGCTGGTGCCCAGGAGAAAGGATCACCAAGAAAGTGTGCAATACCCAATAAGGTCATGATTTGTAATACCTTATTTTTGAAGGTAACCTTAGTAGTAAAGCAATCTAACTATCTAAATTAAAACTTATTACCTTATTTCTGTCATCTCTGAGGAAATGTATAATTTCTTCCGAGCACGCCTCTTTTCAAATCATCGCCAGCATGGCAATATACACTCCCTCCATTCTGAAAACAAAGAAAGGAAGAAAAATAAGTGTCAGGGAATAAATTTATCCAACCACCGTTTTGACAATCTCCTCAATTTCATCGGCCGCGCCAATCATGGTATCCCGAATATTTTCGGGCATAGCCGCTGCGAACATCCGGCCATTTAAAGTGGCCACATAGATTTTGCCATTCTCCTTTTCATACACAGAGATGCGGCAGGGCATCATCACGGAGACGATCCGCTCGTCGCTTTTTTCGAGCATTACCCCGGAATAGGCTGGTTTACAGATCTCAACAACTTTAACCGGTCTTACCGACTTTCCGGCTTTGGCCAGGGATTGCTGAAGATCGTGGTTTGCCGGATTCATCCATTCACGGTCGGTGGCAGCCGTGATCAATAACTCAACAGTCTCGTTGAGCCCAAATAGGCTCTCTTTTTCAAAAATTGGTTGATTTTCCTGCATGGCTATCGTTTTTTATACTATTGAACTTCTACGGCCCCCTGAACTTTCAGGTTCAGAAATGACCCTCTAAGTTACTCCTATTTCCAATTATTTCCAGTTATTTCGACTTATTTCTTTCTATTTCCTAACCTCAATCCAGCTCTTTGGCAATCGAAATAGCCGCAATCGTTCCATCCGCAACCGCGGTGGTAATCTGTCGGTATTTCTTGCTGATCACATCACCCACCGCATAAACATTGGGAATAGAGGTTCGCATCTCATCATCGGTTTTGATGTAGCCCCACTGATCCAGCTCGAGTTTGTCGGTAAAAAGACCCAGGTTGGGCTTCATGCCAATGAAAATAAAGACACCGTCGGCTTCGATTGTTTTGATCTCTTTGGTCGTTAAGTCTTCTACCTCGACCACCATACGGTCGCCAACCTTTTTAAAAGAGCGGGGTTCGTGCAAAAAGATGGGATGAATTTTGGGATTGGCAAGCAGTTTTTCCTGAGCCGTCTTGTTGGCAGTAAAGGCGGCAAACTGATGGACCATAGTAACGCTGGAGGCAAATTTGGCAATAAAGTCGCTCTCCTCGACGGCCGAGTTGCCTCCGCCAATCACGATTACCTCCTTGTCGACAAAATATTTCGCATCGCAGGTGGCACAATAGGAGATGCCCTTCCCTTTCAGCTCCCTTTCACCCTTGGCGCCAGTAAGATTCGGTGTCGTACCGGTCGCGATGATGATTTTTTTGGCATGAATGGTCTCATATTCATCGATGACCACTGTCCGTTTTACCAAATCAACTTTGGTTACATCCACGGCAACTTTGAACACGGTCCCGCACAGTTTGGTCTGTTCGGACATGTTGTGCGACAGCATGTATCCGGCCTGCGGATCAATAAACCCGGGATAGTTCGATACTTCATGCGTGGTCGAAACATGTCCGCCGGGAAGTGAAATATCCACCAATACGGTTTTAATCTTCGCCTGACAGAGGTACAATCCTGCAGTCAGTCCACCGGGACCACCTCCCAGGACAATCACATCATATTCGGAAACCTGCGGTACAATTTTACCTGCAATTTTGCTGACAGATTCGGCAGGCAGCATGGCATTCAGGTTTTTGACGATTTCGCTTCGCTTGATGCCACCGGCCAACCGTTCTGTAACCTCTTTGCCCTGGTCGAAGAAAAGCAGGGTCGGAGAAGATTTCACGCCCAATTTGTCAGCCAACTCACGGTTTGCCTGACGGTACATCTTGATAAATTTAATTTCATGACCGTACATACCGGCCAGTGATTCGAATTTTGGCGCAACTGCTTCACATGGAGGACATTCTGTGGAATAAAAATCCAAAACGACTTTACCTCCGTTTAATACTTCCTGTTCAAATTCTGAACTGTTGATCTCTTTCATACTATAATAATTTGTTTTTTAAAGGTAGTATGGAACTCCATGTTGCTGAAAATTATTATCATACTCTAGGGTGTTGTAACGCAACATGTTCGTTTCATCTAAATGCTCTTTATGATATTTTAAATTCCTGGTTACAGATTCATTCCAGGTCAATTTTAGATTTTAGATTGCGCCTCTTTCATTTTTTATTTCGTCCGTCCGAAACAATCAAATTTCATTTTTCAATATATTATCGCGGACGGTTTATACTTAACATTCGCATTCCAGGGGTTCCGCTTCGCTCCACCCCTGGCTACCGAGATTTCGCCACTATGTGGCTAAACGCCAGATTCGCTCTCACCCTGTCCTTCCTATCCCAATTCTTTGTTTTGCCCCTCTGTTCTCCAGTTTTCTATTTTATCTCCGTTTCTTTCCTTCTCGTTTCACCGATTTCCTTTTAAACCACTCTCACCTTCGCCAAGTCGCCCCTTCTCACTTCTCATTTTCTCAGCGCCCAGTGCTCATCGCATCATTGTCAATTGTCAACTTTCCATTGTCAATTCTTCACCGAAGTAGGCTTTAAACCCAATCTCCAGCAACTCTTTCACAGGACGGCAATCGGGCGAAAGGATCGAACCGTTCTTGTTTTTGGCCACCGAACCACATCCTCCGCCGCATGCGAGTTGTACTGAACAATTCCGGCACTCCTCGATGGATGTGACATCCCGCGAAACCCATTGATGAATGAGTTGTTCATTCCTGGTTATCTCGGGGTAGAAGGTACCCAACGCCTCTTCCTCCTTACCGACTGTGGCCGTGCAGGAGTAAATCCGTCCGGTGTAGTCAAATGCCCACTCCGATTTGCATGCCGGACAGGCATCGAACAGCGGATCAGGCAGGGTGCCGTTTTCAGAAAGATATTTGGCCACCGAATAGGAGGGTTTGTAAAACTCCAGAATATGCGGATGTACCTCAGTCAGTTCAAATATTTTATGGAAGAGGGAAATCCTTGTAAACAACTGATCAGGAGTCGACTGACAGTGATGCAATTCGTAGTTCCGACCAATCTGTGTTTTGAAAAGATGATGCGAGGTCCATCCTTTTTCGATGGCGAAAGTGGCCAGCCCCGGAAGGTTCTCAATATTTTGCTTGTCGATCACCATCCTGAGGTTGACCGGAAAGCCAGCTGCCAGCGCCGCATCTATGCCCCTTACGATTGGCTCAAAAGTGGGTGAACCTCCTTTGAGAAAACGCCGCTGATCGTGGATTTTTTTGGTGCCATCCAGGGTAATTTGTATCTCACGGATTTTCCCCTTTGAGAGCAGTTCAATATAATTTTCAAGGTAGTAACCGTTGGTGACCACACAAATATCTATGCCGGCTTCATTGGATTTTTCCACCATAAGGGCAATCAGTTCGCGTTGGTGCGGTGTGTTCAACAAGGGTTCCCCACCAAATATGGTCAGGTATTTACGCCGGTTGGGCAGTTCCTTCCTTACATATTCGAAGAAAGCTTTTATCAGTTCAGGGGTTGCGCTTTGGTGTGGATTGGTGTATTCATCCTGGTAACAATAACTACAGCTGAAGTTGCAACTGTAATTTGGGACAAAGAAGAGCTGAACCTCCTCATCGCCACGTTGATCTACAAAATCGAAATATCGGTTACGATAGAGCTTATTCTCATTTTCAGCAGTAACCAGATATCCCTTTTCGGCCAAGTCCTTCATCAGTTCCGGATTGCCGTTTTGTTCTTGCTCTCCCACCAACAAGGCTTTTGCCTCCTCCTCTGAGAGCAAATCGGCATTTCCGCTCAGCAGATTGACCACATAAAATTGATCAGAATGAAGGACCTTGGATACTATATTGTGTTTTGATTTGATCATTCAGATATTTCTTGATATTTGATTTTCCTGTCTGTTCCTGGGCCGGCAGAAGGGTGGATAGCGCTTCATTTATTATTTGTTCATTCCGTTCGCCCTTCGACAAGCTCAGGGACCGAAATCCTGAGCATAACTTTAACAAATTACTACCGCGGACGGTGGTCTTTCGGGATTCATATACCAGGGGTTCCGCTTAGAGCCACCTTGGGCTACAATATTATAACCGCTAGGCGGAATAAATACTGGGAGTTGCGGTCGCCCCCTCTCCCCTTCTCCCATTCTCCCCCTCTTTTCATTAAGAATAAGCCTACCAGGAAATTGCTCCCCCGGTAGCTTATTCAGGATGATTTAGTCGTGGCATCCCACAACCGACTTGGAAGTCTTGGCACAGCACTGGGCTATTGCCACGCTTTTCTGCGCTTCCTGCTTTTTAACCAAACTTTTCATCTAAAAATTAATTAATGAATTACGTAATTATATATTTGCTTAGAAAAGCCACTTGGGAATTGACAATTGAAAGTTGACAATTGACAATTTGAGAAAAGTTGCGCATTGCTATCCTGCTAAAATTCATTATCCTTTACAGCCGCAGGTTTTGCCTTTCGGCCTTTCCCCGGCGATTGTGAAACTGCAGACTTCGACCTTCCCCTTTGGGTAAGGTTTGGATTCCTCCAAAACAGTTATAGTTTGAAATCCTGCTGTGCTAAGGGTATCCAGATACTCCTGCCGAGTAACCGATCCTGCCCAGCACTCTGCAACTGCTACCGGGTCACTGCGGTACTCCTCCGGAACTGGTGAGGTGGCATAAATATCACTTACGACAAACCGACCACCCTTTTTCAGTATCCTGAAAATTTCGTTCCATACGGCTGCTTTATCTGCTGCGTGGTTGATTGTACAATTCGATACAACCAGATCGGCAGTTTGGTCGGGCAATTCCAGCTTCTCCAGTTCGCTTTGGATGAATTTTACATTGTTGACTCCAAATTTGGCCGCATTCTCCCTGGCAGTTGCCAACATGCCATCTGAAATATCTATACCAAATGCAAATCCTTCTTCTCCTGCCTGTTCGGCCATTCGAAGTACATCGGTACCTCGCCCACTTCCCAGGTCCACGCAAATTTCGCCAGGTTTGACTTTTGAGAAATTGAGCGCCCCGCCACAGGATAGACAGCATTCTGTCTTCGCCAATTGACTGTATCTGAGATTTATACTAGAATAATCCATATCTTTGAGGAAAAACCGATCTATTAAACAAACAAATATTTTACAACTAAGTTCGTCAATCATTGAATTGATCCGACAAAAATAGAAAAATTTATTTTAAATCGCATTACTATCACTTAAATCTTTTTATTATCACTATTTTTGCAAAATGAAACGAACAAGAAGTATAGCTCCAACAAAACGTATGTATATTACACTTGTGAGTTCCATCCGGCAAATAGAAAATACCACCAACGGATGAAGAAATTCTTTTCAGAGGATCTGACTCAGGATGAGCTTGACTTGATGTTTCGAAGCGATGAGAAATGCCTTGAGTTTATCTCCGCGTTGAAATGGGGGGATGGATTCGAATGCAGGAAATGTGGCAACACCAACTTCTGCGCTGGTAAGACCCCGTTTTCGAGAAGATGCACAAAGTGCAAAAGCGAAGAATCGGCGACGGCCGGGACCATTTTCCACAATTGTAAGTTTCCGATCAGCAAAGCCTTTTACATAGCTTTCCAGGTATGCAAAGGAAATGAACCCATCTCAACCTACGAATTTGCCCGAAGACTTTCGCTCAGACAGATGACCTGCTGGAATTTCAAATCAAAGATAAGCGCTGCCCTTGATTCGCTGACCCATCTCTCCGATGACGAGAAAAAGGATGTACGAAAGCTTTTTACCTATTGAGAAGTGCCTAGAGTGACTAAAGTGAACTAAAGTGCCTAAAGTACTTACGCGACTTTAATTATTTGTCAGAAGTTCAAAATTTTGAACCTTCAGATGTGCCGGTATTAGTGTATAATTATTCAACACTTGCCTGCATGTAAATATGTCGTTATTTACATTTTTTCGATTTTTAGTACATTTTCTTAGAAAAATCAAATATTTAACGAATTCCTAACATAAGTCATTCAAAGTTAAGGTAATCTTTCCCTAGTTTTGGGCGGTGATGCCAGTTTGGTCCGTGATTCTGTTCCAAGAATACCCCTTCGCGCCATTTTGGTTCATCCAACTAAAACCAGGAAAATTTATGATTACGCACGACGAGATTTGCAGTGTCCATTCAATGACTGAAGCTGATAAATACAGCTTGCTCCTACAGGTAATGGACGATTATGACCACAAAGAGAGCAATCTGATTCAGATTCTGCACATGGGACAGGCCATTTTTGGCTACCTATCGGCTGAGGTCCAATCCTTCATTGCCGAAAAGATGGATATTCCCAATTCGAAAGTAAATAGTGTGCTCACCTTTTACTCCTTTTTTTCGACCAAACCCAAAGGGAAGTATACTGTATCCATCTGTCTTGGAACGGCTTGCTATGTGCGGGGCGGCAAAGAGGTGGTCAATAAGCTGAAGGAGGTTCTCTCCATTGATGTAGGTGAAACGACCGAGGACAAGATGTTCTCACTTCAGGTCATGCGTTGCATTGGCGCCTGCGGACTGGCTCCAGCCATGACCATCAATGACAAGGTTTACAAACAGGTCAATCCCAACAAATTGCACCGTATCCTGGGGATGTTGAAATAAACCTTTCATCAACATTTTCCAAAGTATTCAGAAAACCAAACTCAAAAAATTATGCATATAAAATCTCTGAAAGATCTGAAAGGGCTTAAAGCTTCCTTTCAGAAACAGGAGGCCCAATACCCGTTTGTCGCGCATTTCTGTTATGCCGCGGGATGCCTTTCTTCCGACTGCCGTGATGTAAAGGACTCTTTTGTAAAAGCGCTTGAGCATGAGAAGCTGACGGATAAAGTAAAAATCAACCGAACCGGCTGCATGGGCGCCTGCACTTTGGGACCAACACTCATCATCAATCCGGGTACGACTCTCTATTGCAATTTGAAGCCATCTGATATGCCACACATTGTGAAAGAGCACATCAAAAAGGGGAAAATTGCATTAAAATATTGTTACAAAGATCCTGAAACCGGTAAAGAAATCCCGAATATGCAGGAGATCAATTTTTTCAAACATCAGAAGAAGATTGTTCTCCGCAATTGCGGCACCATAGATTTCGCCTCCATAGAAGAATACATTGCCAAAGATGGCTATTTCGCCCTCTGCAAAGCGCTCACCTCCATGACCCCCGCGGCAGTGGTAGATGAAATAAAAAAATCGGGTATGCGCGGAAGAGGAGGCGGTGGATTCCCGACAGGTACCAAATGGGAAATGGCTTCCAAAGTTGACAGCGACCAGAAATACATCATCTGTAATGCCGACGAAGGTGACCCGGGCGCTTTCATGGACAGGAGTTTGCTGGAAGGGGACGCGCATGCGGTGATCGAAGGGATGATCATTGGAGGATATGCCATAGGCGCTTCCCAAGGTGTAGTTTACATCCGGGCCGAATACCCAATCGCCATCGAACGTTTGACCATTGCCATTAAATCGGCAAGGGAATGCGGACTTTTGGGCAAAGATATCTTCTCTTCAGGTTTTGATTTCGACATCGAAATCAGAATTGGAGCAGGAGCGTTTGTCTGTGGCGAGGAGACCGCCCTGATGGCATCGGTCGAAGGCCGAAGGGGTGAGCCAACCCAAAAGCCACCTTTCCCCGTTCAATGCGGTCTTTACGGCAAACCAACCGTTATCAACAATGTGGAAACCTTTGGTAGTATCGCTCCCATATTGCTAAACGGTGCCGAATGGTTTGCCTCAATAGGAACCGAAAAGAGCAAAGGAACAAAGGTCTTCGCCCTGGCAGGCGATATCCGTATGAAAGGATTGATTGAGGTGCCGATGGGTATTTCTCTTGGTAAAATTCTGTTTGATATCGGCGGGGGTATCCCAAAACACAAGAATTTCAAGGTGGCCCAGACCGGAGGACCTTCGGGTGGTTGCCTTACTGCCGAGCACTTAAATACACCCATTGATTACGATTCACTGATCAAACATGGGGCCATTATGGGTTCAGGCGGATTGATCGCCGCCGACGAAGATACCTGCATGGTGGATATGGCGCGATTCTTCATGGATTTCGTTCAGGAGGAGTCGTGCGGAAAATGCACCCCCTGCCGCCTGGGGACCAAAAGGATGCTCGAAATACTTGAGCGCATCACGGTAGGTAAAGGTGAGGAAGGCGATGTAGAAAAACTGATTGAGTTGGGGACTTCCATCAAGGAATCGGCCATTTGCGGGCTCGGTCAAACGGCTGCCAACCCGGTTCTCAGTACCATCAAAAACTTCAGGCACGAATACGATGAGCACATTCAGAAGAAATATTGCCGCTCGGGAGTCTGTAGTGAGTTGTTCCTTTCGCCATGTCAGAATGCTTGTCCTGCTGGAGTGAACGTACCCGGATACATCGCCCTGATTGCCGCAGGCAGGGTCAAGGATGCCTACAACCTGATCCGACAGGACAATCCTTTCCCATCCATCTGCGGCAGGGTTTGCACCCATCCATGCGAAAGCAAATGTCGTCGTGCTCAACTCGACGAATCGATCGCGATCGCGGATCTAAAAAGATATGCTGCTGACTATGTGCTCAACTCAGACGAGCCCTATATGAACTTAATGTTTCAGAAGAATGGCAAGTCAGTCGGTATCATCGGTGCCGGTCCATCCGGGCTGACATGTGGCTATTATCTATCCCGGTTAGGATATACCGTTGATATTTACGAAGAGAAGAGTGTAGCCGGCGGAATCCTGGCATATGGAATACCCGAATACAGACAGCCGAAAGATGTGCTCAAAAAAGAGATCGACTCCATCATACAGTCGGGCATCAACATCATCTACAACACAAAAGTGGGTGAACAGATCACCTTTGCTGACCTGAAGGCGAAATATGGCGCCATTTATATTGCCACAGGCACTCAATTGTCGCGCAAAATAGGGATCGAGGGTGAAGAGAAGGAAGGGATCTATCATGGTCTCGATTTTCTGAAAGACATCAACCTCAAAAAGGGGGTGACTGTGAAGGGCGTGGTTGCAGTGATTGGTGGAGGAAATACGGCCCTCGATGCCGCCAGATCTGCCTTACGCCTTGGCGCTGAAAAGGTTCATATTCTTTACCGCAGAACCCGTGAAGAGATGCCTGCCGACAGGCGTGAGATCCAGGATGCGCTGGAGGAGGGGATCATCCTGCATGAACTGGTTGCCCCTGTTCGCTTTCTTGGGAACGGAGCGGTACGTCAGATTGAATGCATGAAAATGGATCAGGGCGAATTTGGCAGGGATGGAAGAAGGGTTCCCGTTTCCCAACCGGATTCGTTGTTTACGTTAAACATCGACATGGCTATCCCAGCCGTAAGCCAATATTCTGACCTTCCGTTTGTGACGAAAAAAGATGTGGAATTGACCGATTGGGGAACCTTCATCGTAGACAGTTCAACCCAAATGACCACACAAAAAGGAGTTTTCGCGGGTGGTGATGTTGCCCGGGGATCTGATGTGGTTATCACTGCCATTGCAGACGGTAAAAAGGCTGCAAAATCGATCGACAAATACCTGGGAGGAAAGGGAATTCTCAACTCAGGAGAGCCGATCGACATCCCCCACATGCGCCCGGATGAAGCCAACACCATCGAGCACGAACGCTTCCCGATGAGGTATCTCGATGATGAAAAGCGCCGTACCAGTTTCGACGAGGTGGCGCAAGGGTTCCACAAACTCAATGCCATTGCCGAAGCCATGCGTTGTCTGCAATGTTCCAAACATTAACCTGCAAATTATCCGATTATGTCAATTGTAACACTTACCATCAATAACAAAACCATACAGGCCGAAGAGGGAACCACCATCTTCGAAGCCGCCAAACAAAACAACATCCTGATACCCCATTTCTGCTATCTGGAGAATGTTCACCAGATTGGATCCTGCAGAATCTGCGTTGTAGAGGTGGAGGGAGCCCGAAACCTGATGGCCTCCTGCGTAACGGAAGTCAAAGAGGGTATGGTCGTCCAGACCAATACCGCAAAGGTGCGAAAAGTCAGAAAGGTACTCTATGAACTTATTTTGTCCGACCATCCGAAAAATTGTCTCGGATGCCACCGGAACCAGAACTGCGAGTTGCAGGACCTTGGAGAGCAAATCCAGATTGACGGCTTCCGGTTTGAAGGGGTAAAATCCAAGGATGTTATTGACAGTACCAGCGCATCCATCGTAAGGGACAGTTCCAAGTGCATTCTTTGCCGCCGCTGTGTGACTGTCTGCAACGATATTCAGGGTATTGGCCTGATGAATGCGCACCACCGGGGCTTTGCCACCTTTATTGGACCATCGGAAGATGAAAACCTGGGACACTCCATCTGTACGAATTGCGGACAGTGCATCGTCGTTTGCCCGGTCGGCGCCCTCAAAGAGAAAGATTCTACCCAAATCGTCTGGGAGGCTCTGCAGGACAAATCGAAAACCGTAGTAGTACAGACCGCCCCTGCCGTTCGTGCAGCGCTTGGCGAGAAATTCGGTTTTGCCCCCGGCACACTCGTCACAGGAAAAATGGCAGCTTCATTGAAGGAATTGGGTTTTGACTACGTCTTTGACACCAACTTTGCCGCCGACCTCACCATTTTGGAAGAGGGGTCTGAATTTCTGAAGAGGGTCAACGATCAGTTTACAACTCCCGAAGGCGCAGTTTTACCCATGATTACCAGTTGCAGTCCGGGATGGATCAAATATGTGGAACACCAGTACCCGGATCAACTCGGTCACCTCTCAAGCTGCAAATCTCCCCACATGATGCTGGGGGCGTTGATCAAGACCTATTTCGCGGACAAAATAAAAGTCGATCCAAAAGACCTTTATGTAGTATCCATCATGCCTTGCACCGCCAAAAAATTTGAGATTACCAGGCCCGAAATGGAATCCAATGGGGTAAGGGATGTTGATGCCGTTCTGACCACCCGCGAACTGGCCAGGATGATCAAGGATGCCGGGATTGATTTTGTACAACTGCCGGATGCCGAATTTGATTCACCACTGGGCCTCTCTACCGGGGCTGCCGATATTTTCGGCACCACTGGCGGCGTAATGGAAGCCGCGATCCGTACGGTTTATGAGCTGATAACCGGCCGCGAATTACCAATGGAGGAGCTGCATGTGAAACCGTTGGTTGGCTTGCAGCAAATAAAGACCGCCGATCTGAAAATCGAAGATGCCCTTGAGTCCTATGCCTATCTGAATGACGTTACGGTAAAAGTAGCGGTGACCAGCGGACTGAAAGGCGCATCGAAATTGATGGAAGAGATCCGACAGGGCAAAAGCCCCTACCATTTCATCGAGGTAATGGGATGCCCCGGAGGTTGTATCAGCGGCGGCGGTCAGCCCAGACCGGTCAACAACATGGTCCGGATGAAACGTCTGGAGGCTATCTACCGCGAAGATGAAGGGAAAACCTTGCGCAAATCGCACCAGAACGAGGATGTCATGACGCTATACAAAGAATTCCTCGGACATCCGCTGGGACATCTCTCGCATGAATTGCTACATACAACTTATGTGAAAAGGGAAAAGAATTAATTGAGAATGGACAATTGACAGTTGACAATTGTCCATTCTCAATTGTCAACTGTCAATTTTTCAGTTTCCAATCTGCCCCCTCCTTGGTGTCTTTGATTTCAAAGCCCAAAGCGGTAAGCCGGTCGCGGATCTGGTCGGAGGTTGACCAATCCTTTTTGGCTTTGGCCTCTTGCCGCAAAGTGAGCAAGAGTTCAACCATCTTTCCGAACAGCTCCCCGTTCCCATTCTCCTGGCTATCGCCGGAAGGCTGTAAACCAAGGACATCCTGTACCAATCCGGTATAAAGCTGCTGAAGTTTCGCGAGATCAGCTGCCGTGATGGTCATGTTCCCGTCATTGACCGAGTTGATCATTTTGGCACCGTCAAAAAGGTGGGCGACGAGGATCGGACTATTCAGGTCGTCGTTCAACGCATCATAGCAATTCCTTTTCAGCTTTTCTACATCCAGGGTGGAGGTATCGGCTGTCTTCAGGTTTTTGAGCAATTCCATGGCATTCATCAGCCGTTCAAATCCTTTTTCGGCAGCCTGGAGCGCCTCATTGGAGAAATCGAGCGGACTTCGGTAGTGGGCTTGAAGCATGAAAAAACGGATGGTCATCGGGTCGTAGGCCTTTTCAAGCAAAGGATGCTTACCGGTGAAGAATTCGTCCAACTGGATGAAATTTCCCAGCGATTTGCCCATTTTCTGGCCATTGATGGTGATCATGTTGTTGTGGACCCAGTAGTTAACCGTCGCATGACCAAAACAGGCCACTCCCTGTGCCACTTCGGCTTCATGGTGCGGGAAAAGCAGATCAAGTCCGCCACCGTGAATATCGAAAGTCTCTCCCAGATATTTGGTGCTCATGGAGGTACATTCGGTGTGCCATCCCGGGAAACCGTTACCCCATGGCGATGGCCACCGCATGATATGTTCGGGCAAGGCATTCTTCCACAATGCAAAATCCAATCCTGATCTCTTCTCATTCTGACCGTCCAGGTCGCGGGTATTGGTATAGAGATCCTCAATTTTTCGGCCGGAAAGTATCCCGTAAGGATGCTTTTTGGCATAAGCTTCCACGTCAAAATAGACAGAACCATTGGTTTCATACGCGAATCCGGCCTCCAGCATCTTCTTTACCGCTTCGATCTGCTCAATGATGTGGCCCGAGGCGGTCGGCTCGATACTGGGAGGAAGCACGTTGAGTTGCCCCATGTTCTTGCGGTAGCTGTTGGTGTAGATTTGCACGATCTCCATTGGTTCCAGTTCCTCAACCTTGGCTTTTTTTGCCACCTTGTCTTCGCCTTCATCGGCATCGTTGACCAGATGGCCCACGTCCGTAATGTTTCTGACGTACCTTACCTTATATCCAATGTGTAATAAATAACGGAAAAGCAAATCAAAAGTGATGGCGGGCCGGGCATGACCCAGGTGGGCATTCCCATAAACCGTCGGACCGCAGACATACATCCCGACATGATCCTTGTGAATGGGGACAAAAAGCTCCTTTTTACGGGTCAGGGTGTTGTGCAACGTTAACTTTTCCATGATGGTTGTATCTAAATATCAAGCCGCAAAATTACAAAAAAAAGGGATGGAACGCATAAAACCAGATAGAATGAGGTGGTATAACACAGATAGCTATGCCCTATTATTCAGCTAAGTGGTTTCTATCCTGCAGATTTGGAAATCTGATCAAAATTGGGTAACTTTATTAGAGACCTAAAAACCAAATCCCGATTGGATGGTTTCCGGATTAAAACTCACAATCAATTAAACTTATAGATATGAATGAATTTTCACAAATTGTGTCACTGATTCAAAGTGCCCGTAGTCTTGCACTTTACACAGTTAACAGCGAATTGGTGAATCTTTACTGGCAGGTGGGGCATTTTGTCTCTGAAAAATTGGGGAATGCATCCTGGGGAGAAAGTACAGTTGTGGAGTTGACAAATTTCATCAAAAACAGGTATCCGGATATCAAGGGATTTGACAAGAAAAACATCTACCGGATGTGTCAGTTTTATCAATTGTATAAGGATGCGCCAAATGTCGCACCAGTGGTGCGACATTTACAAGTTGCTGATTTACAATCTCCTGTAAATGTCGCACCAGTGGTGCGACATTTACAGGAGGAAGATATTCCTTCGATTGAGCATGATGATATTCGGAAAACAATTTTGGCAAAAATCAGCTGGACACACCACCTGATTATTATTGGCAGATGCAAATCTGCAGAAGAAAGGGAATTTTATATTCGTCTTTGTATTCAGGACCGTTATAGCAAAAGGGAATTGGACAGGCAAATCAATAGCGGAGTTTTTGAACGGGTCATGCTGGGGAATGCTCATCTTTCGAAAAACATCAAACAGCTACCTCAGGATTTTAGCAATGTATTCAAGGATAGCTATGTTTTTGAATTCCTGAATCTCCCGGAACCTTATATTGAAAATGAACTACGCAAAGCTTTGTTGCATGAATTAAAACATTTTTTACTGGAATTGGGTTCAGACTACCTGTTTGTTGGTGAAGAGTTTCCAATTAAAGTTGGCAACCGCGATTTTAGAATTGATCTCCTGTTTTTTCACAGATCTTTACAGTGCCTGATCGCCTTTGAACTTAAAACCAGTCGATTTGAACCTGAATACCTTGGTAAAACCAATTTCTATCTGGAAGCATTGGATCGGGATGTTCGGAAACCCCACGAAAATCCAACCATTGGGATATTACTTTGCAGGGACAAGGACGATGAGGTGGTGGAGTATGCATTGAACCGAAGTTTAAGTCCAACCATGGTTGCCCAATACCTGATGGCCATACCTGACAAAAAAATACTGGCCCAAAAATTACATGAGCTTTTTCTGGCGCATGAATAATAATATTCAAGTGACCTTATAAACAGAAACAATTTCTAAAAAATGTGTACCAAATTGGTACTTTTAATTTATCTTTGCTATCACTGCATTCTAAAAAGTTTGAGTTATGTTGGTCATTAGCAGCAGAGAGTTCCGGGAGAATCAAAAGAAGTATTTTGACCTAATTGATCAAAAAGAACAAGTCATCGTACAGCGCGGAAAAAACAAGTCATACGCTCTTATTCCAATTGACGAAACAGTTAAATATTTTTCAGAACCCAAGATCAGTGAGCGTTTGGATCGTTCGATTGAAGAGGCCAAACAAGGAGACTTGGTTACTGTTAGCGCTGAGAAAATCAATCATTTATTGGGTATTTGAATTACACTATAAAATGTACACCTACGGCATAAGCTGACATTGAATTTCTTAAAAAAAACATATTTATATGAAAAACATATTTGTAAAATCTTTTCTGATCCTCGCGGTAGCAGCCATCTCCTCCTGCTCTTTCTCGCAGAACAAACCAGTGCCTGAAGGTCCGCAAGTGCTGATCTCAACAAAATATGGCGATATGAAGGTAGTGCTGTACAATCAAACACCTTTACACCGCGACAACTTTATGAAGCTTACGAAAGAGGGCGTTTTTGACAGTCTGATTTTTCACCGCGTAATCAAAGGCTTTATGGTACAGGGCGGTGATCCCAATTCCAAACGTGCCACCAAAGACCAGGTGCTAGGCGATGGTGATCTGAATTATACCATTCCGGCAGAAATCATACCCGGAATTATTCACAAAAAAGGGGTGATCGCCGCCGCCAGGAACGGAGATGAAGAGAATCCCGAACGCCGCTCTTCGGCCACCCAGTTTTATCTCGCCCAGGGAAAAGTGTACAAACTGGATGAAATTCCGGCCATCGAGCAAAAAATGAACATCAGTGCATCGGAATCGCTGTTTCTTAAAATGAAATCTGAAAAAATAGATACCCTCATGTTGTTCCAAATGGCCAGAAACAAGGAGGGCTACGACAAGTTGATCGAAAAATTGAAGCAAAAAGCGATCAAGGAGGTCGAAAAAAATCCGGTCAGGTTAACCCGGCAACAAGTAGAAACCTACACCACGCTCGGAGGAATTCCGCACCTGGATGGAGGTTATACTGTTTTTGGCGAGGTGTTGGATGGTCTTGCCGTTATCGACTCCATTGCTGCACAACCAACCGGCACCAATGATCGTCCGCTAGAGAACATCCGGATGACAATCAAGGTAATTAAGGAATAACAGTCTCCATTTTAAAACCAACTTTGTCCAGGTCTTTGTAAAAGGATGGGTATGACTTGGTGACGACCATGGCATCATCTATCCTGATGGAACCATTGAACAAGGCAACTGGGGCAAAAGACATGGCCATTCTGTGGTCGTGGTAAGTGCCAATAACCGGTTCGGACTGAGCAATAGATTGATCGAACTCCCCATTCCATGCAAGTTCCCCTTCGGCAGGTTCGGTTAGCCTGATGCCCAATTTCGAACATTCACATTGCAACGCGGCAATACGGTCAGTCTCTTTTATCTTCAAGGTTTTCAGGCCGGCAAAGTGGAAAGGCAGCCGCTTGCCGATGGCCAGCACCACAAAAGTTTGGGCAATATCAGGGTACTCAATAAAATTCAGGCTTAATTTTTTCAAGGTCGACACTTTGCCCTTTGTCACCCTGACTGATTCGCCCTCCTGCCGGGAATTTATCCCGAAATATTTTTCGAACCATTCGGCCTGTACAGAATCCCCTTGCAGGCTCTTCAACCGAAGTCCTTTCAAATGCAAATCGCATCGTTCAGACAAGGCTGCCATTGCGTACCAGTAGGATGCTCCAGACCAATCCGCCTCAACAGAATAAGATATTGGCTTATAAGTTTGCGCTTCAATGCGTATTTCATTTCCGTTCCACTGGTATTTTATGCCAAATTTCTTCATGATCCCCAGGGTCATTTCGATGTAGGAACGTGAGGTAACCCTATTGGTCAACCGAAGGGTCAGTCCGCCCTGAACGGTTGGGGCGATCATCAGCAAAGCCGAAATATATTGACTGCTGATGCTTCCGTCCAGTTCGAGGATGCCGCCCTTAAGGGCAGTACCGGTAATCTTTAGGGGCGGAAATCCCTCCTGTCCGGTATATTCAATCTGTGCCCCAAGTTTGCGTAAAGCATCAACCAAAATTGAGATCGGCCTTTGCTGCATCCTTTCGGACCCGGTAAGATGCCATTCTCCCACAATTTTCGATAGATATGCAGTCAAAAATCGCATGGCGGTGCCGGCATGATGGATATTGAAAGTGTTAGAATTGGATTCCAGCACCTGGTTCATCACCAGTGAATCGTCGCAATCGGAAAGGTTTTTCACCGGGAATGAAGAGTAGCTCAGCGCGTTGATGATAAGCACCCGGTTGCTGATACTCTTGGAGGAGGGCAGCGTAATTTCACCAGCGAGGGAAGAATCTGTTTTGGTCAAAAGTATTTGCATGGCTTAATCGTTATTCATCTCCCTGAAATAATCAAGCGCCTCAAAGATCTGCTGTTTGCTGCAATTCTGGTTGATCTCCACCTCTCCTACCGATTTGATCAGCGTAAAATTAATCCGCTTTCCCTCATTCTTTTTGTCGTGGCCCATCAGTTCGAACAATGCTTCATAATCGGTGGCCGACAATTGGTATTTCCCATAAACGGCAATCAGCCATTTGGCAAGAAAATGCATGTTGCCATCCGGAAATCCCGAATTGAGGTGAGAAAGATAAAGCTCGGCAATCATTCCAAAGGCAACGGCATGTCCGTGCAACAAGGGTTGACCTTTGCTAAGCGAAAGGCTCTCGAAGGCATGTCCAATGGTATGTCCAAAATTTAAAGCCTTGCGTATGTTGTTTTCGTTGGGATCTTTTTCTACAAAAAAGTTTTTGATGATGACGGAATGGGCTATCATGCCCTGTAAGATCGCATAATCAGGCTGTTGCAGGTCAAATTTTTGAAGTTCCGCAAGGTGGTCCTGAGAATGGATCAGCCCGTGTTTGATCATTTCGGCATAACCCGAGATGAGATTTTCGTGGTCAAGCGTTTTCAGGAAGCGTGTATCAATAATCACCTGAAGCGGTTGATTGATTACACCTATCTCATTTTTCAATCCGTTGAAATTAAATCCGGTTTTCCCTCCCACAGAGGCATCCACCTGCGACAGCAAGGTTGTCGGAATATTGATAAACTGAACCCCCCGTTTAAAAGTGGAGGCTGCAAAACTCCCTAAATCAGTCACCATCCCTCCACCCAGATTCACTACCAGGGATTTTCGGTCTGCCCCATTCTGGCTCAGGTAAAGCCATATTTTTTCGACCGATGCCAACAATTTATTTTCTTCCCCTGAAGGGATAACAATTTTCTTAAATTTTTCAATGTGATGGGTATCGCACAGGAGTGGCAGGCAAAAAAGGTTGCTGTTTTGGTCGACCACCAGAAACAGTTTGTCATCAGGGAAAGAGCCCATGCTTTCGGACAGTACCTTCTCCAACTGATCAGTTACCACGACGGAATTATTATGAGTCATATTTTGATAGATCTTCAGTTCCAATGAACTGCAAAGGTAAAAGAAATTTATTTCCTTCGAGAGTTTACGGATAGCAAGGATTAACCACAAAGGACTCCAAGTAAACTCACAAAGGACACAAACATAAAGACATGATTAGGCGATCTTTGAGACCTTTGTGGATTCCCTTAGTGTCCTTCGTGGTAAAACAATAATAAATAACCAGACTAACCTTGCAATGCTTTGACCCTTGAAACCAAAAGGGTGATGCCTATGCCGAAAACCCCGATTACCGCGAAGGAATAGCGTAAACCGGCGGCTTGTGAGATATAACCAATCAAGGGCGGACCCATCAAAAAACCGAGAAAACTTACGCTCGAAACCGTTGCCAGTGCAATGCCGGTGGGGACTTTTGAATGCCGCCCGGCAGCGCTGTATACGGAGGGAACCATGCTTGAGACACCCAGCCCAACCAGCATAAATGCAAGGGTGCAGGGAATCAGATAGGGAAAGAATACTGCCGTAAACAATCCTGTCGAAATCATGACACCACAAATCTGCATCAACCTTTTTCTCCCAATCTTCGAAACAAAGTAATCGGCAACAAACCGGCCGCTTGCCATCATGACCATGAAAGAGGTGTAACCAAGAACCACCAGTGAAGCCGGTGCATGAACCACATCTTTAAAGTAGATGCCACTCCAGTCGAACATGGCCCCTTCGCTGGCCATGCTGCAAAATCCGATGATCCCGAGCTGGATCAGAACTCCATCGGGCCGGTTAAACAGTTTGCGTTTGGGCTCATCCGGCCTTGCCCTGTGTTTGGTACGGTCCAAGAACGGATAATTGATCCAAACGAGTGTCCAAACGATCAAAATGATGGATGCGAAATGCCAGAAAGGCTTTATTTGCAGGTTAATCATGGCAATGCCAATCAGCGCGCCGGTAAATCCGGCAAGGCTCCATCCGCCATGAAAAGAGGCCATGATGGAACGTTGGTAGAGTTTTTCGGCTGCTACCCCCTGGGTATTAATGGAGATGTTACACATATTTCCGAAGATCCCGAACACAAACAAGGCAAGCGCCAACTGCCATCCGGTTTGGACCAATCCGATACAAATCAATACGAGGGTGTAGGAAGGAAGGGCAAAGGGCAACACCTTGTGACTTCCGAACCGGGTAACCAGTTTGCCGGAGAATGGCATCATCAGGAACTGCCCAACCGGCAAGGCAAACAAGATGGTTCCAAACATGGCATCATTCAAATGCAGGGCAGTTTTGATATCCGGGATCCTGCTCGCCCATGACGAGAAACAGAGCCCCATGCTGAAATAGACCAGCGCTACCGCGATGCGGATGCGTTTTTTATTGGGAGCGGCTTCCTCTGTCCACCTAATCTTTAAGCCACTTCTCATATTTTTCTCTAATCAACTCGTGGGAATGAACCCGACCTTTTTGAAGATCATCAAGACCCCTGTTAATAGATTCTTTCTCCTCCTGTGTAATTTGATCCCACCAATCTGATTTGGATGCTTGGGGAATATCAATAATATTCTTAATGAGATCAATCAGATCATCGTCCTGGATCTCACAAATTCTTTGAATAATATCTAATTTTTCGGCTGAAATGTCCATTTGATGGCATGCTTTTTACAAAGATAGGAAATTTTTTCCTTGTTGATTGCGGTACTTTTACCGTTTGGTTGATCAAATAGTTGACATCCAAAGCTACAAGCATCCACGCTATTAATTATTCATGCCAATTTTTACAGAAGTCATGGTCAATGAGCCTGCAACCGCCTTGTCGTTGAAAATTGATACCGTTTCTCGTTCCTCCTTCAAGGCAAGGACGTACAGCAGCGGTAAATAATGTTCAGGAGTTGGGATTGCCAAATCGAAGGCCTTGCCATGTGATTTGTAATCGATTAACTGCTTGTGATCACCATTCAGGATGAACTTCTTCATTTTTTCGTTCGCTTCTGTGGCCCAGTCAAAGGCAAATCCTGGTTCATTCAGTTTATCCCAGGCAGTCCGGCCCAGGTTGTGAACTATGTTCCCGCTTCCGATGATCAAAACCCCCTTCTTGCGCAGGGAAGCAAGCTCTCTGGCCAAATCATAATGCGCCTGGGGCGTTTGGTAATAATCCAGGCTCATCTGGATGACAGGCACATCTGCCGCAGGGTAGAGATGCTTCACCACGCTCCAGCAGCCATGGTCGAGGCCCCATTTCTGGTCGAGGCCGACCTCTGCTTTTGTGGAGATCTTTTTAACATTGGAAGCTAGTTCCGGACTTCCCGGAGCCGGATACTGCACATCGAACAATTTTTGCGGAAACCCGCCAAAGTCGTGGATCGTCCTGGGTTTCTCCATGGCTGTCACGAAAGTGCCACGGGTCTCCCAGTGAGCCGAGATGCAAAGGATAGCGCTTGGCCGGGGAATTGTTTTCCCGGCTTCCCGCCATCCGCTTACAAATTCGTTCTCTTCGATGGCGTTCATCGGAGAGCCATGACCCAGAAACAGCACTGGCATTGTTGCGGTACTTTCAAAAGATCCGGCCAGACTATTCAGTGAATTTGGATTCATGCTACTGCTCTTTTAATGGACAATAAAAAACATGCGGATCGTTCGGAGAAGCTGCCAATTTGACCGCATCCGTTTAATTAGATTTCTGTATGTAAAATAATTGATCCATCAATTTATTACTTACCAGGAAACTGTTGGCATTATTTCAGCCAATAATCTCCAAACTTACTAAACAGTTGAATTAAAAGGCTCCAAATTTCAAAAGTACCCTGATTCTTAATTACAACCCCCTTTTGTTTTCAAATATTTTGCCAAGTATATGATCTACACTTAATTCTGAGCTAAACCATTTCTCTTCTAGCATTATCAATCCATCTGGATTAATCAGAAATTTATTTGGAACCATCTTTATATCATACAACAGAAAAGCTCCATTATACGAACCTTTCAAATCTGAGATATTAATCCAAGTAATTGAATCCTTCTTAATTGCATTTAACCATCTTTGTTTGTTGTTGTCACTTGACACGCCCAAAATTTCAAACCCTTTGGGATGGTATTTGCTGTATATTCTTCTTAACCATTTAAACTCTTCCCTGCATGGACCGCATGAAGATGCCCAAAAATCCAGTAATACATATTTCCCTTTAAAATCAGATAGCTTAACCGTATCACCGGATGGGGTTACCTGGATAATTTCCGGTGCGATGTCTCCAATTTTTGGTGGTTCTGGTAATTGAATGTACTTCTTTATTTCAGCTCCTTGCTCTGATTTTTTTAAGTTTTCAGATAATTCATTGTAGATGGATTTGATCTGATTTTTATTCAAATGCATGAATGGAAGGTAACACTCTGAATGAAGGGAAGATAATGTCACGTATGAATCCGGGCGCTTAATCAGGAATTGGATTATACTATCACTTAACTTTTCTTTAAGTGAATTGATTTTCAATGTATCCTTTTTCTTTTCTTCATCTGTTTTAAAATGAATCTGTTCCTGTAATTCATTAATTTGTTTATCGGCTTCATCCAAAAGTAAATTATAACTTTCAAATTCTACATGAGAAGACGAACCGGCTATTTTAATATTTTTTATGAAGTTGAAGTTTCCATTGATTTTAATTTCCCCGGATTCAAGCCAAATAAATTTTTGGTCCGTAAAACGATTTTGATTCCTTTTATTGTGCAATAAAAAATAATTGGGATGGGGTATCTGGAATTTATAATCTATCAATCCATTGGTAATTTGTATTGAATCGAGAAGTGTTCCATTTGCTAAATCTACTAAAAAGAGAGTTGTTGTTGCCGGGGCATTTTCTAATTTACCTGTCAGATGACAAACGTTTTTGTCGTAACTGAAGGATGCAGTCGAAATGCAAAGGAAAAGAAGAAAATTAAAAGGTCTTGTCATCGATTTGCAGTATTAAAAATTTGTTGCAGAAATTCTCTATTTATCGTTCAGGATTGAAAATGGGAATATTCGTAAATAAAAAAGTAGCCGCCCCAATCATAAATTGAGACGACCCTTTATAGAATTTTTTTATTGCAACTTGAACTCGATCGGAATGGTAAATGACACACTCACAGCCGTACCACGCTGTTTGCCCGGTTTCCAGTCGGGCATCAGGTTAACGACCCTGATTGCTTCGGCATCAATAGCAGGACTGACAGACCGTTCAACTTTTGCCTGTTCCACTTTGCCTTCACTGCTTACAACAAAGGAGACAAATACTTTCCCCTGAACTTTATCTTTTTGGGCCTCTGCCGGATATTTAATCGCTTTTGCAATAAAAGTTCTCAAGGCCAATTCCCCACCCGGAAATTCCGGCATCTCTTCAACGACAATGAAAACCTGTTTTTCAGGTTTTGGAGAACCTATTAGCACCAAGGAAGGTTTCTGTTGGACGGCACCATTTTTAATTGCAAACTGGACCGGAACAGTATAGGAGACACTTACGGCTTCTCCCCCTTGTTTTCCGGGCTTCCAGGCTGGCATCGAATTGACTACCCGGACGGCTTCATCATCCAGCAATGGATGGACTCCCCTGGCAATTTTGGCATCGCCGACTGTACCATCCGCCTTCACGGTAAAGGTGACAAATACTTTACCCAGGATACCATCTTTGAGAGCATCTGGCGGATATTTAACAGTACTGGCAATAAAATTGCGTAAAGCTTCAAATCCTCCCGGGAATTCAGGCATCTCTTCCACAACAAGATATACTCCGTCCGGCCTTTGTGTGGGAACTTTTGGCCTGGGTGGGAATAACTCTTGTTTGGCCATTTTGTCTCCGTCCATCGCAAATTGTATCGGAATCGTATAGGCAACGTTGACTGCTACACCCCGCTGTTTGCCCGGTTTCCAGGCCGGCATCAAGCCAATTACCCTGAGCGCCTCGGCATCAAGCATTGGATGGACTCCCCTGACGACTTTGGCATTTCCAACAGTTCCGTCTGACTTCACGACGAAAGTGACAAAGACCCTGCCCTGAATGCCCTCCTTTTTGGCATCTTCAGGATATTTGACCGTGCTTCCGATATAATCTTTCAAGGAATTATCTCCGCCGGGGAATTCAGGCATCTCTTCCACAATGAAGAAAACCTGTTTTTCATTTTGAGCTTCTACCTTTTGTCCGGCATAATCAGCACCTGTGCCGGCAGAATAATCTGTCTTTGCTTTGGTTTTAATCTGAATCACCCCATTTTTCCCCTTCTCGCCATACATTTCAACAGCTGATTTATCTTTAAGTATATTTATCGAAGAAATGTCCGATGGATTCATTTGCTCCACTACTTTTTTGTCAACCGGAACCCCATCCAAAATAAATAATGGAGGATTTGCCTCGTCAATCAATCGTAATGCAACATTTGCTGGTGGATTATTCTGTCCTGAAGGAATCTTGCCATAACCTACTACAACAACTCCTTCATTACTGGATTTTTCACCAGTTCCTTTAGAAGCCTTTGCTTTGGTTTTAATCAGAATCGCCCCATTCTTTGCCCTCTCACCATAAATATCGGTGGCAGATTTATTCTTAAGTACGCTGATGGATTCAATTGTTTCTTGATTGATCTTATCCATGGCCGCTTTTGTAATTGGAATACCATCCAGAAAAAACAGTGGAGGATTTTCATCGTCTATCCCACGAAGGGACAAAGCTTGAGGAGAAGGAGTCCCGTAACCAATCACAGTTATCTGGTCAATTCCAACCTTACTGACTTCCATAATAATTTTCATCGGTTCATTGCTTGTCTTCTGAACTACAGTTCGGAATCCGACAAAGGAGAAGACCAGTTCACCGTCTGACGGTATACCTTTAAGTATGAAATTTCCTTTCGGATCGGAAATTGTTCCAAGTGTTGACCCCTTCAAAATTACGGAGGTTCCTGGTAAGGCACTGCCATCAGCCTTCACTACCTGGCCTTTGACATCCATCGTTTTCGCTTGAGGCGCTGTCGCGCTGTTTTCACTTCCATATTGGTATTCCGGCACTGCAAAAGCATAAAACAGCATAGCAACCAGTGGCAAAACCACCAATATTTTCAGTTTTCTGAAAGGGGATTCTATTTTCTTTTTCATCATGTTAAATCTTTTTTTGTTGAGTGAATAGCTGAAGGAGTTGGTGAGACTGAAGACAGGGGCTCCCAACAACTGGTTCAGAAGTGTTGCCTGATAAATGGCCGGATGGGCCGTACGTTGCAAGGCGCTTTCATCGGCCAGGTATTCATGGTTCTGGCGGACCAGATGGACATAAATCCAGGCAAACGGATTGAACCACTGCACAATACAAATCAATTCAACCAACAGCAGGTCCAACCAGTGACGTTGCTGAATATGTTCCCGCTCGTGGTTCATGATCACTTCCATCTCACTTGTCGATGTTGAAGGATTGACAAAGACGTAAGAGAAGAATGAAAACGAGGAGGCATACTCAGAAGTACGTACCAGTTTCACGGATCCGGTTTGTTCATAACCGGATTCCTTTAATTTACGGATGATCTTCCACGTCTGAAAGAGCAGCCGAATCAAAACCGCTGTGAAGCCTGCCAGGTAGATCCAAAAGTAAAACGGAATGGTGGTTTCTTCCGAAACAACCCCTCCCGGAATTAACTCATCCACCACAGCAGAGCTTGTTTGAATGAAAGGAATGACTACTGTGTAATGAAAAGTATAAAAAGGAAAGATGAGTGAAGCAGCTATTCCTGTCAATAGGTAGAGCCTGTTGAGCCTGAAATAGCGTTCGTTGCGCAAAACGAGCAGATAAACCAGTGCGAAACCGGTCAGCCATGCGGCTGATTTTAACAGAACCAATCCAAGTGCTTCCATTTTATTCGGCTTTATTGCGTTTGACCAACTCCTTTTTAGTCTCTTCGAGCAGCAATTCAAGATCGCGGATCGACAGGTCGTTCTCCTTGGCAAAAAAGGAGGCCATGGCAGGGAAGGAGTTGTTAAAATAGTTGTTCATCAACCCTATCAGCTGCTTGCCTGAATACTCTTTCTTCTGCACCAGCGGATAGTAGACAAACACTTTGCCATAATCCTTGTGCCCGACAAATCCCTTTTTTTCCAGTATCCTGACGACTGTGGATACTGTGTTGCGCGCGGGTTTTGGATCGTCAAACTTGTCCAAAATATCTTTGACGAGTCCTTCTCCCAGTCCCCACAAAATTTGCATCACCTGTTCTTCTGATCTTGTTAATTGCATGGTTTTAATTTTTTGTTGTCAATCCTTCATTACAAACATACAACTATATTTATAGTCACACAATAATTTTATAAATATTTAACTATTTTTTTAGTCAATCATTGAAAAACTCATGTCATTATATTAATATTCAATGCTTTAAATAATCTAGCTCGAATTACCAAGGGATTGCTTCACTTCGTTCGCAATGACGGATCATGTTTTTGGAGGTGAGTGTGGAGAGAAGGAGGCGCGTCATCCGTTTTAGGTAATAGCAGAATTGCCACCCGCCTCCTTCTCTCCACACTCACAAAATCAACAGCCTACCGTCATTGCGAGGAGGAACGACGAAGCAATCTGTTGATATACAGCTAAATATGTAGTTGTCCCGTTATAACAATATTTGATAATAGAGCGTCGCACAATGCCAACTATGACAGATCATAATAATCTGTCATTGGTAGGAGGTACGACGAAGCAATCTGTTCAAAGTCCAAGTGTCTCATGAAAAAAATGATCAAATAAGTTCTACTTTAAATCACAATCTCTGAACAGACATCCCACCATCCACCCTAACTACCTGCCCTGTAGAATAGGGCATACTTCCTGTTGCCATGGCTGCAGCTACTTTGCCTACATCTTGGGGGAGCCCCCATCTTGACTGGATGGCCATACCACTTTGAAACAGCACATCGTATTTTTTCTGTACGCCGGAGGTCATGTCGGTTCTGATCACCCCGGGTTGAATTTCATAAACCGGGATGTCAAATTCGCCCAACCGGGTGGCCCACAATTTGGTGGCCATTGCGATGCCTGCCTTTGAAATACAGTATTCGCCACGGTTGGTCGATGCAAAGGTGGCCGACACCGATGAAACATTGATGATGCAGAAAAATTCGTCCGGCACCTGCTTCTTCACCTCTATCATCTGGTTGGCAATTAATTGGGTCAGGAAATAGGGTCCCTGAAGATTGACATGGAGCACCTGTTCAAAGCTCTCCTCGGTTGCATCAAGAATGTCCCTGCGTTCGGAAGGTGCTATGCCGGCATTGTTTACCAGGACATTCACCTTGCCAAATCGCTTCCTGACAGAATCAACGAGTTGCCGGCGGTCGGTAGTTTCTGAGACATCGCTCCGAAAATAGGCTACCTCATTTCCCAACTCAGCCAATTCTTCCAGCACAGGTGCAACGGATGATTCCTCACGCTTTCCACTCAAAGCCAGGTTAAATCCGGCTTTTGCCAGTTCGATGGCGATGCCGAGACCGACACCACGGGTTCCGCCGGTAATTAATGCGATCTTTTTCATTTTCAAGTTTAGATTAACACCACAAATTACACAAATGAACACAAATTGTCTAAAACAGGATTTTCAGAGTTTCAGAATGCACAGAATTGGAAATATTTCAAACTCCTAAACCCCTCAAATCCGTTAAACCCCTCCCCACCACAAATTTCACAAATGAACACAAATTGTCTGAAGCGGATTTTCAGAATTATAGAATGAACAGAATAGGGAAACTTTTCGAACAAAATAAACCCTTAAACCCCTTCGACAAGCTCAGGGACCGGCCCGGGTGCATTTTTTGATATTTTAGTTCGTTCCAAATGTGG